>Ga0209916_1001676_pt1 | contig 16194 bp, 17 predicted proteins | sample ThiBio_1000_plan_FD_183956 | JGI IMG/M metagenome (GOLD analysis project Ga0209916, IMG submission 183956) | Wastewater bioreactor microbial communities from Cape Town, South Africa - Thiocy_solids_2 (SPAdes) | ecosystem: Engineered > Bioreactor > Thiocyanate-remediating > Anaerobic-Aerobic ... | reverse complement strand
GGCGCCGGCGCGCTCGGCCTGGCCGGCAGGGGGGCGATGGCTGCGGCTTCCGGCACTGCCGCCGCCGCGCGCGGTGGGGCGGCAATGGCCGGCGGCGCGTCCTCCGCCTACAGCCTTGCTTCAGCCGACCGGTCCGGCGCGTCGGGCGTCGCGGCCGGACTCGGCGGGGTCGGGCGAGCGGCCGCTTCAGCCGCCGCGGCTCCTGTGCGGCGCGCCGCCGCTCAAGCCGGCAGTTCGATGCGGGAAAGCTTCGCCGCCGGCGCCCGGTCCAGTTTCGCCGCAACCGGCGGCTCGTCGACCGGAGGGACGGTCGGCGCCAATTCACCAAGCACGCCCACGGCGCCCACGGGCGGATCGGAGGGTTCCGGCCCACCCGCCTGGGCCCAGCGCATGAAGCGCAACCAGTCGATGGTCCACGGGGCGCAGACCGCCGCGCAGGTCCTCAGGTCCGGCGACAGCCATGGCGGCGGCCATTCCGTCGATCTCTCAGGAGGAGAATAAGACATGGCGCTGTTCCGCCGCCCCACGGTTCGCTACGGCCGGACGCCCGAGCCTGAGACCCCCTATCAGCGCGCCGCCCAGGTTTGGGACGACCGCATCGGTTCGGCCCGGGTGCAGGCGAAGAACTGGCGGCTGATGGCCTTCGGCTCGCTCGCGCTGTCAATGGGTCTCGCCGGCGGTCTCGTCTGGCAATCCACCCACGGCACCATCGTCCCCTGGGTGGTGCAGGTCGACAAGCTCGGCCAGGCGCAGGCCGTCGCGCCCGCCGCCGCCGACTACACGCCCAGCGACCCGCAAATCGCCTGGTATCTCGCCCACTTTGTCCAGATGGTCCGCGCGCTGCCGGCCGATCCGATCATCGTGCGGCAGAACTGGCTGCAGGCGTACGACTTCACCACCACCTCGGGCTCCCAAGCGCTCAACGACTACGCCCGCGCGAACGACCCGTTCGCCAAGCTTGGCAAGCAGCAGATCGCCATCGACGTCTCGAGCGTGATCCGCGCCTCACCCTCGAGCTTCCGCGTCGAGTGGGTCGAGCATCGCTACCAGGACGGCGCACTCGCCGACAACACGCGCTGGACCGCGATTCTCACCATCGCCATCCAGACGCCAACCTCCGCCGACGCGCTCCGCAAGAACCCGCTCGGCATCTACGTCACCGCCATCAACTGGTCGAAGGAGCTAGGACAATGACCTCGCCGATTTCCATGGAAGCCGGCGGTCCGGCTTCGCGTTTCTCCGTCATTCAGCAAAGCCGGAAAGGAGCAAATGCGGCTTTCCGTAAAGTCGGCCTCGCGGCTTTGATGATGTCCGTGACCGCACTCGGCGGCTGCGCGCACAACTTCATTCCGCCCGACATCAATTACGACAGCGCAGCGCCGGCGAAGCTCACCGTCGAGCCGCCGGCGCCCATCAAGATCGTGGAGCTGCCGAAGCTGCTTCCGCTGCCCGGGCAACTGAAGCCGATCGACGGTGGCAAGCCGACACCGGAAGCCGCCGACCCGACCGTGCGCGTCAACCAGGCCAACGCAGCCGCGCGGATTCAGCCGGTGCGCAACGGCTTCATAAACGCGGTCCAGGTCTATCCGTTCTCGGGCGGCGCGCTCTACCAAGTCTATACTGCGCCCGGCGAGATCACCGACATCGCGCTGCAGGACGGCGAGCAGCTCGTCGGCTCCGGCCCCGTCGCCGCCGGCGACACCGTGCGCTGGATCATCGGCGATACCGAGAGCGGCGCGGGCGCGACCAAGAAGGTCCACATCCTGGTCAAACCGACGAGACCCGAGCTGCTCACCAATCTGGTCATCAACACGGATCGGCGGACCTATCTCCTCGAGCTGCGCTCGACCGAGAAGACCTACATGGCCTCGGTCTCCTGGCAGTATCCCGAAGACCAGCTCATCGCGCTTCGGCGGCAGAACCAGGAGGCCGACGCAGCCGCGCCGATTGCCAGCGGCGTCGATCTCGCCTCGATCAATTTCCGCTACGCGATCCAGGGCGACAACCCGGCCTGGCGTCCGCTGCGCGCCTTCGACGACGGGCACAAGGTCTACATCGAGTTCCCGAGCGGCATTGCTCAGGGCGAAATGCCGCCACTGTTCGTCATCGGACCGGCCGGCGGCTCCGAGCTGGTGAACTACCGGGTCAACCGCAACTACTACATCGTCGACCGCCTGTTCGCCGCCGCCGAATTGCGTCTCGGCGACAAGGATAGCGAGCGGCGCGTGCGCATCGTCCGCACTGACGGGAGGCCGCGGTCATGACGGCGGAAGGTCCTGAAGAACAGCCGCCGTCGCCGACGCCCGTCGTACCGCCTGACCTTCGGCTTCGGGGCGAGCGGCCGCGCGTCACGCGCTTGTCGCGCAGGGTGCTGATTGGCCTGGGCGCCGTTTCGGCGCTCGCCGTTGCCGGCGCGCTCGGCTACGCGCTCCAGACTCGCAACGCGGCGCAGACCGGCCAGGAGCTGCTCAGCACGCAGAACCGTCCCTCCGCCGAAGGCCTCGCTGGCCTACCGAAGGACTACACCGGTCTGCCGCGCCAGGCGCCCCAGCTCGGGCCGCCGCTGCCCGGCGATCTCGGCAAGCCGATCCTCAATGCGGGGGCTGCGCCCAATACCGTCGGTCCCGCAACGACGCCTGATCCGGAGGCACAGCGCAGGGCGCAAGAGATCGAGGCGGCGCGGCTCAGCCGTCTCTTCGCCCAGACCAATCAGCAGCCGCAGCCGGTCGGGCTCGCCACGCCGGCTGCGACGGGGACCACGGTGGGTCCGACGCCCACACCGCCGGTCGACGCCGGCGCTGCGCAGAACATGCAGGACCGCAAGACGGCATTTCTCAATGCTTCGACCGACAAGCGTACAGTGAGTCCGGATCGGATCGAAGCTAAAGCCTCGCCCTACGTGGTACAGGCGGGAACGGTTATTCCCGCGGCGCTCATCACCGGCATCCGCTCCGATCTTCCGGGCCAGATCACGGCCCAGGTGACGGAGGCCGTCTACGACAGCCCGACCGGGCAATACCTGTTGATCCCGCAGGGCGCGAAGCTGATCGGCCAATACGACAGCTCGGTCGCCTTCGGTCAGAGCCGCATCCTTCTCGTCTGGACGCGCATCATCATGCCGGACGGCAATTCCATCGTGCTGGAACGACAGCCGGGCGCCGATACGCAAGGCTATGCGGGGCTCGAAGACGAGGTCGATAATCATTGGGGCATGTTGTTCAAGGCCGCCGTCCTCTCGACCCTCCTCAGCGTCGGCGCCGAAGCCGGTACGAGCCAGAACGAGAACAATCTCGTCCAGGCGATCCGCTCGGGCGCTTCGAACTCGATCAGCCAGACCGGCCAGCAGATCGTGCAGCGCCAGCTCAACATCCAGCCGACGCTCACTATCCGACCAGGCTTCCCGGTTCGTGTCATCGTCACGCGCGACTTGGTGCTGGCGCCCTACGGCCACGGAGGGACTCCATGACGAAGCTCAAACTCGGGCCGCTGGCCAACGACAAGCCGGTCAAGATGAGCGTCGAACTGCCCGCCGCCGTGCATCGCGATCTCGTCGCCTATGCTCAGGTGCTCGGCCGGACGAGCGGCCAAACGGCGCCCGAGCCTTCGAAGCTCATCGTGCCGATGATCGAGCGATTCATGGCGACCGACCGTGCCTTCGCCAAAGCGCGTCGTGATCGAAGTGCTCAGGTCGGTGGCGGTTCGGCCGAGAAATCGGGGTAGTGTTCGCGCAGCATCGCCAGGAACGACCCCAACGCCGGGTTGCTGTTCGCGTCTCGCCAATACGCCATGAATTTGATTTGGGTAGGACCGTCATCGTCCCAGACTTCCCGGTAGACGACACCTTCGTGACGGACCCCCGTCGCGCCCTCGAACATCAGAAGCGTGCCATAGTTCGCACTGACCAGGCTCAACAGTCTGTCCAGCGACGAGTCCTGATGGACGATCTGCTGGGAGCCGACGGCATGATGAAGCTTCGCCGCGAGCAACCCCTCCAACTCCGGCCCAGGGCCTTGCTGCGGGACGAGAAACTTTTCGTTCGCAAGATCCGCCCAACGAATCCTCGGATTCTGGCCAAGCGGATGATGCTGCGGGAAAGACACGATCACCCGTTCACTCCAAAGCGGGAGCATCCGGCCGTCCCAGGCGGCCGCATGGCCCGTCATGATCGCAATATCGACAGCGTTCCCGGCCAGAGCACATAGCAGCCGATCCTGGCTGCCGTCGACGGTGCGTACATCCACATCCGGAAAGCGGCGATGGTATTCGACGAGCGTCGCGTGCATGTGTCCCGCCGAGGGGGAGGCATGAACGCCGATCGTCAAGAGGCCGAGTTCGCCGCGGCTTCTGCTTTTGATCCGTCGGAGCTCCGTATCCACGTCATCGAGGATCCGTTTGGCGCTCGCGACGAACTCCAGCCCCACTGTGGTGAGGTGGGTGCCGCCGTTCGTCCTTTCGAACAACACCACGCCGAGCTGGCGCTCGATCTCGTGCAGCCGGCGGCTCAAGGTCGATTGGCGTATGTTCAGGGCTTCCGCCGCCTGTCTAAGGCTGCGGTGCTGTGACGTTACGACCGCCAGACGCAAATCTCGAAGCTCTATGTCCACACTTCACTTCGTCGGCCGCAACCGGCCGCCTCTCAGAAAATCTCGCCTCCCCGCCCGAAACCAATTCCACCGCCACGCTATGCGGCCGCTGTTTAGAAGCTCTTAACTTTTAGGTCGGCAACGGATCGGTGCCGCGATCGAGCAAGGCCAGATAGTCCGAATAGGCGTAGATCCGGCCACGCTGCCGTCCCGTGGTTTCACGCACGACGCCGACCTTGGCGAGATTTTCCAGCGCCGTGCTGGCGGTCGGGAAGGAGACGGCGAGCCTTTCGGAGACGGTCTGAATGGTGACGATCGGGCTGGCCTGCATCAGTTCGTGGACCCGGAGCGCCGACGGAGCCGCTCGGCCGAGACCGGCGATCGTCTGTCGATGGGTGTCGAACATTGCGATGAGATCGCGCGCGGTCGCGGCAGCCTGTTCGGCGGTCTCCGCCACGCCGGTCAGGAAGAACTCCATCCAGGTTTCCCACGTCCCAGCCTGCCGGACCTCCTGCAGGAGTCGGTAATAGTCGTCGCGTCGGGATTTCAGGAACAGGCTGAGATAGAGGATCGGCTCCCGCATCACCCCGGCCTCACACAGGATCAGCGTGATGAGCAGCCGGCCCAAACGCCCGTTGCCGTCGAGAAAGGGATGGATCGTCTCGAACTGGACGTGGGCTAGGCCCGCCCGGATGAGCGGGGGCAGCGCCGGATCTTCGCTATGCAGGAAGCGCTCCAGCGCATCGAGGCACTCGTCCAGCCGGTTCGGCGGCGGAGGCACGAACAGGGCGTTGCCCGGCCGGGTTCCGCCGATCCAGTTCTGCGAGCGACGGAACTCGCCCGGTTGCTTCGCTGCGCCACGCCCTGATTTGAGCAGGATGGCGTGCATTTCGCGGATCAACCGGAGCGACAGGGGAAATCCGCCCCGCATCCTCGAGACGCCATGCTCGATCGCCGCGACGTAATTCGAAACTTCGGTCACGTCGTCGAGTTCGACGGCTGGCGCCTCGTGATTTTCGAACAGCAGCAGGTCGGACAGCGAGGATTGCGTGCCCTCGATCTGCGAGGACAGGAGGGCTTCCTTGCGGACGTACATATAGAGGAACAAGGGCGTCGAGGGCAGGATCGTCGTCACGCCGTCGAGGCGACCGACCGCGGCTATGGCGCGTTCGTAGACGTGCATGAACCGGCTCAATTCGAGCGGCGGCTTCGGCGGCAGCGGCGCAGGCACGTAGGCGCGCACGCGCTCGCCTCCCGCGCTCGTTTCAACATAGGCCCCGAGCCTGTGGCTCTCTCCATCCGTCACACGCTATCCTTTAATTAGACTTGCCACTATTAAAGCATATCGCCGTATATCTTAATAGCGTGTGGGGCTAATTCAAGGCTGTCACCATGGCGCGTCACCTACGGGCGTGGGCGGTTGGTTGGAAGTACGACAGGGAGGGGATGTGTTGGGCTCGGCAAGTTCGAGCACGCTCCGGCACGGTATTGCAGCCGTCCTCATCGCCCGAGACACGCCAGATCGAGCTCGGCAGATGCAAATGCCGCAAACTCGGCACCGCGACCAATCTCCCGAATGGCAGCGTTCATGCGATCGTGTCGGCCAAGCAGCATATCCGCGTGGGCGACCATCAGACGGTTGGGCGTGGCCTGCGGCGCGGCCAGGCGGAGCGCCGCCGCGAGGCTGCGCTCCGAGCGATCCGGCCGCTTCTGGCAGGCGATGACGAAAGCCGCCGCCGTCGAGCGGCTGACGCCGGCCCAGCACTGAGCGACCAGCGGGCGGGCGCCGCTCCAGTCACCGCTGAAGTCGAGCAGAGCGCGGATCAGGTCGGGATCGGGCGCTATGCGGCCCGGAGCGGAATCGCCGACGTCATGCACGAAAAGCGTCTGGATCTTGTCGGCGTGGAGCTCCGCCGTGTCGTCGGCCAGATCCGGAGAGACAAGCCGCAGGAGATGTGACGGCCGGGCCTCCTGGCAGAGGCGACGAACTTCTGAAGCGGGCGAAATGATCAGCCTCATGTCACGAGGCGCCCTGCCGCGCTCAATCCGCAGAGGGTCAGGAGGAAAAAGAGCTCATAGATTTGTTCGACGGCGCCCAGCACATCGCCAGTGTGGCCGCCGATCCGCGCCCGGCTGGCCCGCGCTGCGAGCGAAGACGCGAGGGCAGCGGTCGCGACGCATGCGATTCCGGCAACGGGCCGCATAAGGAGCACGCTGAGCGCAAGGGCGAACGCGAGCGTCACCGCTAGCTCCCAGGCATGAAGCCCGCGGTGCGGCGCATCCACCTTCGAAGCATCCTGTTCGGCGGCGTAGGGCAGAAATGACATGGTCCAGACGGCGGCGGTGCGAGCGCCTGCATGAGCGCAGACGAGGCCGGCGGCCGCGAGTTGCACAGGCAGGACGGAGAGCGCCGCGACTTTGATCGCCACGGCGAACCCCAGGGCCAGGGCTCCATAGGTTCCGAGCCGCGGGTCCTTCATGATCGCCAGGCGCTGTTCGCGCGAACGGCCGCCGCCGAAGGCGTCGACGGTGTCGGCCAGGCCGTCCTGATGCAGCGCGCCGGTCAGCAGCACGCTGGCCGCCATCGCCAGCAGGGCCGGCAGCGGGCCCGAGCGCCAAACGACGTGTGCGCCCACAAGAACCAGGGCCGACAGGCCACCCACCAAGGCGCCCACGAACGGGAAGTATTTTCCCGAACGCGCCAGCCAATCGGCGGGCAGATCCTCGAGATGCGGCGTCGGGATTCTCGTGAGGAACTGCACAGCGACCAGAAAGAGCCGCAGCTCCCGGATCATCCGCTTTGCCCCAGAACCTCGGAGAGGTCCGCCACGTCGGTGACCAGGCGAGCTGCGGCGCGCAGGATCGGGATGGCGAGCACGGCGCCGGTGCCTTCGCCAAGGCGTAGCCCGAGGTCCAGCAGAGCCTCTGCACCAAGGCATTCCAGCATCAGCCGATGGCCGCGTTCGGACGAGCAATGGGCGAAGATGCAATAGTCGGCGAGCTTCGGCTGCAGTCGGATGGCGGCGAGCGCGGCCGCCGAGGCGATGAAGCCGTCGATCACCACCGGCCGGCGCAGGGCCGCAGCTCCGAGCGCCGCGCCGGCCATCATGGCGATCTCGTAACCGCCGAACTCACGCAGGACGTCGAATGGCGCGCTCGCGTTCGTACGAGCGGCGGCCCGCTGAAGCGCTTCGGTCTTGCGCACCAGGCCTTCCGGGCTGTGGCCGGCGCCCGCACCAATGCAGATCTCGAGCGGGGCCGGACCCAGGCGATGCAGGATCAGGCTCGCCGACGCGGTGTTGCCGATGCCCATCTCGCCGAGCGCGATGGCGTCGGCGCCGTCTCGCGCGGCAGTCTGGGCGATGGCGAAGCCGCGATCGAGGGCGGCGGCGCAGGCTTCCTGTGTCATGGCGGGCTCGCGCGCGGCGTTCGCCGTGCCGCGACCAATCTTGGCGTGCGTTAGCGCGGCGCCGGCGCCGGCGAGATCTGCATCGACGCCGGCGTCGATCACCTGGACATCCACGTCCACCGCGGCGGCGAAGGCGCTGACCGTCGCGCGTCCGGAGATGAACATGCCGACCATGGCGGCGGTGATCGCACTGGGGTAGGCCGAAACACCCTCGGCGTTCAGTCCATGATCGCCGGCGAACACCAGCACGGTCGCGGGCCCGATACGCGGCTTGACGCGGTCTTGGATCGCGCCGATCCGCACGGCGAGATCCTCCAGACGGCCGAGCGAGCCGGGCGGCTTGGCTTTTCCGTCCACTGCCTGGCGGAGCGCCGCCTGCAGCGCCGGATCGAGGTCAGGCAACGGCGGCACGGTCCAGTCGCGCAAGCCTGCTTGCACTATCGTCATGGTTTGAAGCCTTTCAGGTTTGCGATCTGCACCAGGGCCGCGAGGTCGAGGGACCGCTCGAGCACGCGCGCGATTTCATCAAGAGCGGCGTCGACGATCTGGTCGTGATCGCGGCGCGAGGCGCGAGCGCCGAAGCTTTCCAGGAACGCCGCGCGGAAGGCGCCCGACTGGAAGAGCCCGTGCACATAGCCTCCGGCGACGCGGCCGTCGGTGGAACTCGCGCCGTGCGGCCCTTCGCCGTCGATCTGCAGGTATGGCGAGGCGAGGCCGGGGCCGATGGTGTGGCCCACGTGCATCTCGTAGCCGTCGAAGGCCGCACCGCCGAAGCCGCAGCCGCGAACCGGCCGCAGCACCTTGTTCGCGGTGAGCACCGTCTCCACGTCGAGAAGGCCAAGGCCAGGAGCTTCGCCCGGCTGCCCCTCGATCCCATCGGGATCGGCGATGCCGCGACCTAGCATCTGATAGCCGCCGCAGATTCCGAGCACTCGACCACCCCGGCGCAGGTGCGTGACCAAGTCGAGATCCCAGCCCTCGGCGCGGAAGAAGGCGAGGTCGGCCAGCGTCGCCTTGGAGCCTGGCAGAATCACCAGATCGGCGTCGCCCGGCAGTGCGGTCTCGGGAGGAATGAAGGCGAGGTCGACCTCGGGTTCCTGCCGCAGCGGATCGAAATCGTCGAAGTTGGCGATCCGGGGCAGCATCGGAACGGCGATCCGCACCCGACCTCCGCCGCGGCCGGCGCGCTCGGCGCGCAGGGGCACGGCGTCTTCGGCTGGCAGACGTGCGGCTGCGCCGAGCCAGGGCACGAGCCCCAGGTCCGGCCAGCCCGTGAACCGTGTGATCGCCTCGCGGCCGGCGTCGAATAGTGTGGGGTCGCCGCGGAACTTGTTGATGAGAAAGCCCCGCACCATGGCGGCGTCCGCCGGATCAAGGACCGCCGCGGCCCCAGCGAGGGCGGCGATCACATGGCCGCGGTCGATGTCGCCGACCAGGACCACGGGAACCTCGGCCGCGCGGGCGAAGCCCATGTTCGCGATATCGCCGGCGCGCAAGTTAATCTCCGCAGGGCTGCCGGCGCCCTCGACAATCACCAAGTCCGCCTCGGCGGCGAGACGCCGGTAGCTGTCGAGCACCACGTCCAGCAGGGCCGCCTTGCCGCCCTGGTAGTCGCGGGCGCTGCGCACGCCGGCGATACGTCCGCGCACCACGAGCTGGGCGCCGACGTCCGTCTGAGGCTTCAGCAGCACCGGGTTCATATGTACGCTGGCTGGAGTGCGGCAGGCGATCGCCTGCAGCGCTTGGGCGCGGCCGATCTCGCCGCCGTCGGCGGTCACGCCGGCGTTGTTCGACATGTTCTGCGGCTTGAACGGGCGGACCGCCAGACCCCGGTTGGCGAACAGACGGCAGAGGCCGGCGACCAGCACCGACTTGCCGACGTCAGAGCCGCAGCCCTGCAGCATCAGCGCGGCCATGCGACGCCTCCTGCGGCTATCGCCGACCACATCAGGGCGCAGGCCGCCACGTAGAGCCGCAGACCGCGGCGTAGGTCCGCAGGCATCGGCGCCGATCCGCCGCCAAATAACGGTCGCTCTGTCGCGACGCCGTCGTAGAACACCGGACCCCCGAGCCTCAGGCCGAGCGCGCCGGCCATGGCGGCCTCCGGCCAGCCAGCGTTCGGCGAGGTGTGGGCCGGCGCGTCGCGCAGCATGGTCGCCAGGCCACGTCCGCGAACCAGGACGATCAGCAGACCAGCAATCCGCGCCGGGACCAGGTTCATCAGGTCGTCCGCGCGCGCGGCGGCCCAGCCGAAAGCGCGCCAGCGCGGCTCCAGGTGGCCGATCATGCTGTCGGCCGTGTTGACCGCCTTGTAGGCGAAGAGACCGGGCAGTCCCCCGACGAGCAGCCAGAACGCCGGGGCGACGACCCCGTCGTTGAGGCTCTCGGCCAGGCTTTCCAGGCCGGCGGCGGCCACGCCCGAGGCGTCGAGCCCGTCGACATCGCGGCCGACGATACAGCCGACGGCGCGGCGCGCTCGCGGCAGATCGTCAGCGTCGAGGGCGCGCGCGATCGGCGCCACGTGATCGAACAGGCTGCGCTGGGCGAGGCCGACGGAACCGGCCAGCGCAAACCCCGCCAGGCCCCAGGCGGAGTCGGCGAATAGGGCTTGCAGACCGGCGCCCGCGAGCACGGCGATCCCGGCGACGAGACCGATGCTGAAGACGCCCAGCGATCGCCGCGCGCCGTCGTTGAATCTGGGCTGGTTGAAAGAATGTTCGAGCCGGTCCAGCGCCGCCCCGATCCAGGTCACCGGATGCGGCAGCCGTCGGTGCAGCGCGGCTGGATAGCCGAGCGCGGCTTCCAGCGCGAGCGCAGCGAGCGTGCGCCACGGCGGCCCCCAAGCGATCTGTACCAAATCAGCCATTCAGAAGTCGATTCCGCGCTGGGCCTTGAAATTCTGGTCGAACGGATGCCGGACGAGGGTCATTTCGGTGACCACGTCGGCGATCGCGATCAGTTCGGGCTTTGCGTTGCGCCCCGTGACGCAGACGTGCTTGTCCGCCGACCGGGCGGACAAGGCGGCTACGACCTCGTCGACGCCCAGGTAGTCGTAGCGCAGGGCGATGTTCAGCTCGTCGAGGATGACGAGGCTGAGGCTGGGATCGGCGATCATCTCCAGCGACGCGTCCCAGGCGGCGCGGGCCGCGGCAATGTCGCGCTCACGGTCCTGGGTCTCCCAGGTGAAGCCTTCGCCCATGACCTTGAAGACGACCTGGTCGGGGAAGCGGGCGAAGAACTGGCGCTCGCCGGTGATCCACTTGCCCTTGATGAACTGCACGATCCCGACGCGCTGGCCCCAGCCCAGCGCGCGGGCGGCCATGCCGAAAGCGGCCGTCGTCTTGCCCTTGCCTTCACCGGTGTTGATGATCAGCAGCCCCGCGCCCTCGCGCTTGCGGGCCATCATCACGTCACGCTCTGCCTTGAGCGCCTTCTTCGCCGCCGCATGGCGAGCGTTGATGTCGTCAAGGTTGCTGCCGGTCATGGGAGTCCTTTGCAGAGGGCGGCGGCCAGCCGTTCCCAGTCGGCGCGCGTGTAGGGGAGTCCGAAACGGAGCAAGCCTGGCTCGTCGAACGGGCGGCAGAGCACGCCGGCGGACGCCAGCCGCAGGAAGACGGCTTCGGCGTCTTTCGCCTGCACCAGACGGAAGAGATCGGTCCCGCCGACCACCTTCAAGCCGGCGCCGTCGAGCAGGCGATCGAGCCGGCGCCTGTCGCGAACCAGCCGGATCTGGGTGCGGGTCCGCCAGGCTGCGTCGGCGTAGGCGGCGCGGCCCGCGAGCAGCGCTTCCGCCGCGACGGGCCAGTCGCCGAATGCGCGACGAACCTCCTGCGCGAGGCTAGGCTCGGCCACGACGAAGCCCAGGCGCACCCCGGGAAGGCCATAGAATTTGCCGAATGAGCGCAGCACGACGAGACGTCCGTGCGCGTGACTCGCCACGCTGGCCGCAGGTTGGGCGTCGACGAAAGCCTCGTCGACGATCACCCAACGGCGTTTCGCGCTTGCGATCAGGGCCTCGGGCGCCGCCAGCCGGCCGTCGGGATTGTTCGGATTGACGATCACCCAGGCGTCTGCAGCGGCATCTTCGGGCCGGATCTCCGCACCTGCGGCGCGCCAAGCCTCGCGATGGCCGCCGTAGGTCCGCTGGGCGATCGCCGCCGAGCGCGCGCCGAGGAGGCGCGGAAGTAGCCGCAGTGCCGCGTCCGTCCCCGGCGTGGCGGACACTTGCTGGGGCTTGGCGCCGAAAACCGCGGCGGCGGCGGCCTCCAACTCGAGGATGGCTTCAGGTTCTGGCAAGCGGGAGAAGGCCTCGCGCTTGGGCGACGGCGCGGGATAGGAGCGCGGATTGATGCCTGTGGAAAGGTCCAGCCAAGGCCGGGGCGCGCCCGGGAACAGCGCTTCGGCGGCGTGGATCCGTCCCCCGTGGCGCCGGAACTGCGAAAGATCGAGGACTGCATTCATCCGGATCGCTCCTCGCCTAACCCTCTCCCCTCGATCGGGAAGAGGGCTATAGAAGCCGCAGTGGCGACAACCAGGTGGAGAACCAGAGCATGCGCGTGACCTTCGTCCTGGGCGGCGCCCGGTCGGGTAAGAGCGCCTACGCCCAGGCGATCATCGAAGCGGCGGCCGTACGCGCCGGCCGGCCGCCGGTGATGATTGCCACCGCCGAGGCGCGCGACGACGAGATGGCCGCCCGCATCGCGGCGCACCGCCGCGAGCGCGGCGCGGCCTGGCGCACGGTCGAGACGCCGCTCGATCTCGCTGCGGCGGTTCGTGCGTTGGCTCCCGAGGAGGCGGCTGCTGTCGACTGCTTGACGCTCTGGCTTAGCAACCTGATTTTCGCCGAGCGGGACGTGGACGCGGCGACCGACGAGTTGCTCGTGGCGCTCCGCGAGACCCGCGCCGAGGTCGTCCTGGTCTCGAACGAGGTCGGTATGAGCCTGGTGCCGGAGAACGCTCTCGCCCGGGCGTTCCGCGACGCCGCCGGGCGTCTGAACCGGCGCGTGGCGCAGCAGGCCGACCATGTCCTGGTGATGTTCTGCGGCCTGGGCGTTCCGCTGAAGGGCTCCCCGCATCTCAGCGCCTCACGATGAAGGCGGCCGGCGAGAGCCGCCGCTCCCAGCCTTCGCGCGCCAGTTCCGGCTCGGCGCACAGCTCAGCCGGAAAGCCGAGGCAGAAATAGCCGATCAGCGCCCAGTCCGGCGACACGTCCAGGGCCTGTGCGACGGCAGTGGGCTCGATGATCGAGACCCACCCCATGCCGATCCCCCGGGCGCGCGCGGCGAGCCACATCTGCCCCACCGCTGTCACCGCAGAATAGCGCAGCATTTCCGGCATGGTGCGCCGGCCCAACCCATGGCCGACCTCGGTGGCCTCATCGACGAAGACCGCGAGGTGGCTGGGCGCCTCCTCCAATCCGGCGAGCTTCAGCCGCGCGTAGTGGGCGCGCCGCTCGCCGTCGTAGGCTTGCAGGGCCTCGAGGTTGGACCGCCGGAAGCTGGCGGTCACCGCCATCCGCCGCGCCGGCTCGTCGACGGTGACGAAGCGCCAGGGCTGGCTGAGGCCGACCGAGGGGCCGAGGCACGCCTCCTCGATCAGCGCTTCGATCACTCCATCCGGCAGCGGCTCGCTCCGGAAGCGGCGCACGTCGCGGCGCCAGACAAAAAGCTCGTGCAATTGCGCTCGGAAGGCGTCGTCGAAGGCGGGGGGTGCGGGTGGCAGATCGGCCATTCACGCCTCCTCCGGTCGTGGCGCGCGTAGCCGCGTCACGGCAACGGACGCCAGCCATCCGGCGGCGAACAAGCCGATAATGGCCATGCCCAGCAGGTTGAAATGCTCGGCGATGCGGTCCGCGACGGACCAGGCCGAACCTTTCAGATGTAGCTGTTGCGCAATTAGACCGGCCGTCTCCACCGAGCCGATCGTCACCGCAACGGCCGAGGAGAGCAGGGTAATCGCCAGATTGTAGGTTAGTTTGCGGCCTGGGTCGACGAAGGCCCAGTGGTAGGCTCCGGCCATCAAGACGCCGTCGGTGGCGTCCACCAGCGACATGCCCGCGGCGAACAGGGTCGGGAAGACCAGCGCCAGGGCCAGCGGCGCGCCCGAGGAGGCCTGGCTGGCCGACAGCCCCATGACGCTGACCTCGGTCGCGGTCTCGAAGCCCAGGCCGAATAGCAGGCCCAGTGGCGCCATCTGCCAACTCGCCGAGATCATGACGAACATTGGCCGCAGCAACCGACCGATCAGGCCGGACGCGATCGGCGTGGCGACGTCGAGATCCGCGGCGCCGGCTTTGAGCCGCCGGCGAAGCTTCAGGACGCCTTTCAGAATCGATAGGTTAGCCACGGCGATGGCGAACAGGAAGCCCGCCGAGATCATCGTCGAAAGCGTTCCCGCGACCGCCTTCAATCCTTCGACGCGCGCGAGGTCTCCGGCTGTCAGGGCCACCAGGACTGAGGCGGCGAAGACCACGCTGGAATGGCCGAGCGCGAAGAACAGGCCGACGGTGACCGACCGGCGGCCGTCCTGCATGAGTTTGCGGGTGACGTTGTCGATCGCCGCGATGTGGTCCGCATCGACCGCGTGGCGCAGGCCGAAGCCGTAGGCAAGGGCGGCGGTCCCCAGCAGCAGCGGGCGATCGCGCAGCAGAAGCAGGGCATACGCCCAGGCGGCGAGGTTCGCCGGAATCAGGCCGGCGTAGAGCGCAAAAATCTTGCGCTTCAGCTCGCTGGAGCGCAGTGGCGCCTCGCCCATCAGGCCGTCTCCTCATCTGTGGCGATGGCGTGAAAGAAAGCGCCGCTGACTCGGCCACGCCGGCCTCCGGCCGTGCCGAGATCGCGGCCTTGGGCGTCGCTCAAGGTCGCCAGCGATTCGTCTCGTCCGGGATCGCTCAGGCTGGCGTAGTGGAACTCATGGCCGCGAACGACCGCGCCGGCCGGGCCGATCGGCGCCGGGGCAAGGAGGCGGGCGCGGCGATAGCCCAGGTTCATCTTGCGCCGGGCGAACGAAGTCGAATGGCTGAGCAGGCCTGCCATGTCGTGGCGCACGCCCGAGGCGTCTTCCAGACCCTCCCCTAGGGTCATGTAGCCGCCGCACTCACCGTGAACTGGCCGGGTCTCGGCGAACCGGCCTAGGCCCGCCTTGAACCGCTGCGCCGCGGCCAAGACGCCGGCGTGCAGCTCGGGATAGCCGCCGGGTAGCCAGCAGACATCGCAATCCTCGGGCGGCGGCTCGTCGGCCAACGGCGAGAAAAGGCGAAGTTCGGCGCCGGCGTAGCGCCAGCCCTGCAGATGATGCGGGTAGACGAAGCTGAAGGCCGCATCACGGGCCAGGGCGATCCTTTGGCCGGGGGGGCGAAGCGCCGGTTCGCCAGCTTCTGCAGCCATGATCGCCGGCGCCTTGGCGAGGCGGGCGATCCCGTCAAGATTCAGATGCGCCTCCGCCAGGTCGGCCAGACGCTCCAGGTGCTCGCGAAGGCCCGGATGCTCTTCGGCCTGAACCAGCCCCAAATGCCGCTCCGGAACGGCCCAGCGCTCGTCGCGGGGAACCGCACCCAGGACGGGCAGGCCGATCGCCTCCATGGCCTTGGCGATGCCCGAACGATGTCGTTCGCTGGCCAGGCGGTTGAGCACAACGCCGGCGATCTCCACGCCGGGCGCGTGGCCCATGAAGCCCCGAGCGACGGCAGCGGCAGTCTGGGACTGGCCGGAGACGTCTAGCACCAGCAGAACAGGCAGCCCCAGGGTGGCGGCGAGGTCGGCGCCGGCGCCGGTGCGGTGCCGCTCCACGGCCACGCCGTCGAACAGCCCCATGGCGGATTCCACGATCAGCAGCTCTCCATCCCTGACCGTCGTGGCGGCCAGATCCCCGAGTTGAGCCGGGCTCATGGCCCAGCTGTCGAGGTTCAGGCTGGGCGCGCCAGTCGCCGCGGCGTGAAAGGCCGGGTCGATGTAGTCAGGACCAGATTTCGCCGCGCGGACGGTGACGCCGCGACGGCGGAACGCCGCCAGCATGGCTAGCGTCAGCGTGGTTTTCCCGGAGCCTGAACGCGGGGCGCCGATGATCAGGCCGCGCGCGCTCATCAGGCAACCTCCTGATGACGCTGAATCAGTTTAAGGGCTGATGGGGCGTTGGTTCCGCGCCGCCGTGGTGACCGCCTGGGTCGCTTGCCTCTCGAAGGCCCGCATGAGACCAGTGGGGCCG
>Ga0209916_1001674_pt1 | contig 16201 bp, 13 predicted proteins | sample ThiBio_1000_plan_FD_183956 | JGI IMG/M metagenome (GOLD analysis project Ga0209916, IMG submission 183956) | Wastewater bioreactor microbial communities from Cape Town, South Africa - Thiocy_solids_2 (SPAdes) | ecosystem: Engineered > Bioreactor > Thiocyanate-remediating > Anaerobic-Aerobic ... | reverse complement strand
GGACCTCCGGGCGGGCGTGGAAGATCAGGCAGTCGCGGGCGAGGACCACGTCGGCTGGGTCGCCGGCCAGGCGGTCGGGGGGCTGGTCGCTGACCAGTCGCCAGAGCCGCTCGCCGCTGTCGACGGCCGTCAGCTTCGCCACCAGCCCGCCCATGCTGTGGCCGACCAGGGTGACGTGGTCCAGCGCGGGGTCGCGGCGGTCGGGGTCGAGCCGCGCGCGGGCGTCGTCGATGGCGGCGCGTAGGAGCCGGGCGGAATAGGGGATCGGGTCGCCCGTGGAGTAGCCGAAGGTCCAAAACTGGTACGACTCGGCGATCGCCGGATCGGACGAGAGCGCCACGATCATCGGTTCCCAGATCCGGGGCGTGGTCAACAGCCCGGGGATCAGGATCACCGGCCGTTTGCCGGGGTGGGGAGGGTCGGGGGTGGTCAGTCCGTAGCGTTCGATGCGAATCCGGTTCGCGATCGGCGTCGGGACGGCGGCGTCGTCGGCCGTCGCCGGGCGGCTTCCCAGCCACCCCGCCGTGATGAGGAGTCCCAATCCCAGGACCCCTCGGAACCGCCGCGTCACGTCGTCCTCCCTTCGCAAGAGACCTCTAAAACGCCCTCGGCCGTCTGGAGACGGGCGGCCAGGGCCGTCAGTTCGCGCGCCGAGAGTCCGACCAGGGTCGCGTGGATCTTCCGCGTCCCTGGGCGGTCGCCGACGGCGAATCGGACGCTCGGCGCCTCCAGGCCGGGGCGCGCGAGTTCGGCGACGACGAGCCGTTGGGCGGTCTCGCCGTCCACCACCAGCAAGGATAGCATGCTGGGGCCCGTTCGATCGGCGAAGTAGTCCTCGATCCGCTTCGCCCCGGTGAGTGTCGCGAGGATCAGGGCCGTGGCCAGGCCGGCCGCGACGAGCATGCCGCCGCCCGCGGCCAGGCCCACCGCCGCCACGGCCCAGACGCTGGCCGCGGTGGTCAGGCCATGCACGCTTTCCTTGCGGCGCATGATGGTCCCGGCCCCCAGAAAGCCGATCCCGCTGACCACCTGGGCCGCCACCCGCGAGGGGTCCAGCACCACCCGCCCCGGCTCGACCGCGTCGTGGAAGCCATGGGCCGAGACGATCATGAACAGGGCCGACCCCATGCTCACGAGCATGTGGGTGCGCAGGCCGGCCGCCTTGTCCGCGTACCGTCGTTCCATCCCCACCGCGCCGCCGAGGACCGCGGCCGTCAGGAGGCGGATCGTCAGGTCGACCGTCGTCATGCTCGTCCCTTTCGCGGCGTCGTCGTCAGGCGCGGCAGGCTCTAAAGAGGGGCCAAAGGTGGATCCGGCCGGCGGGGCCGTCGGGGGCGTCGCCGTCGGGATGCGCCGACGTCCAGGCGTCCCAGGCCGTCGCCAGGTCTGGCGAGATCGCCGCGGCGAGGTCCACCGGCTTGCCCCGGCGGACCATCCAGACCAGATGCCGGACGACGGCGACCGGCTCCAAACCGCGGATCGCCGCGGCCTCGTCGATCGAGAAGCCCCGATCGATCAGCCGCCAGGTCCACTCCTCGGTCGAGACGTGGGTCGTCGAGGTCGTCGCGGCCGGCTTCGGGGGCGCGGTCGGAGGCGGGATCGGGTCGACGTTCGCCGCCGCGGGAGCGGGCTCGGCCGCGGGCGTCGGGAGGGCGGTCGGCGGGGCCGTCGGGGGCCGGGGGCGGCTGGAGGGGGCGGGGAATCCGGCGACGGCCGCGAGGATCGCGTCGCCGTGGCGCTCGATCCGGGCGCGGCCGAGCCCCTTGACCTCGTTCAGGTCGGCCGGCGTGGCGGGCTTTTGGCGGACGATGGCGTCCATCGTCTGGTTGGTGAAGATGCAATAAGCCGGCTGGTTGGCGTCGCGGGCCCACTGCTGGCGGAGTTCTCGCAGCCGGTCCCGCAGCGGGTCGTCGTCGGGGTCGGCCGGCTCGGAGGACGGGGGGGGGGCGGATCGGGACGTCGGCGCGGGGCTCGGCCTCGTCCCGTCGTGGATCGCGGCGAACTTGTCGGCGAGTTCGCGCGGCAGGGCCAGCGACAGCGGCGGGGCCTGGCGGTCGCGCAGCCAGATCCCGCCGGCGTCGCTCAGGACGACGACCGGCTTGAAGTCGCCCACCGCCTGGCTTTGAACCATCCCCGCGGCGGTCAGGGCGTCGATCAGGCCGGCGATGTCGCGGTGGGTCAGGCCGCTTTGGCGGAGGACGCCGTAGGTGCTCAGGTTTTGCAGGCCGCTTCGAGCCATCTTCTCCGACTCCGAGCCGGCGAGCATCTGGGCGACGGCCGTCTTGCCGAACCGTCCCTTGGCGCGGGCCACCCCGGAGAGGATCTTCTGGATCGTCACGCGGGCCTCGGGAGACTCGACCGTCGCGGTCGCCGCGCTTGGCGGGGCGTCGCCGGCCCGGCAGTTGTCGCAGCCGCCGCAGTCCTCGGAGAGGTTGGCCTTCTCGCCGAAGTAGCTCAGAATCAGCGACCTTCGGCAGATCGGACTCAGGGCGTACTGGGTCATGCGGTCGAGTTTTTCGTACTCGCGCCGCTTGCGGGTCTCCAGCCGGCCGAAGTCGATCTCCAGGTCGCGGGCCTTGCGGGTTCGGTCGATCACGCGCAGGGCGTTGCCCCGAAACGGCGGGACGTAGTCGATCGGCAGCTCCGCGATCAGCCCCTTGACCGCCCTCGTGAACGCCTGGCGGTCGATGCCGAGCGCCTGGGCCACCTCGTCGGGGCGGAAGTAGCAGGGGTCGCCGGAATGGCCCCGCGCCAGGGCCTCAAGCGCGGCGAGCACCGCGCGCTTCACCGGCGCCTGGGGACTGACGCGGTCGAGGAGGCTCGCCTCGGCGACGTCGTCGCCCTCCAGGTTGAAGCGGACGATGGCCATGTTCTCGCGGGGGGAGAACTTCTCCAGCGCCCCGCAATCCTCCAGGATCTTCAGGGCCGAACCGACGCCCGACTCCTTCAACTCGGCCCCGGAGAGTTCCGCGATCTGGGCGTGGGTCAACTCGATCGGGTCGTCGTCGAGCGAACGGAGGTGGTCGTAAAGGCGGTGGACCTCCCGTTTGGGGGGGAACTCGTTGTCGATGAACATCTCCTGCAGCCGGCGGTCGCCGCCGGAGTACAAGAGGACGCAGACGGAGGACTCGCCGTCGCGGCCGGCGCGGCCGGCCTCCTGGTAGTAGGCCTCGATGGTCCCCGGCATGTTGAAATGGACCACCGCGCGGATGTCGGGCTTGTCCACCCCCATGCCGAAGGCGTTGGTGGCGACGACGACGTCGGCGTCGCCGCTCATGAACCGGTCCTGGGCGCGGGCGCGGGCGTCGCGGTCCAGCCCGGCGTGGTAGACGACGACCCGCCGTCGCAGTTCCTTGGCGACGTGGGCCGCGACGCTCTCGCAGCGGGCGCGGCTGGAGGCGTAGACCACCGCCGGGCCGGGGTTCTTCTCCAGGATCCGTCCCAGCGCTTCCAGCTTGGCGTCGTCGCGGGAGGCGGGGACGACCGCGTAATGGAGGTTGGGACGGTCGAAGCCGGTGACGAACGACCGGGGGTCGCGCAGGTCCAACTGCTCGGCGACGTCGCGCTGGACGACGTCGGTGGCGGTGGCCGTCAGCGCGATGCAAGGGGGCGAGCCGATCCGCCGTCGGACCTCGCCCAGCCGGGCGTAGTCGGGACGGAAGTCGTGGCCCCACTGGCTGATGCAGTGGGCCTCGTCGATCGCCAGAAGCGCCGGCCGGAGGCGCTGGAGCATCGCCGTGAACCGACCGCTTCGGAACCGCTCCGGGGCGACGTAGACCAGGTCGTAAAGGCCGGCCTCGATCTCGGCGGTGCGACGGGCCTGCTCGGACGGGTCGAGGGTGCTGTTGAGCAGGGTGGCGCGGAGCCCGCGCTGGGTGAGGGCGTCGACCTGGTCCTTCATCAGGGCGATCAGCGGGCTGACGACCAGGGTGAGCCCTGGGAGGACCACCGCGGGGAGTTGGTAGCAGAGGCTCTTGCCGCCGCCGGTGGGCATGACGCAAAGGACGTCGCGGCCGGCGAGGACCGCCTCGATGACCTCGCGCTGGCCGGAGCGGAATTTGCTCAGGCCGAACCGCCCCCGCAACGCCCCTTCGAGATCGACCGCCCCATCGACGAGACTCATGCCTCCGCCCCTCGCCGGCCCCCGGCCGACCCCGTTCCACTGGATCGCGAACCTCCGGGGCCCGGCCCCCTCTGTACGATTATACTCGCCGACCCGGCCGCCGCGGCAGCCCCGACGAGGCGGTTTATTCTTAAAGAATTCGTCAAGACGGGGTTGGAAACGTGGCGTTTTTTTATTTGACAAGCGCGAGGCCCGATTGTAACCTCGCTGTTTCGGATCGCGGACGTGAACGTCGGGCGATCCACGATCGTCTCCGGTTCGATGGTCCCCGGCACCATTCGGGCGCGATTTTTGCTGAAGACCCCACCGCCGCCTCCGAAGCGAGTCGGCGAGCCTGGGAAGACGTCCGAGTCGGTCGGACCTCGATCGAAAGCCACCCTGGATCCGTGGTCATGCCGCCCCGTCCCCCATCACGATTTTCGCCAGCGAGGACGCGGGCCGTTCGCAGACGCCAGGCAAGGAGGTGGGCTCATGCAACTTCGACTTTCAGCGCCCCGGACCTCGTACGCTGTTGACCGTCCCTTCCACGGCGCGAGCCGGCCTCGTCGCGAGGCGTGTCGCGTATCCGACTAAAGAGGCGTCGCGATCGGTCATTCCGACCTCGCGCACGCGACGGCGACATGGAATCGGGGACGCCCGCCCCGCGGTTCTCGCTTCGCGCCGCGCGATCCCTCATGGTCGCGCCGCCCGCGGCGGGGCGGAGACGATTCGGTCGGAACTCTTGACAGGTGAAGTTGATAAGGATGATGAGCCAAGAAATGAACGCGAGTTTGAGCCCGTTGGGCGAATCGCCGATCGGGAGTTCACGACCCGATTCCCTGGAATCGTTGGAGTCGTTGGAGTCGCGGCTTTGGGAGCGCGCCCGCCGCAATCTCCGACTTCTCTATAACGGCGGTCATCCGCCGTCGCCCGCGGCGGAGGACGCGAAGGACGTCATCGGCCCCCTGCTCGTCGTGAATCCGAAGCTCTGAGCCCCCCTCCTCGGCCACCCGGCCGGGCGGGAACCCGATCGCTCGCTCCCGGCCGCCCACCGAATGACACGCTCCGGCGTGGATGGGACGTCGCTCACGTCGTCGCGACGCTTCCTCGATCGGCCTCGTAAATGTAAGAATTGCCGCGTTTCGCCACCGGCCGGGCCGCCCCCGCGGCCCGCAGGCAGTAGGCGACGCGCTGCGCGAACGGGCGGGACGCGCCCAATTTCCGCGCCAGATCGGCCGTCGAGAACGGTTCGGAGCGGGGGAAATCCGGCGGCAGCAGGTTCCAAAGGTCGTCGGCCGTCGCGATCGTCACGGTTTGCCGGATCGCGATCAGCCGCCGGTCGACCACGGTGAATCGCGGACGTCGTCGTCGCGGCACTCGGACTTCCTCGACGTCGACCCCGACGATCTCGACGCTCAGATTCGGGTCCGGGAGCAAGCTCGCCAGGCCGACCAGGTCGTCGAAGGCCTCGACGAGCGTCCCCCGGAGCCGGCCGCGACGGCGCGCCAGGTCGGGGCCGTCGGCGGTGGCGCGACGGACCAGGACTCGGCCCAGGACGATCGGCTTGACCACCCGGATCCCATGCGTGGGAAGCAGGCTTCTCAATTTGGGTCGAAGCGCGCCCAGGTTCCCGGTTTGGATCTCCACGAGCGCGCCGTCGCCCGCGACCGCGTCGACGCGGAACCCCCCGACGGCGACCTCGCAACGGCCCCCCGTCGCGGGCCCGTGAAGTTCCTTGAGGCCGCGGTGCAGGCTGGATTCCATTCCGGGGGAGTTCCTGAGGCTGGCGGGGTCAGTCGCGCTTGAGGGGCTCGACGCCCAGGTCGCGAATCGTAAGCAGACTTTGGAAGGGGAGGCCGCGGGCGGCGAAGGTCGCCTCGGCGCCTTCTAGGCGGTCGACCACGGCGATCACGACGGCCACCTTGCAGCCCATCGCCTCCACGGCGTCGACCGCCTGGAGCGAGGAGCCGCCGGTGGTCACCGTGTCATCGACGATGGCGACGGTGGAGCCCGGCTCCAACGGCCCCTCCACCAGGTTGCCCGCGCCGTGTCCCTTGACCTGCTTGCGGACCAAAAAACCCTTCAGCGATCCCCGGCCGAAGCCGTTGGCGAGCGCCAGCGTGGCGCCGACGATCGGGTCGGCGCCCATGGTCAGGCCCCCCACGGCGGCGATCTCCGGACGATCCCAGAGGACCGAGAGCATCCCGCGGCCGATCAGCCGCGCGCCCTCCGCCGAGAGCGACGCCTTGCGGCCGTCGATGTAGTAGTGCGACTCGCGACCGCTGGCGAGGGTGAACCGACCCAGCCGCAACGACTCCCGTTTTAGCAGTTCGATCAGCGCGTCGCGATGCTCTTGGTTCCAATCCACGGCCATGGGCGGCGGGTCCTTTCAACGTCGTCGGAGCGGTCAAGCGGGGGACAGGTCGAGAACGATCTTCCCCCCTCGCGGGGGAAGACGGACCGCGAAGCGGTCAGATGAGGGGGACGACACGCAAGAACGCCGTCGGGGTTCGCGAAGGGCCGTCCAAGCGGTCTGGGATTCCGACGGTCTTCCGGCGCGCCCTCCCCCTCATCCGGCCCTTCGGGCCACCTTCCCCCGCGAGGGGGGAAGGGACGCTCCTCGTTCGGTCGAAGCGTCCAAGACCTTACGAGGATACCAACTCCCCGGGACGCCGCGAACGTCTCACAACCCCGCCATCCGCTCGACGTGCTCGGGATAGCGCGGGCCGTGGATCGCGATCCGCGCGGCCGCCTCCTCGATTTCGCGCAGGTCCTCGGCCGTGAGCTCGACCTCGGCCGCGGCGAGGTTCTCGTCCAGGCGATGGAGCTTCGTCGTACCCGGAATGGGGACGATCCACGGCTTTCGGGCCAGCAGCCACGCCAGCGCGATCTGGGCCGGGGTCGCCCCCCTCCCCTCGGCGACCCTGGCGAGCAGGTCCACGAGCGCCCGGTTCGCCTTGCGGTTCTCAGACGTGAAGCGGGGGAGGCCGTTGCGGTAGTCGTCGGCCTCCAGTTTGGTCTCCTCGTCCATGGCCCCGGCGAGGAAGCCTCGGCCCAGCGGGCTGAAGGGGACGAAGCCGACGCCCAACTCCTCGAGCGTCGGCAGGACCTCGGCCTCGGGGCCGCGGGTCCAGAGCGAGTACTCGCTTTGAACCGCGGCCAGGGGGAGCACGGCGTGGGCCCGTCGGATGGTCGCCGCGCCCGCCTCGGAGAGGCCGAAGTGCTTGACCTTCCCTTCCTGGACGAGTTCCTTGACGGTCCCTGCCACGTCCTCGATGGGGACCGCCGGGTCGACCCGGTGCTGGTAGAGCAGGTCGACGACGTCGGTCTTGAGCCGCTTCAGCGAGCCTTCGACCGCCTTGCGGATCCGCTCCGGCCGGCTGTCGACCCCCGCCGGATGGGTCGACCCGCCGGGGACGACGTCGAAGCCGAACTTGGTCGCGATCTTGACCCGGTCGCGAACCGGGGCGAGGGCCTCGCCGACGAGTTCCTCGTTGCTGAACGGGCCGTAGACCTCGGCGGTGTCGAAGAAGTCGACCCCGCGGTCCACCGCCGCGCGAACCAATGCGACGGCGTCGCCTTTCTCCATCGGCTTGCCGTAGGCGTGGTTCAGCCCCATGCAGCCGAAGCCGAGGGCCGAGACCTCCAGGCCGCCGCTTCCCAGCGTTCGCGTTCGCATCGCGTCGTCCCCTTTCCGATTCGGTTCAGGCCTTGCGGGTTTCCCGCGCCAGGTGGGGCAGTTCCGGAACGATGATCTTGGTCATGGCCAGTTCCACCGCCGCGCGGGAGCCGGGCATGACCAGGACGATGGTGGAGTCCAGGATGCCGCCGATGGCGCGGCTGAGCATGCAGGCGGCGCCGATCTCCGGGTAGCTGAGCATCCGGAACAACTCGCCGTAGCCGGGGAGCGTCCTGGTCAAAAGCGCCGAGACCGCTTCATACGTCCGGTCGCGAGGGCCGACGCCCGTCCCCCCGGTGACCAGGACCGCGTCGACCTTCGGTCCTCCCGGACGTCGGCCGGAATGGGCCTCGAGGAACTCGGAGACGGCCTCGGGCTCGTCCTTGACGATCGCGCGGGCGACGACCCGGTGGCCGGCGGCCTCGGCCAACTCGACGACGAGCGCCCCGGACGTGTCGGTGGCGGTCGTCCGGGTGTCGGAGACGGTCAACACCGCGACGGTCAGGCTCGCCGGGCCTTCCGATCGATGCTGGTCGACGCTGGGGCTGTCGCTCATGGCTGGGCTTTCGTCAACGGCGGTTCCGTCCGGCATGAAACGCGAGCGGATTGGAAGGCCGGACGACAAACGTCCTTCTCCCCTTGAGGGCATAGGTATGGCCACAACTTTTCGATTAGGAATTTGGAGAGCATAGGCAAGCTCTATATTGACCCAGATCGCCTATTCCGTCCCCTCTCCCACCGGGAGAGGGCAGCCGCGCAGCGGCGGGTGAGGGTCGTCGCGCTTCGCGGGGAGCGTCGGGTCGGCATGACGCAAGCCCAGAGCGTATCCCGAAATGCGACGACCCTCACCCGGCCCTTCGGGCCACCCTCTCCCGGTGGGAGAGGGGACATCGGACGCTTGCCTATCCTTCCCAGATTCCGAGTCGAAAAGTTGTGGCCATACCTATGCCTTGAGGGAGAAGGTGGCCGAAGGCCGGATGAGGGGTGGGCGCGACCGGAAGCCATCGGATTCCAAGATTTTTCTGGAGCGTGGCCTTCGCCGAGACGCGGCGGCGGTCGACCCCTCATCCGGCCCTTCGGACCACCTTCTCCCTCAAGGGGAGGAGGCGATCGTCGCCGCGGTTTTCGACCGTCGCGCGATCGTAGGATTCTAGGCGACGCTCTCCTTGATCGCAACGCGGCGGGCGGAGACCGTATCGGAGCCCCGGTTGTCGCCGCGACGGCGAGGGGCCTACAATACAACTCAGCGGCGTGGATCGACACCGTTTCGACCGGAGGGGCGAGGCCGCCATGAAGCGCGTGACGCTGGTCGTCGGGTTGGCGGCGGTCCTGGCGTCGCTCCCCGCGCGGGCCGACGTGATCGCGCTGCGGGGGGGCGGTCGCGTCGAGGGGAAGGTGATCGCCGATCCGTCCTCGGACGACGGCGGGGGCGTCCTGGTCGTCCTGCCCAAGGGGAAGACTCCGCTCACGCTCCGCAAGGACCAGATCCGGGACGTCGAGTCCAGGCCCGGCCCGCTTGACGAGTACGCGGCGCGGCGCGAGAAGCTCGCGCCGACGGCCCGCGCCGAGTACGAACTGGGCGCGTGGTGCGAGACCCACGAGCTTCCCGACCTGGCCGAACTGCATTACGAGGAGGCGCTGACGCGCGATCCCGACTTCGCCGAGGCCCGGCGGCAGCTCGGCCACGTCGCCAGGGACGGTCGCTGGCTGACTCCCGAGGAGCAGCGCCGCGAGTCCGACTCCGACTTTTCCGACGGGGAATGGAGCCCGGACGACGAGGAGGAGGCGCGGGAGACCGCCGAATCCGCGGCGATCCTGGGACGGATCAAGGCCGTGCTTCAAGGGCTGGCGTCCGAGTCGGCCGACCGCCGAAGCGAGGCCGAGGACCAGTTGATGGCGATGAAGGAGCCGGAGGCCGTCGGCCCGCTGGCGAAAGCGTTGGGCGGGCGCGAACCCGAGTTCCGCGCCCTCTTGGCGCGGGCGCTGGGCGGCATCCCCGGCGACGCCGCTTCGAGGGCGCTGGTCGCGATGGTCCTGCGCGAGCCCGAGGCCGAGGTCCGCGACGCGATCCTGGACGCGCTTCGGGGCCGCGACGGCGACGCGATCCCCGCCCGGCTGATTCGGGCGCTCAAGTCGCGGGACGTCCGGGTCGTCAACCGCGCGGCCTGGGCGCTTGGGAACCTGGGAGTCTTCTCGGCCGTCCCCAGACTCCTGAACGTCCTGGTCACGACCGAGGAGCGGATGGTGCTGGTCCCCTCCAGGGGGCCGGCGCTCCAGGGGCCGCCCGGACCCCTGATCGGCTACAACGGCAGTTCGGCGGCGTACATGATCGGCCCGGTCGTCGGTCCCGGCGTGGCGGCCTACGGAGCGACGGCCGTCCCCAACGTCATCGGCTTCGACCCGATGGCCGGCGGCGCTCCGATCGTCTTCGGCGACGGCGTCGGCCCCCTGCCCTCCGCGGCCGGCCTGGGACCGCGGCCGGCGATCCAGACCTTCACGATCCGCAACGCCGAGGTCCTGGGGGCGCTCAACCGCCTCACCGGGGTGGACTTCGGCTTCGACGTCCCCGCCTGGCGGGCCTGGGTGGCCCGCTCGTTCAACCCCCGGCCGGAGCGACGGCGCATGGTCCCCCAGCCTTGACTTGAACTTGAACGCCCGCGGGCCGGGGCGTACCATCCGATCTCGACGCCGAGCCAGCGGAGGAGACCTTGGCCGAGACCGACGCCGAAGCCGGGACGGACCCTTATCGGGAAGAACTGGCGCTTTTGATCCGCCAGACGCGCGCGCGTCTGGAATCCCTGACCCGCGCCGGCGTCGCCGCGCTGCCGAGGTCCGCCGCGCGCCCGCCCGCGGTTCGACCGTCCCCCGCGGCCGTCGCCGCGGCGTCCGAGCCGATCGTCGCGGTCCCGCCGCCGACGCCGAGCGTCGAGCGGCCGCGGCCGGCGTCGCCGCCTCCGCCCTCGCCCGCCCCCCCCCGCCCCGCGGCGAGGCCGATCGTCGCGCCGACGATGTTCGGGACGGCCGGGTTCGAGTCGCCTCCCCTGGATCCGGCCAACCGCCCTGGGGCGCTCGCCGTCTTGCGGGAGGAGGTCGCCGCTTGCATGAAGTGCGCCGAACTCGCCGCGAGCCGGACCCAGACCGTCCTCGGCGACGGTAATCCCGCGGCGCGGCTGATGTTCATCGGCGAGGCCCCCGGCGGCGACGAGGACCGGCTCGGCGTCCCGTTCGTCGGCAAGGCCGGTCAACTCCTCAACGACATGATCACCAAGGGGATGGGACTGCGTCGCGAGGACGTCTACGTCGCCAACGTCCTGAAGTGCCGCCCTCCCGGAAATCGCGACCCCGAGCCGGCGGAGGTCGCCAACTGCATCGGCTATCTGGACCGCCAGATCGAGATCGTCCGTCCCGAGTTCATCTGCCTGCTGGGGAAGATCGCCGCGGGGACGCTGTTGAACACGGCCCTGAGCGTGGGCCGGCTCCGGGGGCGTTGGCACCGCGTCCACGGCGTCCCCACCGTCGTCACCTATCACCCGTCGTACCTCCTGCGCGCTCCCGCGGCCAAGAAGGAGGCGTGGGCCGACCTGCAACTGCTCATGCGGGCGATGGGGCTGGCGATCCCCAGGAAGAAGGGCTGAGCCGAAGGCGACGCGGCGGGGATGGGAACGAGGCGCGGTCAAGCGGCGAGGGGATCGGCCTGGAACTCGCGGGCGGCCAGGGCGACGACGCGGGCGTCGACGATCGGCGACTCCTCCGCGAAGGCGATCAGCAAGGCCAGATCGGCGACGTGGTTCAACCGCCTGGGCGTCCCCAAGGTGGCGTCGTGCAGGGCGGCCAGCGCCTCGGGGTCGAACAGGGGCGCCCGCGCGCCGGCCGCGGTCAGGCGGCCCTCGACGTAGGCGGCGGTCTCGGAGCGAGTCAGCCGGGGCGGGGAGGAGACCGCGGCCAGACGCTCCCGAAGCGGCTCGGGAAGCCGCCAGGCGACCTCGTCGTCGCCGACGATCACAAGCGCCAGGGCCGGCGCGCCGTCGACCTGGAAGTTCAAGAGCAGCCGAAGCGCCTCCCAGCACGGCTCGGCGACGGCCCCGGCATCATCGACGATCAAGAGCGGCCGGCGTCCCCGCGCCGCCAGTTCCCCGAGCGTCTCGCGGAGCCGACGCAAGGCGAGGGCCGGCGACGGCTCGATCGGCCCCCCGCGGAACTCGCCGGCCAGGAAGGCCAAAAGATCGCCGGCCGGCAGCGCCGGAAAGGTCAGATGAACGGCGGCCGCGGCCGTCTCCAGCGCCAGCCGGTTCGCCAGGAGCGACTTGCCGACCCCCGGGGCGCCGTGGAGCAAAACCGGTCCCTGGGCGTACTCCAGGCCGTAGCGCAGGCGACGCAAGACGGCGTCGCGGCTGGGAAGCGCGACGTAGGCCGTCGGCGTCGCGGTCTCGCCGAAGGGGCGGCGGCTCAGTCCGAAGCGCGACTCGTACACCGGGGCCTCCGGCCGTCTCAGGCGAACGTCTCGGCCAGGCCGAGCAGGGGGACTCCCGCCCCCTCCAGCACCTCGCGCGCCCGCTCGATGGAGCGCCCGCCGGTGACGTCGCGGCCATGGACCAACACCGCCGCGTCCACCGAACTGTGCAGCACCGCCGCGGACAGCCCGGCGAACAGCGGGCTGCCGTCGAGCAGGACCAGGTCGAACTCCCGCCGCAGCCTGGCCATGGCGCAGGTCCATTCGGCGGAAGCCAGAAAGTCGCGGGGCCGCGCCACGGCCGAGCGCATCGGCAGGACCCAGAGGTTGTCGGCGGCCGACTCGACGATCGCGTCGTCCAGGTCCGCGCCTTCCTCGATCACGTCGTCGAGCCCGACCCTCGGCCGCAACCCCAGCGACCGCGCCAGCATCGGCCCGGTCAGGTCGGCATCGACGACCAACGTCCGCAACGGTCGGCGCGCCAGGGCGCGGGCCAGGGTCAGGACCAACGTCGAGCGGCCCTCGGCGCGGTGGCGGCTCGTAAAGAGCAGCACCCGGACCCCCGCCTTCTCGCGGGCCTCCAGCACCCGGTCCCCCATCTGGACGAAGCGGTCGCCCCACTCGCTTTCGAGCACGGCGACGATCTCGGGCCAGACCAGGGCCGAGGACGGCGGCTCGGCCGTCGGCCGGAAGATCCGCGAGGGCCGCGCCGCGGCGGCGCCCCGCGTCGGCCGATGCGGCGCGGGGGGTTCGTCGGCGGCCGTCGCCTTCATGGCGAAGGCGCGGCTGAGGGCCTGGTCAACTTCCCTCATGGGACGACTCCGCCAGAGGGTCGGCGGGGAGGACGTAGCCCGGCAGCGAGACGTGGGCGTCGGACTCGTCGAGGACCGGCTCGATCGACAGCCGGATCGCCGGCGCGGGGGCGACCTCGGCGGCCCCCGCGCGGCGAGGGTGGGCCAGGCCCCAGGAGCCCGCGACCGTCGCCAACGGAGCGACCGCCAGGCAGAGGCACGCCGCCACCCGAATCTCGCGCCGCAGCCGCCTTCGGGGGCGACGGGTCCGCGCCCGCGCCCGGGACTCGACGCTCCAGGCCCGCTCCCAGCGGTCGGCGGCGGTCGGCCGCGAGCGGATCGGGCCGACGTCGGGGATCGAGATCAGCGTCGCGCCCCACTCGAAACCGCCGCCGTCGGACCGGACGGCCGCGTCGTTCGTGGTCGCGAGAAGAGGAGTCATGGCCGTGGCCCCCGATTCGTTCGACGCCCGCGGGATCGTTCACGCTCGTCGGGAACGGACGAGGGCCGGCGTCGTTCGCCTGAAGGCTCGGCCCCGCGGTCCACTCTCGCGACGTCTCTAGGATCGGCCCGAGCGGCGGGAAACTTGAACGGCCGCGACGAAAATACCGGACCCGGAAAGACGTCCGATTCCGGCGACGTCGCGGGCGCGCCGGGCCTGACGGTCGCGCCGGTCGCGACGACCGGAGTTTCGAAACGCGACCGCCCGTCCGGATCGCGCGATCCGGCCGGGCGGCGAGGGCGCGAGGCGCCGGGACGGCCCCGACCTCAACGATTTCGGAAGAAGCCGAAGAAGCCGCCGCGCCTTGGCGCCGTGGCCGCCGAGTTGGAGTCGGCCCCGTTGGCGAAGACGTTGTTGGCGGCGGCCCCGTTGGCGTAGATCGCGCCGCCGACGCTCGGCAGCGACCGGCCCGCCTCGAACTTGGCGACCTGGAGGAACTCCGGCGGCGTGCCGGCGAACCGCGGATTACCCGCGCCGCCGTTGGCGAGGTCCAACGAGCGGACGTTGTCCAGGGTCACGTAGGGGTTGTGCCCCGCCCAGGCCGAATTCTGGACCTCCAGGACGTTCAGGGGGGCGTACATGGCTTCGCCGCCGACGGCGATCCAGTCGGCCGCCCCCGGATTGGTCTCGTCGACCCGGCCGTCCAGGCCGTAGACCAGGCTGTAGCGGTAATGCACCACCCGATCCTCGTCCCCCTGGCCGTTGAGCGAGGAGCCGGAGTTGGCGTGGACGTCGATGTCGATCATCACGGCGCGGGGGCCGCGGCCGGGCATCGCCTTGTACTCGGCCACGTACTTGTACATGGCCTGGTTCCAGACCTCGAACTCGCTGCCGCGGGGGGGGAAGGCGCGCATGTTGGAGAGCAACGGCCGGCGGAAGCCGCGGATGTGGGTCTCGAACATCGCGTGGACGCGGGGCGCCTTCCAGTCCGTCGGGTCGGGGCCCGGCCGCGGCGGGCCGGCGGGGATGTCGGTGGCGTAGTCGCCGATGCGGTGGTTGAGGTGGTTCTCGCCCAACTCGGCGTACAGGGCCTTCAACTCGTCGGAGTTCATCCCCGAGCCCGGCGCGGGCTTGGGGTCGTTGAAGGCGATCGACGCCACCGCGCCCCCGAGGCAATGCCCCGGCCAACGGCTGACGTCGTGGTTCTGGGTGTTCATCGCCTCCCACTGCCGGGCCGACGTGCCGAAGAGCTGGTCGTACTTCAAAAGCGGCGCGGGGCTCTCGAAGAGCGAGCCGTCGCCGTTGTGGCCGTACAGGTCGTCATAGAGGTTGGGGAACCACGTCAGCTCGTCGCCATGCGCCGGCATGGTCTCCAACAACCCGTTGGAGCCGGCCATCACGACGTCCTGGCCGGGCGCGGCGTAGCCGCCGGGCGTCACCAGGCGGACGTCGTCGCCCCGCAGATCATGGGTGTCGGCCCGACCGTTGCCGCCGGCCCAGGGCTCGTGCAGCGCGTCGGCCTTCGTCGGCCAGTAATAGAAGTTCCAGGGCCGCTTCTCGCTTTGCGCCTTCTGGACGAACTTGGTCTCGACCTTGTAAGCACCCTTCGCGCCAGACACCTTGAAGGTGTACCAGCCCTGGCGATCCTCGCCGATCTCCCGCCCGTTGCCGCGCGCCGCGCCGTCGGGCCCCTTGATCTCCTCCACCTTCCCGGCGCTGGCCTTGACGGTCAACTCACCCCCGAACCGAGTCGGGACGTACACCCCGTAATAGCGATCGCCCGTCCCGCCGTCGAGCGACCCCCCCAGGGGAACGGCCACGACTTGCTCCGTGGACTGCGCCACGACTGTCGTCCCCGCGAGGGCGACGACCAGCCCGAACGTCCATCCGCCGAGCCGGTTACCGATGCTCATGCTGCCTCCCGATACCGGTGTAGTGTTGAAGGCCCTGGAATCCATTCTAGGCGCGAAGTCGCGAGGAAACGGCATCGTCTCCACGACCGGCGACTCCAAACCACCCCGCGCCGACAAGACAGCGGCTCCTTGCCAAACCTCATGATGGTTCGACTTCCCATCCATCGGGAGGCGATCCCATTTCTTACCAAGACCTCCCCCACCCCTCGATACTCGGCAAAGACCATAAAGTCCCGTATCCCACCTAAAATGCCGGGGCGGGGCAGATTCTCGATTTCGCCATCTTCCCTCATCGCCCGGCCCGTCGCTGCCGATAACCTGCACTGGCCACCCCTGGGGTGGAGCGCGAGCGTCGGCCAAGACGACCGGCGCCCGCGCTACCGCCACCATCCGAGGTATATCAGGCCGCCCCGCTCACGACGGAAAGGGGGGGGCGGGCCCCGACTTCTCCGCCTCTGGGCGATCGAGCCGGGGTTCGATTGGGCGGTGGTGTTGGCGATCGGACGTTGACAACGCGTCGACCGGACCAGACCACCAGGGGAATCTCTGCATACCGCGTCGATCGAGACGTCGACCGACAACCTCACTCAGCACAGAGGACATCGCGATGACCAGTGCGGTTCTAGTTGTTGCCCTAGGCCTCTCGGGCCAACTATCTCCTCAAGGTCCCACGCCGCAAGCTTACGCGGCCCCGCAGGCCCCGGCGAAGGTCGCTCCGGCCCCGCAGGCCCCGGTCAAGGTCGCTCCCGCGCCCCAGGCTCCGGTCAAGGTCGCTCCGGCGCCCCAGGCCCCGGTCAAGGTCGCTCCCGCGCCCCAGGCCCCGG
>Ga0209916_1001671_pt1 | contig 16207 bp, 15 predicted proteins | sample ThiBio_1000_plan_FD_183956 | JGI IMG/M metagenome (GOLD analysis project Ga0209916, IMG submission 183956) | Wastewater bioreactor microbial communities from Cape Town, South Africa - Thiocy_solids_2 (SPAdes) | ecosystem: Engineered > Bioreactor > Thiocyanate-remediating > Anaerobic-Aerobic ... | reverse complement strand
GCCGATCGCGAAGCAGCGCGGGTCGGTCGTCATCGAGTCGTCCCAGTCCGACCCGCCGCGCTCGCGGGGCGTCCACCTGGCCTCGTCGATCCGGTCGCCGTCGAACTCGTCCCGCCAGACCAGCCTCCAGCCCGGCGGCGCCTCTTGCGCCCGCGTCGCCGCGACGGCGAGGAACGACAGGAAGACCGCCTGGACGACGCGCGCGATTACGGTTGGGCGGCACGGCACGGGGTTGCGTCTCCTTTAATGATCGAACGCCGCCGGTCGAACGTGGAATTCGTCCTTCTCGTCCAGGTGGAAGACATCGAGATTCACCTTGGACGTCTCGCCGTCCGGCGCGATTTGAATCAACGTGTACGGGTTCGCGTCGTCGTCGGACGTCAGGATCTCGGAGCCGAGCCAGCGCGACAACCGCCTCAAGACCGACATCGCATCAAGCCGCGTCGTTTCGAAATACGTATAGATCGACAGCGCCGTCCTGAACCCGCCTGGGCGCTCGAAGACCAAGCAGACGACGCTCGCTCCGGCGGGGTCGGGGAATTCGTCTTCAATCGGACGGACCATGACGCGGTCGACGGCGATCTCGAAGGCCTCCGCGAGCCCTCGAGCGATCTCCCTCGCGTCGAGCGACCGTCGAACCAGGACGTCTCGCCAGATCACGCTCCGCCTCCCTTTCACGCCAAGATCGAGACGTCCCTTCCTCGGCCGCGCGGTCCCTGGCGTCAGTCGGTTTCATCATAGCTCCACTTGACGCCGGGACCCACGGAAAGCAGATGCGAGTCGGCGTCGAGAAGTTCCCAATCCGGCAGTTCGTCGTCCGCCCCGTCGGAAGCGTCTTCTCGGTCGGCATCGGTCGGCAAGACATCGACGCGCGAGCCGTCCAGAAAGCGCAAGCGAAGACCCACGCCGTCATGGACGCGGTGAAGGGCCACGTCTTTCACGGCCGTTCCGGCGGGGACGTAGTCCCCTTCCTCGATCAGTCGAGCGTCCGCGCCCACGCCGGGCCCGGCCTGGTCGACAAGACCGGCCACGGCGTCCCGGTCACTGGCCAGGAGGGTGGATTCGCCCTTGGAATAGACGACCCAGGCCGACGCCCGCGTCCCCAGGACGTACGAACCGCGCTCGCGACGCCGCAGCCGCGCGCTGGGGAATTCGCGGATCTCGCCCAGATGGATCTGGAGTTCGCCGCCGTAGGCGATCCTGAAAAAACAAAACGGCTGCTCGCGGAGAAGCTTGGTCACGACGTCGAGAAGCGCTGGCGACGGCGAGGGCGCCGGCGGCCGTTCCTCGACGTCGAATCCGCTTTGGCGGATGAACGTGATCACGATCGCGCCTCCTCGACTTCCAAGAATTCAACGGTCGCGGCCGAGATACTCGCGGGCCTTTTCGAGCAATTCGTCCCAGGTGAAATCGCCGCGGGCGTTCTTCGAGCCTCGGACGCCGGCCGCCTTGCATTCCTCAAGATAAACGCCGAACCCGATCCGCTCCTCCCTCGTCATCCGGAATTCGCGGGCCGCGGCGTTGACCTGCGCGATGTCCGCCTTGGCCATGAGCGACCCCGACTAGGGAGGGAGAGAACGGCGTCGACGCGCCTACTCTACACGACGGCGACGTCTCGTGTCGCCCTCCATGGCTCGGGTCGCCCGAATCCCATCCAATCCCGGCCAAGGCGGTGGCGGCCGGCGGGCGGCTGATCGACAATGACGGACGAGGGGCGGCGCGTCGGGCTCGCGCGAGGGCGCGGCGGGCGTCGGCCCGGCTCGATTTCGATTGGACGGATTGGAATGCGTCGAACGATGCACCGTCGCCGGTTCATGGGGACGACCGCCGCGGCCAGCCTGGCGACGCTCGCCGCGGGGGCCGCCGATCCCAGGCCCGCGGGCGACCGTAAGCCGATCGCCGTCTCAAGCGGCAACGGCTTGCGCGCCGTCGAGAAGGCCGTCGAACTGGTCAAGAAGGGGTTCGACCCGCTCGACGCGGCCATCGAGGGGGTCGCCATCGTCGAGGCCGACCCCAGGGACCACTCCGTCGGCTTCGGCGGGCTCCCCAACGAGGACGGCGTCGTCGAGCTCGACGCGGCGGTCATGCACGGCCCTTCCCACGGCGGCGGCTCGGTCGCCTCGATCCGCAACGTCATGCACCCCGCCGCCGTCGCCCGAATGGTGATGAAGCGCTCCCGCCACTGCCTGCTCGTCGGCGAGGGCGCGCTACGGTTCGCCCGCGCCCACGGCTTCCCCGAGGTCGACCTGCTCACCGACGAGGCCCGCGCGATCTGGCTCCACTGGAAAGAGACCCGCGACCCCAAGGACGACTGGCTCCCGCCGCCGTCCAAGGAAGTCGCCGCGCATGTCGATGAATACATCAACAAGCGCGTGACCGGTACGATCCACTGCTCCGTCCTGGACACCCACGGCGACCTGGGCTGCGTCACCACGACGTCCGGGCTCTCCTGGAAGATCCCCGGCCGGGTGGGGGACTCGCCGATCCTGGGCGCGGGGCTGTTCCTGGACAACGAGGTCGGCTCGGCCGGCTCCACGGGCGTCGGCGAGGCCAACCTCCTGAATTGCTCCAGCTTCCTCGTCGTCGAAAACATGCGCCGGGGACTGGCCCCCAAGGACGCCGTGATGGAGACCCTGAAGCGGATCGCCCAGACCAGCGTCCGCGACCCCAGGCGCCGCCGCGACGACGGCAAGACCACGTTCCAGGTCTCGTTCTACGCCGTCTCCAGGAAAGGCGAGTTCGCCGGCGGATGCATGTACCCCGGCGGCAAGATGGCCGTCCACGACGGCGACTCCGCCCGCCTCGTCGAACTCGACCCTCTGTTCGAGAAATAAGCGGACGAGCATCTCAATTTCCCTGTTTTCACGACCAAAACCGCCCTTCCCGTCCTCTCTTCCGCCGGGCCGGCGCTTTTTCGCAAGCCCACGCCAAACGGCCTTCTCCCCTTGAGGGAGAAGATGGCCGAAGGCCGGATGAGGGGTGGGCGCGACCGGAAGCCCTCGGGTTCAAAGCCGTTTGAAAGCCAAGGCTTCCACCGAAGCGCGACGCCGATCGACCCCTCATCCGGCCCTTCGGGCCACCTTCTCCCTCAAGGGGAGAAGGGATTGCCCACCCCCCTCCCTCAGCCCGCCCGCGCGTCGAGAATCCGCGACGCCGCGGCCGATCGCCTCTTGACGGCGACGCCAACCGTATTAGGATTACTAGTACAGTTAACGGGGGCTCGCCATGCGATTCGAGATCGACGGGATGAGTCGGACGCCGATCTACCAGCAGTTGGTGGATCGGGCGCGCGAGGGGATCGCCCGGGGGGAGGCGAGGGCCGGCGAGCGGCTGCCGTCGGTGCGGCAGCTTTCACGCGAGTTGGTGGTCAACCCGAACACGGTGGCCCGCGCGTATACCGAGTTGGAGCGGGAGGGGCTGCTGGTCAACCGTCCGGGGCGCGGGGTGTTCGTCGCCGAGCCGCGGGCGGAACTGACCGACGAGGCCCGTCGGCGACGGCTCGACGAGGAGGTGGACCGGCTCTTGACCGAGGCCGTCCACCTGGGGTTCTCCAGGGCCGAGGTCGCCCGGATCGTCTCCGAGCGGTCGCGGCGGTTCCGCTGGGCTTCGGGAAAGCCGTCGTCGAACGGCGAGGAGGGGTCCGAATGACCGTCGCCATCGCGACCGAGCGTCTCACCAAGGACTACGACGGCCGCCGCGTGGTCGACGGCCTGGACCTGCGCGTGCCGGCCGGAACCGTCTACGGCTTCCTGGGCCGCAACGGCGCCGGCAAATCCACGACCATTAAAATGCTCATGGGCATGGTCCGACCGACCCTCGGCCGGATCGAACTGCTCGGCCACGACCTGACCGCGCTGCCGATGGAGGCGAAGGGCCGCGTCGCCTACCTGGCGGAGGGCCACCCGCTCTACCGCTGGATGACCGTCGCGGAGGCTTCGCGGTTCGCCGGCGCCTTCCACCCCGACCGCTGGGACCGGGCCATGTTCGAGCGGGTCCTGGACCACTTCGAGCTTTCGAGGCGGTCGAAAATCCGGAAGCTCTCCAACGGCCAGCGCGCGAGCCTGGCGCTGGCCCTGGCGATCGCGCCCGACCCGGACCTGCTGGTGCTCGACGACCCCACGCTGGGGCTGGACACGGTGGCGCGTCACGACTTCCTGCAATCGATGGTGCAACTCGTCCAGCGCCGGGGGCGGACGATCCTGTTCAGCTCGCACGTCCTGGCCGACGTGGAGCGCGTGGCCGACCGGATCGGCGTCCTGGTCCACGGCGTCTTGCGGGTCGACTGTCCGACCGAGCGTTTCAAGCAGGCGGTGAGCCGGGTGACGCTGGAGTTCGCGGGCGAGCCGCCGACGTTCCCGGGCTGCCGGGGACTGGTCCAGGCGTGGGCGGTCGGCCGCCGGCTGGAACTGGCGGTCGTCGATTTCGGGCCGGAACAGCAAGCCGTCGTCGAGTCGCTCTCGCCGCGATCCTGGAGCGTCTCGGGGCTGAACCTGGAGGATGCGTTCGTCGCCTACACCCGCGGCCCGCGAAGGTCGCTCCCCCTGCTGGGGGACGTCGCGGACGAGGACGCCGAGGATTCCGACGATCGGGGGGCCGCATGACCATGAACGCGCATCACGATTTCCTATTGGGAAGGTTCGCCAAGGCCGCGACCCTCGCCCTCGGCTTCGGCACGGTCTGGACCGTCGTGATTCTCTGGACCGTGACCACGATCGTGAATTCCCGGGTCGGCGGCGAACCGCGCCGGATGGAGTCGCTTCGCGTGACTCGCGACGGGACGCCGGTGGTCGAGAGCTATCCGATCGACGACTACTCCCGCGCGACCGTCCGCGATCTGGAGGGGCGCGAACTCGACGCCCGATCGCCGCGCGGCGACATCCAGCCGAGCTTTCTATCGGGCGAGCCGCGGTCCTGGCCCGCGGCCCTGTTCGGCCCCCGGTGGTCCTCTCGCATCAAGCCGTTCTCGAATGAGCGCGATCCAAAGGCGATCTGGTACTTCGTCCGGAACGCCGACCCGAAAGGCGCGGGCGCGTTCGTCGGCTACGAGCGGGGGAGCAACCGACTTTTAGGTTACATCGGCTTGGCCGGGTTCCGGACGAGCCCCGTCCCGGCCGACGAGCGGATCCCGGTCCCGCTCCAGGACGTTTCCATTGGGACGCAGTGGAGTTCCGAGCCGGTCTCCGTCTGGTCCTCGACCGTCACGCCCAGGCTGATCGAACCCACCGACGTGCCCCCGCGGCGGGTCCACGTCCCCTCGGGGAACGTCCTTCGCGTCGTCGACCTCGACGAGGGGACCGTTCGGACGGTTTTCGAGTCGGCGGAGCCGATCGTGGCGGCGGCGGTCCCGTACCTGTTCAGCTACTTCGGCCAGGCGGAGGACCGCGAGCGGGACTCGGGGCGGTCGATCCTCGTCCGAACCCCGACCCGGGTCTTCCGCCTGGACCACGACTACAAGGTCGTCGGGACGTTCGAGATCCCGCCGGAAGTCGGCCCGGAACGCGCGCTTTACTGGTACGAGACCCGCGACGGCTCGGCGGTCGTCACCTGTTACGTCCCCCCGCCGGGCGCGACCGCGTTCGACTCCGTGGGCCAGCGCGAGATGGTCTACCAACTCGCGGCCGACGGCGCGATCCGGAAGTCGACGCCCGTGGCACTGAACAACGGCGCCTCCGGCGTAAGCGGTCGGACGGCGTTGGTCTTCATGGCCCTCGGCGCCCCCGCCCCGCTCCCCGCGCTCGCCGTCGACGCGGTCGGGGCGATCAACGATCCGTATCGCGACTTCCCCGCGGCGCTGGCGTCGATCCTGACGGCCTCGCTGCCGGTGCTGGCCGCCGTGGGATTGCTCGCGCTGGCCCTGGCGGCGGCGACGTGGCGGCGGGGGCGGGCTTTCGGTACGCCGACGCGCGAACGGACGGCGTGGACGGTGTTCGTCGCGTTGTTCGGCCTGCCGGGATGGGTCGGCTTCCGGCTCCATCGCGCCTGGCCCGCCCGCGCGACCTGCCCGCGTTGCGGCGCCCGCGCGCCGCGCGACCGCGAATCATGCGTCGCCTGCGGGGAGCCGTTCCCCGAACCGGCGGCGACGGGGACGGAGATCTTCGCCTAGCGGCGGCCGGGGAAATCAAGATTGGGAGCCACCGAGACGCCGCGAAGAGGGACATCCGCAGATTACGCAGATTAACGCATATTTCAGATAAAGATTTAAAAAAATCTGTGTTAATCTGCGTAATCTGTGGATGCCTCTCTTCCCCAGCAAAGCCTGGCGGCGTCGAGGACCAATGATCGGGACACGTCGGGAGAGGACCATGATACGGGCGTTGGCGATCAAGGAATGGCGCGAGACGTGGGCGTTCGGGGCGCTCGCGCTGGGGATTTATCTGATCTATCTGGCGAGTTTCACGGGGCTGAGCGCGCCGGTGTTTCGGGCGATGCCGTGGGGCTCGCGGGCGACGGGCAAGCCGCCGGAGTTGCCGTTCATCGTGGACAACTTCACGCCGATGCTGGGGGTGGTCGGCTGCCTGCTGGCGATCGCGCTGGGGTTGCGGCAGTCGGCGTGGGAACCGCATCAGGGGACGTCGCTGTACCTGCTCCACCTGCCGTTGCCGCGACGGACGATCCTGGCGACCAAGCTCCTGACGGGCGTGGGCCTGCTCCTGGCCTGCGCGCTGGTTCCGATCCTGCTGTATGGAACGTGGGCGGCGTGGCCGAGGACGCACGCCGGGCCGTTCGAGTGGTCGATGACCGCCGATGCGTTCCGGGTCTGGGCGATGACGCCGCTGGTCTATCTGGCCGCCTTCGCCAGCGGGATCCGCCCCGCGCGCTGGTTCGGCACCCGACTGCTGCCGCTGGCCGCGGTCGCCGCTCCCGCCATCCTGACGCTCGCCGTCCCCTCGTGGTGGCTGATCGCCCTGCCGATCGCCGCCGCCGCCGCCGCGGTCCTGACGGCGACGATCCTCCAGGAGGCCGAGACTCGGGATTATTGAGCAACGGCAAGATTCCTGAAATCCCGACTTCCGTCCCGCGGATCATCCCATGTGGCGGCGCTCCCGCCCGACTCTTTGACAATCCGGCGGGCTTGAAAAGGGCGGCCGATACCAGAGCCGCGCAATCGAATCCGCAAGATATAAAGCGTGACGTCCCCTCTCCCGCCGGGAGAGGGTGGCCCGAAGGGCCGGGTGAGGGTCGTGGCGCTTCGGAGACGCCGCGGCTTCAAGCGCGCTGGTCCGACGGCGCCCGCGAAGCGCGGCGACCCCCACCCGCCGCTGGCGCGGCCGCCCTCTCCCGGCGGGCTGACGACCCGACACTTTTTCAGAAGTCGTCACGACGAGGAGTGAGCCGCGGCGTTGATCGCCTTCTCCCCTTGAGGGAGAAGGTGGCCGAAGGCCGGATGAGGGGTGGGCGGGACCGGAGGCCATCGGATTTGAAGTCGTTATCAAGCCATGGCTTACACCGAAATTCGACGCCGGTCGACCCCTCATCCGGCCCTTCGGGCCACCTTCTCCCTCAAGGGGAGAAGGCCGTTTGGCGACGGCTTGCGAAAAAGTGTCGGGTCGTCAGCCCGGCGGGAGAGGGGACGGAATGGGCGATCGCGCGAGGGTCGTCGAAAAGAATCTCAACTTCGACGACCAAAGCCAATTTCGGCAGCCCGCCACGAGGCGCAACCTCCATTAATAGACAGGCTTGCGTCTCCGAACGATTTCGCGTCACCACGCGCGATCGAAGCCGAACGATCCCAGCGCGGCGGGGGTCAGCCGCGGCCGGCGAGGCGGGCCTTGAGGGCGTCGAGGATCTCGGCGGTGCGGGAGGCGCCGAAGCGGTCGCAGCCGAGTTCGACGACCTCGATCGCCTGGTCGAGCGTGCGGACGCCGCCGGCCGCCTTGAGCTTCACCGCCGCCGGGGCCGACTTCCGCATCAGGACCAGGTCCTCCCGGGTCGCCCCGCCGGTCCCGTAGCCGGTGGAGGTCTTGACGTAGTCGGCGCCGACCTCGCCGCAGATATGGCAGAGGCGGACCTTCTGGTCGTCGTTCAGATAGCAGTTCTCGAAGATGACCTTCACCAGCGCGTCGCGGGCGTGGGCCGCCTTGACGACCGCCTCGACGTCCCTCGCCACCGCCGGCCAGTCGCCGCCGACGACCTGGCCGATGTTGACCACCATGTCCAGCTCGGTCGCGCCGTCGTCCATCGCCCGGTTGGCCTCGTGTACCTTCACGTCGGTGGCGTGGCCGCCGTGGGGAAAGCCGATCGTCGTGCCGACCGCCACGTCGGTTCCTCGCAACAGCCGCTCGGCCAGGGGGACGGCGAACGGCTTGATGCAGACGCTGGCCACCGCGTACTCGGCCGCCAGGGCGCAGCCGTTTTCCAATTCCTCCTCGGTCAGCGTCGGCTGAAGCAGGGAATGGTCGATCCGCCTGGCGATCAACTCGTAGGTTAGTTCCAGGGCCATGACTCGCGCTCCCGTTTCTTGATCGATCGGACGTCCCGCGTCACCGCCGATTGTGGCCCCCGGCGGTCGTCGCGACAAGGGCGCGCGGGATGGCGGGACTTGTCGGAATCGCGGCGGCGGGCGATGATGGGAGGATGGGCGGTCGGAACGCGAGCGCCGGCACGAGACGACGAGGACGACGTTGACAGCAACCGATGTGGCCGTGGTCGGCGGGGGGATCGTCGGCCTGGCGACCGCCTATCAACTCACGCGCGCCCGCCCCGGCGTCGGGGTGGTCGTCCTGGAGAAGGAGTCCGAGGTCGGCCGGCATCAGACCGGCCACAACTCGGGCGTGTTGCACTCCGGCATCTACTACAAGCCGGGGTCGCTGAAGGCCCTCAACTGCCGCCGGGGCAAGAAGTTGATGGAGGAGTTCTGCGCCGCCGAGGAGATCCCCTTCGAGATCTGCGGCAAGGTGATCGTCGCCATCGACGACCACGACCTGCCGGCCCTGGAGCGGATCTTCGAGCGCGGGCAAGCCAACGGCGTCGCCTGCGAGATCATCGGCAAGGAGCGCCTGGCCGAGCTTGAGCCCCACGCCGCGGGGGTCAAGGCCATCCACGTCCCCGAGGCCGGCATAGTAGATTATAAAGAGGTGTGCCGACGCCTCGCCAGGCGCATCGAAGAGGCCGGCGGCCGGATCCTCACCGACGCCCGGGTCGCGACCATCGATCGCTCCGGGGAGAAGGCCGTCCTGACCACCGCCAAGGGGGAGCAGGTGGAGGCCCGGCAGATCGTCAACTGCGCGGGGCTTCAGTGCGACCGGGTCACGGCGATGGGGGGCGTGAAGCCGGACGCCCAAATCGTCCCGTTCCGTGGCGAGTACTTCGAGTTGAAGCCGGAGGCCGAACACCTCTGCAAGAACCTGATCTACCCCGTGCCGGACCCCGCCTTCCCGTTTCTGGGGGTCCACTTCACCAGGATGATCGAGGGGGGCGTGGAGTGCGGCCCCAACGCCGTTTTGGCCTTCGGCCGCGAGGCGTACCGCAAGACCGACTTCAACCTCAAGGACCTCCGCGAGACCCTGGGTTACTCGGGCTTCCGGAAGCTGGCCCGCAAGTACTGGCGGACGGGCCTGGGCGAGATGTGGCGTTCGGCCAGCAAAACGGCGTTCGTCAAGGCGCTCTCGCGACTGGTCCCGGAGATCAAGGCCGAACACCTGGTCCCCGCCCCCGCCGGCATTCGCGCCCAGGCCGTGCTGCCCGACGGCGGCATGGTCGACGACTTCCTGATCCAGGAGGCCGACCGCGTCGTCAACGTCAACAACGCCCCCTCCCCCGCCGCGACCGCCTCGCTGAACGTCGGGGCGACGATCGTGGAGCGGCTCCTGCCCCGGCTGGGGTGAAAGACGAGACGGGGAATCAGAAAATCCAAACGAATGAACATCCCCTCTCCCGCCGGGAGAGGGCGGCCGCGAAGCGGCGGGTGAGGGTCGCGGCGCTTCGCGGAGGCCGTCGGCCGCGCCGAACGTGAACCGAAGCTCGCTCCGAAGCGAGACGACCCTCACCCGGCCCTTCGGGCCACCCTCTCCCGGCGGGAGAGGGGACCGCCTCTGAAACTCCCATCAGGCCAAGACCCATGAACCCGCCACCTCTCGCCCGCGTGCGACAGAACATCGACCACCCCTATCTTGAGGACGTCGTCGGGACGGCGCGACGGCTGATCCTGGAGAGCGACCTCCGGGACCGCGTGCCGGAGGGCGGGACCGTGGCCGTCGGGGTCGGCAGCAGGGGGATCAACAAGATCGCCGACATCGCCCGCTCGGCGGTCGACGCCCTCAAGGAGATGGGCTACAGGCCGTTCGTCGTCGCCGCGATGGGGAGCCACGGCGGCGCCACCGCCGACGGCCAGCGCCGATTGCTGGCCGACTACGGCGTCACCGAACAGGCCATGGGCGCTCCGGTGAAGACCGACATGGAGACGGTCGTCCTGGCGACCAACGACTTCGGCCTGCCGATCCACTTCGACAGGAACGCGCGCGAGGCCGACGGCATCGTCCTGCTCAACCGGGTCAAGCCGCATACTGACTTCGTATCCACATACGAGTCGGGGATCATCAAGATGCTGACGATCGGCCTGGGCAAGCGCGAAGGCGCGGCGCAGGTCCACAAACTGGGGCAGAAGGGGTACAAGAAGGTCCTCCCCTCCGTCGGCCGATACCTGGTGAAGAACACCAGGTTCGCCCTCGGCCTGGCCATCCTGGAGAACGCCCACGACCAGACCGCCGAGATCGTCGCGCTGGGGCCCGACGACGTCTTCGAGCGCGAGCCCGGCCTGCTTGAGAAGGTCCGGGGCATGATGGGCCGGCTGCCGTTCGACCAGATCGATTTTCTCGTGGTCGGCGAGCTGGGCAAGAACTACTCGGGCGCGGGGATGGACCCCAACGTCATCGGCCGGTTCATGATCGAGACCCAGCCCGACTTCGCCCGGCCGATCGTCACCCGGCTGGCGGTGCTGGACGTCTCCAGGGAGAGTCACGGCAACGTCGTCGGCGTGGGCTTCGCCGACCTGACCACCGAGCGACTGGTCGCCGCGGCCGACTGGGAGGCGACCCGGATCAACGTCCTGACCTCCTGCTGCCTGGAGCGGTCGCGGATCCCGTTCACGTTCGCCACCGACCGCGAGGTGATCGAGAAAGGTCTTGAGACGTGCTGGCGCATCGATCCGTCGGAAGTCCGTATGGTCGTCATCCCCAACACGCTGGAGACCGACGTCCTGTGGGTCTCCAAACCGCTTGAGGCCGACGTCCGGGCCGATCCGACGCTGGTCCGCGAGACCGATTACCTGCCCATGCCGATCGGCGGCCCCGACGACCGGCTCGACCAGGTCGGGCTGTTCCCCGACAGCGTCCAGGGCCGGCGAGCCGCCAGGGCCGCCGGCGGATGAGCCGGCCGCGCTACCGACTGCTGGCGCTGGACGTCGACGGCACCCTCCTGAACGCCCGGCGCGAGTTGTCGCCCGCCGTCAAGGCGGCCGTCGCCCGCGCCGCGGCGGCCGGGATCCGCCCGGTCGTCTGCACCGGCAGGCGCTACCGCCGGGCCTGGCCGATCGCCAAGGAACTGGGGATCGACGCCCCCGTGGTCTGCAACTCGGGCGCGATCGTCAAGGAACCGGCCGACGACTCCACCCTCTGGCGCGCCGACCTCCCCCCGGACTTGACGGTCGGGCTTCTGGAGTTGTTCGCCGAACACGGCCAGCCGGTCGTCGCCTACAACGACCGCGGCCACGACGAGCCCGACTTCCGGGTCTCGCGGTATCCCTCCGGCCTGCTCCCGTTCGACGACTACGTCCAGAGGAACCTGGAACACGCCGAGGTCGGCGGCGACTGGACCGCCGGCGCGTTCTTCCACGTCTGCGCCGTCGGCGCGCTGGGGGAGATGATCGCCTTCGAGCGCCACGTCCGGGAGCGGTTCGGCGGCCGGGTCCGGACGTTCGTCCAAAGGTCGTCCGCCTACCTGGGGACGATGTGCGAGGTGCTCCGGGCCGACGCGGGCAAGTGGTCGGCGGTCCTCCACGTCGCCGACGCCTGGGGCGTGCCGCCCGAGGAGATCTGCGCCATCGGCGACGACGTCAACGACATTCCCATGCTCCAGGGCGCCGGCCTGGGCGTCGCCATGGCCCACGCCCCCGACGAAGTCCTCGCCGCCGCCGACCTGATCGCCCCCGCCGGCGACGACGGCCTCGCCGCGTTCATCAAGGAACACCTCCTCCCGGACCTCGGTCCTAAATAATTCATTTAAAGATTTTCCGTCTGTGCGATTGTCGTCGGAATCGTCGAATGATACACTCCCGGCGTGGTGGGAGGCACCCGTTCCATCTCTCCATTTCCACTACATTCATGCGTTTTCGAGGACGACGCCATGTCTCAATCCCCGCGCCGTGGGTTCACCCTGATCGAATTACTGGTCGTCATCGCGATCATCGCGGTGTTGATCGCCCTGCTGCTGCCGGCCGTGCAGAGCGCCCGCGAGGCCGCCCGGCGGATGCAGTGCGTCAACAACCTGAAGCAACTGGGCCTGGCCGCGCACAACTTCGAGTCGAGCAACGGCACCTTCCCGCCGGGCTTCGGCCTGACTCCCACGGTCAACGTGCCGCTCTTCCCGCGGCCGACGCCGCTGGTCACGATGCTGGGCTACCTGGAGGGGTCGAACCTCTACAACAACTACAACTTCGCGTTCAACCTCAACGGGATCTACAACCACATCGCCGACGGCACGATGGCCGATCCCAACATCACCGCGGCCACGCAGCTGATCTCGGCGTACGTTTGTCCGTCGGACCCGTCGTCCTCGAAGTTTCGGGGGGTGATCGCCTACAACAACTACTTCGCGTCCATCGGCGCCACGGGCTGCCCCGAGTTGGGTCCGCCCCCCGCGTCGCCCCCCTCGGATTATACCAACCACACCGAGGTCAACACCGCCTACGCCGGGATCTTCAACGTCCAGCTTGACTACAGCCAGCCGCAGGTCCTCAACGGGACCAACAACCCGAACTTCCAAAAGGTGCAGATGGCGACCACGATCGCGTCGGTCATTGACGGCACCAGCAACACGGCGATGTTCTCCGAAACCCTCCGCTCGGTCTCCGTCACCAACGACGTCGCCGAGGTCCCGGCGAACAGCTTGTTGAACGTCTACAGCGTGGGGTCCGGCAATTTCACCACCAGCGTCCTTCCCAATCAGTCCTCCTGCCTGGCGGGGGCGCGCGTCCGCTACCGCGGCCAGGAATTCTACCGTGGGATCGCGCCGATGGCGTTCTACGCCCACACTCAGACGCCCAATGCCAAGACCTACGACTGCGCCAACAGCAGCGACTTCATCTGCGCCCACATCGCCGCCCGCAGCAAGCATTCCGGCGGCGTCAACGTCGGGTTCGCCGACGGCTCGGTGAAGTTCATCAAGGACTCGATCAACATCACGACCTGGCGGGCCCTCGGCACCAAGGGCGGCGGCGAAGTCGTCAGCGCCGACGGCTATTGACTCCGACCCGCGTCGCGATTTCCGCTTCCACCAGCCCGCGCGACGACCGTCGCGCGGGCGTCTTCGTTACCGAGGCGCCCGATGAAGATTCCGATCCCCGCCCTGTTCCTTCTCGCCATGACGGCCGCGGGCTGCGGCGACTCGTCCAGCGGTCCCCCCACGATCGAGCGCGGCGAGGAAATCCGGCTTGAGCAGGTCGGCGAGGTCCTACGCAACTATCAACTCGCCAAGGGGAAGCCGCCCAAGTCCATCAAGGAGCTGCGATCCGCTCCGGGCGACTCCGGCGGCTCCGACCTGGTCATCACCGGCGACGTGGTCGTCAACTGGGGCGTCCCCCTTCCCGACACCAAGGAGGAAGGCGGCGGCAGCCCCAACGAGGAAGTCCTCGCCTACGGCAAGGACGTCCCCACCAAGGGAGGCCCCGTCCTGCTCCTCAACCGCGCCGTCCGCCGCATGACCGCCGAGGAATTCAAGGCCGCCCCCCAGGCCAAGCCCTGACCGCCGTCGACCCGGCCGGGTCTTTCCGCGAAACTCGATGGAACCTCCCGCCCCCAGGCGGGCAGTACATGACGGACGCGAAACGACCGACGAGGGCCGACGATGGGCGGGCGAGACCGAGGCGCGATCGCCAAGGGGCTGGAACGGCTGCTGACTCGGGGCGTCGAGCCCGACGGCGACGGCGACCTTCTGGAGCGGTTCCGCCGCGAGCGCGACCAGGACGCCTTCGAGGCGCTGGTGGTGCGCCACGGGCCCATGGTCCGGGGCGTCTGCCGGCGACTCCTGCGCGACCCGGCCGACGCCGACGACGCCTTCCAGGCGACGTTCCTGGTCCTGGCCCGCAAGGGGGCGAGCTTGCGCGATCCGGATCGGCTGGGACCGTGGCTGCACGGCGTCGCCGCGCGCGTCGCCGCCAAGGCGCGGGCGCGGTCGGCCCGGCGACGGCCTCGGTCCCTGGTCGACGACGCGCCGGCTCGCCACGACGACCGGGCCGAATGGTCCGACGTCATGGCGATCATCGACGCCGAGATGGCCCGACTGCCGACCTCCCAGCGCGACGTCCTGGTCGCCTGCCTCCTGAACGGCTCGTCCGAACAGGAAGCGGCGAGGGCGTTCGACTGCCCCGTCGGCACGATCAAGAGCCGGCTGTCGCGGGCGAGGGAGGCGCTGCGGTCGCGGCTGGTCCGCCGGGGGATCGCCCCGGCGTCGGCCTCGGCGGCGGTGGCGGCCTCGTCGCCTGGGTCGTTCGCGTCCACGGTGTCCGCCCCCCTGCTCCGCGCGACGCTGGCGATGGTCGCGGCCCCCGCCGCGGTCCCGCCTCCCGTCGCGGCCCTGACCTCGGGAGTCGCCTCGACCATGCTCGCCAAGATCCTCGCCACGACCGTCGCCGTCGCCTGCGGCGCCGCGGCCGTCGGCCTCGCGTCGACCGTCTGGACCGCCGACCCGCCGCCGGCCCCGCAAGCCGCGCCGCCCGCGAAGGCGGAGGCACCGGCGCCGCCGCAAGACCGCAAGCAACTGGATCGCAACATCAGGACCATCCTCCTGGCCCTGCACAATTACCACGCCGCCCACGACGCCTTCCCGCCGCCGGCCGTCCGCGCGGCCGACGGCCGGGCCCTGTTGAGTTGGCGGGTGTCGATCCTCCCCTATATGGATCAGAAGGGTCTGTACGATCAATTCCATCTGGACGAGCCCTGGGACGGCCCGCACAACCGAAAGCTGATCGACAAGATGCCCGCGACGTTCCAGACGCCGGGCTTTCTCACGCCGGTGGGTAAGACCCGTTTCCGCGGTATCACCGCGCCCGGCGCCATGTTCGGGCCGCGGGACGATCGCCCCGGAGCGGCGGCCGGGAGAATGGGAATGAGCGCCGCCTTGACCAAGGAAGAGAACGCGGACGACGACCGAGCGACCGAGGCGTTCAAGGTCGAGGCGCGCGCCGGAGACGAAGAGGCCGAAACTCCGACCACGAAGGCGGGGCCCGGCGACGATCGCGGAGTGTCGGTCGCCGACGTCACCGACGGCACGTCGAACACCGTGTTCCTCGTCGTGGCCGAGGACGGCGCGGAGTGGACCCGGCCGGGCGAAATGGAAGTCCCGGGCGGCCTCAAGATGGGTGCCGTGCTGCCGGCGCTCGCGGAGGACGCCGACGGCTACATCCTGGGCATGGTCGATGGCTCGGTCCAGCGGCTCCCGAATCGTCCGGGCCGCCGGGAAAACGTCCTGCCGGCCTTGCTGACCATCGCGGGTGGGGAAATCCTCAGCTCCGACGTCTTCGCGCCACCGCCGGCCGCCGCCGAGCCGAAGGCCCCCGCCGACGTCGAGGGCCGCCTTCGCCGCGTGGAGGAGAAGCTTGACGCGATCCTGAAGCGGCTCGACGCGCTGGCGCCGCCGAGGCCCTGAGCGCGGCCGGTCCCACTACTCCCAGCCTCAATACATAAGCAGCGACGATCATCCCTTCTCCCCTTGTGGGAGAAGGTGGCCGAAGGCCGGACGGGGGGTAATCCGCCGGCTTTCGGTCGGGCCTCCCCTCATCCGCCCCTTCGGGGCACCTTCTCCCACAAGGGGAGAAGGAGGGATGCGCGCCACTTCAAGCGGCTTTCGGTGAAGTCCGCGGCCCGTCTTAGAGGCTATCCGGTAACGAATTCCCGGTTTTCCCGGTATTTGAAGGGCGCGGGCGGGTTCGAGACATCTGGCTTTAACGACCTGAGCATTCGATGAATCGATCCGACCGTGATCATCGCCTCCGACG
>Ga0209916_1001666_pt1 | contig 16350 bp, 11 predicted proteins | sample ThiBio_1000_plan_FD_183956 | JGI IMG/M metagenome (GOLD analysis project Ga0209916, IMG submission 183956) | Wastewater bioreactor microbial communities from Cape Town, South Africa - Thiocy_solids_2 (SPAdes) | ecosystem: Engineered > Bioreactor > Thiocyanate-remediating > Anaerobic-Aerobic ... | reverse complement strand
CCATCCAGCGTGACGGCGTGACGAACACGGCGTAGCGTGGATCTAGGGCCAACGCCTTCTCAACGAACAACTGATAGATAGGCGCCGCGCTCGTGCCGTAACCGCCATCGTCTAGCTGATACGGAGGTTCTCTTGATAGTTCAGGCGTGTTGCGGATTCTAATGAAGATTGTCCCTACCAGTTTTTCAATGGACCGGACGTTTTCCCAATGGTGCTTAGAACTAGCCGCCTGATTGTTTCTATGGCTTCGATAGACTTCGATCTCAGTTCTACTCCGGGCATGGCGGACGAAAAGTCGGTGGTAGTGCCATATAGGAAGTCTTTGGCTTGTGCAGCAACGAGCGAGTTGAGTGCCGCCACCCCATCGTCATTTATCGGTCGCATCTGGAGTGTCGAGACGGGCGCTATTAGGAGCATCAGGGTGGGTGACATAGGCATAAGAACGCGTAGTGAGGGCTTCAAGTTCCCGGCGGGCTCATTCCAATCTGAGTAACCCAAAATCATGGGAAGCGATTCAAGGCTCCCCTCTTGGGTGCCTTGAAATGAGCCATCTAGTACGACTACCGGGTTGTCTGAGGTGATGAGCGGCTCATCAGACGCGGTTGGCAAGAGATACCAGTTCATTAATACAAGTGATTTAGCTGCCCTTGAAGCCGTCACAGGCAAAGCATTAATGTGTAGCCGTTTGACACTTCTAGGATCTGCCGCTGCCTCGCGCATTCCTTGCTGTACGTCAGGAGGAAGTTGGCCATCAGCCAAGAACGTACGGTACTTGTCAAGGACTCCCTTAGCGATGTCTAGCGCCTCGGAGCGTTTCGCCTCCCGGGATTCATGCGAAACAAGGCCTGCGTCCGTGAGGGCCTTGTCTATCGCCGAAGGCAGGATTTGCTCAAACTCCCTGAGAACTGCTCCACCCGTCTTGCGGATGTGTTCCCGTGAAGCCTCTGACGTATCTGGAAGATCACCTGCGTCAGCCATGAGGTTGAGGGCCAATTGCACGTCATCCCTTGCGCGCCTCGTTCGTCTATTTTGGGTTGCAATGAAAAACGCGTAGGCAGCGAACTCGTGTGTCGACAGCCGTGATAGTTTGCGAGTTTCTAGAATTCGTCTGTGAACGATAGCGACTTCGCTCTCAAGCTGTGCGAATTCATCTTCAATAGAAGTCTTGTCATCCAAGTCGTAGAAGTAGTTTTCATGCGCCACGTGGTCGACTAGAACCGGACCGAACAGCTTTCTCTCGCTTAGCCTATAGGCATAAACCGCATTCCGTTTCGTAGCGGTACTGAAGCTCCGGAGGTAGAACCTCGGAACATAATGTTGCTTCACTGACTTTTCCATAGCCCCCTCGTCTAGATCGCGCCTACTGAGCGATGACCTTACGAGTCATCACCTCGAATGTAGTGATGAGTGCGTACGGTCATAGGCGCTACTTCCACCCCTTCTCGAACCTTCGCTTGCGTTTCGTAGAATATCGCCTCCAAGAAGTGCAGGAGCGCGGCCCTAGCTAGACGGGTTGTGCGTAGTGTGAGCTTCTTGTATTCGTGAAGGTCGTAGGGTTGAATTGCTGCGCTAGGGATGGAATGTCCAAGCCCCATGTCGTGGAGCACGGTGAAACGATGCGTACCAGCGTGGCGGGCTTCTCGCTCTTCTTGGAGTATTCCGTCTTCGCCATCTACAGTGGCGACCGCAATATCTGAAGCTATTTCTGAGAGCGCAATCAGGGCTGGATTTCCTCGATCAATTAATTCTTTAAGTCGAGGACCCCATACATTCGCGCTCTTCTTGTCACTCCAGATCGACCTGAAGGTAACTTGCCGTGGATTGTGCCCAAGCCGGAAGTGTTCATTGATTGCGACGGCGACCTTGTCCAAGAGGTCCAATGCCGCTCTCTGTGCGAGAACTAAGCGGGAGGGCGTTTGGCCGTACAAGGCGTAGTCAAGAGTGTCCATGTAAAGGCCGGATTCTAAGGGCCGCTTGACGAAGGCCTGAAACAGTAGGTCCCGCGCGACCAAGTAGTCAGCTTTGAGCACATTGAACATTGCAAAGACGGGGGGCACCCGTGAGGCCTCTTCGATTGGTTGGATAACGGAGAGGATGTGTGCGTCGTCCCATCGTTGAGGAGCGTGCCCGGGACCTTCCAGGATTGGCGCTAGAAACAGCCGGTGCTTGGCAACAAACTCTTCGTATTCTGAAATGTCTCGGTCGTCAACCACTGATTCCAGGGTATTTGGGGTGCTCGGAAGCCGTTGAAATGATTCGGCTGCTCGGTCACCGGCGATCACTCTGACTACGTCTATGTTCTCCTTGCAGTGGTGAGCAAGTCTTAATGCTACGTCCTGCATGTGGTTTTCGTGCCCAAAAACGGTGCGGCTAGAGACTCGGAATAGCACTCGCGCGGCATTGCCAGATGCGACACCGTTTTCGGGAAAGAGCCACTTGGCATGCATGTAGTTATCGAATGCCTCGATCCACCTATGAGCGGTGTCAAGGGCATTCGCCAAGTTGGTTAGTGCTTGTGACGCCTGGCGCCGATCGTCTTGCTCAAACTCAATTGCTGCCTTCCAGTTTAGTGATCGCGAGCGCCGGCGGATATCGCTGGTTCGTAAATACCAGGCCTTGTCGTCCAATGGCCCGTCGAGCTGGGCGCTTGCAGTTAGAGCGTTGGCTAGGTTGTACGAAAGAAGGTAATCGTCCGGATACGCCTGCAACAGTTCGGTGTAGATCCCTACTGCTTCGTCAACGGCTTCCCTGTCGCCCGTGAGTTGGCCCGCGTCGCATAGAATCGCCGCGCGCAACGAACGCAAATCATCGTTACCGGTGGACAGGGCTCGCGCAGATTCTATTGCGTCGGCAGGAGAGCTGTCTAGGAGCTGAAGTAAACGCCTATGCAGAGCGAGGACACCATCGCCGTCATTAGTCGTTGCTGAATCTCCTGTTGGCTTAACCATGTCTTCTCGCCCTAGTGATAGGTCCGTAAGTGATCGAGGCGGAACGGCGCATCGAGGTCATTTCGTCCATGCTCGGCGTTGTAGCGAACATGTCGCCATTCACGCTCTCTGTCCCAGTGGAGCATGAGGACGTTGCCGTAGGTAGGGTGGTTCGCCTGAGCCTTCTCCTGGGCGTTGCCCCGAAAATCGTTGTATTCCCCCTTGATCTCCACAAGAACGATGCCATCCCCTCGGTTGCGTTGACGCACTTTCAACACGAAGTCAGGGTAGAAATTTGGTTGACCCGGGATAGGTACAGCCACGCTGTAAGGCCGTCGTACTGGATTTCGGTGCCACCACTCCACGAGGCCTTCCGAGTCTCGCTCAACCTGGCGGACGAACGCTTGCTCCCACCTGTTTAGGTCGTCGGGTACCACTCCGTAACTGGCGCGCGGGTCGCCGGGCAATGCGCTTTGGCTGACGAGGGCCGAGGGGAGGGGCTCTGCGGTTGGGCAAGCCTCCGTATGTCGAGCGACAGCTCGGCTGATGGCTTCCTCAAGCGCTTCAGGGCGTAGTGCTAAGAGCTTCTGAAGCCCGCGATAAACAGCGGTTTCGTCGTTGCCTTCGGGCCACCCATGGCGCTGAAATTCGCGGCGCAGGCCTGCAAGGAGCGCCTCGTGAAGCAACCGCGGATCCAGGGTGCCGTCGCGCTTGACGTTGAATAGGTGCACTTGTGCCACACGGTCGATTTCGCGGTCTGTCAGGGCACCTACTGAGTCTCGGCGCTCGATGAACCGTTGAGAGAAGATCTCCTGCACGCGGAGGCTGAGGCTTACCCTCTCACGCCGTGTTTCGGAAAGTAATGCGGAGAACGGGTAGGCGTTCACCACGTCATCGATCAGGCCTTGTTGGTCAAGACTGACAAGCGCCGTTTCGAGCCGATCGGGCACACCTTCCCGTCGAGGGTAACTGTGAACTTCGGGAGCGTGGACGACAACGGCACTCTCTTCGGAGGTACTAGCTACTTCGGAGCCGTCCTGGGGCGTTCCCGCAAGCCCGAACAGAGCGTCCATCATTGGGGATGCGGGTTGAACCGCCGCACCTGGCGCTGCAGTAGCAGCTACTGCAGCGGATGACCCTTGGGACGGTGGCCTGATGACCTGAACTTGGCCAGAGGCATCGATAGGCGCGACTGCGCCGGTACCGTCAGGGGTGGGAATCACCACGACCGTGGGCTGCAGGTTGAGGTTCTCGCGAATTGCGTTGATGCGGCCGCTGGCCCCAAGAAGGCCTTGCTGGCCTTCCTCATTGGCCAGCACTACGTAACCATGCTCAAGCGCGTCCGGCAGGCCAGAGAGCGCTTGGAGGCGCCTGTCGACCCTCAGGATGCGGCCGATGACTTGCACGCCGAAGTCCACGTCGCGAGCGTTCCGAAGGCTTGCGAGAACGAAAGCGCGGGGAGCGTCGAAGCCCGTTGCGATGGCCATCTTGAAGATGAGGGCTTCAACGTCCTCATCGTGGGCGTCGGCGAGCAGCGACGGGTTCGGCTCGTCCGCCGTGTGCGATCGGATGGCGTCAGGGGCGAGTCCAAACTCCTGAAGCCAGGTTCGCGCCTGCTCGACGCTGTTCTCGCTACTGTCAACCTGGACCAGCAGCAGAGGCGTGAACGGCACTTCTACGCCCTCAAGTAGCGCCTTTACGTTGCGGTTTAGCTTTACTGCCTCGGCGAGGGCGCTCTTCTGGAAGTCGATGAGTTCCTCGTACCGGGTGGTGGCCCGGTCGAACACGCCCAGCATCACTCCGCGCTTGATTAGGCGGGCCGCCACCGCGCTGGCTCGGGAGACGGCCAGGCGCTCGATGCGCTCGAGGCCAAGGGCTTCTTTGAAGCTCTCGATCTGTCGGTCGCGGGGAGTGGCAGTAAGCAGCAGGGTCAAGTCGGGGTCTATCACGTCGCGGTAGACGCCGAACGCCCTCGACCGGGGCTGGAAAGTGTGGTGCGCTTCGTCGACGACCACGCCGATTCGGAACCCACGCTCCCGGACGCCCTCGATGAACTCGGCGAGCGATTCACCCAGCTCGCCCGGCTGATGAACCGTGGTGGACTCGTTGCTGATGAGCGCCCAGGTTGCGACTCGCACCTCGCCTCCGCGAACGGTAGCGGAGATGCGGTCATCACGCAGCGACCGCACCCGGAGCCCCGGGAACTCGCTGCGCACCACGGACTCGGTTTGCTCGATGAGCCCCGTGAACGGTGCGAACCAGAGCCAGGCGACGCGATGCCGCTGGCTGACGCGCTCAGCGATCCGACCAGCCATGAGCGTCTTGCCAGTACCGGTTGGTGCTTCGAGCAGGAGAGTACCCGCCTGGCGCTTGTACTGCTGAGCCCGCTCGGGCTCCCTGAGCTGCTGTAGGCCATCAAGATACGTGCTCAGGTGGCTCGCGCCACTGTCCACGATCGCTTGCTGGAAGGGCTTGAGGATGGTGCTCATGGGAGGAAACGCTCGATGATGCTGTCGGGCACCGCGGCGAAAGTGGCGTGCTCGCTGAACACCCTAGTTTCTATTAGGCCCGGGGTGGGGCTGTAGACCCGCGTGGCCAAGGCGTCAGCGCTCAGAATCCTCTGGAGCTCTAGGAGCGCCTCTTGCGTCACGCTTGGTACGTACAGAACGCGCTGGGCTCCGTCATCGATCGCTTGGACGCATTGGCCCTCCTCGTACGGGCTGAGGCCCAGGTCGTGCATGTGTTGAAGCGCGAGCCACGTCTGCGCCTCTTCTAGCTCGGTGTGCAGGTTCTCGAACGGAATCCTCTTAGTGATGAGGTACCCAAGCTCGCCGCCTGCTCCCTCAATGCTCTTCCGACCGCCCTTGGTCGGCACTTCATAGCCATTGATCACGTTTCGTAAGCGCTTCGAGGCGACATCGCGACAAACGTTCTTATCCGGTTGCTCGGCGGTAGACTCGGTACTACTCACGAGGATGAAGCGCCTATCGCCATCGTCTTCCTGGTTCAGTTCTAGAACCGCTTGGCCGGTCGTACCGCTGCCGGCGAAGAAGTCGAGAACGATGTGGCCCTCTTGGGGACTCGTGCTCTGGGCGATCAGCTCTTTGAGTAAAGACAAGGGCTTGGGGTACGAGAAGTCGTTGGTCCCAAGCACCCGGCGGAGCGCCTTGGTACCCTCCGTGTTGTAACCAGCCGTCAGAAGGGTAACCGCGTCGGCTTCTAGCTCCGCCAGCGCTTCGCGGTCCTCCTTCGATTTCACCGTGGCGGCCGGCTGAATCCAAGTGCTCAACGGCTTGGTAGCGCGTTTGAGTTCACTCCTGAACCGCTTCAGGCGAGGCTTCATGTAACCGATCTTCTTCCCGACCCAGAACTCGACGGGCGGGATGTGGTCGAGAAGTCGCGCCGGTGCCTCACCGCGCTCTACCTGCTGTCGCAGGGTGTCGAGCTCGAGGTAAACCGAGAGATTTGCGGGCGCGAGGCCATCACGGATGGCCTCCATGAGTTCCTGCTCCGTCCCGTAGAAGGCCGGCGTGGGCTCATCTTTCCAGTCAATGCGGTTGTCCTCGATGAGCTCTTCCATCGTCATACTACGGAGCGTCTTACCTTCAGCCCGATCCTTCGTTGCGAAGCGCCACACCGCAGATGGGTCGCATGGATACCAGACGTCGTTATCTGGATTGTGCACCGTATAGAAAGTGTCGGGCCGCTGCTTCATTGTTTTGCCCTGAACGAGATTGTCGCTAGCCCAGTCTCCACGGGGGTCATTATCTGGATTCCTATATCCATCAAACGACTTCTCACTACCGCCGAACATGAAGCCTGGGTTCCCGTAGGCCACGACCCATTCGTGGTCTACGCTCAAGAACCAGTTCTTCTCGTCGTTTGCCCCGCTGCGCGTGCGCCAAACGAACGAGCCGATACGCATCCCAGGAAAGATCTCATCCATCAACATCACGAGTCGAGCCTGCTCGTGCTCGCTAATCGAGACGAAGATTACGCCATCCTCGGCGAGAAGGTCCCGTGCAAGCTCCAGGCGACGCGCCATGAACTCCAGCCACAGACTGTGCCGGTAGCGGTTTTCTTCGTCAACAAAGCGGTCATTGTAGATGAAGTCCTTGCTGCCGGTGTTGTAAGGCGGATCAATGTATATGACCTTCACGCGTCCGCGGTAAGCGATATGCAGGTACCGCAAGACGTCGTAATTGTCGCCCTGAATTAAGAGGTTCTGGTACGGGGCGAAGCCCGTGCTCAGCTCGGGATTCAAGGTGAGCGCTACGAAGTCTGAGTTGATGTCTTGGTCGGGCTCCAAAGCGTCCCGCTCCCAGACCAGGCCCAACTTCTTTTCCCGCCGCTGCTTATCGAGAAGCGCGATGAGCTGATCTTTCGTGAGATGGTCATAGCGCGATGAGACACTGCTCACTGGTTTTTCCTCCAAATACCTTTGTATCGTAGCCGCTCGCACAGGGCCCTTACCGAAGGACCAGCGCCCCACCTGCACACAGATGAATATTGGTTTCTTGGATGTGACGAAGCCTCGCCTTCATGGCCGCGGAAGGTCCGAAAAGCCGTTAAGCCAATGTTGGGTCAACCAGGTCAAGAATCGAGTTGGTATCTACATTAGTTGTCAGCGGTCCGATCGCCGTTGCCGGCCAATTGACGGCTGAGTTCTAGATTGGCTTCTTCGGCTTTCTGAAGTTCGAGTGTAAGCACATGGGTGATGCGGCCATATCTGGCAAGCGCTTCGCGTGCTTCCCTAAGGTCACTTGCCTGGAGCGCTATTCGCTCGTTGGCCTTATCGAGCTTTTCCTGGAGATCCTTCATGGGCTTCGGCATGGCGTCGATTCGGTCGATGCGCTCGCGAAACTCAGCTTGTAGGTCCTTATGCTTGTGGGTCAAGAACCATCGTTTTAGGCCAGCCTCATCAGCAAGCGACTTGATCGTAAGTTTGCCGTCTGACCTGATGGGCTCGCCGTCAATGAGGCGTTGCATCGCTTCGCGGATGTGGAGGCGTTCGGTTTCGTCGTCTGTAGTCGTCTTGCTCATTGGGTGACGGCCTTCTCGGTTGGCGATTTCGTCGCCTCGTGTTGGTCACATAGCTTGTTGAGGGACTCGATTCTTTGCTGGAAGCGTAATCGGAGAGGCTTCGGAGTCACTTTGCTATTCGCCTGATCGCTTAGCTCTGCGATCTCTCTTCGGATCGCGTCGATGTGCTTGTCGGTACGAGCGACATTGCCACAGTTTGGATTGCATCGACTGAGGTCCGGGCTGGTCTTGGTGCTTGTCGTGGGCCGAGCGTTATCCGGGTGGCATAGCGCTTTCGTAGCGTCGTAGCAACAGGCAACGGGTTGGTGACCATCGTCGAAGATTCTTACTCGTGGGTTATTCCGGAGGGCGGTCATTTGCTTGTGAGTAAGCGTTTTGCCAGCGTACTTTTCGCTGAAGTGGTTGACGCCATCGATGTAACGTTTCGCTGCGGGCCCGCTGACCTGCTCCCCACTACTAAGGCGTTCTGCTGCCTCGTCAAGGTTGTCAATAAGGGCGAGCGCATCTTCTACTGGATAAAGTCCGCGGAGGCCGCTTGAAGCCCTAGAGGCGTAGCCATCAACCGTTCCGCTCTTGACGTGGCCATATTGGATGCCAACGGCGATTCGTCCGTGGGGCTGGCGATAAATGAACCATGCTAGGGTTCTGCGCAGGCGGCGCATGTTGACAGGTCCGGCCGGGTCGTCGGGAATCATGTGCTCTGGCCGTGAAGTCCTCACGCAGAAGTCGTTGATCCAGGCGACGAAGTCTTTTATGGCATTACTCAAGCCAGCCGTTGAGTGCGCTTCTTCCGTGATGGTGTGAATGCTCGTCTGGAACAACTTCCTGTCGAATAGGTAACTGCTTTTCGAGAGGCTTTCTACGACTTGAATTGCGTTGGCGACGGGTTGAATGACGATCCATGGGTTCTCACGCTCACGTCCTCCTAGGATGCGGTTCCCGCCGTCGTCAAGCGCCGCCTTGAATTCCTTCCCGGTTATCTTGTACCGAGGTGGGTGCCCCTCGCGATGCGTTATGGGAGCGCAGCAGCCGCGCCGCAGCTCAGAAACCTCCTGCCCCCGCATCCCAGATAGGTATGCCACGACAATTAGGCATGCCGTTGCGAGGAGCTTGGTGTAGAGCGCGGTTTCGTAATAGTCAATTGCGTCCAACCATGGTTCGCTTTCGTAGGCGATTCGACCCTTGATAGGAGACGGCAACGGCGCACCAACGCCGAGTGGAACCCCTTCAAAGTACTCACGGCGAAGGCTCTTCCGTGGAACTCCTAGTTGCGCTGCGATGTACTCCATGGCGATGAAGCGCTTGCCACGGTGGGTTCCGGTTGGCAACGGTGCGCCGAGCGAGTTTAGTTCGGCAGTGTACTCCCGGACTCGTTGTGTGACATTGCCCTGAGCGGCATCGGGTAGCCGCCTCTTGAGTTGCTCCTTGGTTTTGATGGCACGGAGAATGTCGGGCGCGAACTCATCGATAAAGCTCAGAGCCCAGGAGAGGAGAGGTCCCATCGTTTCAGGGTGTATGGGTTCTGCCTTGTTCTCCGGTGTCCAGGTAGATCGTCCAATGATCTCTTCGATGCCGCTGACTTCCCAAGGCGGGATGGGGAGGCGGTCGATTTCAGGTAAGTAGACAGCGCTTAGCCAGAGGCGAGTTACCGAGAAGAGCATGCGTCCGTACGTATCTCGTCCCCAGCCGCGGTTGTTTGCCCAAGCGATGAAGGACTTGAAGTCTGCTGCGCTGACGTCGGCGAAGGACGAGACGTTTCTAAGCGCGAGGTGTTTAAGGAACCACTGGACCTCGTGATTCAACAGGTTAGCGATGGTGACGGGCGAGAGTCTGCTCCGAGTCGCCGTCTTACGGGTCAAGAGTTCGAGCGGGGTCTTCAGATTGATCCAAGTCCAGGCAACACGCTTGAGCGCCAAGGTGAAGGCCGATGGCATGCGATCGAAGTGAATCACCGCAAGGCGGTTAGCCGCTCTATCCGGCTCCAAGACGCTCAGGTCCCATTTATCGTCGGAGAAAGCGGAGACGCCTCCTGTGGCCATTAGGTCAACCGCGACGTTCGTGAAAACCTCGTTCGCCACCTCCGCCTGAGACACCGCATGTACCTGTGAAGTCGCGTGAAGCCCGTCTCTGACTTGGGACTGGGATGCCGAGCCGCGCACGTGTTTCACGCGTCGGTCCTTCGAGAGAGCAATGCTTCAAGAGCACTGATGTCAGCCTCAGTAACCAAGCGCGCGGCCTCCGAGAGTTCTTCGGGTGTGCCGTTCGCGTGTAATAGGTGGCTTAGCCGCTCGTAGTGGTCAGCATAGTCCTCGTCCCACACGCTGGTGGTCACGGCAGACGCCACGTTCTCTAACGCATGCCGCAGTGCGATGAGCCGCGGAATGTGGTCTGGCGTTGCGACGGCATTCTTGCAGGCTAAGCACATCAGGAAAGACGCTCTACAGGGACCGCCACCTGAAAACGGACTGTGATTGAAGTCAGTGCACGCGGAGAGGACCGTATCCAGTTGTCCGTCAACAAGATCTCTTGCCACTGGCAATGTAAAACCGAAACCCTCGGCGAGGCTCTCTGGATTTTTCTTGAGCCGCTCGTACTGCTCCCTCGGCAGAATCCGGATTAGGGCGGTTGCTTGGGCATGTTTTAGAGCTTCCGTCAGGCCGGCTACAATGGTGTTCTCGGAGGCCTCTGCCACGGCGGCTTGTGGCATCGCATAGTTTGTCTCGTGCGTCGCCGTAGAGTTCATGCGGGGATAACCGTTCAGTCCCTGCTCGGTCAGCCGAACCCGTTGCAAGGTAACGCGAAGCGGTTGACCTCTATTGTTTGTAACAATCCGACGAGCGAACCAACTAGCAGATGCCTGAGTTCGGTTGATGCTCTCAACGAAGAGCCGCTGCCCTTTGCGGGGAGCGTGCAGGCGACACACTAGTAGTCGATTCGTTGGCGTTCCCAGTTCACGAAGGGTTTGACGGGCTGGCTCTGTAAGTTCAAGCGCTAGGCGCATCAACCCCGCCGCGCTCCTCTCTGTCCTTCCCACCAGGTTGTCAGATACCTCCTGCTGCGACTTAGGTGCTCGAAGTTTTCGCAGCTTGATGTTCAGGATCGGCATTGGGCCGACCCCGCCGTCTGGCCGCTGATGCTCGATTGTCAACGCATCTATGGTGTCAGGGTTGTAGCCTCTGGCGGCGGTGAACAGAACCATAAAGGCGAACACTTCGGTGGGTTCCAAGAACAAGGCATTGCATGCAGAGTCAGTCAAGCCAGCCCGGTGGAAAGGATTACTTGCGGCCCACGAAGTGTAGCCGTTCGCCCCTCGTGGCAAGTCGCCAGAAAGCGCAAGGATCTCCAGCAAGTTGCCTAGTCGCGACTTCTCTGGACTAAGAGGAGTATCGGATTGCTGGGCCTCCCTGAATTCAGACAGGAGGCGAACGCTTGAACGAATGCGGGTAGTCGCGGCATTGACAACATCCCAGGCAGCTTTCACGATGCGGCGATAGTCGGTGCTGGAGTACTCTTTTACCTGCGTCCTACTCCGAGGCTTACGGTGGCGGCCCTGCAGCGCTTGCCGTACAGGCTCAGGCAAACCAGGCGAGAGTTGGAGAATCACACGTGCCGTGTTGATGGTTCCTGGCCACTTAGACCTGGCCTGTGTTTCTTCCCGCCACTGAATCCAATGCGCGGCTGTTAGGTCCTCGAGTCGGGTCAGGTCAGGGGCGACTACCTGAATCTCGCGAAAGAACCTCGCCAGTCTCTGTGAGTTCTCCTTCAGGGTGTTCCTGCTGGTCCAGCGGCCTCCCGGTTTGGCGCCCTCTGCGAATCCGGTTACCAGCGCCAGCAATAGGTCGCGGGGGCCTTCAAGTCTGCTGAAGTGGTATTGACCTAGGTTCTCGCCGTCCTCACCGATCGCGGTAACGATCAAGTTTTCCGCGTCAAACACGGGCGGCCGCACATACTCCTGCGGGGGCAAGTGCGCATGGGTTCCCACTGTGGCCCTACTCATCTTCGCCGGCATTGGCTGGATGATCTCGAACAACTGTTGGGGCGTCATGAACGAGGCCGGATTCTGCGGCTATGTGACTCAAGAGACCCGCAATCTCATTGGCCTCTTCCGGGGCGCCATTCAGCAAATGGTCCAATTGCAGCCCCTGAACAGGCACGAGGTACTCCGTTCGTGTGGTTTCCGGGTTCTTGTGTCCCAGAAGCTGCGCTACCAGAGTCCACACATCTCCAAATTGATAGAGGTACGCCTTTCGCTCCGATGAGGTCAAGTTCAGGCGCCTATCAAACAGGTGCTGCATAGTCACGAGCATCCGCAAGGCGAACGAGTGGCGCAACATGTGCGGCCGACAAACCAGCGCACCGACGTCAGTCCTTAGCCCTTCTGCTTCGACCCTCTTGTTCGCTAACCGAAAGACCGCTTGCCAAGACGGGTGTTTCATGGGTAATCCGGCATCTGTCAACCACAAAGCCAACGGCTCCGGACCGTCCGCGCCGTCGGTATACAACCGCAAGCGCTCCTCGGGGCCAACCTGATTGAGGCTGACTTCGCCAGTAAGCCCGGAGGGGTCGACGTAGCGGATACGAGTCTTGCCGATAAAGCGAGTAACGATCCGAATCCCGCGAACGCTCTCGTACCTGCCTTCGCCGCGCGCGCGATCTACGGCGAACTGCCGGGTAGACATTACGTAGCCCTCGATCAACGACACCGCCCGCGCAGAAACCCAAAAGTCACGTCCCGCACCGCTCTTGGTAGTTGCACCTGAAAGGCGTCCACGGAGATGCAACTTGTCACCGCTGTTAGTAGGGACCTCATTCAGCAGCAGGGAACTTGCTTCCTGCAGGCGAAGACCGCTTGCCCAAAGGAGCTCGGTGAACGCTAGGTTTCGACCGTCATTGCGTCCCCGCCACGATTCATCGCGGAGTCCTCCAGCGTTGTATCCCCCGAGTCCCACAAGATTCCACTTCCGATACGCTGCCGGGGTCAACCAGTTCACGCGTGACGGTTGCTTGCGCTTTGAGCGCAATGCCGGCACCGCCACTAAGTTACCGTCGCGACCTGTGACTCTATGCAGCCGCACTGGACTAAACTTCACGCTTCCTCGACGTACCTGGAAAGCGTAGAAGAGATTTAGAGCAGCGAGCTCGCGATTGAACTTACTACCGGAAACGCGCCGAGGGTTGTCTGGGTCACGGCGGCGCCAGAACTCGTAGTCCTCAACATCGGCTGTAGCCGCATCCCGCCAGGTCTTCCCGCGGATACGCAAGAAATCAAAGAACACTTTGAGGTCGCGAAGATATGCGAGTTGCGTCCCCTCAGCTCGCTGTTGGAATGAGAGGCTATTACAAAAAGCCGAAACCTCAGGATCGGGCCTGTCTGCTACTCGGACAAGAATCCACTGACCGGGCCGTACTCCAGTTTCATGTTCGCGTTCACGCAAATCGGTCCAAGTCCCCAAGATGGAATCACTTTTCGGGGTAACAAAATCAACTGGCGGAACCTGTAGAAGGCTCCAGTCGGACCCATTTTGGACTCTCATGACTACAACAGCATACCACTACAACACGCTATTTATACAGGGAATGGTGGATTCCCGATAATCACGTCGAACTGCATGTCTCCTCCGAACAGCTCAGCTACCCGAGACTTGACGTCGTCGGTGTGAATGAACGCGTAGGCGTGAGTCTCCAACCCCTCGCCCCGGTCTAGTGTGCTCTGGCTTGCGCCGCAGTAACGGCACTTGCCGCCTTCCCAGGAGTGTTCGGTGCGCTCAAACCAAACGTTGCCGTCATCACTGGCAAAGCCGTCAACGATCGAGTGCCTGCCCATAGCGTGCTTGGAACAGTACAGGCTGCGTCGCGCCAACAAGCTGGTCAGTTGCGTGATGCCAATACCGAACACTTGGCGCGTGAGGATGTGGTTCACGCGCTCCTGCAGGTCGGGGATCTCGTTGGCCAGGCCAACCGTGAGGCGGCTAGTGATCTCGCGTAAGAACACTCCGGACTTCGTGCAGGGGTCTAAGAAGGTAACGCTCTTATCCGCCCAGATGCTGGCCCCATCGTTGTCGGCCGCCCACGCCTCGGCCAGCGTGTCTAGCATCCGACCAGCGAACTCGGGTGGTGTGAACACCTCGTCGTTGGAGAGGTTGGCTATGCACGTCAGCACGTCCGGGTTGCGGCCGCGGAGGGCGAAGCCAGCTTGTATGCTCACTAGTTCTCCCCCTGCAACATTTGTGCAACGGCCTCTTGCACAAATGGCTTGACGGGCCGTGAGTTCACGAACGCTGCCACCTTGTCACTCACGCAGCGCCCTCGGAAGCAGCTATCTCAGCGACGGTCATGGGCGGATACGTCTTGATGGGCCTGAAGATCTCGTGCTTGGGCACGCTGGCAAAGAGCGAGCCTTCTGCCGCAAGCGCCGACATCTGCGTCAGGTTGTCGTAGCGGAAATCGCGGCGTTGGAACCTGCCCTTGCCGAGGTAACCCCACTCCGAAAACGTAATTGCGCGGTCGTCGTTAGTGCGCAAGGTTAGCGCGTCGCCGTGAACCAGATTCACTTGCAGTACGTGGGCTGCCGCTCGGTAGGTGTCGGCGGACGGCTTCAGTGCCAAGTACTCAGCGAAGATCTCGAGAAGGTTAGCCCGGCACTCGGCGATGTTGTCGGCCAGCAACTCGATGCCGTAAATGCACATCAGCCCGAGCAGGGCGTAGTGGGTGCGTTCGAAATCGGACCCGCCGTACTTAAGCTCTACCGCCGCCAACTTGCGCCGCAAGATTTGAACGAGGAAGTTGCCGCTGCCGCAGGCGGGTTCTAGGAAACGCGAGTCGATGCGCTCGGTCTCGTCCTTGACCAGGTCTAGTATGGCCTCCACCAACCATGCCGGGGTGAAAACCTCGCCGTGGTCGGCAACGCGCTTCTTTGACTTAACCAAGCTCACGTTAGCGGCCAGCATATGTCATCGGTTCCGAGCCTCAAGTAGTGGTGCTCGTGTGCCGCTGGCGGCCCAGCCGCCACAACGAATCCACCGGCGCCGCATAGAGCCCGTCGGATGTGCGGATGGCGTGTTGGCCGAGGTAAAGAATCACGCCGGTTGCAAACCGGCCGGGCAGGGCGTCGCGGAACTTCCTCAACGACCTAAACGACGAATCGGTGATGCGCCCGGTGGCCTTCACCTCTATGCCGGCGACGTGGCCGTCGTCGCGTTCGATAACCAAATCGACCTCGGCGTTGTCGTGGGTGCGCCAGTGACCCAGCGTCAAGGGCTCGTCGAGCCAGGCGGAGTGCCTGAAGATCTCGCCCACCACGAAGGTTTCTAGGAGGTGCCCGAACTCGGTGACGGCAGAGGGATCGCGCGCTGCTAGTTTTGCTTCGGAGAGTAGCAATAGGCGCGCAGCAACTCCAGAGTCGAGAACGTGCAGCTTTGGGCTCTTAGTTGACCTGGAGGTCAGCGTTTTTCCCCAGGCAGGCAGACGGTAAAGCAGAAACAGGGCCTCTAGTACCTTTAGGTACTCCCCGGCGGTGTTCTTATCGAGCCCAACGGTTTCTGCGGCGTTAGCGATGTTCAGTACCTGGGCAGTTTGCGCCGCCAAGCGGTGGAGGAGGCGGGTTAGGCGGTCGGTCCGGGCGATCTGCCTGAGTTCGATTGCGTCGCGCTCAAGAGTAAGGCTGACGTAATCATCGAACCAGCGGTTGCGAGCCGCGGCCGAGGACATGGAAAGGGCTAGCGGGAACCCGCCCTTTACTAGCCGCTGAGCGTAATCCTCCCGCGAAGTTAGCGAGGTGGGCGCCGACCTTAGGTCTTCTGGGGCCTCGAAGAGAGTAGTGATGAAGTTGGTGCCAGTCCGTTCAAGCTCCGCTTGCGCCAAAGGGTACAAAGTCAGGATGTGCAGCCTGCCGGTCAGAGCTTGTGCCACCTGAGGCAGCGCGTAGAAGCTAGCAGATCCGGTGAGGGCAAACTGCCCGGGCTGGCTGGAACGGTTTAGTTCAGCCTTGATGGCGTCAAGGATGATCGGGGCCTTCTGGTACTCGTCTACTAGCACGGGCCGGGCGCCAGCGGCGAAGAACTCGGGGTCCGCCGTCACTAGGTCGCGGGTAGCTGGGCTGTCGAGGTCGAATATTGGAACGCCAGCTTTGCTGGCAAGACTATGCAGAAGGGTAGTTTTTCCAACGGTCCTGGGGCCTTGGATGATGACCGTTGGGTACTCGGCCATGCGCTGGGTTAGTACGGCTGTCAGCCCGCGGGGGTACTGTGCGTTGGAGCCGTCCACTCCGGCACCATAACATCTCACCTCACAATCCGAGGGGTTAAATCCTAACAATCCGAAGGTCTGGATCCTCACAATCCGTGGAGCTGAATCCTAACAATCCGAGGACGAGAAGCCTAAT
>Ga0209916_1001665_pt1 | contig 16366 bp, 11 predicted proteins | sample ThiBio_1000_plan_FD_183956 | JGI IMG/M metagenome (GOLD analysis project Ga0209916, IMG submission 183956) | Wastewater bioreactor microbial communities from Cape Town, South Africa - Thiocy_solids_2 (SPAdes) | ecosystem: Engineered > Bioreactor > Thiocyanate-remediating > Anaerobic-Aerobic ... | reverse complement strand
GGGCGACAACGTGAAGATGACGGTGAGCCTGATCCACCCGATCGCGATGGACGAAGGCTTGCGTTTTGCCATCCGCGAAGGCGGCCGCACGGTCGGTGCCGGCGTGGTGGCCAAAGTCGTCAAGTAAGCACGGCGCGAAGCCGGCCAAGCGCGCTTCATAGCTATTAAGAGCGCGCTTTATCCAAGAGTCCGGCATGGATGCCGGTTTTGTTCTTTGCCGTCATGGAGGACGGCTGAAATCTACGCCAGTAGCTCAATTGGCAGAGCAGCGGTCTCCAAAACCGCAGGTTGGGGGTTCAAGTCCCTCCTGGCGTGCCACTCCCGAGGATCGATCGCGGGCGAGGCTGGTTCAGCCGACCTTCGGGCCTGGTGCGCCGCCGCTACCCGATCAACGCATGACTACGAAAACAGACCAGTCCAAACCCACGGATTTGCGCGACATCGGCAAATTGATCCTCGCCGTGGCCATCGTTGCCGCGGGCATCTTTGCCTACTCCTGGTTCGGCAATGATGCCAGCGTCCCCACTTCGGTGCGGATCGCCGGCTTGCTGGTGGCCATTGCCGTGGCGCTCGTCATTGCGGCTTTTACCGCCCCAGGTCGGCGCATGCGCGGTTTCGTTGCCGAAACCCAGTTCGAGATGCGCAAGGTGGTGTGGCCCACCCGCGACGAGACGCTCAAGACCACGGGCATCATCATCCTCGTGGTGATCGCATTGTCGTTGTTGCTGGGCCTGATCGACCTGATCCTGAAGTCGGTCATCCTGGATTGGTTGCTGAAGTTGGGATCCTGAGAGGCTGAGCATGAGCAAGCGTTGGTATGTGGTGCACGCCTATTCGGGTTTCGAAAACCAGGTGAAGCGCGCCCTGGAAGAACGCATCCGGCGGGAGGGCATGGAGGAGAAGTTCGGCGAGATCCTCATCCCTACCGAAGAAGTCGTGGAGATGCGTTCGGGACAGAAGCGGCGCAGCGAGCGCAAGTTCTTCCCCGGTTACGTTCTGGTGCAGATCGAAGCCGACAGCGAAGGCAAGACGCCGCGCATCGACGATGAATGCTGGCACCTGATCAAGGACACACCAAAGGTCCTGGGCTTCATTGGCGGCACCGCGGACCGCCCGCTGCCGATCCAGGACAGCGAGGCCGACGCCATCCTGAGTCGGGTGCGCGAAGGCGTGGAGAAACCCCGCCCCAAGGTGCTGTTCGAGCCCGGCGAGATGGTCAGGGTCATCGATGGCCCGTTCAACGACTTCAACGGCGTGGTCGAGGAAGTCAATTACGAGAAGAGCAGGCTGCGCGTCGCCGTGCTCATTTTTGGCCGCTCGACCCCGGTGGAGCTCGAGTTTGGCCAGGTCGAGAAGGCCTGATCGGGTCTGTACGGTCCGGATTTTTCCTCTTGACGCCCGGTAACGGGCTGGCCCGGCTCGCCGTCGGCGCTGCCTGATACCAGCCGCGGCCTGCGGCAGCTGTGTACGTCCGTATCGCCATCACCGGCCAAGCTGTGGCCGCTTGCGTGATTTGCCACGCATCGCTACACTACGAAGTTCTTGCGCGAGAACCACCACCCGCGACAGGCATTGTTGTGGCCGGCATGAGGCCGGCTCTCCCACCATCACGGATCGATGCATAGCGAGGAGCCGCAAGGCGTCCGCACTCGCGAGGACCTTCCATGGCAAAGAAAGTCGTCGGTTACATCAAGTTGCAGGTCAAGGCCGGTCAGGCCAATCCGTCGCCGCCGGTGGGCCCTGCCCTCGGCCAGCGCGGCCTGAACATCATGGAGTTCTGCAAGGCCTTCAACGCGGCCACGCAGAAGCTCGAGCCCGGCTTGCCGATCCCGGTGATCATCACCGCTTATTCGGATCGCAGCTTCACCTTCATCACCAAGACCCCCCCGGCCACCGTGCTGCTGAAGAAGATCAGCGGCGTGGACAAGGGTTCGGCCAGGCCGAACACGGCCAAGGTCGGCGTGGTCAAGCGCAAGCAGCTTGAGGAGATCGCCAAGCAGAAGCAGCCTGACCTGACCGCTGCCGATCTGGACGCTGCGGTGCGCACCATTGCCGGTAGCGCGCGCAGCATGGGTTTGACGGTGGAGGGCTGAGCCATGGCGAAGATCACGAAACGCATGAAGGCCGCCCGCGCTGCCGTACAGCCGGGAAAGTTCTACGCGCTCGACGATGCCTTGCAGATCGTCAAGAGCAATGCCAGCGCCAAGTTTGCCGAGTCGGTGGACGTGGCGGTGCGCCTGGGCATAGACGCGAAAAAGTCCGACCAGGGCGTGCGTGGCTCCTCGTTGCTGCCGCATGGGACGGGCAAGCCGGTCAAGGTGGCGGTGTTCTGCCCCGCCGGTGAGAAGGCCGAGGCCGCCAAGGCCGCAGGTGCCGATGCCGTGGGCATGGACGACCTGGCCGAGCGCATGCGCGCCGGCGAGCTCGACTTCGACCGGGTGATTGCCACCCCGGACGCGATGCGCGTGGTGGGCAAGCTGGGCCAGTTGCTCGGGCCGCGCGGCTTGATGCCGAATCCGAAGGACGGCTCGGTCGCCGCCGATGTCGCCGCTGCGGTCAAGAATGCCAAGGCCGGCCAGGTGAAGTTCCGCAACGACAAGGCCGGCATCGTGCACGCCACGATCGGCAAGGCCACGTTCGAGGCCGCGCAACTGGCGGACAACCTCAATGCCCTGATTGCCGACCTGCTCAAGGCCAAGCCTTCCACGGCCAAGGGCCAGTTCCTGCAGAAGGTGGCGGTGTCCAGCACGATGGGCGTGGGCATCGCGGTCGATACGGCAACCTTGGCGACTGTGGCCAAGGCATGAGTTTCAAGTCCCGCGTGGCTGCGGCCGCTGCGGGCAGGTTTTGAGGGCAGCTCCGGCAAGCCGCATGGCTGGCCGGGGGTGACCGTCAAAGACCGCAGGTTGGGAGGCAGCTCCCTTTAATCGACGATTCGCCAGTTGGGGAATCCGAGGCCTGCGCAGATGGTGCTGCCCGAACAGGATTTGGTTCCTGGAACGGCCACCAAGGCGACACCTGCGGGTGTCGACGGACGAACAAGGCAGTTTGTCTGGTAACGCTTTCGGATCCGTGGCGTGGACGCAACGGGTTTCGAGTTCGGAGAAAAGCAATGGCACTCAATCTTGCACAAAAGAAAGAGGTCGTTACCGAACTGGCTGGAGTGGCTGCCACGGCGCATTCGCTGGTGGCTGCGGAATACGCGGGTCTGACCGTTGCCCAGCTCACCGAGCTGCGCAAGAAAGCGCGTGAGTCCGGGGTTTACCTCAAGGTGGCGAAGAACACGTTGGTTCGTCGCGCCGTGGAAGGCACCTCGTACAGCGGCACCGTGGACCAGTTGATTGGCCCACTGCTGTTTGCGTTTTCGGAAGAGGACCCGGGGGCCGCAGGTCGCCTGGTGAAGGATTTCGCCAAGGACAACGAGAAGTTGCAAGCCAAGCTTGTGGCCATCGGCGGCAAGGTTTACCCGGCGTCGCATGTCGACGTGCTGGCATCCTTGCCCACCCGGGAGCAGGCCTTGAGCCAGCTGCTCGGTTGTCTGGTCCAGCCGGCCACCATGCTGGTACGGGTCCTGGCCGAGCCTGCGTCGCAACTCGCACGCGGCCTTGGGCAGATTGGCGAGCAGAAGAAAGCCGCGTAACGGTCTTGGTTTGGTTATTGCGTGAACACACTTCACGTTTACTTTCAGGAGTTGTCACATGTCCCTTAGCACTGACGAGATCATCGAAGCCATCGGCAGCAAATCCCTCATCGAGGTGATGGAGCTGGTGCATGCGATGGAAGAAAAGTTTGGCGTGTCTGCGGCGGCCCCGGTGGCCGTAGCCGCTGGTCCGGCCGCTGCGGCTGGCCCGGCTGCCGAAGAGCAGACCGAGTTCAACGTGGTATTGGCCGCCATGGGCGAGAAGAAGATCGAGGTGATCAAGGTTGTTCGCGCGATCACCGGCCTTGGCCTGAAGGAAGCCAAGGACATGGTCGAAGGCGCACCGCAGGTGGTGAAGGAAGCGGTGGCCAAGGCGGATGCCGAAAAGTTCAAGAAGGATCTGGAAGCTGCCGGCGCCAAAGTCGAATTGAAGTAATCGGCGTTTGCACGCCGCTCCTTCGAGTTGATACCGGGCGGGCCTGGGAGCGAAAGCTTCCGGGCCTTGCGTGCTTTGCCATGGAACGTGGAGTGAGGAACGCCGCTTCGCCCTGGCGCAATGGCCAGACCAGCAGGTTCCCCGCTTCCCGTCCTTAGAGTCCCAGCTTTTTGTAGAGCTGATTCATTACCAGCCGGCACCAGCCGCCGGCGTCACTGCGAACCGAGGCGCTATCGATCATGGCCTACTCGTTTACCGAGAAGAAGCGTATCCGCAAGGATTTTGGCAAGCGCCCCCCCGTGCTGGAGGTGCCCAACCTGCTGACCATCCAGACCGAATCCTATCGCGAGTTCCTGCAGGCGGAAATCCCGCCCAAGCAACGCGCTGACAAAGGTTTGCACGCGGCATTGCAATCCGTGTTCCCGATTTCCAGCTATTCCGGCAACGCTGCCCTCGAGTATGTCGGCTACCGCCTGGGCGAGCCGGCGTTCGACGAGCGTGAGTGCCGCAATCGCGGCATGAGCTACGGCGCGCCGCTGCGCACGACCGTGCGCCTGGTCATCTATGACAAGGACAGCCCGGCTTCCAAGAAGGTGGTCAAGTACATCAAGGAGCAGGAAGTCTACATGGGCGAGATCCCGCTCATGACCGACACCGGCACCTTCATCATCAACGGCACGGAGCGCGTGATCGTCTCGCAGCTGCACCGTTCGCCGGGCGTGTTCTTCGACCATGATCGCGGCAAGACCCACAGCTCGGGCAAGCTGCTGTTCTCCGCGCGTGTCATTCCTTATCGCGGCTCCTGGCTGGACTTCGAGTTCGATCCCAAGGACGCGCTGTTCACCCGTATCGACCGTCGCCGCAAGTTGCCGGTGACGGTGCTGCTGCGCGCACTCGGCTACACCACCGAGGAGATGCTGGCCATCTTCTTCGAGCACAACGTCTTCCACCTGGGCAAGAAGACCGGGCTGACCCTGGAGCTGGTTGCCGAGCGTCTGCGCGGCGAGACCCTGAGCTTCGACCTGGCGGTCGGCGGCAAGGTGCTGGTGGAAGCCGGCAAGCGCATCACCGCGCGCCATGTGCGCCAGCTCGCGGCCGAGAACATCACTCACCTGGAAGTGCCCGACGATTATCTCGTCTCGCGCATCCTGGCGACCGACATCGTCGATGCCAACACCGGCGAGCTGCTGGCGTCGGCGAACGACGAGATCACCATCGAGCACCTGGAGGCGTTCCGCAAGGCCGGCATTGAGGTGCTGCCGACGCTGTACGTGAACGACCTGGACCGCGGCGCCTACATCTCGCACACCTTGCGCATCGACAACACCACGACCCAGCTCGAGGCCCTGGTGGAGATCTACCGCATGATGCGCCCCGGCGAGCCGCCGACCAAGGATGCTGCGCAGAACCTGTTCTTCAACCTGTTCTTCACCTTCGACCGCTACGACCTGTCGGCAGTCGGCCGCATGAAGTTCAACCGCCGCGTCGGCCGCAAGGAAATCACCGGGCCGGGCGTGCTCTACGACTACCGTTACTTCGGCTCGCGCAAGGACGACGAGTCCGTGCGCCTGGTGGAGGAGCAGGGCGATCGTTCCGATCTGTTGGAAGTCCTGAAGGTCCTGATCGACATCAAGAACGGCCATGGTTCGGTGGACGACATCGACCACCTGGGCAACCGCCGCGTGCGCTCGGTCGGCGAGATGGCCGAGAACACGTTCCGCATCGGCCTGGTGCGCGTCGAGCGCGCCGTGCGCGAGCGCCTGTCGTTGGCCGAGGCCGATGGCCTGACCCCGCAGGACCTGATCAACGCCAAGCCGGTGGCTGCGGCGGTGAAGGAGTTCTTCGGCTCCTCGCAGCTGTCGCAGTTCATGGACCAGAACAATCCGCTGTCCGAAGTCACGCACAAGCGTCGCGTCTCCGCGCTCGGGCCAGGCGGCCTGACCCGCGAGCGTGCCGGCTTCGAGGTGCGCGACGTGCATCCGACGCATTACGGTCGCGTGTGCACCATCGAGACGCCGGAAGGTCCGAACATCGGCCTGATCAACTCCCTGGCCGTGTATGCGCGCACCAATTCCTACGGCTTCCTGGAGACGCCGTACCGCGAGGTGCACAACAGCAAGGTCACCGACAAGGTCGACTATCTCTCTGCCATCGAGGAAGGCGACCACGTGATTGCCCAGGCCAACTCGCCGCTGGACAAGCACGGGGCGTTCCTCGAGGACTTCGTGTCCTGCCGTTTCCGCGGCGAGTCAGAGCTGCGCCCGGCGTCCGAGGTCGACTACATGGACGTCTCGCCGATGCAGACCGTGTCCGTGGCGGCGGCGCTGGTGCCGTTCCTCGAGCATGACGACGCCAACCGCGCACTGATGGGCGCGAACATGCAGCGCCAGGCCGTGCCGACGCTGCGTTCGGAGACGCCGCTGGTCGGCACCGGCATCGAGCGCGCCGTGGCCCGTGACTCCGGCGTCATCGTCACCGCCAGGCGCGGTGGCGTGATCGACCAGGTCGATGCGGCGCGCATCGTGGTGCGCGTGGCGGAAGACGAAGTGGGCGACAACGACGCCGGCGTGGACATCTACACGCTGACCAAGTACACGCGCTCGAACCAGAACACCAACCTCAACCAACGTCCGCTGGTCAACGTGGGCGACGTGGTGGCCGTGGGCGATACGCTGGCCGACGGTTCGTCCACCGACCTGGGCGAGCTCGCGCTCGGCCAGAACATGCTGATCGCGTTCATGCCGTGGAACGGCTACAACTTCGAGGACTCGGTGCTGCTGTCCGAGCGCGTGGTCGAGGAAGACCGCTTCACCTCGATCCACATCGAGGAGCTGTCGTGCATCGCGCGCGACACCAAGCTGGGCGCCGAGGACATCACGGCGGATATCCCGAACGTGGGCGAGCAGGCGCTGGCGCGACTCGACGAGTCCGGCATCGTCTACATCGGCGCCGAGGTCAAGGCCGGCGACATCCTGGTCGGCAAGGTCACGCCCAAGGGCGAGAGCCAGCTGACCCCGGAAGAGAAGCTGCTGCGCGCGATCTTCGGCGAGAAGGCGTCCGACGTGAAGGACAGCTCGCTGCGCGTGTCGCCGGGCATGGACGGCACGGTGATCGACGTGCAGGTGTTCACGCGCGACGGCATCGAGAAGGACAAGCGCGCCAAGCAGATCGAGGAGACCGAGGTCAAGCGCGTGCGCAAGGACCTGGAGGACCAGTTCCGCATCCTCGAGGCGGCCATCTACAGCCGCATGCGCTCCCAGCTGGTCGGCAAGGCCGCGGCCAGCGGCCCAAGCGGCCTCAAGCGCGGCACGGTCATCACCGACGCCTACCTGGATGGCTTGAAGAAGGACGACTGGTTCAAGATCAACGTCAAGGAAGAGGAAGTCACCGAGTTCCTCGAGCGCGCCGCCGAGCAGGTCAAGCGCCATCGCGAGGAGTTCGACAAGCGCTTCAAGGAGAAGCAGGCCAAGATCACCCAGGGCGACGACCTGGCTCCTGGCGTGCTGAAGATGGTCAAGGTGTTCGTGGCCGTGAAGCGCCGCATCCAGCCGGGCGACAAGATGGCAGGACGCCACGGCAACAAGGGCGTGGTGTCCAACGTCGTCCCGGTCGAGGACATGCCGTACAGTGCCGACGGCACGCCGATGGACATCGTGCTGAACCCGCTGGGCGTGCCTTCGCGCATGAACATTGGCCAGGTGCTGGAAATGCACCTGGGTTGGGCGGCCAAGGGTCTGGGCAAGAAGATCCAGGGCATGCTTGAAGCCCAGGAAAAGGTCGCCAAGATCCGCGAGTTCCTGGACCAGATCTACAACGGCAGCGTGAGCGGCGCGGTTCAGCACGTCGACCTGAAAACGCTGACCGACGAGGAGATCTTCGCCCTGGCCACGAACCTGCAGAAGGGCGTGCCGATGGCGACGCCGGTGTTCGACGGCGCCGAGGAAACCGAGATCAAGGCGATGCTGAAGCTGGCGGACCTGCCCCAGTCGGGGCAGACCACGCTGTACGACGGGCGCACCGGCGAGGCCTTCGATCGCCCGGTCACGGTCGGCTACATGCATTACCTGAAGCTCAACCACCTGGTCGACGACAAGATGCATGCGCGTTCGACCGGACCGTACTCGCTGGTCACGCAGCAGCCGCTGGGCGGCAAGGCCCAGTTCGGCGGTCAGCGCTTCGGCGAGATGGAAGTGTGGGCGCTGGAAGCGTATGGCGCGGCCTATACCCTGCAGGAAATGTTGACGGTGAAATCCGACGACGTGCAGGGCCGCAACCAGATGTACAAGAACATTGTCGACGGCAATCACGAGATGTCCGCAGGCATGCCGGAATCCTTCAACGTGTTGGTGAAGGAAATCCGCTCGCTGTGCATCGACATCGATCTGGAAGAGATCAAGTGACCCGCGCAGTTACAGGAGCCATGCAATGAAAGATCTGCTCAATCTGTTCAATCAGCAGCGCGCCGTGCCGGATTTCGACGCGATCAAGATCGCGCTGGCGTCGCCGGAACTGATCCGCTCGTGGTCCTACGGCGAGGTGAAGAAGCCCGAGACGATCAACTACCGCACCTTCAAGCCGGAGCGTGACGGCCTGTTCTGCGCCGCCATCTTCGGTCCGGTGAAGGACTACGAATGCCTGTGCGGCAAGTACAAGCGCATGAAGCACCGTGGCGTGGTGTGCGAGAAGTGCGGCACCGAGGTCACCCTGGCCAAGGTGCGCCGCGAGCGCATGGGCCATATCGAGCTGGCCAGCCCGACCGCGCATATCTGGTTCCTGAAGTCGCTGCCCTCGCGCATCGGCCTGATGCTGGACATGACGCTGCGTGACATCGAGCGCATCCTGTATTTCGAGGCGTTCGTCGTCATTGACCCAGGCATGACCCCGCTGGAGCGCGGGCAGCTGCTGAGCGAGGAGCAGTACCTGGAGGCGACCGAGGAGCACGGCGACGAGTTCGACGCGCGCATGGGCGCCGAGGCGGTCCGCGAATTGCTGAAGTCGCTGGACTTGCGTGCGGAAGTGACGCGCCTGACCGAGGAAATCGCGGCCACGAAGTCCGAGACCAAGCTTAAGCGCCTGACCAAGCGCGTCAAGCTGGTCGAGGCGTTCCTGGAATCCGGCAACAAGCCCGAGTGGATGGTGCTGACCGTGCTGCCGGTGCTGCCGCCGGACCTGCGTCCGCTGGTGCCGCTGGATGGCGGTCGCTTCGCCACCTCGGATCTCAATGACCTGTACCGCCGCGTCATCAACCGCAACAACCGCCTGAAGCGGCTGCTGGAACTCAATGCGCCGGACATCATCGTGCGCAACGAGAAGCGCATGCTGCAGGAGTCGGTCGATGCGCTGCTCGACAACGGTCGCCGCGGCCGTGCCATCACTGGCACGAACAAGCGGGCGCTGAAGTCGCTGGCCGACATGATCAAGGGCAAGCAGGGCCGCTTCCGCCAGAACCTGCTGGGCAAGCGCGTGGATTATTCCGGCCGCTCCGTGATTGCGGTCGGTCCGACCCTGCGCCTGCACCAGTGCGGCCTGCCCAAGAAGATGGCGCTGGAGCTGTTCAAGCCCTTCATCTTCGCCAAGCTGCAAGCCCGTGGCGAAGCCACCACGATCAAGGCGGCGAAGAAGCTGGTCGAACGCGAAGAGCCGATGGTCTGGGACATCCTGGAAGAGGTGATCCGCGAGCATCCGGTGCTGCTCAACCGCGCACCGACCCTGCACCGCCTCGGCATCCAGGCGTTCGAGCCCAAGCTCATCGAGGGCAAGGCGATCCGCCTGCATCCCCTGGTGTGCACCGCGTTCAACGCCGACTTCGACGGCGACCAGATGGCCATCCACGTGCCGCTGTCGATCGAGGCGCAGCTGGAAGCGCGCACCTTGATGATGTCGACGAACAACATCTTGTCGCCTGCCAACGGCGAGCCGATCATCGTGCCGACCCAGGACGTGGTCCTGGGCCTGTACTACATGACCCGCGAGCTGATCAACGTAAAGGGCAGCGGCATGGTGTTTGCCGACGTCGCCGAAGTGCGACGTGCCTACGACAATCGCGCCGTCGTGCTGCATGCCAAGATCAAGGTGCGCCTGCGCCAGGTGCACCTGGCCGAGGACGGCTCGCGCACGGCGACGACCTCGCTGGTGGAAACCACCGTCGGTCGTGCGCTGATGATGGAGATCCTGCCGGAGGGCCTGCCGTTCGAGCTGGCCAACACCGAGCTCAACAAGCGCGCCATTTCCCGCCTCATCAATGCCAGCTATCGCCTGCTCGGGCTGAAGGACACCGTGGTGTTCGCCGACCAGCTGATGTACACCGGCTATCGGCTGGCCACGCGCTCGGGCATCTCCATTTGTGTCGACGACATGCTCATCCCGGCCGAGAAGAAGCCGATCATCGATGAGGCCGAAAAGGAAGTCGTGGAGATCCAGCAGCAGTACCAGTCCGGCCTGGTCACCGCGGGCGAGCGCTACAACAAGGTGGTGGACATCTGGTCGCGTACCAGCGAGCAGGTGGCCAAGGCCATGATCGACGGCATCGGGACCGAGAAAGTGCTCGATGCCGGGCACGACATGGTTGCGCAGAAATCCATGAACTCGCTGTACATCATGGCCGACTCGGGTGCGCGTGGTTCGGTGGCGCAGATCCGCCAGCTGGCCGGCATGCGCGGCCTGATGGCGCGTCCGGACGGCTCGATCATCGAGACCCCGATCAAGGCCAACTTCCGCGAAGGCCTGAACGTGCTGCAGTACTTCAACTCCACCCACGGCGCGCGCAAGGGCCTGGCGGACACGGCGCTGAAGACCGCCAACTCCGGTTACCTCACCCGCCGCCTGGTCGACGTGGCGCAGGATGTGGTGGTCACCATGGACGACTGCGGCACCAGCAATGGCCTGCTCATGCAGCCCATCGTCGAGGGCGGCGACGTGGTCGAGCCGCTGGGCAACCTGGTGCTCGGGCGCGTGGTGGTTGACGACGTCTACGCCCCGGGCGAGGACGACGAGCCGATCGTGGCGACGAACACGCTGCTGAACGAGGCGCTGGTCGAGAAGCTCGACGCCGCCGGCGTGCAGATGGTCAAGGTGCGCTCGCCGATCACCTGCGAGGCGCCGCATGGCGTGTGCAAGCTGTGCTACGGGCGTGACCTGGCTCGTGGCCACCTGGTCAACATGGGCGAGGCGGTCGGCGTGGTCGCCGCGCAATCCATCGGCGAGCCGGGCACCCAGCTGACCATGCGCACGTTCCATATTGGCGGTGCCGCTTCGCGTGCCGCTGCGGTGGACAACGTGGCGGTGAAGACCACCGGTACGCTGAAATACAACAACCTGAAGTCGGTGCATCACAAGCAGGGCCATCTGGTGGCCGTGTCGCGGTCCGGCGAGCTGAGTGTGATCGACTCTGCCGGCCGCGAGCGCGAGCGCTACAAGATTCCCTACGGCGCCACCATCGCGGTCAAGGACGGTGCGCCGGTGAAGCAGGGCCAAATGGTGGCCAACTGGGATCCGCACACCCACCCGATCGTCACCGAGGTGGCCGGCGTGGTGCGCTTCATCGACTTCCAGGATGGTGTCACCGTGCAGAGCCAGATCGACGAGCTCACTGGCCTGGAGTCGGCCGTGGTCATCGATCCGAAGCGGCGCGGCACCCAGGCCAAGGACCTGCGCCCGATCGTGCGCCTGGAAGACGCCAAGGGTCGGGAGCTGAAGCTGCCCGGGACCGACATTGCCGCGCAGTATTTCCTGCCGGCCGGAGCCATCGTCTCGATCCAGAACGGTGCCCAGGTGGGCGTCGGCGACGTCGTCGCGCGCATCCCGCAGGCATCGTCCAAGACGCGTGACATCACCGGCGGCCTGCCGCGCGTGGCCGACTTGTTCGAGGCGCGCAAGCCAAAGGAGCCGGCGATCCTGGCCGAGCGCTCGGGCATCGTCAGCTTCGGCAAGGACACCAAGGGCAAGCAGCGCCTGGTGATCAGGGACGTGGACGGCAACGAGCACGAGGAGCTGATCCCGAAATGGCGTCAGGTCATCGTGTTCGAGGGCGAGCACGTGGAGAAGGGCGAAACCGTCGTGGACGGCGAGCCGAGTCCGCACGACATCCTGCGCCTGCTGGGTGTCGGTCCGTTGGCCTCCTACCTGGTCAAGGAAATCCAGGACGTGTACCGCCTGCAGGGCGTGAAGATCAATGACAAGCACATCGAGGCGATCATTCGCCAGATGTTGCGCAAGGTCGAGATCACCGACCCGGGCGACAGTCATTACCTGCATGGCGAACAGGTGGAGCGTACGCGGATCAATACGGAAAATGCGACAGCCATCGCCAAGGACGAGCGGCCGGCCGAATACCAGTCGGTGCTGCTTGGCATCACCAAGGCGTCGCTGGCCACGGAGTCGTTCATCTCGGCCGCCTCGTTCCAGGAAACCACCCGCGTGCTCACCGAGGCGGCGGTCCGCGGCACCCGCGATACCTTGCGTGGCCTGAAGGAAAATGTTATCGTTGGCCGGTTAATCCCGGCGGGCACGGGGCTGGCCTACCACATGGCACGTCGCCGTCAGGATGGCTTGACCGCCGCGGAACTGGACACGCTTGCAGGCGGCACACCGGCAGCGACCGTGGTCGAAGATCCGGTCACCGACATCAACGATGCGGAGTAGCCCGGCCCGGGATTTTTCCGGCCAGGCAGGCGGGGTACACGGACGTGCCTCGTTTCCGCAGCCTCGAAACTTGGGCATTCGCTTGTTCAGCGGGTGCTGCGCATGTTAAATTCCCGCTTCTTGGCAGACCCGATTCGATCGGGCTGCCTTTATGTTTTCAGGAACTGCTCTGCATGACCACAGTCAACCAATTGGTACGCAAGTCGCGTAGCCCGAAGACCTACAAGAGTGGGTCGCCGGCCCTGGAAAGCAGCCCGCAGCGCCGCGGTGTCTGCACGCGCGTGTATACGACCACGCCGAAGAAGCCGAACTCGGCCTTGCGCAAGGTGGCCAAGGTGCGCCTGACCAACGGCTACGAGGTCATCAGCTACATCGGCGGCGAAGGGCACAACCTGCAGGAACACTCGGTGGTGCTCATCCGCGGCGGCCGCGTCAAGGACCTGCCTGGCGTGCGCTACCACACCGTACGCGGCAGCCTCGACTGCGCGGGCGTGACCAAGCGTCGTCAGTCCCGTTCGAAGTACGGCGCCAAGCGCCCGAAGAAGTAATCAATCCGCGGCCCCGGGGCCGCTTTCCGGCGGACGTGAGTGTCCGCACAAATGACGGACAACACACATGTCGCGTAAAGGTTCACATCCCGCCCGGTTGATCCTGCCGGATCCGAAGCATGGCAGCCAGTTGATTGCGCGCTTCATCAACATGGTGATGAAGAGTGGCAAGAAGTCCGTCGCCGAGGGCATCGTCTACGGTGCGCTGTCGCATATCGGCGAAAAGCACGGCGAGCCGGTGGTGCTGGTCGAGAAGGCGCTGAACAACATCGCGCCTGCCGTGGAGGTGAAGTCGCGGCGCGTTGGCGGCGCCACGTACCAGGTGCCGGTGGAAGTCCGTCCGGGCCGGCGCATGGCGCTGGCCATGCGCTGGGTGATCGACGCGGCGCGCAAGCGCGGCGAGATCTCCATGCCGCGCAAGCTGGCAGCGGAGTTGCTGGAGGCGTCCGAGGGCCGCGGCGGCGCGGCCAAGAAGCGCGAGGAGACGCACCGCATGGCAGAAGCCAACAAGGCGTTCTCGCATTACCGCTGGTAAGTGTTGTTGCTGCCGTCTGCCCCGACGGTAAACATCAAGCCCGCCGTCCATGGCGGATGTGTAACAGCAAAGCCGTCCTTCCTGATGGCGAAGATCAAAGCCCGCCATCCTTGGCTGATTGTGATATCAAAGCCGTCCTCCGTGACGGCGAAGATCAAAGCCCGCCATTCGTGGCGGACATCTCAAAAAAAGAAGCGTGGTCCGGATGCTTGCGTGACATTGCGGCGGGGGCCTCGCACAGGTAGACAACATGGCACGCACCACTCCCATTGAGCGTTACCGCAACTTCGGCATCATGGCGCACATTGATGCCGGCAAGACGACGACCACGGAACGTATCCTGTTCTATACCGGCGTCAGCCACAAGATTGGTGAAGTGCACGACGGCGCTGCCACCATGGACTGGATGGAGCAGGAGCAGGAGCGTGGCATCACGATCACCTCGGCGGCCACGACCTGCTTCTGGAAGGGCATGGACGGGACGTTCGAGCAGCACCGCTTCAACATCATCGACACCCCGGGACACGTCGACTTCACCATCGAGGTGGAGCGTTCGCTGCGTGTGCTCGACGGCGCGGTGTTCGTGCTGTGCGCGGTCGGCGGCGTGCAGCCGCAGTCCGAGACCGTATGGCGCCAGGCCAACAAGTACAAGGTGCCGCGCCTGGCCTTCGTCAACAAGATGGATCGCACTGGCGCGAATTTCGACAAGGTGGTCGGCCAGCTGAAGTCCCGCCTGGGCGCCAACCCCGTGCCGATGCAGGTGCCGATTGGCGCCGAGGACAAGTTCGAGGGCGTGGTCGACCTGGTCAAGATGAAGGCGTTGTACTGGGACATGGAATCCCAGGGCATGAAGTTCAGGCATGAGGAAATTCCGGCCGAACTGAAGGACGCTGCCGAGAAGGCGCGCAACTTCATGGTCGAGGCGGCTGCGGAGACCTCCGAAGAGCTGATGGACAAGTATCTGGAGAGCGGCGACCTGCCCGAGGAGGACATTCTTGCCGGTCTGCGTGCGGGTACCCTGTCGGCGTCCTTGATCCCGGTGTTTTGCGGCACCGCGTTCAAGAACAAGGGCGTGCAGGCAATGCTCGATGGCGTCATTGAGCTGTTGCCGTCGCCGGTCGATCGTCCGCCGGTGGCGGGCCTGGACGAGAACGAAGAAGAAGTGCATCGCCAGGCCAGCGACAGCGAGCCATTCTCGGCGCTGGCGTTCAAGATCATGACCGACCCGTTCGTCGGTTCGCTGACCTTCTTCCGCGTCTATTCCGGCGTGCTCAACTCCGGCGACACCGTATACAACCCGATCAAGCTCAAGAAGGAGCGCATTGGCCGCATCCTGCAGATGCATTCCAACGATCGGCACGAGATCAAGGAAGTGCGCGCTGGCGATATCGCCGCGGCCGTCGGCCTGAAGGACGTGACCACCGGCGATACGCTGTGCGCGCAGGACCATCTGGTGACGCTCGAGCGCATGACCTTCCCGGAGCCGGTGATCGCCATGGCGGTGGAGCCGAAGACCAAGTCCGACCAGGAGAAGATGGGCATCGCCCTGGGTCGCCTGGCAGCCGAGGATCCGTCCTTCCGCGTGCGCACGGACGAGGAATCCGGCCAGACCATCATTGCCGGCATGGGTGAGCTGCACCTGGACATCCTGGTCGACCGCATGCGCCGCGAGTTCAACGTCGAGGCCAACGTCGGCAAGCCCCAGGTGGCGTATCGCGAGACCATCCGCAAGCAGGTGACGGCCGACTACAAACACGCCAAGCAGTCCGGTGGCAAGGGCCAGTACGGTCATGTGGTGATCGAGGTCATCCCGCAGGAGCGCGGCAAGGGCTACGAGTTCGAGAACGCCATCACCGGCGGCGCAATTCCCAAGGAGTTCATCCCGGCGGTCGACAAGGGCCTGCGCGAGACCATCACCAGCGGGCCGTTGGCCGGCTACCCGGTGGTGGACGTGAAGGTGCGCCTGATCGACGGCTCCTACCACGACGTCGACTCGTCGGAAATGGCGTTCAAGCTCGCCGCTTCCATGGCCTTCAAGGAAGGCTTCCGCAAGGCCGATCCAGTGCTGCTCGAGCCGATGATGAAGATCGAGGTGGTGACCCCGGAAGAGTACATGGGCGACGTGATGGGCGACCTGAGCCGTCGGCGCGGCGTGCTGCGCGGCCAGGAAGATTCGCCCTCGGGCAAGGTGGTCGATGCCACTGTCCCGCTCGGTGAAATGTTCGGCTATGCCACGAGCCTGCGTTCGCAGACCCAGGGCCGGGCGACATTCACCATGGAGTTCGACTACTACGCCGAGGCGCCGAACAACATCGCTGAGCAGGTCATCAAGAAGGGCTAGTTGTTTTTGCATTCGTCCTTGAATGCGTGGATCAAAAGCGGCCATCCATGGCCGCACTTTTCGAAAAGAGTCGCACTATCCAGTCTAGAGGTTTCCGGTCATGGCAAAGGGTAAATACGAACGCACGAAGCCCCACATCAACGTGGGAACGATCGGCCACGTGGATCACGGCAAGACGACGCTGACGGCGGCACTGACGAAGCTGGGAGCGGACCGGTACGGCGGT
>Ga0209916_1001662_pt1 | contig 16421 bp, 12 predicted proteins | sample ThiBio_1000_plan_FD_183956 | JGI IMG/M metagenome (GOLD analysis project Ga0209916, IMG submission 183956) | Wastewater bioreactor microbial communities from Cape Town, South Africa - Thiocy_solids_2 (SPAdes) | ecosystem: Engineered > Bioreactor > Thiocyanate-remediating > Anaerobic-Aerobic ... | reverse complement strand
CGGCGTGGCGCGCCGCATGCTGCGCGCGCCGCGCCATGCCGTGCCGGCACGGGCGGCCGTCGACGCGGCCGCCGTGTCTCCGTACCCGGCACCGCGTGCGCGCTGGCATTTGCCGCTGATGCTGGGGGGGTTGACCGTGCTGTTCTGGAGTGCGGCGCATGCCCCCTTCATGCCTTACAACGTGCGCGAACTGCTGCGGCACGACGCGCCCTGGCTGTCGGCGCTGCTGCTTGCGCTGGCGTGTTACTGGCTGGCCGTGTGGCCGGTGTGGCTGGCGCGGCGGCGGGTGTCCGGCCTGTTCCGCCAGGGGCAGCTGCCGCTCGGCTTGCTGCTGTATGGCGGGATGGCTTTTCTGTTGCTGGCGGCCGCCGTGCCGGACGAGAGCCTGCACGATCTGGCCGGCAGCCCGGTGCGCCATTGGCCCGGACAGTGGGAACTCGGGCTGCGCTGGGTGGCGTTGCTGGCGGTACCCGGGGCGTTGCTGTATCTGGCCGCGCAAACCGTGCGCCGCTGGCGCGGCCGGCGGTTGGGAGCGGGGCATTTCTGGGCGGCGGTTCCGGTGCTGCTGCTGGCGTATTGGGGCATCGTCGTGCAGGCGGCCACCGACAACCTCACGGAGCTCATGGCGGCGCCGCGGCCGCTGGCTTTCGTGGCGCTATGCGCCTGGCTCTATGTCCTGTTCCTGGCGGCGGCCTGGCTGGCTTCGCCGTTGCCGGCGGCGCAGCGCACCCGGCAGCTGGCCGGTGTGCTTGCGTCGCTGCCCTTGGCGGCATTGTTTCTGCATCTCGGGCTGGCAGGGGAAATCGACAAATACGGCCAGCAATTTTCGGCCCTGCAGTTTTTGCTGAGCGCCGACCGCCAGCATTACGCCACGCAGCCGGTCGTCTGGCTGCGCTACGGCGCGCTGCACGTGCTTGTCATCGCGGCGCTGGCCTCCTTACAATGGCCGCACTTCCGCGCCACGCCCCGACTACACCGCCACGCTCCCCATGCCTCTCATTGACGTTTTCAACGGCGACGCGGACGGCATCTGCGCGCTGCATCAGTTGCGCCTGATCGATCCGGCCGACTCCGAGCTGATCACCGGACCCAAGCGCGACATCGGCTTGCTGAAACGGGTCAAGGCCCAGGCAGGCGACCGCGTCACGGTGCTCGACATCGCGCTGTCGAAAAACCGCGATGCGCTCGACCGGCTGCTCGAAGCGGGCGCGCACGTGCGTTATTTCGATCACCATCAGCCGGGCGACATCCCCGCGCACCCCCATTTCGAACCGCACATCGATACCGATGCCAACGTCTGCACCAGCCTGCTGGTGAACCGGTATCTGCAAGGCAGGCAGCTGGCATGGGCGGTGACTGCCGCATTCGGCGACAATCTCGTCGACGCTGCGCGGCAAGCCGCCGCACCCCTCAACCTGTCCGCCGGCCAGTTGACGCAATTGCAATCGCTCGGCGAGTGCCTCAACTACAACGGCTATGGCGAAACCCTCGACGATCTGTTTTTCGATCCGGCCGAGTTGTATGGCCAGCTGCGCCCGTTTGCCGATCCCTTCGCCTTCGCCGCCGAGTCGCCCGCCTACCGGATTTTGCAAGCCGGCTATCGGGACGACATGGCGCGCGCGGTCGCCGTCGATGCGACCGAAATGCGCGCGGCCGGGCGCATTTTCATGCTGCCCGCCGAAAAGTGGGCGCGGCGGATTTCCGGCGTGTTTGGCAACCGGCTGGCGGTCGAATCGCCCACGCAGGCGCACGCCGTGCTCACCGCCAAGCCGGGCGGCGGCTATGTCGTCAGCGTGCGCGCGCCGCTGGCAGCCAGGTCGGGCGCAGACGAACTGTGCAGCCAGTTCGACAGCGGCGGCGGGCGCAAGGGCGCGGCCGGCATCAATCATTTGCCCGAGTCCGAGCTTGGCCGGTTTATTGCTAGCTTCTTCGGGATTTACAAATAGCCTCGCGACCCTTCCCTGGAGCAACATGCTGAACCAACTGATCGCGCCTTACGGTGGCGCCCTCGTCAACCTGATCGACCCTGCAATGGGCGACGCGCTCAAACAGGAAGCCCTCGGGCTGCCTTCGCTCGAACTCGACTGGCGCCAGCAGTGCGAACTCGAAATGCTGATGACCGGCGCCTATTCGCCGCTCGCCGGCTTCATGACGCGCGCGCAGTGCGCACGCGTCGAGACGGACATGCAGCTCGACGACGGCACCTTCTGGCCGCTGCCGGTGACGCTTGGCAGCCGGAAAAAAGCCGCAGCCGAACTGAAACCGGGCGATCGTGTCGCCCTGCGCGACGGCGAAGGCTTCATGCTCGCCGTGCTGGCGCTCAGCGACGTGTGGCAGGACGGCGATATCCGCTACCTGGGCGGTGCGGTCGAAGGCGCGGCCGTGCCGCCGCACCCCGATTTTGCCAGCCTGCGCGCCACCCCGACCGAGCTGCGCGCGCTGTTTGCCCGGCGCGGCTGGCGGCGCGTCGTCGCCTGGCAGGCGCACCAGCCGATGCACCGCGCGCAGTTCGAGTTCTGCCTGAAAAGCGCGATCGAGAACGAGGCCAACCTGTTGCTGCATCCGCAGGTGGGCGGCGACATTACCGATGCGCCGGCATATTTTGGCCTGGTGCGCAGTTTCCTCGCCATTCGCGAACGCTTTCCGGCCGCCACCACCCAGTTGTCGCTGTTGCCGGCGCCGCCTCGCGAAGCCAGCGCGCGCGCGCTGCTGCTGCGCGCCATCGTCGCGCGCAATCATGGCTGCGGCCTGCTGATCGCGGGCGGCGAACACCAGGCCGACGGCGACTGCCGGCGCGGCGAGGATCTCACCCGGACGCCCACCGAACTGCCGGTAGCCGAACTGGCCGGGAACATCGGTGTGCAACTTATTGCCTACCCGCGCATGGTCTATGTGGAGGAGCGCGCCGAGCACCTTCCGGAATCCGAGGCGCCGGCCGGCGCGCGCCTGCTCACGCTCAACGGCGAGGAATTCCAGCGCCGTATGCGGGCGGGACTGAAAGTCCCCGACTGGTACAGTTTTCCCGAAGTGCTGGACGAGCTGCAGCGGCAAAATCCGCCGCGCGAACGCCAGGGATTCACCGTGTTCTTTACCGGCCTGTCCGGCGCGGGGAAGTCCACCCTCGCGCGTGCGTTGACCGCGCGGCTGATGGAAATGGGTGGCCGCTCGGTGACCCTGCTGGACGGCGACATCGTGCGCCGCCATCTCTCATCCGAGCTGGGCTTTTCAAAAGCGCACCGCGACATCAACGTGCGGCGCATCGGTTTTGTCGCGAGCGAAATCACCAAGAATCGCGGCATCGCCGTCTGCGCGCCGATTGCGCCGTATCGCCAGACGCGCCGCGACGTGCGCGCCATGATCGAAGCCGTCGGCGGCTTCGTCGAGATTCATGTTGCCACCCCCATCGAAACCTGCGAATCGCGCGACCGCAAGGGCCTGTATGCCAAGGCGCGCGCTGGATTGATCCCGGAATTCACCGGCGTCTCCGATCCTTACGAAGTGCCCGAAAAGCCGGAGCTGGCGATCGATACCACCAATCAGGGCATCGACGAGGCGGTGCAGCAAATCCTGCTCAAGCTGGAGCACGAGGGATACTTGCGCTGAAGCGCGCCAGAGAAGCGAAAACGGCAGCCCGAAGCCGCCGTTTTCGCTTGCCCAGCCGGAGCGGGGCGCCGGCGGCAATCAGCCCCGGTTGTAAAAGAACCCGACGCCCGATTTCAGGCAGCCCTCCAGCCCCCTCAGCGATCCGGCCAGCATGCCTACCACGCTGGCGATAAGCCCGGCAAAATGCGGCGGCAAGGCGGCGTCGGGCGCAATGAATTCCATGGCGATCCAGACGACAAAGCCCAGTGCTATCGACAGGGCCGCGCCGGTGTTGCCGGCGCGTTTCCAGTACAGTCCGGCGACCAGCGGGACGAAGGCGCAGGCCAGCGTGATCTTGTAGGCGTTGGCGACCATCTGGTGGATGCTGGTTTCGCTTTGCAGCGACCACAGCGAATACACGACGACCAACAGCATGAAGGCGACGACGACGGCACGGGTGATCCACAGCAGCTTTGTCTGGCTCAGGCGGTGATGCGGCATGAGCTCCTTGATGATGTTTTCCGAGATGGTGACGGAAGGCGCCAGCAGGGTGCCGGAAGCGGTCGACATGATGACCGACAGCAGGGCGCCATAGAAAATGATCTGTGCATAGAGCGGCAGATGGGTTTTGACGAAGGCGGGCAGGACCAGCTGGGCGTCGGCGGCCAGCAAGGCCGTGGTCATGGCGGGGTCGACCAGGGTGGCGGAGTAGGTGAGGTAGATCGGCACCGCAGCGAACAGGAAATACAGCGTGCCGCCGATGACGGTGCCCCACACCGCGATGCGCTCGGTTTTGCCGGCATTGGCGCGCTGGAACACGTCCTGCTGCGGGATCGAGCCCAGCCCCATGGTGAGAAAGCCGGCGATGAAGGTGAGCACCGCCGCCCATTCCAGCGGCGGCCAGAATTCGAATTTCCCGGCTGCCGCGGCGTGCTCGATCACCGGCGCGATGCCGTTGACCTCGGGCATGTCGGCCACCAGCTTGGCGATCCACAGCAGCCCCACGATGATGACCGTCATCTGCACCAGGGTGGTCAAGGCCACCGACCACATGCCGCCGAACAGGGTGTAAAGCAGCACCACGGCCGCGCCGATGAGGATGCCTTGCGGCTGGGTGACGAGGCCGTCCGACAGCACGTTGAACACCAGCCCCAGCGCCACCACCTGGGCCGATACCCAGCCCAGGTAGGACAGCGCGATCGCCGACGAGATCACCACCTCGACCGGGCGGTTGTAGCGCTGGCGGAAGAAGTCGCCCAGCGTGAGCAGCTTCATGCGGTACAGCGGGCGGGCGAAGAACAGGCCAAACAGGATCAGCGCGAGCGAGGCGCCGAACGGATCGGAAATCGTGCCGCCGAGATTTTCGTCGAGGAAGGTGGCGGGGATGCCGAGTACGGTTTCGGCGCCGAACCAGGTGGCAAACACCATCGCCACCACCACGATCATCGGCAGCGCGCGCCCGGCGGTGATGTAATCGCTCGCATTGTGGACCTTGGTGGCGGCATACAGGCCGATGCCGATGGAGAGGATCAGGTAGAGGACGACAAAGCCAATCAACATGGCGGGACTCTTAGTGCAGGACGGAATAGAGAATGACGGCCGACAGCGCGGCGAGCAGGCCGGCGATGGCACCCAGCCAGCGGTTGCGGACATGCTGCTGGCGCAGCATCAGGGCGAGTCCGGCTTCCAGTTGGGTCAGCCGGTTCTCGTTCAATGCCTGGTGCGCTAGGCGCGGCAGCTGCGGCAGCAGCGCGGCCCATCTGGGCGCTTCGGTCTGCAGGTTCCTCACCAGCGCGCGCCAGCCGACCTGCTCGTTCATCCAGCGTTCGAGGAAGGGCTTGGCGGTTTTCCATAAATCCAGCTCGGGGTCGAGCTGGCGGCCGAGGCCTTCGATATTGAGCAGGGTCTTCTGCAGCAGCACCAGCTGCGGCTGGATTTCCACGTTGAAGCGGCGCGAGGCCTGGAACAGCTGCAGCAGCACGCGGCCGAAGGAAATCTCCTTCAGCGGGCGGTCGAACACCGGTTCGCACACTGCGCGCACCGCCGCCTCGAGCTCGTCGATGCGGGTGTCCGGCGGCACCCAGCCGGATTCCAGGTGCGCCAGCGCGACGCCCTTGTAGTCGCGGCGGAAGAAGGCGAGGAAGTTGCGCGCGAGGTATTGCTTGTCGACTTCGGTGAGCGTGCCCATGATGCCGAAGTCGAGCGCGATGTATTGCTCGGAGCCGGGGCGCACCAGGATGTTGCCGGGATGCATGTCGGCGTGGAAGAAGCCGTCGCGGAACACCTGGGTGAAGAAGATTTCGACCCCGGCGGCGGCGAGCCGGGGGAGATTCACGCCGGATTCGCGCAGGCGCTCGATGCGGCTCACCGGGATGCCGTCCATGCGGTCCATCACCATGACGTCGCGGCCGCAGTAGTCCCAGTAGACTTCGGGCACCAGCAGCAGCGGCGAATCCTTGAAGTTGCGCCTGAGCTGCGAGCAGTTGGCGGCCTCGCGCATCAGATCCAGTTCGTCTTCCAGGTGCTTCTCGAATTCCGCCACCACCTCGCGCGGACGCAGCCGTTTGCCGTCGGCGAACAGTTTCTCCACCAGCCCGGCGGCGGCATACAGCAGCGACACGTCGTGCGCGATGACCGGCGCGATGCCGGGGCGCAGCACCTTGACGGCAACCGCGGTGCCGTCGCCCCCTGCGGGAGGCGCATGCAGGCGGGCGAAATGCACCTGCGCCACCGAGGCGGAGGCGACCGGGGTGGCGTCGAATTCCGCGAACACCTCGGCCAGGGGTTTTTTGTACGCCGCTTCCAGCGTGGCGATGGCCTCGGCGGACGGGAAGGGCGGCACCCGGTCCTGCAGCAGGGCGAGTTCGTCGGCAATGTCGAGCGGCACCAGGTCGCGCCGGGTCGAGAGCATCTGGCCGAACTTGACGAAGATCGGCCCCAGCGCTTCCAGCGCGCGGCGCAGGCGCACCCCGCGCGGTTCCGCGAGCGGGCGCCAGAACAGCGTGGCGCGCACCAGCCAGCGCAGCGGGCGCACCCGCTCGTGGCCGAGGAAGAACTCCTCCAGCCCGAAACGCAAGCCGATGGCGAGGATGCGGACGAGACGCAGCAGCTTCATGCGTTGCGCGGCCGCGCCTCCGGCGAAGGCGTTTCCAGCAGGCGCAGGCGGGCATCCAGCCGTGCGGTGGCGTCGGCCAGCGTGTCGACGGCGCGGTTGAAGCGTGCGACATCGACCGCGCGCGCCATCAGTCCGGCTTCTTCGACCGCGTATTCGCCGGCGTTGTAGCCGAGCGCGGAGAATGCGCGGGCGATGCCGGCGAGGGCGCCGCGTCCGCCTGCATTCAGCCGATGCGCGGCGATGTCGCCGACGATCGGCGCGAGGTCGGCTTCGACATCCCAGGACAATTGCCCGAAAACGCGATCGAGTGTGGCGAGAAGCGCGGGGTTGCCGCTGTATTCGGCATGACGCAGCGCGTCGCGGCCAAAAAACGGCAGACGGGCGGCCAGCGCGGCGGTGGGGCGGATGACGGCATCGGGGGCGTCGACGACGGCTTCGGAAAAACAGCCGTCGTCGGCAATGCGAAAGTCGTATTGCGCCAGCGCCAGGTCGAAGCGCACGCCGCACCCTGCGTGGCGGCGCAAGGCTTCGGTCGCACCGGGCGACTGCCGCAGCAGGTGGTTGAGGCTGCGTTCGATGAGGCCCGCTGCGATTGAACCCAACGCGATCAAACCTTGAAGCCCTTGTGCAGCGCCACCACGCCGGCCGTCAGGTTGTGGTAGCTCACCTTGGCGAATCCCGCGGCTTCCATCATGGCCTTGAGTTCCTCCTGGCCCGGGTGCATGCGGATCGACTCGGCGAGGTACTGATAGCTGTCCGCGTCGTTGGCGACGAGTTTGCCCATCAGCGGCAGCAGCTTGAAGGAATACAGATCGTAGGCCGGCTCCAGCGGTTTCCACACCTTGGAGAACTCCAGCACCAGCAGGCGGCCGCCGGGTTTCAGCACGCGGTGCATCTCGGCCAGTGCCTGGTCCTTGTGGGTCATGTTCCTGAGGCCGAAGGCCACCGACACGCAATCGAAGTGATTGTCCGGGAATGGCAGCCGTTCGCCGTCGCACTGCACGGCGGGCGGAGTCCTGCCCTCGTTCAGCATGCGGTCGCGGCCTTCGCGCAGCATCGAGAAGTTGATGTCGGTAAGCAGCACCGTGCCGCTTGCACCGACTTCCTTCAGGAACAGTCGCGTCAGGTCGGCGGTGCCGCCCGCCACGTCGAGCACGCGCATGCCGGGTCGCAATCCCGCCTGCGCCACGGCAAAGCGTTTCCACAAGCGGTGCAGACCGGCCGACATGAGGTCGTTCATGAGATCGTACTGCGCGGCGACGGAATGAAAGACCTCGGCCACCTTGGCGGCTTTTTCGGATTCGGCGACCTGCTGGTAGCCGAAATGGGTGGTTTTATCCATGGCAGACGGGGCGAACAAATAAGCCCGGAATTCTACCAGCGCACGGGTTGGCAGGGGCTTGCGGGGACGCCGGATGTCATAAATCGGTCATACTGCCGTCATAGCATGGCCAACATCGCAACAAGGCCGGAGACCCCATGGCTGCCAATATTCTGCTGGTCGAAGACGAACCCGGGATTCAGGAACTGCTCAAATTCAACCTGGCGCAGGCGGGCCATCAGGTCACCGCCGCCGGCGACGCCGAGCATGCGCTGAAATTCCTCAAAAACACCCTGCCCGACGTCATCCTGCTCGACTGGATGCTGCCCGGCATGTCGGGCATCGACTTGTGCAAACGCTTGCGCAGCGACGAGCGCTACCAGCCGATCCCCATCATCATGCTGACCGCGCGCGGCGAGGAGCGCGACAAGGTTCTGGGGCTGGATACCGGCGCCGACGATTACATCACCAAGCCGTTTTCGCCGCGCGAGCTGGTGTCGCGCATCAAGGCCGTGCTGCGCCGCCGCGCGCCGCAGATGACCGACGAGCCGGTCGAGATCAACGGCCTCAAGCTCAACCCCTCCAGTCATCGGGTGTCCGGCAGGGGCCAGCCGCTGGAACTGGGGCCGACCGAATTCCGCCTGCTGCATTTCTTCATGACCCATCCCGAGCGCGTCTATTCGCGCACCCAGCTGCTCGATCAGGTGTGGGGTGACGACGTGTTCGTGGAGGAGCGCACGGTCGATGTCCACATCCGCCGCCTGCGCCTGGCGCTGGAGCCGTCCGGCCATGCCGAACTGATCCAGACCGTGCGCGGCTCGGGTTATCGCTTTTCGGCCGAAGTGGGATAATCCGCCTACCGGGTTTTGGGGAAGGTTGAACATGGGTTTCTGGTGGCGTCCGCTCAGCGTGCTGGCCAGCGTGTTGTTAGTGGCGCTGATTCTGTGGGGCGCTTCCGGCTGGGTGGCTGCGCTGGGGTTTCTTGCCGGCATCCAGGCTTTCGTGATGCTGCGCCGCCTGTGGCAGGAATTCCGCCTGGCGCGCTGGCTGGAAAACCCCGACGAAGTGGAGCCCCCCGACGCCACCGGCACCTGGGGCGACATCTTCTACCGGCTGCAGAAACTGCAACGCCGCCAAAAAGCCAGCCGCGGCCGGCTCACCTCCGCGCTTGAACAGTTCGAACATGCCGCGATGGCGGTGCCCGACGGCATGGTCATTCTCAACGGCAGCGAACAGATCGACTGGTGCAATCCGGCCTCGCGCAGATACCTGGGGCTGGATTGCGAGCGCGACCGCGGCCAGTTCGTGCGTTACCTGCTGCGGCAGGCGCATTTTCTGGAGTTTCTCGATGCGGCGGATTACTCGCGGCGCCTGGTGTGCAAATCGCCGGTCAATCGCGAGATCACCCTGTCGCTACAACTGGTGCCGTTCGACGAAAGCAAGAAGTTGCTGGTCGCGCGCGATATCACCGACCTCGAGCGCGTCGACGAGATGCGGCGCGACTTCATCGCCAACGTTTCGCATGAACTGCGCACGCCGCTGACGGTGGTCGGCGGCTTCGTCGAAACGCTCGCCGACGCCCCCGATTTGCCGGCTACCGACAGCCGCCATTATTTCGACCTGATGCTCGATCACACCCGGCGCATGCAGCACCTGCTGGATGATCTTCTGACGCTGTCGCGCCTGGAGAGCGCCGACCACTTGCTGTATGACGAGCCCGTCAACGTGCCCGAAATGGCGCATGCGCTGAAGGCCGAGGCGGAATCGCTCAGCCGCGGACGGCACTCGGTCAGACTGGAAATCGACAGCGCCGCCTGGCTGGCGGGCAACCTACAGGAAATCCGCAGCGCGCTCGGCAACTTGGTGTCGAACGCGGTGCGCTACACCCCCGAGGGCGGCGCAATCACGCTGGCCTGGCGCGAGTGCGACGGCGAGGGGATGTTCTCCGTGACCGATACCGGCGAAGGCATCGCCGCCGAGCATATTCCGCGCCTGACCGAACGTTTCTACCGGGTGGATCGCAGCCGTTCGCGCGAAACCGGCGGTACCGGGCTCGGGCTTGCCATCGTCAAGCATGTCCTCACCCGCCATGGCGCACGGCTGGACATCCAGTCCACCCCGGGCAAAGGCAGCACCTTCTCTGCCGTCTTCCCTGCCCAGCGCGTCCAGCCTCATCTCGCGCCGGAAAGCGGCAGGCTCATCCCGTTTCCCGAGCGCGAGCAAGCCACCGGCTGAGCGAAGCGGCGAGCCGCGCATCCAGATCGGCCGGCGCCGGATGCGGCGCCTGGCGTTTTCGCTCGCCCCATACCGCGTTGGGGAAATGCGGATCGTCGGCAAAGCGCGGAATCACGTGCCAGTGCAGATGCGGCACCACGTTTCCGAGCGAGGCGAGGTTGACCTTGTCCGGCGCCATCACCTCGCGCAGTGCCGCCTCCGCCGCCCACACCACCCGCATCAGCGCGTCGCGACCGGCCGGCGCAAGATCGGTCATTTCCTTCACGTGGTCCTTCGCGATCACCCGCAGGAAGCCGGGATGCTCCGGTTCGTCGGCGAAGATGACGCGGCAGCAATCGTCCTGCCACAGCAGCTGTCCGCCGGGTTCGTCGCACAGGAGGCAACTCACAGCAGCACGCGCTCGATCCCGCCGTTGCCCACGCGCGCGAGGTAGCTCGCCATCCAGTTCTCGCCGAGCAGCTTCTTCGCCAGTTCGATCACGATGTAGTCGGGTTCGGTGCCGGCATCGTCGCTGTAGCGCGCCAGCCCCTGCAGGCACGACGGGCAGCTGGTAAGGAGCTTGACCGGCTGCTTGCCCGCACCGAGCGCGGCGACGTTGGCGCGGATTTCCTCTTCCTTGCGGAAGCGGATCTGGGTGGAAATGTCGGGCCGGCTGACCGCGAGCGTGCCGGATTCACCGCAGCAGCGGTCGGACAAGGCGACCCCGCCGCCGAGCAGCGCGTTGGCGACCTTCATCGGCGCGTGGGTTTTCATCGGTGTGTGGCAGGGGTCGTGGTAGAGGTATTTCTCGCCGCTCATGCTGTCGAGCTTCACGCCCTTCTCCATCAGGTATTCGTGGATGTCGAGCAGGCGGCAGCCGGGGAAGATCTTCTCGAATTCGTATTTCAGCAGCTGGTCCATGCAGGTGCCGCAGGACACGAGCACGGTCTTGATGTCGAGATAGTTGAGCGTGTTGGCGACGCGGTGGAACAGCACGCGGTTGGCCGCGGTGATCGCTTCGCCCTTGTCGGCCTGGCCGCTTGCGGTCTGCGGGTAGCCGCAACAGAGGTAGCCGGGCGGCAGCACGGTCTGCGCGCCGAGCTCGAACAGCATCGCCTGGGTGGCGAGTCCGACCTGGGAAAACAGTCGCTCCGAGCCGCAGCCGGGGAAATAGAACACCGCGTCGGAATCGTCGGACAGCCTGGCCGGATTGCGCAGGATCGGCACGATCGACGGATCTTCCAGTCCCAGCAGCGCGCGCGAGGTTTTCTTCGGCAGTCCGCCGGGCATCGGCTTGTTGACCAGATGGATGACCTGCGCGACGGGCTTGGGCCGGCCCAGGGTGGCGGGCGGATTTTTCGTCTGCGCCTGGATCAGTCCCATGCGCTTGAACAGCTGGTGTCCCAGGCGCTGGCTGGCGTAGCCCCATTCGATCAGCGGCTTCCTCAGCGCCTTGATGGTGGCGGGGTCGGTCGCGTTCAGAAATGCCATCGACGCCCAGGTGCCGGGATTGAATTTCTTCTTGCCCTGGCGGCGCAAGAGGTTGCGCATGGCGACCGAGACGTCGCCGAAATCGATGTCGACCGGGCAGGGATTCTTGCACTTGTGGCAGATGGTGCAGTGATCGGCGACGTCGCCGAACTCGTCGAAGTGCTTCAGCGACACGCCGCGCCGGGTCTGCTCCTCGTACAGGAAGGCCTCGATCAGCAGCGAGGTGGCGAGGATCTTGTTGCGCGGCGAGTACAGCAGATTGGCGCGCGGGATGTGGGTGTTGCACACCGGCTTGCACTTGCCGCAGCGCAGGCAGTCCTTGATCGAATCGGCGATGGCGCCGGTTTCCGAGGCTTCGAGGATGATCGACTCGGCTTCCAGCAGGCTGAACGACGGCGTGTAGGCATTGCGCAGGTCCGCCCCCGGCAGCAGCTTGCCCTTGTTGAAGCGGTGCGCCGGATCGACCTTGTTCTTGTAGTCGGCAAAGGTCGCAATGGTCGCGTCGTCGAGGAATTCCAGCTTGGTCAGGCCGATGCCGTGTTCGCCCGAAATCACCCCGCCGAGTTCGGTGGCAAGCTTCATGATGCGGGCCACCGCTGCGTTGGCGGCAGCGAGCATGGCGTAGTCGTCGGAGTTGACGGGGATGTTGGTATGCACGTTGCCGTCGCCGGCGTGCATGTGCAGCGCCACGAACACGCGGCTTTTCAGCACCTCTTTGTGGATGCGGTCGCAGGCTTCGAGCAGGCGGATGTATTCGCGGCCGATGAACAACTGGTGCAGTTCGCGCCGCATCTCGCGCTTCCACGACACGCGGATATGCTTGTCGCGCAGTGCGGCGAAAATCGTGAGGGGCGAGGCGCGAGGGGTGAGAGACGCGCTTGCGTCTGCCGGGAGCGGCGCATCGAGGTTGGCGAGGTAATCCCCCCAGCGTGTGCGTACCGTTTCGACCAGCGCCAGCGCGCGCTGGCGCTTTTCTTCCACCTGCACCGGATCGGCGACGGTGTCGTCGTCTTCCAGCAGCGGCAGCGGCGCGGCGAAAAACTCGGCCAGCGCGTCGAGCAGCTTGAGCTTGTTGGCGATCGACAGTTCGATGTTGATGCGCTCGATGCCGTCGGTGTAGTCGCCCAGCCGCGGCAGCGGAATCACCACGTCCTCGTTGATCTTGAACGCGTTGGTGTGCGCCGCGATCGCCGCGGTGCGGGCGCGGTCGAGCCAGAAGATCTTGCGGGTTTCGGGGGAGACCGCGATGAAGCCTTCGCCACCGCGCGCATTGGCAATGCGCACGATGCGCGAGGCGGCTTCGCCGACCGCGACCTCATTGTCCGAGACGACGTCGATCAGCAGCACCATGTTCGGGCGCGTGGTGCGCGGCGCCTTGGTCGCATAGCCGACCGCCTTGACGTAGCGCGCGTCGAGATGCTCCAGCCCGGCGAGCAGGATGGCGGGATGCGCGTCGCAATACTCCTTCACCTCGACGATTGCCGGGGTGGCTTCGGCGGCATTGCCGAAGAATTCCAGACACACGGTGCGGGTGTGCGCCGGCAGGCGGTGCAGGATGAAGCGCGCCGAGGTGATGAGGCCGTCGCAGCCTTCCTTCTGGATGCCGGGCAGGCCGGCGAGGAACTTGTCGGTGACGTCCTTGCCGAGGCCGGTCTTGCGGAAGCGGCCGCCGGGAATGATGAGGATCTCCGGCGAGCCTTTCGGCGTCCTGCCGTCGGCGGCGAAGCGGCGGATTTCGAAGGTGGCCGAAGGCGCGTCGTGGATCTTGCCGAGGTTGTGGTTGAGACGGCTGACCTCGATCCAGTCGGCGTCCGGCGTGACCATGCGCCACGACACCAGGTTGTCCAGTGCGGTGCCCCACAGCACGGCCTTCTTGCCGCCCGCGTTCATCGACACGTTGCCGCCGATGGTCGAGGCGTCGGCCGAGGTCGGATCGACCGCGAACACCAGGCCGGCGGCATCGGCCGCTTCCATCACCCGCTTGGTCACCACGCCGGCGCCGCAGTGGATCGTCGGCACCTCGAACTCGACCCCGGGCAGGGCGCGCATTTCCACCGCGCTCATCGCTTCGAGCTTCTCGGTGTTGATGACGGCGGCCCGTTCGGTGAGCGGGATGGCGCCGCCGGTGTAGCCGGTGCCGCCGCCGCGCGGGATGATGGTCAGTCCGAGTTCGATCAGCCCGGCCACCAGCGCGGCCATCTCGGCTTCGGTGTCCGGGGTCAGCACCACGAAGGGGTATTCCACGCGCCAGTCGGTGGCGTCGGTGACGTGCGAGACGCGCGCCAGGCCGTCGAACGCGATGTTGTCCTTGCGGGTGACGCCCGCCAGACGGCGCAGGATGCGCGCCCGCAGGCTGGCGGTATCGGCAAACCAGGCCTCGAATTCGCGCACCGCGTGCCCGGCCGCTGCCAGCAGCTGGCCGACCAGTTCGTTGCCCTGGCGCCGCACTTCGATCTCGTGCAGGCGATGCTGCAGCGCGTCGACCAGCATCTGCCGCCGCTTCGGGTTGTCGAGCAGATCGTCTTCCAGGTAAGGGTTGCGCCGCACCACCCAGATGTCGCCCAGCACCTCGAACAGCATGCGTGCCGAGCGGCCGGTCTTGCGTTCGTCGCGCAGCGTGTTGAGCACGTCCCACGCAGCGGCGCCGAGCAGGCGGATGACGATTTCGCGGTCGGAAAACGAGGTGTAGTTGTAGGGGATTTCGCGGAGGCGGGAATTCATGGCGGGACGGTGCTGCAAAAGCTGTATTTTACGGGATATTGCCGGGATGTCGGCAGCGCTTGCCGTCGCGTATCCGGGAGCGGGTCCGCAGCGCCGCCGCCGGCCACTTTTTACCCGACTGGAGCGGCAGGAAGGATGCATCGCATGAAAACGAACGGCGCCATGCGCTACGAAAACCCCGTGCTGGCGGGACTGACCGTGCTGGCGCTCGCTGCGTCGGGGGTGGCCCCGTTCGACCGCTCGACCTGGTTCCTGGAAACCCTGCCGGTGATGCTGGGCCTGCCGCTATTGATCGCAACACGGCGGCGTTTTCCGCTGACGCCGCTGCTCTACCGGCTGTTGTTTGTCCATGGCCTGATCCTGATGCTGGGCGGCGCGTATACCTACTCCCGGGTGCCGCTGGGGCTATGGCTGCAGGACGCGCTGGATCTGTCGCGCAACCATTACGACCGGCTGGGACATCTGGCGCAGGGATTCGTCCCGTCCATGCTCGCCCGCGAAATCCTGCTGCGCGCCACCCCCTTGCGGCCCGGCGGCTGGCTGTTCTTTCTGGTGACCTGCGTGGCGCTGGCGGTCAGCGCCAGCTACGAATTCGTCGAATGGGGCGTGGCCCTGGCGGTGGGCGGGGAGGCCGACGCCTTTCTCGCCACCCAGGGCGACGTGTGGGACACGCAGTGGGACATGTTCATGGCCCTGCTGGGCGCGCTCGCCGCACAAGTCCTGCTGTCGCGCCCGCACGACCGCCAGCTGGCGCGGCGGCCTGTTTGAACCGCCGCCCGAATGCGCGCGCAAGGCGGGCAGGCGGGTTTCCGTCGGCCGGAGGGGCGGCTCAGTCGCCCAGTTGAATTTTTCCGGCCTTTTCGGCTGCCGCAAAATCCAGCATGCGCTGAATCGACACGGCGGCCTTGGCGCGAATGCTTTCCTCGATGTGGATTTCGTTGCCGCCGTCCGCATCCTCCGCGGGGGATTCCAGCACGGCGGCAAGCTTTCTCAGGCCGTTCATCGCCATCCACGGACAGTGCGCGCACGAGGTGCAGGTGGCGCCTTCGCCCGCGGTCGGCGCTTCCAGCAGCAGCTTGCCGGGGGCGGCTGCACGCATCTTGTGGAAGATGCCGTTGTCGGTGGCGACGATGAATTCCGGGTTGGGCAGGGTGCGCACCGCCTCGATCAGCTGCGTGGTCGAGCCGACCACGTCGGCCAGCGCGATCACCGATTCCGGCGATTCCGGGTGCACCAGCACCGCAGCGGCCGGGTGCCCGGCGCGCAGCTTCGCGAGCGCCTCGGCCTTGAACGCCTCGTGCACCACGCAGGATCCCTGCCACAGCAGCATGTCGGCGCCGCTGATGCGCCGCACGTACTCGCCCAGATGGCGGTCCGGCGCCCACAGCAGCTTGTGGCCCTGGCGGTGCAGGTACTTGACGATCTTGGCGGCGATGCCGGAGGTGACGACCCAGTCGGCGCGCGCCTTCACCGCGGCGCTGGTGTTGGCGTAGACGACGGACAGGCGGTCCGGGTGGGCGTCGCAGAAGGCGGCGAATTCGTCCGCCGGGCAGGCCAGGTCGAGCGAACACTCGGCCTGGATGTCGGGCATGATGACGCGCTTTTCCGGGTTCAGGATCTTGGCGGTCTCGCCCATGAACTTGACCCCGGCGACGATCAGCGTCTGCGCCGGGTGGGCGTGGCCGAAACGCGCCATCTCCAGCGAATCCGACACGCAGCCGCCGGTTTCCTCGGCCAGGTCCTGCAGGTCGGCCGAGGTGTAGTAATGCGCCACCAGCACCGCATCCTGCTGTTTCATCAGCGCCTTGATGCGTGCCTTCAGCGCCTCGCGTTCAGCGGAGGTGAGTATTTCCTCCACCATGGGCGGCGGCTGGATCACGGGTTTGAGCGGAACGGGAAAGGCAAGGCTCATCGGGACGACTCGAGGTTCGGATAGGCAAGGTTTTCAAGTATAGCGCTGCGTGGCGGACGTTTTCA
>Ga0209916_1001661_pt1 | contig 16424 bp, 14 predicted proteins | sample ThiBio_1000_plan_FD_183956 | JGI IMG/M metagenome (GOLD analysis project Ga0209916, IMG submission 183956) | Wastewater bioreactor microbial communities from Cape Town, South Africa - Thiocy_solids_2 (SPAdes) | ecosystem: Engineered > Bioreactor > Thiocyanate-remediating > Anaerobic-Aerobic ... | reverse complement strand
GGCCAGTCTCATTATTTCCTTATGGAAAACTTCGAGAAGAGTGATGGCAATCATCCCTTCTCCCCTTGTGGGAGAAGGTGGCCGAAGGCCGGATGAGGGGGAAATCCGCCGGCTTCCGCTCGCGCCCCCCTCATCCGCCCCTGCGGGGCACCTTCTCCCACAAGGGGAGAAGGGATTGAACATGCTCGTTCACGGTTCTTTGCAACAACAAGGGTCCACTCTCTAACGCGCGACGGACGACGATGATCGAGGCTGCTCCTCGCCATCGTCCTCCCAGCGCAACCCCAGCGCGGCGAGTTCGTCGGCGGGGACCGCCTCGAACCGGCTTAACAGGAGGTCGCGGCCCCAATCCTCGTTTTCGATGGCGTCCAGGGGCGGCAGTCCCTCGCCCTCCGGGCGCGCCGAGAGGATCGCGTAAGCCTCGGCGACGCCCAACTCCACGACCGGCCGAAGGTCCTCGTTCATCGCGCGCCGCTCCAGGACGAGGAGGAGGACCGTCGCGACGCCGGGGCTTCGCGATCCAGCCGCCAGACGCCGGGGTGGGTCTGAACCCAGCGGTAGCCCGCCGGGGTCGACCAGTCGACGCCGCGCAACGCGCCGCGGCGGCGCTCGTCGGCCAGGACGCTCGTCTCCTCGACGCCGGCGGCCAGGTAGATGAACAGGGCGAGCGCCACCTGGAACGGTTGCCAGGAGAGCAGGCTGTAGACGCCGAAGCCGACGGCCAGCGTCCGGCCCACCGCCGCGGCGAAGCTCGTCGCGCGCGCCCGGCCGATCCATCCTCCCAAAAGGGCGCGGAGCACTCGGCCGCCGTCCATCGGGAAGGCGGGGATCAGGTTGAACAGGGCCAGCACCAGGTTCACCAGCAGGAGTTCGGCCAGAAACCCGCTTCGCGCGTGGACCAGCGGCAGCAGGACCGCGGCGATCGCCAGGTTCACCGCCGGCCCCGCCAACGCGATCAGCAACTCCACCCCCGGGGCGCGCGGCATCCGGGTCAATCGGGCGACGCCGCCGATGGGATAGAGCGTGATGTCGGCCGTGCCGATCCCGAAGCGACGGGCGGCCAGCGCGTGGCCCAACTCGTGCAGAAGCACGCAGCCGAACGTCGCCAGCACCAACGGCAGGTGCTCGATCACTCCCGGCAAGAGCAGCAGCAAGAGGAAGGTCGGGTGCAGGAACACGTCGATCCCCGCGATCCGGCCCAGGCTCCAGGAGACGCTCATCAAAGTCCGCTTCCTCGATTCACTCATTCATTCATAGGCGCGACGGCCGGAGTTCTGTTCCGGCCCACCCATCCTTCGTCCTCGACGCCGCGGCGGTTCGCCTCAAAAGCCGAAGACCCGCGCGCGGCCGGCGGGGGTCGCGGACGGGCCTTTGGAAGAGTCGTCGAACGGGGCTCTTGGGCGTCAATCAAATGGTGAAGTGGAAGGTCTTGGTGATCAGTCGCCAGAGCCACCAGCCGAAGGAGGCGTGGCCGGCGTCGATCTTGGCGAAGCCGCGTTGGCCGGGATGGAACTCCAGCCGGGGGTTGTCGACGGGGATGACGACCTCGTAGACGGCCGACTGGGGTTTGACCTGGCCGGTCTGGGGGTCGGGCTTGGCGGCGATCTCGCCGCCGGCGGCGTTGGAGAGTTCCGGGGGGATCTCCTCGCGGTTGCGCTTGGCGATCTCGGTGACCCGGCTTTTGAGCGTGACCTCGGAGCGGCCGTAGATCTTCACCCAGGCGGTCGGCGGGGGGTCGATGCGGATCAGATCGATGTCCGACTGGTCGACGATCAGGTGGGCCTCCATCTCGCGGGGGTCGGCGACCTCGCAGAACGGCTTGCCCGGCTTGACCCACTGGCCGAGCGTCTCCCGCTCGGGCATGCCGATGACCTGGCCGTCGCGGGGGGCGGTCAGGACCAGCTTGCCGAGTTGCTCGCCGAGCTTGGCCAGGGCCGGCTCCAGCTCCTCGGCCATCCGGGCGTTCTGGCGGGCCTGGGCGCGGCCCTCGTTCTCCGAGCTTTGGCCGAAGGAGAGCGCCCGCACCCAGTAGGCGTCGTGCTCGGCCTGGCGCTCGATCAGTTCGCGCTGCTTCTGCGGATTGACCAGCTTGGCGATGATCGTCCCGGCCTTGACCCACTCGGCGTCCGCGACGGTCATCTCGACCAGGCGGCCCTCGACCTCGGAGTAGATCTCCGCGGGTTCCGCCGGCGTGACGATCAACGTCCCCTGGACGCGCAAGGGGGTGGGGATCAACAGAATGGCCGCCACGACGACCGCGAACCCCGCCGCGAAGGCCGCCGCTCGTGCTTTCTTCACCTTGCGCATCCTCCCGGGAGTTCGCAGGAACTTGACGCTCTGGTAGACCGGCATCCCCGCCAGGGGGATGATCGACCCGATGGCCAGCATGTAGCTGATGGACTGGAGCTTGTACGGCTTGAGGACCTGGGACAGGAAGAACAGGATGCTGAACGTCACCAGCCAGCGGTACAGGTAGCTGGCGATCGCGTAGGAGACGAACAGGCCCCGCCGCGACCGCGGCAGGTAGCTCTGGACCGGCACCTCCAGCCCCAGCACCTTCTCCTGGATCAGGTAGGCGAAGAACTGGGTGCTCTTGATTCGCAGGTTGGGGATCTCCAGCCAGTCCGACATCACATAGTAGCCGTCGTACCGCAGCAGCGGGTTGGCGTTGAACAGCACCGTGTTGATCGAGCAGATGAACATGACCGCCATCGCCAGGCTGTTGAACAGCCCTTGCTCGGTGTTGAACCAGACGAAGGTGGCGATCGACGCCAAGAACAACTCGACGTAGATCCCCGCCGCGGCGATCCAGATCCGATGCCATTTGTTGGGCAAGAGCCAGGAGTCGGTCACGTCGCAGTAAAGCGCGGGGGTGAGGACCAGAAAGAGGATCCCCATCTCGTGGACCTCGCCGCCGTAGTGTTTGGCGGTGAGGCCGTGGCCGAACTCGTGGATGATCTTCACGACGGCCAGGCTGATCCAGAACGTGAAGATGGTCCACCAGTTGAAGAAGCTCTGGAACTCCGGGAGCTTGGCGTAGAAGTGGCTCCACTGGCTGACGACCAGGGTGATCGCCGAGAACATCAGCCCCACCGCCAGGACGTTGAACGTCCGGGAGTAGAGCCAGCGGAAATACGGGTACATCCAGTTCAGCAGTCGTTCCGGGTCGATGACCGGGATCTTGATGAAGAGGATGTTGGCGAGGAATCCCCAGACCTTCTTCCAGCGGTTCTTGCGACGGCGTCGGATCAGGGCGGCGGCCTGCTCCGGGCTGTCGACGATCACCACGGCGGCCTCGTGGAGCTGGGCCACGAACCGGGTGAGATCCTCGATGGAGATCGTCTGCGGCCGGTACTTGCGCTCGAAGGCCCGCTTGACCTCTTGAAGGTCCTGCTTGCCGTCGAACTGCTGGAGCAGGAAGTACTCCTCGATCTTGAATCGGAAGTACTTGAGCGCCAGCGGGTCCTTGACGACGTAGTGGGTCATCCCCTCGTAGAACTGGGGCTGGACCACCAGGTCGGGACGGAGCCGGACGCGGAGGTGTTCGGCGGCCTGTCCGAACTCGGCCGGCGAGGTGGAGGGGGCTGCGCTCATCGTTCGGCGGTCCTCGACGGGGCGGGCTGGTCGGGCGTCCTCGGGTCCGGCTCGGCTCGACGGTTCAACGGGCGGGGCGGGCCGCCGGGCGAGCGGCGACGGCGTCGTCCAGGAAGATGGTCATCGTCGCCTTGAGCCCCGGCTTCATCACGAGGTCGGGGTTGTCGAACTCGACGCGGATCCCCACGGCGGTCTCGTCGATCGGCTGGATCTCCGGGTCGACCGACGTGACGACGCCGCGGAAGGCCATGCGCTCGATCGGTTGCTCGCCGACGGCCCCCTCCATCCGAGGTCGCAGTTCCACCGCCTGGCCGACCTTGACGCGGTAGGCGTATTCCAGGGGAATGAACGCGGAGGCCACCAGCCGCGAGAGGTTGCCGATCCGGACCACCGCCGCGTTGGCCTGGACGCTCTCCCCCGGCTCCTTGTAGCGCTTGATGACCACCCCGCCGAACGGGGCGACGATCGTGTGGTCCTTGAGCATCTGCTCGGCCAACGCGAGTTCGGCCTCGTTGATCTGGTCTTGCTCCCGGGCCTCCCTGAGTTGGGCCTGGGCGACCTTGAGTTCCCCCTCGGCCTTGGTGATCTCCTCCTGGGAGACCAGGTCGGGCTTGCGCTGGATGAGCCGGACGTTGCGGGCGACGACCGCGGCGGCGACCTCCTTGGCGGCCTCGGCCTTGAGGATGGCGCCCTCGTTGTCGGCGGCGAGCTTGGCCTTGGCGACGGTCAATTCGGCGATCTCCTGATGGAGGGTGCCGATGACGCCCCCCTCCTTCACGACGTCGCCGAGTTGCAGCTCCATCTTCTCGACGACCCCCTCGCGCAAGGCGGCGACGTCGGAGACCTGGAGCCACTGGACGTTGGCGAGGTTCTCGTGGGAGTCCAAAACGAGCGTGGCCGGGGCCTGGGCGCCTCCCTGGCCGAAGGCGGCGGCCGACAGGGTCGCCAGAGTCCCCAGGGCGACGGTCGCGGCGGTCTTCAAGGGCGACATGCGGTGCGATCCTCCACGGACGAGCGATGGCGGTGTTCGGGGGTCTCCCGGCCGACGCGCCGGGACTGACGAGGATTAGGGCCTTGGTCCAGATTCCAACTCGATTCGGAGGCCGCCTCCCAAGGGCGCCGCGGCCGGCATGACGGCCTTCCCCCCTCGCGGGGGAAGGTGGCCCGAAGGGCCGGATGAGGGGGGGCGATTCAGGGGGCCGTCGTGACATCCCAAGCCGTTCGGGCCGGCTTTCGACTTCGCGACGGCTATCGTCCGCGTCGTCCCCCTCATCTGACGCCTTCGGCGTCTGTCTTCCCCCGCGAGGGGGGAAGACCGTGACGGCTCCTCGTTCGCCCTCGCGGGGCGAACGCTCAATGCAGGAACGGCCAGCGGAAGAGGACGGACTCGTACCAGACCTGGACGACCTTGCGGAACAGGACGTAGGCCAGCCGGGCGTCGCCGCAGTCGATCCGGGCGCGGACCTCGGCGCCGGGGCGGAACTCCTGGTTGGCGACCAGGAACTCCTTGCGAACCGCCTCGCTGAAGCCGACGGTCACCTTGACGGTGTGGTGCTGCTCGGCGCTTTCGGTCTTGGTCTCGGCCTTCGCGGCGATCTTGCGGACGTAGCCCTGGTAGCGGTGTTCCGGCTCGGTCATGACCACGAAGTAGGCCGAGAGCGCCGCGCCGGGCTGCCTGGTCCCGGCCTTGATCTCGTCCTCCAACCGGGCCTGGGCGGCCAGGACCGGGCCCATGTCGTCGTCGGGGACCTCGACCTCCAGCACCCATTCGCCGTCGACGTCGGCGACGTGGAGCACCTCGGCGCCGATGTCGACCGGGCGGCCCAGCAGGTTCTTCCGCACCTCCCAGGTGGTGATCATGCCGTCGTGGGGGGCGCGGATGGAGAGCTTCTCGATCTCGTCCTTGAGGATCTCGATCTGCTGGCTGGTGCTCTTGGCGGTGATCTGGCTCTCGGTCTTCTGCGCCAGCAGTTGCAGCGACTCCTGGCGGTTCTGCTCGCGCTGGTTGGCGGTGTCTTGCTGCTGCTGGAGGATCAGGCCCTGGGAGAGGGCCTTGTTGTGCTGGGCTTGCAGCTCCTTCAACTCGCGGTCGAGCTTGGTGCTGTCCAGCCGCGCGATCAGGTCGCCCTTCTTGACGCGGTCGCCGTGCTCGACGGGGACCTCGACGATGATCCCCTGGTCCGGGGCGTAGACGATGCTGCGCTCCTCCGGCAAGAGCGAGCCGCGGCCCTCGATGCGGAGGTTCCAGGGGACGAAGGTCAGGGCGAGGATCAAGGCGACGATCAGCCCCAGGACGGCGAGGATCTTCGCCACGGTCCGGCCCCGAAGCTGCCGCCAGGGGGAGCCCATCAACTTGAGGAGCGGCTTGAGGAAGATCCGGTGGTGTTCCTGGGCGTTCCAGAGCGCCGTCGACGAGTGGCGGGCGACGACCTCGGAGCGGGCGTGCATGTCGGTCGGGGCGATCTCGTCGCCGATCTGCTCGGCGACCAGGCAGCCGAAGGGGACCTTCTCCTTGTGCTCGGCCCCCTCCTCCTTCTCGGGCTTGTGCAGCAACACCACGGCGACGGCCTTGGAGCCCGACTCGTCGACGTACGTCTCCAGGGCGTCGCGAAGGTCGGGGGCGAAGCCGTCGGTGTGGCCGGTGTAAACCAGGTCCTCGCCGGAGCGGATCACCGCCTTGCAGAGCTTGGTCAGCTCGCGGACCTGGTTGGAGCGCTGCTCGACGACCTCCTGGCCGCTGATCGCCTCCACCATCGTCCGGCCCGAGAGCTTAAGCGCCACGCTCATGCGGTCGCAGCCGACGAGCCTTTTGCCGTCGTTGACGACGGAGTAGGTGGTTTCCTTGAAGTCGAGGTTGTTGTGGATCTGGGCGGTGAAGGTCTCCAGTTGGTTCCACATCCGCTGCTGGGAGACCATCTGCCGCATCTGGCGGTTCTTCAGATAGTTGGCCGCCAGGTCGGCCAGGTCGCCGACGAACCGCAGGGTGCTTTTCTGCCCCGCGGCCCGCCGCGCCGGGTCCATGAGGATCTCAAGCAGACCCACCACCTGCTTGTCGACGATCAGGGGGGCCAGGATGATCGCCAGGTGGGTGGGGTTGAACGCCTGGGGCATCCCCTCGATGACCGCGCCGGGGGGGATGACCTGGGGCTGCGACGCCTGGACCATGCAGCCCAGAAGCGCGTCGTGGGGAGGGGTCTTGACCCGGCCGTCCATCAGCCCGGTCTGGGCGAAGTCCAGTTGGTATTGAAGCCGAAGCCCGCCGCGGCCGTCGAGCAGCCAGAACGCGCCGCCGGACGCCGCGGTGGCGGCCACGGCGCGGTTGAGGAACTCGCCGTAGAACTCCGCGGGTTGGGCGTCCGACTCGGCGAGGTCGGCGATCTCGGCCACCAGCTTGCGGATCTGGTTCTTCGTCTGCTCAAGCAGACCGGCGTCGACGGCTTCTTCCGGCATGGTGGCACCAGTCCCGTATCTGATAAGGGCCGGGGCCGCTTGCGCCCTGGCGTGGCCTTCGTCCTCTCGACGACCGCCCTCGCCCGGCGCGCGAGGCGGCTTGACATCGACAACGGGACGGCCGCGCCCCCGACCTTCCCGACGCTCCCGTCGATTTTCCGCCGCCGCGCCCGATCGCCGGCCGCAAGCCGTTGCGGCGCGACGGAATTCGAATCGAAGCGGGTTCGCCGCGCTTGGGGCCCGCGTGGGGACGTCGCGCCTTACGACGTCCGCGAGCGTCGCGGTGAAGCGCTCGGCGCGTCGGGACCGTCCGCGTCGGTTCGGCGCTCCTCCGCGCCGTCCGCGAACCGATCGATCCGAACCGCCTGGCCGGGGAATCGGACGACGATCTCCAACTCCCCGCCCATCGTCGCGATGGAATCCCTCAGCGCGTCGAGGTAGTCGTCCATCCGGCGTTCGAGTCTGGAGACCGTCGCCGCCTGGACCTTCAACCGCCCGGCGACGTCCCCCCGCGCCTCTTGAAGTCGGCGCCAGGTGGCCTCCTCCGCCTTGATCTCGGCCGCGCGCTCCCGGATCCGACGCCGGCGCTCCGGCGGCAGCTTGTCGATCATCTCCCTCGCGTCGACGGCCATGGGGAAGCCCCTTTCATTGTCCGAGATGACGACGGAATCGCTCCTCGGCGATCCTGACGCGCGTCTTGTACCAGCGTTTGTCGCCCGCCTTGCACCCGCCCACCAGCAAGATCGCCGCGCGTTCCGGATCGAAGGCGAAAAGGACGCGCCAGGGCCGCCCTCGGTACTGAACCCGGAGTTCCTTCAGGTTGGGAATGGACGATCCCTTGAGAGTGTCGACGTACGGACGCCCCACCCGCGGTCCGTCTTCCTCCAAACGCGCTATGAGGGCGTTGATCTCGTCTTGAAGGCCCTCTTCCAACGTCTGAAACCAGGCCCAGCATTCATCGTCGAACAGGACTCGCCACACCCGCCGTCCCTCCGAAATCGAGGATAGAAGCGACCGACGTCCGACGTCAAGCCGCGTCGCCTCGACGCCGGAAGTCCCGTCCTAGTTGAATCGGGGATGTTTTGCTAGGATCGTCGGCCGGGGAGAAGACGTCGGCGACGGCGGGCGCGATCCTTGAAACGAGGTCCTCATGAATAACGTCCCGACGATCCCGGGGCGAGACGTCCCAGGCCGCCCGCGGACCGGCTTCACGCTCGTGGAATGCCTGGTCGCGGTCTCGATCATCGGGCTTCTGGCGGCGATCCTGGTCCCGGCCGTGATGTCGGCCCGGCGCATGGCGCTGAGGGTCCAGTGCTTGAACAACCTCCGTCAGATCGGCGTCGGCCTGACGAACTACGCCGCGACCTTCGACGCCTACCCCCCTGGAAGCGCCCACGGCAACTCGGTCCACGTCTCGATCCTGCCCTTCCTCGAACAGAGGGCCCTGTACGCCGCGCTCAACTTCGCCCGGGAGACCGAATCGCTCCAGAACGCCACGGTCATGTCGGCGGTGATCGACGGCTACCTCTGCCCCGCCGACGTCCGTTACCCCGTGGAACTGGGCGATTGGTCATGGACGAGCTACGCCGGCAACGGCGGCGTCAACGGCCTTTGGCGGAGCGGCCATAACGACAATGGCGCGTTCGATCCGGGCGGCGGCGTCGTGCGGTTCCAGGCGTTCGTCGATGGGACGAGTCGGACGGCCCTGATGTCCGAGTGGAGGCTCGGCACCTACGAAAGCGCCGATCGCGATCCGCGCCGGTCGGTCTTCTCCGTGACCTCGCCGGACGAGCCCGAACCGCTTGCCGAGTTCGCCGCGCGCTGTCGCGACGTCGACGTCGCCTCGGCGCCGGTCACGCGCTTTCGGACGGGGATGGACTGGACGAGCGGCCAGTTCGGCAAGTCGCTGTACACCCACGCGGTCGGCCCCAACGGCCATTCCTGCAAGGGCGATTACGATGCGTGGACGGCCGGCGGTTGGCACGTCGGTGGCGCCCACGTCGTCTTCGCCGATTGCAGCGCCCGGTTCGTCCGCGACGGCATCGCCCCCCACGTCTGGCTGGCGCTCGGCACCCGCGACGGCGGCGAGATCGTCTCCGACGACGCCTATTGAGGCCCGATCGTCATCCAATTTCCGATCCGCGTCATTCTTGACGCGCCGGGCGGTCGTCCGCCCTTGAGACAAAATACGTAGATATGTTCAACGCATTGTGCAAAACGCGCCGCGCCCTGGCTCACGGCGATTAGAGGATGCCCGTGGCTAGTCGAAGAGAATACGGAGGTTCTTCTTGCGGGAAGCCTCCGAAGCCGGTAAGTTCCGCATAAGCCGATCCGATGCTGTCGACGACTGACGTCCAAGTCGGTTGAGGCTGCCTCATGAGTCGACGGAATCGCCGCGCTGTTCGTTTCGCGTCCGTAATGGAAACGCTGGACGACCGCTATCCGGTATCCACGTTGGCGTTTTCCGTTCCGAGCATTTCGGCCGTTTGGGCCAGGGCGGGTGCGGAGTTCCAAACCGATGGGTCGTCCCGCGCCACCACGTCGATGGATTCGATTCGGCCGACCACCCGCGAATCCAAGGACATGGCTTTCTCGACTCTTGACAAGAACGCATCCCATCCCAAAACCGGGCGAGCGATTGCGCCGTCCGAGAATCCGGCATCGGCTTGGACGGCGGAATCGCCCTCCGGCAACCCGGCTTCCACGACCGCGGGGGTCGACGCGCCCGAATCCGATCTCATAAAAGATAATGGCTAATACACATATGCTAAACGTGTCGATTCATGCGCGTTCAGAGACGCGCTCATGTATAAGCCCGCCGGCGGCATCTGGGTTCCCATCGGCTATTGCACATGGCAATTTTCTGTTAAGGCGGATTACGATTCAAACGGCGGCGTATGGTCCGTCACCTCTATCCCGCCGAGTTCGACCGGTTTCATCGCGAGCCAGAGTTACTCCGGTTGGGACGATTCGATCCAGCATCTTCTGACTTCATACGGCTGGGTCCAGACTTCGCCCTGAAGCCGGGACGCGGCGATTCGTCTTCGTCTTCGCATGCGGCCGAACACGGAACGCCCCTGGCCTGGCTTCGGCCGTCCTTCTCTCTTTCACCAAACCGAGGCACGGATGCTGCTCGCCCGACCGAACCGATCGACCGTTGCTCGCGATGGAGCGCTCATCGTCGCCGCATCGATTTTGATCTGGTCAACCTTTCCCGGCCACCAGTTCTTGCATGTGAGCATGGTGTTTGTTTTGACGTTCGTCATTCCATGGTATTTCATCCTCCATCTGGGACGAGCCCGATCCGCCGCTGGGATCTGCGTCGCCCTGTCATCCACGGCTTACTTGATCTGGGGGTCCGTGTTTCTGTTCCGTTCAACCCCCCCCTGGATTTACATGGACATGCGCCATCTCCGCTGGAACTGGGTGGCGATCGCGATCGTTTACGTCTTGGTCCTCGCCAACTCCCTGAGTCCATGGAAACCGCGCTCGCGGTCCCTCGGGGTTTGGCGAACGAGCGCCGGAGACGAGGCGCGGCGATGGCGAGCGTCGCCCGTCGTGGGATGGCTTTCGTTTGTCCTTGGGGTGGTCGTCGCGGCGTGCATGATTTGTCTCTGGTCCGGCTGGTTGACCGTCGTCGGTCTGGTCGCCTTGGCTTTTCTCGCGCTCGTCGGTCTTTGGAGGAGTCGCGGCGCCATGCGTCGCTCCCGTTCGATGTCCCGCATCATTCGCGCCATTCCCGGCGTCCTGGTGGGCTTGACGATCGGACTCGCGTGGAACTGGCTCGGGTGGATTTCGGCCGCGGCCGTCGCGACCCTGCTCGTCGGCGGCGTCGCGCTGCGATCGCCCAACGCGCTGATCGGCCGTCGCGCGCGGATCGCCGTACTGGCCGCGCTCTGGACCTTCGCCGTTTCCACCCAATTTGTCCAACCTCTGCGGCCGAGGTTCCCCGGCAGTTGGTACAAACCGAGAAGAGTTGTCGCGCACATTCCATCTCCGTCGCAACCGTCCGAAAAGCGGTGAGTCGATGAAGTCGATCGCGAACCGAGGGGCGTGGGCCGTCACCGCCAGCGTTGCGCGGGCGGTCGGATGATCGCGATCGAGACGCCGCCGACGTCCCGCGTCAAGCCGCGTCGGCTCGACGCGAGGGGCCTCGTCCTCGACGAATCGCGGGCGTTTTGCTAGGGTCGTCGCCTGGACGACGGACGCCGGCGATCTTGACGAGGTGCGACATGAGCGAACCGAAGGCGCGGCCGCGCGCTTTGGTCACGGGAGCGACCGGGCTTTTGGGGAGTCACCTCGTCGAGCGCCTGCGCGGCCGCGGCGACCACGTCCGCGCTCTGGTCCGCGACTCCTCCGACACGACGTTCCTGGACGGGCTCGGCGTCGAGTCGGCTCGCGGCGATCTGCTGGACGTCGCGGCGGTCGAGCGGGCGCTGGACGGCGTGGACGTCGTGTATCACTGCGCGGCGAAGGTCGGCGACTGGGGGAGTTGGCGCGAGTTCCAGACCGGCTGCGTCGACGCCACCAAAACGCTCGCCGAGGCCGCCGGCCGCGCGGGGGTCCGACGCTTCGTCCACGTCAGTTCCACGAGCGCCTACGGCCACCCCCGCGACCGCGACGAGCCGATCGCCGAGGACCACCTCTTGGGCGACAACGTCTGGCCGCTGGACTATTACACCCGAAGCAAGGTCGAATGCGAGCGGATGCTTTGGGGCCTCTCCGCCGCCGGCCGACTCCCCCTGACCGTCATCCGGCCAAGCTGGATCTTCGGCGAGCGCGACCGCACCACGATCCCGCGGATGATCCGCGAGTTCCGCTGGGGCCGCGTCTCGCTCGTCGGCAAGGGCGACAACCCCCTAAGCGCCGTGTACGCCGGCGCGGTCGCCGACGCCATGCTCCTGGCGGCCGACTCCCCGAAGGCGCTGGGGGAGGCGTACAACGTCACCAGCCACTCGGCGATCACCCAGCGGCGGTTCCTCGACATGCTCGCCGACGCCGTCGGCGTCCCTCGCCCGACGTTCCGCTACCCCTACTGGTACGCCTTCTACGGCGGCTTCGCCCTGGAGTTGCGCGAACGGCTCTTGCGCAACCCCAGGCCCCCGCGGGTGACTCGCTACGGGGCATGGTTACTGGGACGTCGGCTGAGCTACGCCACGGAGAAGGCCAGGCGCGAACTCGGCTGGACGCCCGCGCTCACTTACGAGGAAGCGATCGCCCGAACCGTGCGCTGGTTCCTCGACGACGAGCCCGCGAGGCTCCCCCATCGCCGCACTCCGACCCTTGTCGCCGTCCGTCGAGCGCTGCTCGGCGCGTGAGCCGTCGCGGCGGTCGAGCGTTTGACCGCCTGGCCGGAAGACTTGGGAACCACGGAGACACGGGGAGAGGAACGAGGGTAAAGGGAACGGCCCGGCTCTCGCGTCGTCGCATTCATTCCGAGCCAGCGCGCGGAATCCCTTCTCCCACAAGGGGAGAAGGGATTTGCGCCGTTACATCGCCGACATGTCAAAGATCAATGGCGGAAGAGGAATTCCTTGGAGTTGATGAGCACCCAGGCGAGGTCCTCGATGGCCGGGCGAAGCTCCTTGGCGTCCTTGAGGTGCTTGACGGCGGCCTCCTTCTCGGCCGGCGAGGGGGCGCGGGCGAAGGCGACGCGGTACAGGTCCTCGGTGATCGCCTCGGGGGTCTCGCCGCTCTTGGCGAGGGCGGCGACCCGGCCGCCGTCGTTGTGGAGCTTGTTGTTGACGGTCGCCCCGCCGATGAGCTGAAGCGCCTGCGACAGGTTGGAATCGCTCTCGCGCTCGCACTCGCAGGCCAGCTCGCGGGCCGGGCGGCCGAAGGTCTTCAGGAACGGGTCGTCCATCTTGCCGTCGGGGATCTGGGTGGCGCGCGAGCCCGCCGGCAGGCCGGGGAAGGCGTTGGGCGAGCCGGTGACGTCGCTGATGGCGTCCAGAAGCACCTCCGCGGGCAAGAGCTTGGTCGTCGCGTGCGAGAAGTAAATGACGTCGTCGGCGTTGAGCGGGTTGGCGACGGCCGAAAGCTGGTACGTCTTGCTTTGCAGGATCGTTCGGATCAGCGCCTTCAGGTTGAAGCCGTTGTTGACGAACTGGTCCGTGAGACCGTCGAGCAACTCGTCGTTGGACGCCGGGTTGGAGTCGCGGAAGTCGTCCACGGGCTCGACGATCCCCCGGCCCATCAGGTGATACCAGACGCGGTTGACCAGGCTCTTGCCGAAGAACGGGTTGTCCTTGGCGGTCAGCCAGTTGGCCAGCCGGGTCCGGCGGTCCAGCGTCTGGTCGTCCATCACGGGCCCGCCCAGGCCCTTGGGCGGCATCACCTGGCCGGTGCGCGGCTGTTTGACGTCGCCGCCGCCGGTGTTGAAGACCATCTCCTCGCCCGGCAGCGCGCCGGGCTTGCGGCCGACCTGGGCGAAGAAGGCGGCGAAGTTGTAATAGTCGTCCTGGGTCCAGCGCTCGAAGGGGTGGTTGTGGCACTTGGCGCACTGGATCCGGACGCCCATGAACAACTGGGCGGTGGTCTCCACGGCCGCCTCGGGCTCGCGGCTGATCCGGTAGTAGTTGGTGGCCGGGTTGGAGAAGGTCGAGCCGTCGGAGGCGAGAAGCTCGCGGACGAACTGGTCCATCGGCGCGCCGGCCTCCAGGCGGGCGCGGATCCAGCGGTGGAAGACGTAGGCCCCCTTGGGCTCGATCAGCCGGCCGTTGGAGCGGAGCACGTCGGCGAACTTGAGCGCCCAGAAGTCGTAGAACTCCGGCCGCTCCAGCAACGAGTCGATCAGCTTGCCGCGGCGGGAGGCCGGATCGTCCTTGAGGAAGGCGTCGACCTCCTCGGGCCTGGGCAACATGCCGATGACGTCCAGATAGGCGCGACGGACGAACTCGGCGTCGGAGCAATCCTCCGAGGGCGCGATCCGCATGTGGTTGAGCTTGGCGAAGACCGCGCGGTCGACCAGGTTTTCCCGGGGGACCTCGGCCGTCTGGAAGCCGGGGACGTCGATCAGGTGGGTGAGCCGGACGATGGCGACGTGGCTGAGGTAGTGGGCGATGATGGCGACCTCGCCGCGGCCCTTGAAGGTGACGAAGCCGTGGGCGTCGACCTCGGCGACGTCCGGGCTGGACGAGTCGTAGTAGCAGATCGGGGTGGCGTCCCTGGTGGAGCCGTCGGCCATGGTCAGGGTGACGACGACCTGCTGGGTCCTGGCCGGCGCGTTGAGGATCCGGACGCCGGGGATCGCCTCCAGCCTGGCGGTGGCGACGGCGTTGGGGTCGTCGTGGGCGCCCTCGGCGATCCAGTCGTGGATGTACTCGAACGCCTTGGCGCCGCGCTTCAACCTGATGCCGCCCTCGTGGGGGGACTCGCCCAGGGGTTTACGGAGCACCAGGCTGGCGTCGGGATCGAAGGTGCTGATCCGGCGTCCGCCCGACTCGTGGCTGAGGACGACGAAATCCTCGTCGGGCAGATAGCCGCGGAGGCTGAGCTTGAACCCTCCCTTGCCCGTCGGCGTGCCGTGGCACGCGCCGGAGTTGCAGCCGGACTGGCTCAGCGCCTGCACGACGTCGTTGCGGAAGCTCACCGGCGCGGGGGCCGCCATGCCCTCGACCTTGATCGTGGTCGTCGCCTCCACGCTCCCGCGGCGGGCGGTGATCACGACCTCGCCGTCTCCCCTGGGAGTCACCCGGCCGGTCGGCGCGATCTCCGCCACCTCCGGTTTGGCGCTGGACCACTCCAGGGCGCGGGTGAGGTCGCGGGCCGAGCCGTCGGGGTAGGTCGCCGAGGCGATCAACTGGGCGGTGGCCCGGCGACCGCGGAGGACGACGTCGCCGGGCTCGATCGTCACCGCGTCGGGGACGCCGATCAGGGTCTCCACGGCGTCCTCGGCCCGCGCGTCCGTCGCCAGCGGGACCAAAAGCGCGACCACCGCCGCGATCCACGGCCCGCGATGCTGTCGGCGTCCGTTCATGGTGGATGACCCTCGGGAGGGAATGATTGGGAGGGAACCGTCCGGGGGGCGGCGGCGTCCAAGAGGTTGGACGAGGACGGACGCGCCGCCTTGGGGTCTACGGCAATTGTTCAACAACGTAACCGGGACCGAGGGATTTTTCAAGCGTCGCGCGGGCGGGAAGGTTCGATGGCGCGGGTCGCGAGGCTCGGCTTGCCCGCGGGCGGCGGAATCTTACAATAAAAATTGAAGTCGGCGCGGGGAGTCGAACGGTCCCGCGGGGAGGTCCGAAAGCGTCGAATCTCCCGAAAAGCGTGTGTTAGACTGAAGTCGAGAGTCGCCCGCGGACGCGGGGCGGGCCGGACGTCGGAAGAGCGGCCGGCCGCGAGGCGCAAGGAGGAGGCGGGATGAAGGTTCGCGATTGGAACGCGGCGGCTCGGTACGGCCTTCCCGGCCTGATCCTGGGGGCGGCGACGGCGTGGCTGGGCGGCGCCCGCGCGCCGGAGTTGTCGGCCCAGACCGGGGGCGAGGCCCCGCCCGTTCGGGCGACGGCCCCGAGGACGGTCGGACCCGGACCCGCGGCGACGAGCGCGGCCGGCGGGGTGATCGCCCTGCTCGGCTCGACGTCGGGGCCGGCCGGGAACCAGCAAACCCCGCTTCTGTTCCTGGTGGACCCCGCCGCCAAGGCCCTGGCCGTTTACAAGTACGACCCCAACAGCCCCAAGGGATCGCTGAAGCTGGAGGCCGCCCGCCGCTACGAGTGGGACCTGAAGCTGGAGCAATACAACAACCAGGCGCCCGAGCCCGGCGCCATCGAGGCGTCGCTCAACGCGGCGCGGCCCGAACGAGCACCGAAAGACCGCTGACGATCGCCCCCGCGCGGTCCTCGGCGCGCCTGGAACCGACCCCCCCCGGCCCGCGGGCCGTTTCGATCGCGAGGACCTGTCCATGGCCGAGTTCTACACTCTTGAAGAAGCCGCCCGCGTGCTGGGGATGAGCCCCGACGATCTGAAGACCAAGGCCCAGGGCCGCGAGGTCCGGGGCTTCCTGGACGGCGGCAGTTGGCAGTTCCGCAAGGCCGACGTCGAGGAACTGGCCCGCCGCAGCGGCCTGGGCTCCGACGCCGAGCTACGGCTCTCCGACCTGGAGGTCCCCGCCGCCACCGGCGGCGACGAGTTCGGCGATCTGGACCTCTCCGAGTTCCAGATCGGCGTCGCCCCCGCCGACCTGGGCGCCGGGACGATGCAGTTCGGCGCGACCAAGAAGGCCGCCGACCCCGAGGGAAGCTCCGAACACGACCTGATGATCGACGATTTGTCGGTCCCCCCCAGCCCCGTGACCGGCTCCAGCTCGGTCATCATCGGCATGTCGCACCTGGGCAAGAGCCCCAGCGACTCCGACGTCCGCCTGGTCCCCGAGAACT
>Ga0209916_1001657_pt1 | contig 16487 bp, 19 predicted proteins | sample ThiBio_1000_plan_FD_183956 | JGI IMG/M metagenome (GOLD analysis project Ga0209916, IMG submission 183956) | Wastewater bioreactor microbial communities from Cape Town, South Africa - Thiocy_solids_2 (SPAdes) | ecosystem: Engineered > Bioreactor > Thiocyanate-remediating > Anaerobic-Aerobic ... | reverse complement strand
GAGCATTTCTGATGCGTCCAATCGACGACTCACGTCCGAACGTCAGCGTGGCGCAGCGCACCGCCTGCATCCGCGCCCTCAATGACCAACTGCGCTGTGCCCATCGTGGTGGCATCGTCATGCTGTCCGCCGGCATCGCCGGAGCCGGCGCCGCCTTTGCCGCCAAGGCCCTGCTGGCGATCAACCAGTTCAACACCTTCGATGCCGGCAACGACCCCTATGGCGAGCATGACTTCGGGCGCGTCACCGTCGACGGCCGGTCTGTCCTGTTCAAGATCGATGCCTACGACCGCTCGCTGCGCCTGCATTCGCCAGACGCAGCTGATCCGCTCGTCACCCGCCGGGTAATGACCGTCATGCTGGCAGAGGAATACTGAGATGCTGCAGCGTCCTCTCACCCGCCCGCTGCGACAAGGCGATCTCGATGGCCTGTGCGGCGTCTACGCGATCGTCAACGCGTTCTGCGCGCTCTGCCCCGAGCTCGATGACGATCTCGTCCAGATCATGTTTGCCGAGCTGATCAAGAAGCTCAAGGCGGCGAACGCCGCCTCGGCCACCGAAGCCATCTATGACGGCATCGATTTTGAGACGCTGCTCAAAATCGCCAAGCCGATGACGCCATGGCTCACCCGCATGACGGACATCGCCGTCGACGTCCGCAAGCGCGACGCCCGCCGGCAGTTTCTGACGATGCAGTCCTTCTGGGACTGGCTGCAGCACACCGTGACGGCGCAATCGGTGATCATCGCCTCAACGCTCGGCGTCTATAACCACTGGACCGTGGTCACCGGCGTCAGCGCCCGCGCCTTGCGCTTGTACGACAGCACCGAACTGCAGCTGCTGTCGCGCCGACGCTGCACGTTACGCTTGTCGTTCGACCGCCACGTCCTCGATCCGAACGAGATCGTCGTGCTGCATCGGACGTCATAGTGTCCTTTCGTCAAAACACACTGACAGCGCAGCGCGCATTACGATCCGCGCGCTGCGCCAGCAAAATCGACCAGCAGCGCGATCTGCTTCTGCGCTGTCGTGACGACGTCGATCGGTTGGTCACGCAGCATCTGTGTGATCGCATCAAGCGACTGCGCAACGTCCGACTGCCCATCGACGACAAACAAATCAGACAAATGGAACTCGAGCACGCGCGACAAGTCGAGCAGCGTTGCGAGCGATGCGAACGTCACGCCGCGCTCGATGCTCGAGATCGCGAACACGCTTTTGTCGATGCGGTGCGCCAGTTCTTCCTGACTCAGCCCGTGCCGTTTCCGAAGCGCTTGCAGCCGCGCGCCAACCGCGCGCTGCACCTGCTTCACCTCGTCCGCGTGCTCATCAGTCTGTGATTTGCGTTGCTTTTGCATGCGCGGAGCGTCATCGCGAATGCATTACGCAGCCATAATCTTATGATACGGCTTTATCTCTTGATTGCAAAAATATCCGTATTTAAAATACATGTTAGCGATCTTCCGATCGTTTCACCCCGCAATGCTTTCTGTGATCCATTTGCCATGACAATCGAAGCGACCATCCAAGTTCCATGCCCATATTGCAAAGAGCCCATCATCGCCGGCGCCCTGAAATGCAGACACTGCATGAGCGCGATCCCAGAAGGAGCGAAGCCAGAGCCAATATCACCGGCTGTCGTTGATCAGGTGGATACGGAGCGGGATCGCCGGCGCCCCAAAGGTTTCCGCCTTCTGATCGCGTGCACGGTCTCGGCATTGAAGAAGTACTTTGTCTTCAGCGGACGGGCATCGCGATCCGAGTTCTGGCTGTTTATGCTCGGCTACTTGCTGATCGCTCTGGCGACTGCCGCGCTCGACAGTCTCCTGTTCCCAGATTCCAGGTTGGGGCTGACCAATCCGGTTTGGAACCTCTTTGTGACGATACCGCAGATTTCCTGCGGTTGCCGACGCCTTCATGATTCCGGGCGCAGCGGCGCATGGCTTTGGATCTTGCTGACGCTGATCGGTGTCATCCCGGTGATTTACTGGCTGACGCGGCCGGGCGACAAAGGAGACAACCGCTTCGGCCCCCCGCCAACGCTCTAAGCCGGACGGGCTGCGCTCCCACGGTGCGCAGCCCGCCTCTGAGCGAGCTCATCCCTTCCGACCACCAACATGCACCTGCGCCGCGCGCGAGTGACACGGCTCAACGCGCCTATACCGGAGAGAAACATGAAATACGCGCTTATCGCCGTCGGGCTCCTGATAGCCCTCGTCGTCGTTGCGCTTGGCGATTCGAACAGCTGCTCATCCGTCGCAGAGCAGATCGTCGACGACATGCAGGGCCGGCTTGCGCGCGAGCGCGCCGAGATCCGCGAGATGATGAAAGACGATGACGGCAAAAGCTTTGTCGAAGCGATGTCTCTCACCAACACGCCAGCCGCGCTTGAGGAATATCTTGAGCCAGGCTCGCCGGTGACGATCGAGCGGCAAAAGCTAAGCGCCGCGACAACGAGACAAATGGGCTCGAGAACGCACTGTGTCATGCAGGGCATGCTCAAGTTCACCTTCACCGCCAAAGGCAGGGCGACCGAGCAACGACAAATCCCGTTCTCGACCAGCTTCATCTATACCGACATAGACAGCTTGTTGGTCAATGATCTCGAGTCGATCAACAACGCAGCGACCAACCCGCTGCTTCTGTATCTGATGGCCTCCGCTGCCGCGCCCAAGAAAAAGTAGGCGCCGCGGTCTTGTCCCTTCACCTCCATCTGCCAGCACGGATGCATCACCAGGAGATTTACCATGCAGAAGCTCGTCTATGTCTTCGCGACCGCGGCCGCGCTGCTCTGGAGCATGCCGGTGTCAGCGGATCCCGTTCCGCACTTTTTCGAGGGTATCTGGGGGACGACTGAGCGGGATTGCGCGGATCCGGAAGGCCCCAACTTTCGCCTCACCGTCAATCTCTCTACGCGCGTGGGCAAGAAGATCCTTGCCCTGGCTGATAGATACGAAGATCATTGTATTATCAACGACGTGGGCATTGATGAAAAGGCCAATGTGGCTGGTGCAGAACTGGTTTGCTACCGATCGTGGCAAGATTTGCGCGTTCGCAAGAACGGCCATAAAACCGAAGAAGCCTGGGTCTTGGATCGTGGTGTTTTGCATGCGCGTGGCCAGAGGTACCGACAATGCGACGGCGATAGGTTCGCCATTGTCCCTGACCCCCGTATAACCGTCTCCCCAGTCAATGTTCCGACCTGTTCGCGGGCTGGTTGCGAGGGGACGATGGTCAACATCTCCGGACAAGACACCGATCAAGCCACGGCAACGATCACCGTGTCGGACGCGCAGGCTGCGCGGTATTGCAGAGAATATGAAATGGTGACGCGAGGCTCAAAGCTCGCTTCGTGCATCAAGAGGCAGCGTGCCGAGATGGATGAAACGCCAATATCTGCTCATTGCTCCAAGGTGACCATGTTAGTCGGAACCAACGCCTATCGTTACCAAGCGATCGATGGCGAGAAGAGATGGTTGTTCGACGGGCAAGAGCAAGCCCCCTCGAGTAACATCAGCGCAAATTCTTGGTTCGCCGCTTTATGCCCCTATGAGACGAAACGCAGGGCGATCAGACGATAGAAAGCTAGCGTGGTCGCGAGCGTCGCCTTATGATTAGTTCGCTAATTTCAAGCATGCGATGTTAAAACCAGCGCGCGGCGATCCAAACTTCTGTCTCAGAGCAATCAATCCAAGGACTCTCTCTAAAACCGGAGGGAACTTGGAGCTCAGGTCAACTGAACTCTAACCGTCGCGAGAAAAATATGGACTTTGCTCAAGCGGCCGAAACTTTACTGTTGGGTGCAGAAGCCAGTCGCCTGAAAAAGCTTGCCGCAACGATATCACTGTCATGCTGGTTGCGCTGGCCTCACGACGATGACAAGACCCAACGAGAGCGTGAATTCGCAGTGAAAATCTGCTGCTCAAGGGCGGCGACAATCATGATGGGGCGTTCATCCGGCTATTCCGAGCGAGAAGCGCGCGAACTCGGCTTTATGTTTTTGCAGGTTGGTGATTTCTACAATTATTTAGCGAAAGATTGGGAAGTGCCGATTCCTGATTTTCGTTATGCTGAGCAGCTAAAAGATGCCCCTGTTTCCGCCGATTTTGAGGTATGCGCCTTAAGAGCGAAAGAAGTTTACACACCGGTACCTTATTTTGGTTTTGCAAAGAGGTTCACCGATCCGACCTTAATCGCCGATGTCGTTCGATTAGCTCTAGAAAATCTCAAAAAACCGGATTTTCAGCATCTCACATCCGAGAAGATTGCAGAATTCATCAGCGAAAAGGGCTTCCCGTCCATTGGATCGAAACTCATCCGTCGAAGGCGCATTAATGTGCGCAACCTGGATGAGCTGCTGCGTTCGTACATGCCTGCTCTCCCCTACCTCTTCCTGAACGAATATTTATTCAAAGGAAAATGGCTTCTGCATCCCAGTTCCACGTCCTATCTTAGGACACTTGAGGAGCTGGCGCTCAAGACGAACTTCCAGGCGTTCTTTGGACAAGCCAAATGGGTTCAAAAGCAGCTTGAGAGCGCTTTTCCGCCGCAGCGCTCGCGCCACCTCGAATGGCAGAGATTGCCGAAGGGAATTAAAAAGCAACCAATGAAACAGGCGGATTGGCCTCATACAGGATAGTGGGCATATCGCGTGACGAAACTACCCACTTACTAGCCTCCAACATATTGAAAAATATTAATATTCTCGCAAATATCAACCTACATTACTAGCGCCTCATACCGTCGATTGTTAGCATCACGGATACTCCACTCGCTTCCTCGACGAAGCGCAATTTCAAAGCGGAGTTCGTGTTATGCCTGATATTCTTTTAAACAACGCTGGAGGCCTTCCACCCCTCCTCTCACCGAAACTAGCCGCTCAATTGGTCGGTCTCTCGGTAAAGACGCTCGCGAATATGCGTTGCGCCGGTAATGGGCCACAGTTCATTCGCTACGGCGGCAAACGCGGTCGTATCAACTATCGCTCTTCGGATCTCATTACATGGCGTGACAGCCATCTTCGTTCTTCGACAAGCGAGGTGATCTGAAAATGTCCTGTCACCTTTTACAGCATCCCGCGCCGCAAACCCTTCTCGCTCAGTCAGGGCGAGGAGAAGTCTGCAAGCGAACTGAGTTCCGCCATCTTGATGGTTCGGGCATGCATCAATGACAAGGCTGTAGATACAAAACGCGCAGCAGAGTTCTTGGGCTTCAGCCCGAAGACGCCTGCGAACTTGAGATATTTGGGTAGAGGCCCTCGCTTCCAGAAGGGGCCGGGGCGAACCGAAGCAGTTCGGTACTCCATGTCGACTCTGATCGATTGGCGCGATGAGCACAAGCGCTCCAACACCTCAGGTGCTTAGGCATCATCGCAGCAGTCATGTCGTTATTGCGCTCGCAATACGGGCTCAAACATCCAACCGATGCGTCGACGCGGTCTGCTTCAAGACCGCGCTGACGAGGCTTGATCAAACTTCCCCAAATTAGTGAGGATATCCCCAATGGCGCTCCAACACTCAACGGATCGCACACCCCTGGACAAGGCTGTCAAAAGCTATCTTGAGAATAATTGCAAGATCATTCCCCTAACACCAGCAATTAAAGGCCAGAGCCGCACGGGCAAGCAGCCAATTTCTGGTGCAACCATCAAATCGCCTTGTCGCGACATCCGCTCGTTTCGCAAGTTGGTAGGCAACCGCAATTGTAATATTGGCGTTGTCACCGGCGAAGCGAGTGGCTTGGTCATCATCGATGTCGACCCACGCAATGGCGGGGTGAAGTCAATGAAGGAGCTTCGGGAGAAGTACGGGCCGCTCCCGGCCGGACCAAAGGTAAGGACGGGCGGTGGCGGGTACCACCTTTGGTTTAGGGCACCAAAGCATCGCTGCCCTAAACGGCAGTTGGCGGCAGGGGTCGATTTTCTTGCAGAAGGTAGCTACGCCGTCGCTCCCCCTTCGCAGCACTCATCAGGTAGGCGATATAAATGGATAAAAGGCAAGCGAATTGGAGAGATCGAGCTGCCAGCGTTACCCGATACTTGGTTTGCTTTTGTTGGGGATCGACAGAAGGTTCAGCCGCTGCGATCCGGTAGTGCTGGCGGCAGTATCCCGCAAGGTTCCCGCAATGCCACATTGATGTCGGAAGGTGGCCGTTTGCGTCAGCGCGGCAAAAACGAAACCGAGATCCGGGAACAGTTGGGAGGGATTAATCAGGAACGTTGTGAGCCACCCCTGCAAACGAGCGAGGTCGATGCCATAGCTAAAAGTGCGGCCAGCTATCCTGCCGGCGGCCCAAATACCCCCGAGGCCTTGTTGCAGCGTTTTCTCGAAGTGGGTTTCGAAAGCGGAAGACATCTCCGCTACGAGTGCGATGGGCAATTCTGGCATTATACTGGCAAGGTCTGGGAGCCAATCATCGATAAACTACTGGAGCAGAAGGTTCTCAATTTCATTCGCGATCGACAGGCGGCGCCGGCAGGCAAGCCTATGCCACTTGTCAACGAACTTGTCACACTGATGCGGGTGTCGCTTGCCGCCCACGATGATCTACTCCACTTCAAAAGTTCACCACCGCAAGTGCTGAATCTTCTGAACGGCGAACTGGTGCTGTCAGAAAAGAGAGACTTTCACCTGCGGCCACATGCTGCCGGGAGCGGCCTTCGTACCTTGCTACAGGTCGCGTATGACTCGAAAGCGACGTGCCCGCAGTATGACCGCGCGTTGACAGCGATCTTTGCCGGCGCAGAGAAGACCGCTCAGCTGATCCGGTTGTGGAACGAGATCGTCGGCTACATCATCCAGCCAAGTCGCAAAATCGCGCTGATCCTCATCCTTTATGGCACCGGAGCGAACGGCAAGACCAAGCTGGTAGGAACGATCCGCAAGCTGATAGGGCAGGATGCAGTCTATGACGGCAATCTCGGCGATCTCGATAAAAGCAGGTTCGCCTACGGCGCACTGTCCGGAAAGCAGCTTTTTATCGATGATGACGTTAAGGCGGGAGCCAAACTGCCCGACGGCATCCTCAAGAAAATCAGCGAGGAGAAAGTGCTGACGGGCGAACTGAAACATCGGAACGCGTTTAATTTCGTGTGCCGTGTAGCGGTGGCTCTGCTTACGAATCACGTTCCCAGTCTGGCTGACGTAAGCGTCGGGATGCGCCGTCGCCTGATCGTGCTCCCGTTCAACAATCGCTTTCAGGGAAAAAAGTGCGACCCTGGCCTTTTTGAGCGGATCTGGCAGTCGGAAATGTCTGGCGTCTTGAACCGTGCGCTCAAGGGCTGGAGCGATGTACAAAAGCGTGGGCGGTTACTCAGGGCGGCAGATAGTGCAGACGCGCTAAAACACTGGCTCGCTGAGGCGAACCCTACAGAGGCCTTTCTCAACGAATGTACGGAGCGGGACGACAGGTCACGTGCCACCCTGCAGCAGCTTTACGACAAATACGTCCAATGGGCCAAGGACAGCGGCTATTCTCGGTCGTTGCAGAAAGGGACCCTCAAGCGCAATCTTGAGCATCTCGGCTTCCGGCTTGTTCGAGGAAATCAGGGCCAGACCGCCTGTGGCTTGAAGCTTCGATAATCGACACTACCGTCACTTTGTCAGGGAGCGTGTCGATAGTGTCGAGTTTTTCGACACGCTCTTTCTCTCCTCTCTCTATCCATAAATTATTCTTGTTAGAGATATAATATATCAATAATATTGACATTTCCGACACTGAACAACAACAACCACACCATGGTTAGCGCCGGTCAGACACCGTCCGGCAGATTGCTCGTAAAGTGCCGAAGGCGTTATACTAACGGCCCGCAGAAGTGACTCGTCGGGGCTTTCCAGAGTGATGCTGGTGATCTGAGCCCCAAGCTCCCTCCGGTTTTGAGGAGAGTCCTTGGGTCGATTGATCCGATCCCATTCTTTGGACCGCCGGAGGGTAAAGTTTCCGGCCTGTTTCACGGTGGTGATCCGATACCATTCTTTGGATCGCCGGAGGGGAGAGTTTCCGGCCTGTTTCACGGTGGCGGGCTGGCTGCGCCACCGGGGTTCTGCAACGAGATCGGAGACTTATGTCCGATCGCCCCATGTGGGCGCTCTTCGTTGTACAACAAGGCTTGGGAACGCCCACGGGACCGAGTTCCAAGAGGTTCTCTATCGGTATCATCCATGGTTTGGCCGTGAGGTCGGCGTTCATGGCATCGTGGCGAAGTGCGACGGCGTGTATTTCCGCTGTGCGGTGGCGGGCGGCCATGGCGACCGCTGGCTCGAGGTGCCGGCGTGGATGTTCGAGCGAGCGTCATGTCCCGGCGATCTTCAGCTGACCGCTGTTCCATTTGTCAGCCTGGACGCGCTTGCGGAACTGTCGGCGCTGCTCGATCGGGCGCTGAAGACGCCCACGGCATCATCGAATGTCCCGCTTTCGGGCGCATCCCGATCCTCTCACGACCAGATTCGGGGAGAGGCCCGTGCGAGCGACGACGGCGACGGCGGCGACCAGCGGCAGGCACAAGCGGCCGCGCGGGCGTCAGCAGATGGACCTGTTCGACAGCGTCAGGCCGGAGGCCGGCGGCGCGCCGCTCTGGCCGGAGCTGCCGGAGCGAGCACGCTCAGCGCTGACGGCGCTGATGGCACGGCTGATTCTCGACCACGCCGCCACGGCCGTTCCGCTTCCAGCAAAGGAGGCCGGCGATGATCTCTGAGAAGGTCCGGCCCCATCACCTGGAACGCAAGGCGATCCTCTACGTGCGCCAGTCCTCCGCCCACCAGGTACTGCACAACCGCGAGAGCGGCGCGCTGCAATATGCCATGCGGGACCGCTTGACCGCGCTGGGATGGTCGCAGATCGAGGTGATCGACGACGATCTCGGCCGTTCCGCCACGGGTTCTGTCCAGCGTGTCGGCTTCGAGCGGATGGTAGCGGAGGTCTGTCTCGGCAAGGTCGGCGCGGTTTGCGCCCGAGAGGTCTCGCGCTTTGCCCGTAACAGCCGCGACTGGCAGCAACTGATCGAGATGTGCCGGGTGGTCGACACAGTGCTGGTCGATCAGGAGACCGTTTATGCACCGCGCCATGGCGACGATCGCCTACTGCTGGGGCTCAAGGGCAGCCTCAACGAGTACGAGCTCGATCTCCTACGTCAGCGTTCTCTCGCGGCTCGCTACGCCAAGGCGCGCCGAGGCGAGTTGATCGTCTCCGCGCCGATCGGCTTCGTGAAGGCGGATGACCGCTATGAGAAGGATCCGGACCGGCGCGTTCAGGAGGCGATCACGCTCGTCTTCGACAAGGTCCAGGAACTCGGCAGCGCACGTCAGGCGCTGTGCTGGCTGCACGAACATGATCTCGACCTGCCTGTGAAGCAGCACAACGGCGACACGATCTGGCGCCGGCCGAACTATGCTTCCATCCATCGGATCATCGAGAACCCGGTATACGGCGGCGCCTACGCCTATGGTAAGACGAGCGTCGGGACGGCCTATGCCGCCGATGGCATCAAGGTGAAGACCCGCCGCAAGGCGCGGGACGAATGGCTCACCCTGAAGCCCGGTACCCATGACGGCTATGTGAGCTGGGAGAGGTTCGAAGCGATCCGCGCGATGGTGGCAGGCAATGTTCCGACCGGCAGGCATCACGGCGCGCCCAAGCATGGCGAGGCACTGCTCGCCGGCCTGATCCGCTGCCAGCGCTGCGGCCGCAAGCTGACGCTTCGCTACACCGGGGCCAAGCACGGCATCCCGCGCTACAGTTGCTCGCGCGCCTGGATGGACCACGGCGGTCCGTCCTGCATCGCCTTCGGCGGCCTGCGCGTCGACGATACGATCGAGGCCATGCTGCTTGGCGTGGTTGGCCCTGGCGCTGTCGCCGCGGCGCAAGAAGCGGCGTCACAGGCGGCTCGGCAGCGGGATCAGATCCGCGACGCCCTTGGCCGCGATCGGGAAGCAGCGCGCTACGCCGCCGACCGCGCCTTCCGGCAGTACGATGCCGCGGACCCGGCCAACCGGCTGGTGGCCGGCGAACTCGAAGCGCGCTGGAACAGGGCGCTCGCCAAGGCGGGGGAGATCGAGAGCAGGATTGCCGCATATGACGTGGCTAGGCCTGCGGCACGCATCGACCCCGCTACGCTTGGCCTGCTCGCCTCGAACCTGCAAACCGTATGGTCGGCCCCGACCACCGACGCCAGGCTGAAGAAGCGGATCGTTCGTATCCTGATCAACGAAGTGGTTGCCGATATCGACGATGCCACGTCAGAGATTGTTCTCATCGTGCACTGGGCCGGCGGCGCCCATAGCCAGATGCGCCTGCCGAAGCGTCGGCGTGGGCAGCGCAATAGCACATCGACCGATATCGTCACGGCCGTGCGCGAACTGGTGCTGATCGCCAGCGACGAGCTGATCGCCGGGCTTCTCAACCGCAATGGCCTGAAGACCGGCAACGGCAACCGCTGGACGCGCGAGCGCGTCACCTCCATGCGGTCGAACTATCGCATCGCGGTGTTCAGACCCGCGGCCGATGGCGTCGAGCCCTGGCTCAACCTCACCGACGCCGCCAGGCTCCTCAAGGTCTCGACCAAGACACTCAGGCTCGCCGCCGAAGCCGGCGAGATCGAAGCCACCCATCCCCTGCCGGACGGGCCTTGGGTCTTCGCGCGCGCCGCTCTGGTCACAGATGCCGCCCAATCCATCACTGCACGGGCGCGGCAGAACCCAAAATACCCCGCGGGATCACATCCCGCCGAGCAAGACCTCTTCTCTTCAATGGCATAGCCAGATGGGTGTTCTGATGCGCGGTTGTAAACCTCCGCATTAGCAGGACATCGGAGATGCAGTCGCAGTGGTTTCCGCCGTTGATAACGGTTGCGAAAGCCTATAATTATCTGTATATCGGGATGTATGGAATTAATATCTGCAACGAAAACCCTTGGCGCGCTCGCGCAGCCGACTAGACTCGCGACGTTTCGGCTTTTGGTCGGTCGCGAACCGGAGGGCGTGCCTGCCGGTGAACTCGCGCGCCTCATCGGGGTCCCCCAGAATACGATGTCCACGCACCTGTCGATCCTTTCGCGGGCCGAGCTTGTCGTGGGCGAGCGGCAAAGCCGTTCCATCATCTATCGCGCCGATCTAGCGGCGTTCCGGACCCTGATCGACTACCTGCTACATGACTGCTGCGGCGGCCGACCTGAGGTCTGCGGCCCGTTGATTGCGGGTCTGACGCCGTGCTGCCCGCCACCCCCGAAGGAGAATGTCGATGACTGAGAGAGTGCACAACGTCCTGTTCCTCTGCACAGGCAACTCGGCACGCTCGATCCTCGCGGAAAGCATCCTTGCCAAGGAAGGAGCCGGTCGCTTCAGGTCATTTTCCGCCGGAAGTCAGCCGAAAGATTCCCCAAACCCGCTGGCATTAAAGGTCCTTGATTCCTTCGGCTACCCGATCGACGGGTTGCGTTCGAAGAGTTGGGACGAATTCGCCTCTCCCGGCGCACCGGCCATGGATTTTGTCTTCACCGTCTGCGACAACGCCGCGGGCGAGGCTTGCCCGCTCTGGCCAGGCCAGCCGGTGACCGCGCATTGGGGGATCGAGGACCCGGCCGCCGTTCAGGGGACCGAGCTCGAAAGGGAGGCTGCCTTTGTCACGGCCTTCCGCTACCTCAAGAACCGTATCGCGATCTTCACCGCGCTTCCCTTGAAGAGCCTCGACAGCGTGGCGCTTGGCACGAAGCTTCGAGACATCGGGAGCACCGAAGGCTCGACATCGAAACCCTCCAATGCCGCCTGATCAGGACATGGATGTCATCGTCTATCACAATCCGGAATGCGGGACGTCCCGCAACACGCTGGGCCTGATCCGGAACGCCGGAATCGAACCGCACATCGTGGAATATCTGAAGTCGCCGCCGACCGGGTTGCTCCTGACACGGATGCTGGAGCGGGCTGGGATGACTGTTCGCGAGGCTCTGCGTGAGAAGGGAACGCCTTTCCATGAACTCGGCCTCGCCAATCCGGCACTGTCGGATGACGCGCTTCTCGATGCAATCGCCAAGCACCCGATCCTGATGAACCGCCCCCTGGTCGTCACCCCGAAGGGCGTGCGTCTCTGTCGCCCGTCCGAAGAGGTACTCGATCTCTTGCCGCCCCAGCGCGGTGAGTTCCGCAAGGAGGATGGAGAACTCGTCGTGGATGCATTTGGCCGTCGCGTTGCCAGCGTCTGAGGAAATATCGTCCATGTCCACATTCGAACGCTATCTCACGATCTGGGTCGCTCTCTGTATCGTGACGGGCATCGCCCTCGGCCACGTGATCCCCGGCGCCTTTCACGCCATCGGTGCGATGGAGGTCGCGAAGGTCAACCTGCCGGTCGCCGTCCTGATCTGGCTGATGATCATCCCGATGCTGCTCAGGATCGACTTCGCCGCGCTCGGCGAGGTCGGCAAACATTGGCGCGGCATCGGCGTGACGCTCTTCATCAACTGGGCGGTGAAACCCTTCTCGATGGCGGCACTTGGTTGGCTCTTCATAGGAACCGTGTTCCGACCTTATCTGCCCGCCGACCAGATCAACAGTTATATCGCTGGCCTGATCATCCTTGCCGCCGCCCCTTGCACGGCAATGGTGTTCGTCTGGTCGAACCTGACCAAGGGCGAGCCGCACTTCACGCTGAGCCAGGTCGCCCTCAACGATGCGATCATGATCGTGGCCTTCGCTCCGATCGTAGGGCTGTTGCTCGGCCTTTCAGCGATCACCGTGCCATGGGGTACGCTGGTCCTTTCGGTCATCCTCTACATCGTCATTCCGGTCCTCGCGGCGCAAATCGTCAGGCGAGCCGTATTGGCAAGGGGAGGCGCGGAGGGGCTTGACCGGCTTCTGCGGGCGCTTGGCCCGGTTTCGCTTGTCGCTCTCCTTGCCACGCTGGTTCTCCTGTTCGGCTTCCAGGGCGAACAGATCATCGCCCAGCCGCTCATCATCGCCCTCTTGGCCGTCCCAATCCTGATCCAGGTCTATTTCAATGCGGGCTTGGCCTACATCCTGAACCGCCTCGCGGGCGAACAGCATTGTGTCGCGGGCCCCTCGGCGTTGATCGGAGCCTCGAACTTCTTCGAACTGGCGGTCGCGGCCGCGATCAGTCTGTTCGGTTTCAATTCGGGGGCGGCCCTGGCGACGGTCGTCGGCGTCCTGATCGAGGTGCCGGTGATGTTGACCGTCGTCGCGATCGTGAACCGGTCCAAAGGTTGGTATGAGGGGCAGGAGAAGCCCGCATTCAAGGCCGTCGAATAGCTATTTCGATAATTATAGAAATACACATTGACGATCTGCCTAGAGCGGGTTTAGCTTATTTCCATGGATATCGAACAAGCCGCAGGACAGCTTGAGGCGCTCGGCAACCCGACCCGGCTCAGCATCTATCGCACCCTCGTCCGCGCGGGTCATGCGGGGCTCGCCGTCGGACAGTTGCAGGAGCGGATCGGCATCGCGGCATCAACATTGTCCCACCATCTCCGTCGGCTGATCACGACGAACCTGGTTACGCAGGAACGACAGGCGACGACGCTGATCTGCCGGGCGAACTATCCCGTCATGAATGATCTGCTCGGCTTCCTTGCCGACGAATGCTGCGCGGACGAAGCCTGTGAGTCCGGCATGGAGACGGCGGCATGAACCGCTCTCATTTGCCATATATTTCCAAATTACCAGAATTACAGAAAGATAACCCCATGGCCATGGATGACCTTCCAATCGCGATCATCGGTGCCGGCCCGATAGGACTCGCGGCAGCGGTACATCTCTCGACGAGGGGCGTGCCATTCCGGATTTATGAAGCAGGTCTGACCGTTGCCTCGAATGTTCTCGATTGGGGGCATGTCCGTCTGTTCTCGCCCTGGAAATACAATATCGATCCGGTGGCACGGCAGGTCCTGGAGAAAAGCGCTTGGGCCGAGCCCGATCTGGAAGCACTGCCGACTGGCCGGGATCTCTACAGTCTCTATCTCGCCCCGCTTGCCGCAAGCCCGGAGCTTTCGTCGCACATCGAGGTGGGGGCCAAGATTACGGCCATCACCCGTGACGGCATGGATAAGGTCGTCAGTGTGGGACGCGAGACGCGCCCATTCGTGCTCACCGTGGAGACCGAAAACGGAACCCGCCGCGATCTCGCACGTGCGGTGATCGACGCCTCGGGGACATGGGGTGCGCCAAACCCCATCGGCGCCGATGGGGTTCGCATGAAAGGCGAGGCTACCTACGTTGATCGCTTGACCTACGGCGTCCCGGATGTCACCGGACGAGACCGATCCGCGTTCGGCGGAAAGTCGGTGCTGGTCGTCGGAGCCGGGCACTCGGCGGCGAATGCCCTCATCGACCTTACGGAACTCGCGGAGGAGATGCCGGGCACCACGGTGACATGGCTCACCCGTGGCACGAACCTTTCCCGCGTCTACGGCGGAGGCGCGGCGGATGAGTTGTCCGCCCGGGGCGATCTCGGAGCAAAGCTGGCCCGGCTTGCCCGGAGCGGGCGAATTACCCTGCACGCAGGGCACCGCGTCCGCGATATCGAGGAAAACGATGGCAGGCTTTGGATAGATGCCGAAGAACGAGGGCTAGGTCGTTGCATTGGTCCCTTTGACCGCATTGTCGTCGCGACCGGTCAGAGGCCCGATTTGGCGATGACGCGGGAGTTGCGGCTTGACCTCGATCCCTGGCTGGAGAGCACGAAGGCGCTCGGGCCCTTGATAGACCCCAATCTGCATTCCTGCGGGTCGGTGCCGCCCCACGGTCATCGTGAGCTGGGACATCCGGAGCCCGGTTTCTATACCGTCGGCATCAAATCCTATGGGCGTGCGCCGACCTTCCTGATGCTGACTGGTTACGAGCAGGTACGCTCCGTAACGGCTGCCATTGCGGGCGATGTGCGAGCCGCCGACGATGTCCATCTCGTGCTTCCCGAGACGGGGGTCTGTACCGTTGCGCCGTCCTCGGCAGGGGACGGATGTTGTGGAGGCCCGGCCCCGATCGAGACTGACGCTTGTTGCGTTGCAGACGCGGTTGCCAAGAACCAAGGAAAGAGCGGCTGCGGATGCAGCAAGGCAGCCTGAGCGACCCTCGCCGGTGGCTTGTTGTCGGTGCACTCGGGATCTCTCAGATCGTCGGGTACGGCACGCTCTATTACGCCTTCAGCGTGCTTGCACCGGCGATCGCGGCTGACCTCTCCTGGTCGATGGAGTGGTTGTTCGGGGCGTTCTCCCTATCGCTCCTGGCGGCAGGGCTTATTGCCCCACGCGCCGGACGTTGGATCGACCGCTTCGGAGCGGGGTGGGTGATGATGCTGGGATCGATCGCCTCGGCGATCGCACTCCTGTACAGCGCTGTGGCTCCCGAGCCCGTCTCATTCACAATCGGGCTCATCGGCATCTCGGTGTCCTCGACCTGCGTCCAGTACAGCGCGGCCTTCGCTTTGCTCGTCCAGATCGACCGAGAACGAGCGCAACAGAGCATTACCTACCTCACTCTCATCGCAGGATTCGCCTCGACGATTTTCTGGCCGTTGACGGCCGGTATGATGGAACACCTTTCCTGGCGCAGCATCGACATCGTCTTCGCCGTGATGCACCTGACACTGTGCCTGCCGATCCATGCCTACCTATCCGCGTGGACGAGACCTGGCAGAGTGGCACTTCCTTCGGTGGCGGCATTGCCTATCGATCGACCGCTCGTGGGGCTGGAAAGATCGCAGGCATTCACCTTGATGGTCGTCGGGTTCGCACTGGGCAGTTTCGTCAACGCCGCGGTGCTGGTCCACATGCTCCCCATCCTCGGCGCCCTCGGGCTCGGGGCCGCGAGCGTCCTTGTCAGCACCTTGTTCGGGCCGTCCCAAGTCCTCAGCCGACTGACCAACATGTTGTTCGGTAAGGAACTATCGCAGATAAGCCTTGCAATCATCTCCGCGGGTCTCATGCCGCTGGGCGTGGCAATACTGATGTCAACCGCGCCATGGCTCCCTGGTGCGGTCGCATTCGCGGTCGTCTTCGGCCTCGGCTCCGGACTGAACTCCATCGTCCAGGGCACGCTGCCCCTCTCGCTATTCGGACAGACGGGATACGGTCGGCGTATCGGACAGATCACGGCCGCCCGGCTTGTCGCATCGGCAACGGCCCCCTTTGTCCTTGCCTTCCTGATCAGTCACGTCGGCGTCGGGGGCGCGTTGGGTCTGGCGACGCTGTGCGGGATAGGATCGGTAGCGGCCTTCCTGCGTATCGGCTTCCTTGTTCGATCGAACATGACGCCCGATGCGGCAGGGGAGACTCCATAAGCAGGATCCCACCCGTCCAATCGGCAGTCAGCCAGAAGCCCTCGACCCGAGAATGATGCGACGCAAGACATCATCACGCTTGACGAAATGATGCCATAGCGCCGCGACCGCATGCAGGATTGCCACAACGAGCAAGCACCAGGTCAGAAACCGGTGAGCCGGGGCGAATGCGCCGCTGATGTACATCGCGCCGGTGCCTGTCA
>Ga0209916_1001656_pt1 | contig 16499 bp, 23 predicted proteins | sample ThiBio_1000_plan_FD_183956 | JGI IMG/M metagenome (GOLD analysis project Ga0209916, IMG submission 183956) | Wastewater bioreactor microbial communities from Cape Town, South Africa - Thiocy_solids_2 (SPAdes) | ecosystem: Engineered > Bioreactor > Thiocyanate-remediating > Anaerobic-Aerobic ... | reverse complement strand
CATGATTCATCGGCCTCTTGCCGGGGTTTCCTGCGAGTTTTTTGAGTGCGGTTGGAGTGGGTCTATTTGCCATGGTCTTCAATATCCAAGTGCGGACGCGTGCGTGTGGGGGCGCGCACGGTTCGGGAGTTTTTCTTTCTGGTGATTTTTTCTCTAACGTGAATAATCTCTGCGCGTCTTGCGGGAATGGCAGCTATGACATAGCCCTTCCAGATTGCTGAGGTCGTTGTTGCTGGCATCGTTATCGACATGATCCACATCAAGGCTTGCCCTGGTACGCCCTTGCCGTTGGCATTCCGCGCATAAAGGCTGCTGGCTGAGTACATATCTCCGAAGGCGTGCCCAGGCTGCTCCATTAAGCGCCAGCGTCCTGTTCGGGGTCAGCGCCTTCTTTCTGTCCGCCTTCAGTCTCGGCGCGTTTGGTCTGTGCTGTTTGATTACGTTCGGCATCGGTTAACTTGGGCAGGTTTTCATACTTGCGTACCTCATCGATGAGTAGCCATCCATCAGCTATCCCCTTGCTGTAGAAGTCAGCACGGTTGCTGCTATCCCCTCTCAGCAGTCCTTCCACGCTGTGCTCGGCAAAGTAGATTCTCCTGCCGATAGGAGTAAGCAATGATGAGCTGATAGCCTGCTCCCACATACTCATATGCCTGCGCAGCGTATGAACCACGAATACCCGGTTCATCTCGACACTGTTGGAGTAGTTGCCGTGTCTCAGGTCGCCAATGATGGTAGGGGGTACGCGGAACAGTCTTGCTATTTCCTCAACAGAGAATTGACGCGCTTCCAGCCACTGCGCATCTTCCATGCTCATCGATACGGTGGAGTAGTCCACGCCTTCTTCAAGGATGGCTGTCTTTCCGGCATTCGCTCCACCAGCATGTTGACTGGCCCAGCTATCCGCGATACTGATACGCTGATCGGGATTCAGTTTGCCCGGAAACTTCAGTATTCCGGATAGCTTGGTTCCATTGGTAAAGGTGGTGTTGCCGTGGTCACGCTCTGCCAGTGCAAGCTGGACAGTCTCCCGGCTTGCCGTGATGGGGGCTACGCCTACCAGTCCGTTATCGGAACGGTGGCGCAGGTGGAATACCTCTTCTTGCAGCAGCCGCCTTACCTTGCCCTTTGTATCCGTAACGTCATATGCAAGCCTTCCGTTATCGAGTTGCAGCGTCGTTACCCGGTCCGGCATCAGGGGAATCAGGGCTCTTACCTGCCCGTCATTTCCCCTTATGATTTCAGCATGAGCATTGCCGCGTAGCAGCACCATTGCGGTCATCATTTCGCGGAACTCCAGGGCGGTCTGTAACTCGTTCGGCTGCTCGTGCAATACGCGATAAAGAGGATGATCCGGGGCCCGTTCCCTGCCATCGTCAGGGGTGCGCCGGTAAAGGATCAGGGGCAGGGATGCAATCGTTTCACTGATTGCTGAGACACACGCGTAGACGGTTGAGAGACTTTCTGCCCTGCCAGGCGTGATGCTTCCGCCACGCAGCAGGGGATGATTCCAGGATGGATCCTTGGCGTTATACGAGCGCCGCTCCAGGCCAATGAAATTGAGTGCGCGGTCTAGTAGATTCGGACGCATCGTCTATTCATCCAATCGTCATCATCATCGTCCACCGTTTCCAGCCAGCGGAAATTTGCTTCCAGCTGGCCGCCTTTCCATTCCTCCATGCTGCGCTTGGCAACAGTGGTATCGAGATAAGCGGGGTTGCCGGTAATGGTTATTTCGTGCAGGTCGACTACAACCAGATCCCGCGTCAACTGGCCTGATCTCATATCCCAATTAGCGCCTCCATCCGGTACACGGAAACCGAAGGAGCAACCCGATATATCCCCGCGTTCAACCAGCACGCCCAGATCACGGGCATAGCTGGTATCCGGTAGCGATAGCTCGAAGTACAGGCCTTTCTTGTCCTCCTGTAGGGTAAGGGTACGCGCTCCCACTCGGCCTAACAGACGCTGGGGATCATGCTCGAGTAGTGCACGGATATTGTCGGGCTTCGTCAATGAGCGTTTGAATGCGCCAGGCAGGATGCGCTCAACGAATCCCCCCAGGTCCTGGCTTTGAGAATTGAATACTGCGGCGTACCCAGCCAGCTTGCCGGGAGAGACTGCGCGCAGGTCGCCTCCTGATCTGATCTCCAAGGTTTCCATCACTGCGCGCCTGTCGATCACGATACGGTTATATCGTTTGCCAGGACAAAGGCGGTAGGTTGCCGCAATGCTATGTCCAGAGAGGCCATGGCTCTGACTAAGACGCCACCGCGGGCATAGGCCGTGCTGTCGAACGGGTTAACCAGAATATCCAGTTCGCTCCAGATACCCAGCAAGATTTGCGAAAAATCCCCGAGGATAAGCTGACCCTTCGCTGGTGAACCAGTCGTAAGCGGAACCTGCTTCGTGCTGTGGACTGGCAGATCAGCTATGCGGTTGTTTTCGCACAGGTAGGCAGCGCCGGCGGTAGTTGATTTCAGCGTGACACGCAGTTTTTTTACGACGCCAGGGGAAGTCAGCCATGCGCCTGCTGTGGCATTCGCCAATTCGATTTTTTCAATCATGGACGCAATGCCTGCCCAATCCAGGGTAGCCAGGGAGCTGGTCTGAATGCCGGTCGTGCCGATGATCCCTTTCGGCTCATTCGTGCCACCACCTTTCACAAGGGCGCTATCGATGGCTGCCGCAATGGCGAATGACATGTCATCACGCAACAACTGCTCGATGTCGGGGCTGCTCTGTTGCACCAACTGGCGCGATATTTCAGACAGGGCGCCAACGTGTTTCGGGGAAAGTGACTTGCTGGCGAAGGTCATGTCGGAAGCAGACAGGGCAGAGTTTTCAGCTACCCATCCACTCGTGACTCCAGAGCCGTAAGCAGGAATGGATACGTCGCCTTGCAGACCGCTCAACACACGCACGCCAAGGGAGCGTGCCAGGAGCTTGTTGCGCAGGGGCTCGATGAACTGGTCAGGCCGATGGTCTACAGGGACGATTTGACCCGCGGTTGAAGTGAGGTTTACCCGCTTCTCAAGAACTGACAGAGGAACAAAAGTACCTCCAGCTTTGCGGCCTGTTCTGCGCTCTATCTCTTTCGAGTATTCCGCTTCAGCGCCGGATAGGGCTCTTCCTTCCATCCCGGCTCGGATAACGCTCAAGAGGCTCACATTGCTTTCCAGCTCAGTGAAAGACCTGTCGCCGCTTACCGGGGTGCCATTCATGCGCCGCTCGGCTTCGGCAATGAAGGTGGCGCGGGTTTCTTCTTCCTCTAACGAGGTAATCTTTGCTTTCAGGCTGTCAAATTTTGCCGCTTCGTCAGCAGAAAGATTCCGTTTCTCGGCTTGTGCTTTCTCGACTATGCCACGCATTTCAGAGACAGCTAAGGCACGCTGCTCCTTGATACTGTGAATCATAAATGCTCCTGTAATAAAAGACTTAGCTAACTTTTATCACAGGGTTACAGCCATTGCAACCATTATTCTTTATAATCAATTAGATAGAATAAAGATGAATAATAATCAACGTTGCATATGTTTTACCGTGCTGGCACGATAAAAATGTACCGCTGGAGGGATTTGCAGGGGTGCAGAATTTGCAGGGGTGGGTGAACGTCGTTCACTGCCTTTGGAATGACGTTCACTACCTTTTTGGGATGTAACGTTTCAGTAACGTTACGGTAACGCGTTACGCCACGCTCCTTTTGCCGGGGAAAGGGTAGACGTTGCTTCCAGCCTTTCTTTCCGCTTCCAGACTGTGCTGCTCGATTACCTCAAGCAATGCGAGCCCGTCATAATGCGCGTACGGGATCGCCATATCAAAAGTGCCGATACCCTTAATGCTCACATTGACTATTACAGGATCAGTGCTCGCATCAGTAACCCGGATTACGTATTTCTTCGCCTGGAGTTCTGAAATAATTTCCTGCTTGCACTCTCTGATTACCTTTAGCCAGATGTTGACCGCGCTTTCGTCTCCAACAATCTTAAGATTGCCGTCTTCAGAAACCGACAGCTCCAACCCGTCAGCAACAACCTGCTCAATGATCTCTCTCGGGCTCATACCACCACCACAACCTTCGAGCCAGCGCAAACGTCCCCACCACCATCACCACAAGCAACAGCAGCAGTAGATTGCTGCGGGTAGTATTGGTTATATTCATTGTGTACATATGGTGTACGTGCTGAACCTTCAAAAGAGGCCGTTTTACGTACATATGGTGTACGTGGGCTCTCTTCCTCATGTACATATGGTGTACGTGTAACAGCCTCATCACGTACATATGGTGTACGGGCATTTTTTTCCTTTTTATGCTGTTGTGGTAGCGGTGGAAGATGATAAGCACCGGGGTGATAGTCGCGAGAGGTGATGTCCAAATCAGCAAAATTCGATATTGGCAACCACGTGAGAGCGAACCAATGTGATCCGTTATTCAACCCGCCATGCCTTGTCTGAATAATCAGTTGCACACTGATCAATTCATCCCTGAGCTTATTGACAGTAGCGGGTCGAGCCCATCCACGAGGTCCAAGCCAAGAGCGAGAGAGATGGAGATGACCATTGTTACAGCCTGTATGTTGCCGGCAAAGCTCAAGCAATAATGCCTTTGCAGGGGGGCTGCAACGCTTCCATGCCTCAGAATCGAGGACGCTGAGAGGAAGGGCAAAGTAAAGGCCGCTGGGAGCTTCTGGTGGCCTTTTCGAGCGTTTGGCCATGTCTACGCCCCTCCATGAAGAAATTGAGCCATCTCCAGAAGATGCGCCCGTTCTGATTGCTCCGCCACTCTTGCAACAGCAAGCGCATTTTCCGGCAGCAATGCTTCGACCTTCTCGCGAAGTATCTGCCGCATTATTCCTGCTGGCATGGCTTCGGCTTCCACCGTGAACGCTATATGCTGAGAGCGCGTATCAGATTCCTTGCGCGGCTTGGTAGGCAGGCTGAACTCTTCTATTTGGTCGAGGTTGATCCCTATGCGCTCGAATCTAAGCTCGATGTCATCGCTCAGGTGCTGCCTCATTTCTTTCTCAAGGCTGCGATCTATCAGGACGCCAGCAGGGTCGTAATCGCCTATAAAAAAGATTTGAAGTGGCCGCCAATCATCTGAATTGTTGTGCTGGCTTGCCGCTTCATGAACAAAAGACAGGCTGGAAAATCCACCGCAAGGGAAGAGATCGACGGCAAGTTCCCGGCAATCTTTCAGAAGTACGCTTGCGATCGATCTGGATTCTGCCCAGACCTCGCAGCGATAATCAGCATCAGCCCAAATGTCAGCCCGATATAGGCCCGCCATTCTTTCTACGAAGTCGCTGGCGCCACTGAAAGTGTCTACGTAATACCCTTGCCGCGACATATCGGCAATCCACGTATAAGGGATAGCGCCAGAGCGTCGCAGAGCCACGCAGCGTTCCTGCACATGCCTGTATCCACGGTCGCTTTTCTCCACTGGCTCAGGCAGTCGGGGATCGGTCATGCGGTAGAAAATGTGCCGAACCGATTGCCGGGGCTCTTGACGCAAGACCTCAATAATCTGCCTGTCGAGCTGCGCAACTCGGGCTGCTGTGCGCCTTACACGTTTTATCGGGCCAGCACGATAAAATTTCTGTCTCGCCATTATTCGCCCTCCCGACTGTCCCTAAGGGAGTCAAGCGCGCTCCCCGTCAGTTCTTCAGCCTTTTGGATGCGATCCATCATGTCTCTCATCACATAGCAAAATCCTGATGTCTGATCCTCATTAAGCTCAATCCCTTGTCCAGCCGGACCGAGCCCAATAGAGTGAATGAATGAAGCAATGAGACGGGCTTCTAAAAGAAGGTCTGACGCATTAACTAGCTCTCTAGTTGGATTATTCTTACTCATGGCTTGACACCTCCTTTTGGAGGTCAAACCTGATTTCTTCCAAGTTTGTAGCTGCCTTAACCATACGATCTGTAAGGGTTTGCATTAGGCTGATGAGCGCAGAGCTTTCCCCAGGTGAAAGGGAAAATTCTCCTTGTTGAGTATCCTGCACTCGCATAGCGGACGTACACAGGAACTCGGCAAGGTATGAAACCTCGTACAGTTCAGTAATTACCTGTAACAACTGATCGGGAAGGGTGGGTGAAACTGACGCGGGCGCGCCTTTGGAATGAGACATGCTCTTTCTCCTTACTATGCGGTTTAGATTACCGCTCCCAATGCCAATTGGGTGGGCGGACTCGTGTGAGGTTGGCATACCGGAGTAAGGACCGGCGAGTCTTTCGACTCCCCCACACGAGCCACCCATAGAGGATAACAAGCGCGCTACGGACGTAAAAAAACCGCTCAAGGCGGTGTCCGCCTTACTTTCCGAGATGCCAATCCCGGCCTCTGAATTTGCAGAGGTATGGAAAGCATAATCCCGGGAGAATGAGGATGTCAAGCAGATCATTGCGCGCCACCATTCAGGAGAGCCCGAATCGAAGCAACAGGCCATGCTAACCGGCCATTTATGCGGATAGGCCGGATAGGGCCATGCCCAAGGCATCCCCACGCGCGGAGGGTTTGGGGTTTACGGTTTAAGTGATACGCGGCAGCATCGGTGGGAATTGCTGCGCGGGTTTCAAGTTCGAGCGGGATGAAATTTAAGTGATGCGCGGCAGCTGTAGGGATTGCTGCGCGGGTCTTATTTTCAAGGGGAGTGAAACGTTGATTTGCTGCTGATTGCATGTTGAACCACCTTTCGCCTTTCGGCACTGTTGAGATGGCTCCATCACGATTGGGCAAAGACGGAAAGTAAATCAACAATAAAAAAACCCGCAAATCGAGTAGCCATGCGGGTTTCTGGAGATGACAGCATTAGGCAAAGTCTTGCCCAATGTGGTTTGCCTAATTTGCCTAGTCAGTGGGAGGTGTCCAATGCCTTAAAACGTGCCGGTAGATATAATCTTCAGATGGGTTTATCCCTGTCCCGGTGATAATTTTATTATCCCGGCACCACCGTGCCAATTCCACTTTAATGCTGTTTTTCGTAGGGTTTGCCGCCATTGCTCTATATTTTCGCCAGATCACAGCGGCCTGAACTTGGATAGCCATTTGCCAGTTAGCGGTAATTTGTGAGGCGCTAACCGGATTATTTTTTTTGTCTTTTATACGCCTGCCTACGTATTCTTTAAGCCTTTCAACCTCCACCTTGTAAGAATAATAATAGGCCGAAGAACTCTTGCTGCGAACGAGCGAAGCTTTCACAAAAAGCTCACTTTTCTCGCCAGCACCTAGAACATCATCCTTCGTCCATCTCTCATCCAGTTTATCGGTTAGATAATCCGCGGCATCCTGCAAAGAGCACCATTCGTATAATGGCATCGATATTAATAACACCCCTTCTGGTGTCCTTCAAAATAAGGGCGCCAGACAGGCGGTGAAGGTTTCCGCTTTTCTCCCCGTCGGGATAGTCTGGAGCTTGATCGTCAGGTGTTTCTCACCACCTGTAAGCCGGGTTTCTCTCCTATAAATTCAATTCCTGCCTGTTCAAGGATCCATGCCTCGATCTTGACGTGCCACATTCTAAGCAGATCGAGCGGACGGCGAATATAGTTTTGCTCCCGTACGCCTTGGGGTTTGTGTCCCTGGATTTGGGCTGCGATTCCGGATGGCATTTCTATCCATTCACAGAGACTTGCAAAGCTGCGCCTGAGTCCGTGTAGGGTCATCTCAAGCCCTGCCACTGCACAGGCCTTGTTATGGGCTATGCGCGGGTCTACAAGCCTTCCAGACGCCGCAGAAGGGCTACTGAATACCCAACCATTCCGACGCGGTAAAACGCTCAGCAATAGCCTCACGTAAGGCGTAAGAGGGATAATGCGCGTGCCCTCTACCTTGTCGCGTATGGTCAGGCTGTTCCACTGAAAATCCACATCTTCCCATCGAAGCGTAGCCAGTTCATTCCGCCTTGCGCCAGTCAGCAGCAGGGCTTGCAGATAGGCACTCGTTACCGGGTTCCCGATCTGCTTTACCGCGGCAAACCATGCGGCCAATTGCTCACGCTGCAGCGCGTCATTTTTCACTGATGGCTTGCCCAGGCTTTCACGTGCGGTTTTGCTTTTAGCAGCGTTACGGGTGACGATTTCCTTGTAAGCAGGGTGGCTCTCGCACCAGAACAGGAAAGCTTTCAGCAATCGCAATGAAAGGCGGGCACGTGTGGGCCTTTGCGCTGATTGAAGCCGTGCCCACTCTTCCACCAGTTCGGGGGTGATGTCTACCAGGCGAACGGCAGACAGTGAGGCGAGGGGGCCGGGGATGGTCAGCGGTATCTTGCTCCTTTTTCTTTTCACGCCGCCCGGATGCATATCGGCCACATGGTCCTGATAGTGGCGCTCAGACCAATAGGGCTTTCGAGCGGTCAGGTATTCTTCCCATGCCATGCCTAGCGTTACCGATTCGCGCAGGTTTTGTGCTTTCAAAGCCGCCACCTTTGCTTTCTTGGCAGCTTCTTTTTCGGCCCTCACCTGCCGGGGATCGTCGCCCTTGTCTATGGTGACTTTTAGCTCACGTGCTTTCTTTTGAGCTTCCGCAATGCTCCAGGCGCTCACGTCACCAATTGTAACGCGCATGGATTTACCGTTAACCTTGGCTTGGAAGATGTACCGCTTTCGATCTGAGCCGGTGGTGGCGCGCACCCCCAGGCCTTGAACCTCGTCACACCAGAGAAAGGCTTGTCGCTTGCCTTCAGGACAATGGAATCTTTCTATCCTGCCAGCGGTAAGTCTTGCCTTTGTCATAAAATTTGTAACCGATTTGTAACCCGGTTTTCAGTATATAGCGGAATACTGATCAATACAATAAAGGGGAAATTTTGACTCAACTGATTGTTTATAAAGAAAACAGTAGTAATTAAAGGATGGAGATCAACAGGGATAAATACCGTTTCAGCGGGACTGTTAATCCGCAGGTCCCAGGTTCGAGCCCTGGTCGGGGAGCCATCCAGTTTTACTACGAACCATATCGAATCCCTTCGGATTTACCAGTTTCTCAGCCTGATACTCGATCCTTACACCGGAATCGTTCACCACGATCTGGTCTATGAAGGATGAGAAAAACAATCTCAGCTTTTTCTTATCGTCAGTAGTCCGGACGATATCCCGCAGCAGTTCGGCCATCTCCTGAACGTCATCTTCATCAATAAGGATCTCTGGCATTTCTTCTTCCTCGAGCGCGATCAGCTGAAGGTCAAGACTGTCCCGCTGCTGCTTGAGCTCGCGCAGGCGTTTTGTCAGATCTCCCATATTCGGCGCATCTTTGCCGTGCAGCTCGAGGACATCAAAAAGCTTTTTTAATCTCGATTCTACGTCACGGAGGGTTTTTACGAGCTCTTCACGGCGACGAGCCCGGTCTTTCACCCATTCGCCGGTGATAGCGTGCAATTCTGAAATTGTTTCGATCATCCTTTCTCTGGTCAGCATTTTGTCCAGGATCGCCTCTATCAGCCATTGGTCAAGATCAGGCGCGGATATACGCCTGTTTTCACAACCAGCACCTTTCTGCGCGGTCTGGCAGTTGTAGTAGTAATAGCGTTTGCTTCGGCCCGTGCCATTTTCCGAGCGCATTGCAAGTCCGCATTTCCCGCAGCGCAACAGGCCAGTAAAGACAAACCCACTATGTGGCGATCCGCCTCCATCCTGCGGGGTCCGATCGCCGAACAGATACTGAACAGTCATGAAAATTTCCTCCTCTACGATCGCAGTATGACTTTGTGCAATTATCCACTCCGTCCTTGGCCTGGGCTGACGAGTCTGTTTATTCGTCCGGTTGAAGACGATCTTGCCGGTGTAGACGTCGTTTTTAAGCGTCTCCGAAATCCTGTTTTTATTCCATCTGGAGCCACGCTTAAGCCGGCCACCCTCGTTCAGGGTCATCGCGATAGCTTTGCAGCCCATCCCTGACAGGTAGAGTGAAAAAATATCCCGGATGACTTGTGCCTCGATTTCCACAACAGACAGGCGTTTTCTTCTGCCATCCGGAAGCGCCACATACCCAAAGGGTACGCGGCCACCGTTGAAAAATCCATCACGAGCATTTTTCACCATGCTGCGTAGCGTGTCTGCACTCACCTGGCGGCTATAGTGCTCGTCGAAGATTTCCAACATGGATTCCATCATCCAGCCGGAATCCGTGCGGTTATCCAGGTCTACGCTGACGTACGCTACCCGTGTTCCGGATTTCTCCAGGTCGCGCTTGTACAGCGCCGCATCCAGTTTGTTCCTGGCAAAGCGGGAGGTACTCCAGCAAATGAAGTAGTCCACACCATAGGTTTTGCAGTACGTGATCGCGTCCCGGAATGCCGGACGCTCGTCAGTTCGTCCGGAAAGACCCGCATCGGTGAATACCCGCGCCACCGTGACACCAAGGATCGCTGCCTTCCTATGCGCCTGCTCGATCTGACTTTCGATCGGTAGCCCGTCATCAGCCTGGCGGCTTGTTGAAACTCGTGCATATATGATTGCGGTGCCCATGCGCTGATCTTAACCCCGTTTCGCGATCCGCAATATGTTACGAACGCTGATTTTTTCACATAACTGCCGTTCGATCTTTTCCTTGATCTCCCGCGGCGAAAGTCCCATCTCGACCAGGGATTCGATATACCTATTCCGCTGATATCGTATGTATGTACGATATCGCCGGATAGGAATCAGCAGGCGGCCATCATCAGCGTGATTGGCCTCGTCGGAATCCAGCATTCGCCACACTATAAGCACGTTATCGACACCTATTTTTTCTCCAATGTCGACCCAGTTGCGCTGGAGTCCCATTTTCTGCAATTCATCCAGCCGTAGGTCACGTTTTTTTTCTCCGACCAGCGCGGAGTTCAAAACCGTGCAGTTATTCTGGTAAGGGCCGGGCATTACGGATCAGAAATCCGTACGGCCCGACAAACCACTCTGAAGAGGAGCTGGTGATGCAATCGACAATCTCAGCAACACCCACAATCCCGCCAGTTTCGTATGCAGGAGGTATTGAGTAAGCAGGAATGATGCTGTTACCGGTGACCGGGTGCAGGCCCAGCGCCAGATCTGCTGCAGCCTTATGATCGATAGCTTTCCCGGCGTGAATTAGAACCGTGCCCCTGAAATTCGTGGACCAGTCCCGGTTCTCTATATCCTTGTAGCCGTTAACGATGAGCCACGCCCAAGGCTGGCGGATAGAAAGCGCGGGTTTCACGATTTCCCCTCCAGCGCGGCGCGGAGGTTTTCGACATCGCTTCTTCTGCTATCACCCATGTTGTCAACGATAATGGGAACGTCCAACCACTTCATTACTTCCTCCGCCGCCTTCCGCAGTCCGTCCGGACGGGTGTAGAGGTGCGCATCATTCTCAGCGCCCACCAACGCAACCCATCGGCCATCGAGTTCCGCGCGGTAATTGGCAAAACAGGAGATCTTCCCGGATTCGCTGAAACTCATTTTGAAACGGGCGCCATTCAGCAGATACGCCACCGGCTCCTGCGCTGACTCAGATTGAACGTGTTCATCCACGATCCGCTCCAACGTATCAATGTTTATGCAGATTGTTTGTGAATCATTTGGATCATCCTGATCCAGTTCACAGATGTCCCGAATAATCATCGCGGCTGAGCCAAAGCGGGGGTCAGCGACCTGCGCTGGGGGCGTCAGTCGTTTGCGCAGCATTTCCTCAAGTTCTGCCTTAGCCTCTTCAGCTTCGGGTAGAGCATTCCCTGAATCGAACCTGCCTCCAATCAATGCCCAGGCGCTTGCAAAAACCTGAGCCTGCTCCATCAACTCCCGCACAGCATTTTCACTATCTTGCGCTGGCGGTGTTGGGGCGGCTGCGAGCATTTCCGTGGATCCCGGCAAGCACGCAATCTATGAACGTGTTGTTGTAAATGTTGCTCACGCGTCCGGAAGTCTGGTTGCCGTAGAAAACTCCCATGTAGCAATTCTTTATTACATTTCCGTAGCACGTAATGTTGGTGGCTTCAAAGATGATTCCGATCCCGGCCCCGGCAGTGAAATCAGCTGGGCCGGACAAGTTCTCAAAATAATTTCCGTAGGCGGTACACCCGTCCGCGCTATGATCGAACAGGAGGCCGCAGCCATCGTAGATAACTGAAGAAATGTTCTTCGCTACGTTATGTCTGATGATGTAGCTTCCATACATGATATTGGCGAACCCTGTCGTTCCTTGCAGCCCATCTGCGTAATTATGTTCGACTACGTTTTGCCCGAAGTTGGCTGTAGTTGTCTGAGTGAATCCACCCAGGACAATACCACCCCCGAGATCCCCGACTCTTCCTTGGTTTGTTATGGTGTTCCCGAAAACCTTCGCGCCCTTGTTTTGCCCGGTCAACGGGACGTACGCCTTGATCGCGGTTCCGCCGCAGTTGGTGAAGGTGTTTCCGCTAACTTCCAGGTCGTAAATGTGGACAGTAGATGCCGATGTTGTGGTTGCCAGAAGCACAATCACGCCTTGGGCCGCAGAACATCCATTGAAGGTGTTGTTCGTGATCTTGAGATTCTCGTGATAGGTGGTATTCGTGCTCTGTGGCCACCAGCTGATAGCCGCTCCGGCACCGCCACCGGTTCCGCCGTTGAACGTGTTGCCGTCGATTAACTGGATAGGGTCAAGCCGCTTGACGCAGGGGCGTGTCACAAGCGCGGCACCCATCATTACGGGGCCATATTTCCGGCCGGTTTCGTTGTCCTGGTAGTTGTCGTGGTACTTGATGGAGCTGTAGGCGTAACCTTTGCTCGTGATGGCATCGATGCCATATGGAGTCCATTCGACCTGGGCCCGCAGCCTGTCGCCTTCGAGTTTGAGTTGCAGCACCTTGCCTGCCGCTCCATCCGCGGGCTTGTGGGCTACGTCATAAAAGATGTCCTGGCCGAAGGCGCGCGCGTTGAAGTTCTCGACCATCTGCCCGAGCATCTGGCGGCTGATCTCGAATTCGCCGTAGCGTGGATCACGAAATACTCCGGTGCGAGTCACTGTCACCCAGCTCGTCGTTTTCCCTTCTTCCAGCGTCACATGGAGTCCGGACAGGAATCGCACTGTGCCGGAGCGGGTATCGGATAAGCGGATGATTCGCGGTTTTCGCATGCTGACCTCTCATGGGGGTCCGCCTGCGGGCAACTGAGGAAGAGGGCGAGCAACCCTTTTTAATTGCCCGCGGTGGACTGAGCGGGATAATCAGTTAAAGGGCAAGACACAAACAGGGAGGATTACGGCGTATAAAAAACAGGCAGAAATGCCGCGGCTTGAAATAGCTCGATGTGAAGCTGATGCGAACAGGGTTATCCACAGAAAATGTGGATAGATGGCGGCAACAAAAAAGCCCGCATAAAGGCGGGCTCCTTGATTAGTAGAGTTCGTGGCAGGTTGCCACGGACTGAAGGTAACAATCAGGCAGTTTTGCGATCGGATTTAAGCAAGACTGAGGTATCGAATTCTTTCAGTCCGATCTTGTCGAGTGGCACATCCCACACTTCCGCTTCGGATATAGCGGTTTCAAGCAATTGATAACAGGCCAACGCATAATCACTGTCCCGATTGAGCATACCCCGCTCCTTCGCGACCTCGACCATTGCATTTACTATAGATCTGTAGCCCTGTGAATCATCCATTTTTACGTTCCTTCAAAATGCCGTGCAATATCTCGAGAAGCTCCCGGTGGCGCTGGATATCCTGTTTCCATCCGAGAATCAGCGCCGTCTGCCGGCGCTGGTCAAAATTGTCGTAGTCTGGAATTTTGGAGAATGGGTCAGCTATCCATTTTTCATGACGGGCAATCTGCTTTTCAAGCGTTCGTATTCCTTTCGACAGTTGTTTTTCAGTAAGTTCGCGTTGCGTATCATACCACCCGCTGTGCTTGCCCCCAGTTTTTGCTATCTCATAAGCGGTAACCATGCTCGGTTTGAGTCTAGCACCCCTGTTTGAGCCCTGTCCAACGCGTTTCTGGACTGACCGCCAGGATGATTTGACCATTCCCTGCTTGAGCTTTCCAGCCTCGAATACCTTCGCCTTGTTCACCCCGAGCACCCCTTTGCGCTGCTCGGGAGTCAATCTGGCCAGCGCTTCATTTACGGTTTCCTTGCCTGCCCGATCGGCATCCGTGATTTCATCCTTGAATACCACTTCCACGTAGGAGAGCGTATTCGGGTGAGCGGGCCAGGGGCATTTTTCCCGATTCGGGTAGACGCCAGGTCCCAGCCCATGAAGATTGGCGGCGGCGTGCAGGTCACATATGTCAGGCTCGGGATGCGCAGGGGAAAGCAGGAAGCGCACGCCGGCTGCATCAGGATGAGCAAGCGCGCCTGAGATGTAAGTGCTAGTGCTTCTCGTCCTCTTTGGGCTTGGGCGGCAGTCCGGCTTCGAGTTCGTCGAGCGCCGAAGTGACCGCCTCCTGTATCGGCAGTATCAGCCAGTACAGGTTTTCCGGGTCGAGGTCGTTTCTTGCTCCTGACAGCATCTGCATCAGGGATTCCATTGCACGGGTGGCTTGTCTCAGCGGCGCATAGGTCAGGTCGAGCGCCCGTTGGGGGTCGTTATAGGCATGATGGCTACACTCCCTTCAGCGGAAGCTGGGCAGCATCCTTGCCCAGGGAGGCGATATCCGGCAGCGGCTGGCCAAGCGCCAGGTGCACCTCGCGCAGGTGCGTGACCAGCCCGTTCTGCACGAACGCATCCCGTGTTTTCGCCACATCGTTCAGCAGCACGCGCGAGAGTTTGAGCAGCTCCGTGCGCTCCTTGAAGCTCATGCGCCGCGGCCCGGCGAAGTGCCACACGAATTCCGCCACCGCCTGCTTCATCTCCTTCGCTTTCGGCTGGCCGGACTCCATCACGATCAGCAAAAAACCGATGGGATGGTAGACCTTCGTGTCGTATTTTTTGCCGTCAGTACCTGTCAGTTTGACAGGTACTGAGTGCGCTTCGATGTACGGATTTCTGCCTAGAATTACATCGATTGCATTCTGTGGATCGGCATATTCCAGCCACTCGCCGATGGCGAAACGGCTGGCGTGGGGTGCGCCGTCGATGAAAACAGTCTCGGAAAGGGCGATCTCGCCCCAGTGGAAAGGAGTTACTTCGTTCATGTTATTACTCCTGTAGCTTGATTTAGGGTCAATTGCCCCGTAGGGCGGCCGGGAGTCCTAAACTGCGCACAGGGTGCAGCGGGCGTATTCCCCTTGCGGGTCTTGTATTAGCCGCACACCCGGCCATTGATGGAATTAGGGCGCATCGGGGCGAGCGATGGGCGAAAAAAATCCACAGCTGACGGGTGTGGGGCGGGATTCCGCCTGTGCATCTATGGAGTTTAGGTCTCCACCCGTTTTCACGGGCAGGGGTAGATTAAGATAAGTCAGTAGTGACTGTCAATAGAATTTCATCCTCATGTTAGCGTTGTGCTAATATTGCCACATGTTCAAGATTGAATTCAGCCGCGAAGCAGCAAAAAGCATGAAGTCGATGCCGCGCAATGTAGCGGCCACGATTCGCGGCAAGATTGGACAATTGGCCGCTGATCCCTTCGCATCGAACAACAATGTCAGGAAACTTGAGGGCCTCCCCGGCTTTCGGTTGCGCGTGGGGGATTGGAGGGTGATTTATGAAATACACGATGACCGCCTGGTAATACTTATCACAGCGGTTTCTCCCCGTGGAGGTGCTTACAAATGAACGGAATCCAATTCATAGAACGGGATGGCAAGCGGGAATACGCCATAGTACCCATTGAGGTTTTTGAACGCCTGATGGCCGCTGCAGAAGACATGGATGATATTGCTCTCTATGAAGCGGCTAAGGCGGCTGATGACGGCACCCGTATTCCCGCAGAAGTTTTGTACGCCACCCTCGATGGCGTGCAGCCAATCAAGGCATGGAGAAAATATCGTGGGCTGACTCAACAAAAGCTGGCGGATGGAGCCGGAATCAGCAAGGCGTTTCTCAGCCAGATAGAGAGCAGGAAAAGAGTCGGATCAATCGCTGTACTGTCAGCCGTGGCACGCGTATTGGAAGTTCCGGTGGATCTGCTGACCGATTGATGTTATTTTTTGGCAGTTGCTTGTAAGAGGCTGGCCTGGTCAGTCTCCGTTGGAACCTCAAGAATCTGGCGGGACAGATTCATGAACTGATCGTTTCGCTCACGTCCTACGTCCGCCGCCGCGCTGGATACCAACGCCCGGAATTCCGCGGTCACGCTATCCGGGTGCTCCGAGAGAACATCCAGATAGCGTTTCAATACGATTTCACACATCAATAAAGTGCTGTCCCTGATCATTATCTGGTCCTAGCCGGTTTCAATTTTTGCCAGAAGCGTGCCAGACCTTTTCAGCTCCTCGTCTATGTTGTCTCGCAGCAAATTGAAGGTGACCGCATCCTGGAGCCTTTGGTGCTGTGACGTTTCCCCGGAAAATCGGTACAGGTTAGAACTGGAGGTAGGATTGCTTCCAAGGCCTCATGAGAGGCAAAGGAGAAGCGATGAAGAAGTCGAGATTCACAGAGGAGCAGATCATTTACGCGCTGCGACTGGC
>Ga0209916_1001655_pt1 | contig 16505 bp, 19 predicted proteins | sample ThiBio_1000_plan_FD_183956 | JGI IMG/M metagenome (GOLD analysis project Ga0209916, IMG submission 183956) | Wastewater bioreactor microbial communities from Cape Town, South Africa - Thiocy_solids_2 (SPAdes) | ecosystem: Engineered > Bioreactor > Thiocyanate-remediating > Anaerobic-Aerobic ... | reverse complement strand
CCGCCAGGCGCACCAGCCAGTTGGGCAGTTGCCGCGTGGGCACCTTGCGCGCCGAGGCGCCCAGCTGCTGCCGCAGCGCCCGGGCGATCTCGCGGATCCACAGGAAATCGCCGGCGACGGCGAGGAAACGCTCGCCGGCGGCGGCCGGGTCGGTCATCGCGCGCAGGTGCAGGTCGGCCACGTCGCGCACGTCGACCACGCCGAAGCACAGCTGCGGGCAGCCGGGCATGGCGCCGTCCATCAGCCGCTGCACCAGCAGGATCGAGGTGGAGTAGTCCGGTCCCAGCACCGGCCCGAACACGCCCACCGGGTTGACCACCGCAAGCTCCAGCGCCCCGCCCTCGCGCGCGATGAAATCCCACGCGGCGCGCTCGGCCAGGGTCTTGGACTTGATGTAGGGCAGCACGCCCGCGCCGTCGAGGTCGGTCCAGCTCGTCTCGTCGAACGGCGCCGGCTGCGGCGCATGGCCATAGCCGACCGCCGCGAACGAGGAGGTCAGCACCACGCGCCGCACGCCGGCGTCGCGCGCGGCGCGCAGCACGCGCAGCGCGCCCTCGCGGGCGGGCACGATCAGCTCGTCCTCGTGCTTCGGGATGTCCGGCGGGAACGGCGAGGCCACGTGCAGCACGTAATCGCAACCGGCCACCGCTTCCGGCCAGCCCGCGTCGCGCTGCAGGTCGGCTTCGACGAAGGACAGCCGCTCGCCCGGCTCGGCCCCACCCTGCTGCAGCATCGCGCGCACCACGCCTTCGCGGCCGCGGCTGCGCACGCTGGTGCGCACCCGGTGCCCCGCGGCCAGCAACTGCACGATGCAGTGACTGCCGATGAAACCCGACCCGCCGGTGACCAGTACCGTGCCCATGACGATCCTCTGGATGTGTCCGCTTGCCGCGCCGGGTCGCGTGTTCAGCCCCGGCTGGGAATCTGCAGCCCGCGCTGCACTGCCGGTCGCGCCAGGCCGCGTTCGAGCCAGCCGGCGACGTTCGCGTAGCGGTCGAAGTCGACCAGCTCGCGCGCCTCGTAGAACGTGATCAGGTTGTTCACCCAGCCCAGCGTGGCGATGTCGGCGATGGTGTAGTCCTCGTCCATCAGCCAGCGCCGGCCGGCGAGCCGCTCGTCGAGCACGCCGAGCAGGCGTTTCGATTCGTTGACGTAGCGCTCGAGCGGCCGCTTGTCCTCGTACGCCTTGCCGGCGAACTTGTTGAAGAAGCCGACCTGGCCGAACATCGGCCCGATCGACGCCATCTGGAAGAACAGCCACTGGATCGTCTCCCAGCGCCGCGCCGGATCGGCGGGCAGGAACTGGCCGCTCTTCTCCGCCAGGTACAGCAGGATCGCGCCCGACTCGAACAGCGCCAGCGGCTCGCCGCCGGGGCCTTGCGGGTCGATGATCGCGGGGATCTTGCCGTTCGGATTGAGCGCGAGGAACTCCGGCGTGCGGCTCTCGCCCTGCATGATGTCGACCAGATGCGGCTCGTACGGCAAACCGGTTTCCTCCAGCATGATCGACACCTTCACGCCGTTCGGCGAATTCACCGAGTAGAGCTGGATGCGCTCGGGATGGCGTGCTGGCCAGCGCGTGCTGACGGGAAAATCGGATAGCCGGGTCACGTGGTACTCCTGCGGGGTGGGGAAAGCGCACGGTAAGTTGTCCCGCCAGCGGGTTCAACTCGCCGTTGCCGGCACGCTGCCGACCCCGCTACCGCAACCCCATGCGCCGCGCGGCCAGGCGGCGCGTCACGCTGGCGCCCGCTGCCACGACCAGAACCCGATATCGCGCCGGCGGCGATAGCCCATCCGCTCGTACATCGACGCCGCACGCCGGTTCTGCTGGCTCACGTGCAGGAACGGCAGGCGGCCACGTTCGAGGTTGTCGTTCGACAGCAGCGCCAGCAGCCGGCGCGCGTAGCCGCGGCCGACGAAGTCGGGGTGCGTGCATACCGCGCTGATCTCCTGCTGTGCCTCCATGCCCAGCCGCTCGCCGATCATCGCCGCCAGCTGGCCGTCCTGGTAGATGCCGAAGTAGCGTCCCAGCTCCATCGTGCGCGGACGGAAGTAATGCGGATAGACCAGCGCGGTCAGCGCCAGCACGTCGGCGCGATGCGCCGCGGTCAGCTCGATCACCGGCGGCCCGTCGACCGCTGCCATCGGCGCGGGGCACACCATCTGCGCCAGCGGTGCGAACGTCTCGAGCCTCCCGCCGCCCGACGACGATGGCGCCACGCCCAGCAGGTAGACCGTCTCGCCCGGTTCGACCAGCGACGCCAGCGCTTCGGTCACGTTCGCCTCTGCGCTGGCCACGCCGAGAAACGGCGCAAAGGCGGCGGGATAACGCGCCACGTCGCCGTGGCGCAGCGCGATGGCCCGGTGCCGGCTGCACAGGGCGGACCAGAACGGGTTGTCGAGTTCGGCCTGGTTCATGCCGCCATGCTAGCGCGCCGGCACCTCGTGTCGAGGTGCGACGCCGACCCCGGAACCGCCGGCGAAACCCTGCGCCGCTCCGCGCGCCCACGGACGGGTGTTGCCCACCCTCCGGCACGAGCCGCCTACAGGATCTGGCAGGCTTCCAGGTAGTTACCATCGGGATCCGTGAAGCCGAAATAGCGCACGCCGGCCCCGGTCCCGACCGGCTCGGGCGTACCGCCGTGGGCGCCCACGAAGGCATGCGCGGCATCGGCATCCGCAACCGCCAGGATCGGGTAGGTTCCCGCGCGTCCCACGGCGGCGCGGCCCGCGTCACCCGGTTCGCGTTGCCACAAGGTCAGGCTGGCGTTGCCCAGCGGCAGCACCGCCAAGCCTTCGCCGCCGTCGAAGTAGAGCGGCTCGGCTGCCAGCAGGGTCCGGTACCACGGCAAGGCATGGGCGAGATCGCGCACGCGCACGATCACCGTGTCGATGCGCAGGAACGGCGTGGTGGGCGGCATGCATGATCTCCGGCAACGTCGGCAGTGGGAACACGCCTGCGCGGCGCGCAGGCATTCCGGCGATCGTCCGGGCAAGTGCCGAAAAACTCAAGCGGGTCGCTGGACTGCCGCGGCAACGACGACCCGCGCCATCTTCGGCCACCTGTCACGACGGGCACTTCGTCGCGATGCGCCCCGCCACTCCCATCCGGGCGCAGCAGGGCAAAGCCGGTGCTAGCGCAGGCCCACCGTGCCGTTCGCCGCCTTCACCAGCCTGGCCGGGTCGTAGCCCACGCCGTCCTTGAACACCAGCGCGACGCGCTCGATGTCCTTGATGTTCGTTGCCGGGTTGCCGTCGAGCAATACCAGGTCGGCGGCCTTGCCCACCTCGATCGAACCGATGCGTTGGTCCTCGCCCATGAAGCGGGCGCCGTTGAGGGTGGCGACTTGGATCGCCTGCAGCGGGGTGAAGCCAGCTTCCACCAGCAGCTCCACTTCGCGCTGGTCGCCGTAGCCGGCGATCACGCCGCCATAGCCGGTGGGATCGAGGCCGGCCAGCAAGGTGCCGCCCTGCTGCACGAACGCGCGCTCGAAGTCCTGCTCCAGCTTGAACACCTTCGGCCACGGCGAATCGGTCATTTTTGCGACACGCTCGCGGCTGGCCAGGTACTCCACCCGCGTCTCCGGCAGCATCGCGTCCAGCACGCGCGGCTCCACCGGCGCGCGGCCGGGCACGAAGGTCTCGAACACCGGCAGGGTCGAGGTGACCGCCACGTGCTTCGCCACCAGGGTGCGGATCAGCTGCTGGATGCGCGGATCGTCCACGCGCATCGTCGCCAGCTGGGCCAGCGCGGCCTTGGGGTCGGGGCAGACGTCGGGCTGCTTGCCGGCGCTGAACTCGGTGTCCACCGGCAAGCCGTGTTCCAGGTCGTCGATGCCCAGCTCGGCTGCCTCGGTGAAACCGATCGCGCACAGGTGGCCGGTCACCTGCATGTGCTTCGCGTGCGCCGCCGCGATCGCCGCGGACAGCTCGGCGCGGGTGATGTGCATGTACGCCTTGAACGAGGTGGCGCCTTCGCCGATCCAGTAGTTGACCGTGTCGGTGGCGTCGGCCGCATCCGCCAGCTCGTGCATCTGCGGCGTGAAGCTGCCCTTGCCCTCCAGATACGGCCCGGTCGTGTGCATCTTCGGTCCGGGGATCTTGCCGGCGTCGATCGCCTTCTTCAGCTCCAGGTCGGTATACGGCTCGGTGCTGCCGGTGGTGCGGATACTGGTGACGCCGCCGGCCAGGTACAGCTTGGGAAAGCTCGACGCCTGCTCGGGATAGATCGCCTCCTTCGCTTCCGGGTTCACCTTCGGCGCCGGATAGAACATGTGGTCGTGCATGCCGACCAGGCCCGGGATCAGCGTATGCCCGCTGCCGTCGATCACGGTCGCGCCCCTTGGCAACTTCACGTGCCGGCCGAGCGCCGCGATGAGGCCGTCGCGCAGCAGCACCGTCTGGTTTTCCCGCGCCGGCGTGCCATTGCCGTCGATCACCCGCACATGGGTGATCGCCAGCAGCGGCTGCGCGTATTTCACGTACTGCAGCGCCCGTGCCGACAGCTGCGGCGCCTGCGCCCAGGCGGACGCAACTGCGCACAGCCCGGCCAGCGCGGCAGTCAACAAGGCATGGCGGCGGATGCATGGCGGCGCCGGGACAGGCGCGAGGCGGCGGGCTTGCGCGGGCATATCGGGTTCCCCTTTGGCAGGGCCGGCAGCGGCCCGCGAGAGCGCCAAGTTACTCCGATGAAATCCGCGATGTAACAATGACGCGACCTCGTTCCGTCTGCCTGCGTCCTGTTTTCCAGCCCCCGCGTCCCCATATCCCGCCGATGACTCCGTTGCAGCGATTCCTCGAAGCCCATCCGCGTCTGTTCGTGCTGACCGGCGCCGGCTGCAGCACCGATTCGGGCATTCCCGACTACCGCGACCGCGACGGCCAATGGAAGCGTCCGCCGCCGGTGAACTACGGCGCGTTCATGCACGAGCCGGCCACGCGCCGGCGCTACTGGGCACGCAGCATGGTCGGCTGGCGGCGCTTCGGCAGCGCGCAACCGAATGCCGCGCACCATGCCTTGTCCAGGCTGGAGCGATGCGGCCAGGTCGAGTTGCTGGTGACGCAGAACGTGGACCGCCTGCACCAGCACGCCGGCAGCGAACGGGTACTCGACCTGCACGGTCGCCTCGACCGGGTGCGCTGCATGGGCTGCGACTGGCGAGGCGAGCGCCACGCGTTCCAGCAGCGGCTGGTCGAATGCAACCCGGCCTGGACGCAGCTCGATGCCATCGACGCGCCGGACGGCGACGCCGAGCTGGAGGGCCTCGACTTCGCCTCGTTCGAGGTGCCGCCCTGCCCGCGCTGCGACGGCATCGTGAAGCCCGACGTGGTGTTCTTCGGCGAGGCGGTGCCGCGCGAGCGGGTGGAGACCGCCACGCGCGCCTGGCAGGCCGCCGATGCGATACTGGTGGTGGGTTCCTCGCTGATGGTCTATTCCGGCTACCGCTTCGTGGCGGCCGCCGCGCAGGCGGGCAAGCCGGTGGCGGCGGTGACGCTGGGCCGCACCCGCGCCGACGCGCTGCTGACCCTGAAGGTCGACGCGCCCTGCCAGGAAGCGCTGGCGTTCCTGCACGCGGACGAGCCGGCGGCCACCGTGCCGCGGCCCTAGCGCGGCTGCCCACGACCCCGGCACGCATTGCCGCGTGCTCGTCACAGGCGATGGCCTGCCGCAACCAGAAGGTTGCATTTCATGCCATGTCGGCGCAAGCTCACATGCAACCCGGAGGTGGCACATGAACGATCGCATCGAGAAGCGCATCGAGCTGAAGGCGCCGGTGGCGCGCGTGTGGCGCGCGCTGACCGACCACCGCGAGTTCGGCGCCTGGTTCCGCGTGGAGCTGTCCGGGCCGTTCGAGCCCGGCCGGGAAGCCGTCGGCCACATCACCTGGCCCGGCTACGAGCACATCGTCTGGCGCGCCGTGGTGCAGGCGATGGAACCGGAGCGGCTGTTCAGTTTCAGCTGGCATCCCTACGCCATCGAGCCGGGCGTGGACTACTCCGCCGAACCGCCGACCCTGGTCGAGTTCCACCTCGAAGCGCATGGCGAGCACACCGTGCTGACCCTGGTCGAGTCAGGCTTCGAGCGCATCCCGGCCGGCCGCCGCGCCGAGGCGTTCCGCATGAACGACGACGGCTGGAGCGTGCAGATGGCGAACATCCGCCAGCACGTCGAGGGTACCGCGGCGGACGCTCATGCCGGCTAGCGCACGCGCGCGCCTGGCGCGGCGCCTGCCGCAGGCCGCCACGGTGTTCGCCGCGCTTGGCGACCCCACACGGCTGGCGCTGGTGACCCGGCTGTGCGACGGCTCGCGCCGCTCGATCACCCAGCTCTGCGACGGCCAGCCGCTGACGCGGCAGGCGATCAGCAAGCATCTGCGCGTGCTCGAGGACGCCCGCGTCGTACGCAGCGAGCGTACCGGCCGCGAAAGCCTGTACACGCTCGACCCGCAGCCGATCGGCGAACTGCGCGCGTACATCGACCTCGTGTCGAGCCAGTGGGACGACGCGCTGGCACGGCTGAAATCCTTCGTGGAGAAGTGAGCGCCGGTCAGCTGGTGTGATCGAGGATGATCTTCCAGCCGTCGGCGGTCTTTTCCCACAGCAGCGAGAACACGCCATCGTCCTGCGCCACTTCGCCATGCGTCGCACGGTCGAGGTGGAAGCGGCCGGTCACCACCGCGTAGCGCGGCTCGCCGCTGGCGCCCGGCAGCAGCCGCACGTCCAGTTCGGAGAAGGTGAGCCGGCCCATCTGCTGCGTCGTCGCGTAGTGCTTGCGGTAGCTGTCGAGAATGGCGCGGTAGCCCTTGCGCACGCTGCTGCCGATGAAGGTGGTGTCGGGCGCGTCCTTGTAGCCGCGCATGTAGCCTTCCACGTCGCCGCGGTTCCACGCCGCCGCCTGCTGCGCCATCACCTGGCGGATCGCCGCGGCCTCGCCGCCGGGGCGGGCCGCGTGGCCGGGAACCGTCCCGCCCAGGCCCGCCAGCGCCAGCAGCATGCCGAGCCCGATAAGCCATGGTCTGGTCGTCATGCCGCACCCCTCGCCCTGTGTGATGGTCCAGTATCGCCGGCAACGCAGTGCGCAGGAACCGCCCCGACGATGCCGATGCGGAGTTTGCGTGGCCCCGTCGCCGAGGTGGCATCGAGAAACGCAGACGCCGCCCCGCCCGACCCGCCCCATACGGAGCAGGTTGCACTCAACCACCACGCTACCTACTCTCGACAGTCCTTGCCATGGAGCCGCCTGCATGCGCCCGATCCGCATCCTCGCCCTGTGCGCCGCCGCGACTGCCGCACTCGTTGCCGGCTGCCAGCGGGAAATTCCCGCCGCGCCTGCTGCCGCCACGCCGCCTGCCAGCGCGGCAACGGCCAACGACGACGCCCGGCTGGATGCCGCCGTCGACGGCTTCATCGACGGCATGTTCGAGCGCTACCCCACCATGGCCGCCAACGCCGGCAAGCACGAGTTCGACGGCAAGCTGCCCGACTACAGTCAGGCCGCGCTGAAGGCGGACGCCGACTGGCTGCATGCCGAGCGCGCCAGGTTCGCCGCCTTTGGCGACGACCGGCTCGACCAGAGCGGGCGCTTCCACCGCGACTACGTGCTCGCGGTGATCGACGGCCAGCTGTTCTGGCTGGAGGAGTCCGGCTTCCCGTACAGCAATCCGGCCTTCTACACCAGCGACCTGTCGCCCAGCATGTACCTGACGCGCCCCTATGCACCGCTGCCGCAGCGCATGGCGGCCTTCGTCGCCTATCAGGAAGCACTGCCCAAGGCCGTCGCCCAGATCAAGGCGAACCTCAGGCTGCCGCTGCCGGCCACGTACATCGAGCTGGGCGTGAACAGTTTCGGCGGCTTCGCCAGCTTCTTCCGCAACGATGTGCCGGCGATCTTCGCCGGCGTCAAGGATGACGCCCTGCAAGCCCGCTTCAAGGCATCCAACGCCGCCGCGATCAAGGCCATGCAGGATCTCGCCGACTGGCTGAAGGCGCAGCAGCCCCACGCCACCCAGGACTACGCGCTGGGCGCGGCAAAGTTCTCGCGCATGCTGCACGCCACCGAGCGGGTCGACCTGCCGCTGGACCGGCTCAAGGCGATCGGCGAAGCGGACCTGCAGCGCAACCTCGACGCGCTCAAGGCGGCCTGCGCCAAGTTCGCGCCGGGCCAATCGCTGAGCGCGTGCGTGGCCAAGGAGGGGGCGGACAAGCCGGCCGGCGGTGCCGTGGAAGGCGCGCGTGCGCAGCTCGCGGGCCTGCGCCAGTTCATCGTCGACAAGGATCTGGTGACCATCCCCGGTCCCGAGCAGGCCGAGGTCGAGGAAGCGCCGCCGTTCAACCGCTGGAACTTCGCCTACATCGAGATCCCCGGCCCGTACGAGAAGAACCTGCCCTCGGTGTACTACATCGCGCCGCCGGACCCGGCCTGGAGCAAGGCCGACCAGCAGGCCTACATACCGGGCAAGGCCGACCTGCTGTTCACCTCTTCGCACGAGGTGTGGCCGGGCCACTTCGTGCAGTTCCTGCACGCCAACCGCGCGCAGTGGAAATTCGGCCAGCTGTTCGTCGGCTACGCGTTCTCCGAAGGCTGGGCGCACTACGCCGAGGAGATGATGTTCGACGCCGGACTGGGTGGCGGCGCGCCGGAGGCTCACATCGGCCAGCTCACCAACGCCCTGCTGCGCGACGTGCGCTACCTTTCCGCCATCGGCCTGCACACCGGCGGCATGACCGTCGCCCAGTCCGAGCAGATGTTCCGCGACAAGGCCTTCCAGGACCCGGGCAACGCGCGCCAGCAGGCGGCCCGCGGCACCTACGATCCGGCCTACCTGAATTACACGCTGGGCAAGCTGATGATCATGCAGCTGCGCCAGGACTGGATCGCCGCGCATCCGGGCCCGAACGCACTGAAGGCGTTCCACGACCAGTTCCTCAGCTATGGCGGCCCGCCGATCCCGCTGGTGCGCGCACAGATGCTGGGCGGCAAGCCGGTGGCCAGCCTGTGGACGGCGCCCGCGTCGGAAACGGCCGCGGCCACGTCCAGGTAAGGCCACGCGCCGGTCGATTTCCGCCGCGCCCGTTCGTCCTGAGGGTGAGGGCTCGTCCTCCGCCACGGAAAACCGCCATGACCACCAACACGCTCCGCCTCCACCGCGTGCTGCGCGCGCCGCCCGAGCGGATCTACCGCGCCTTCCTCGACCCCGAGGCGATCGCCAAGTGGCTGCCGCCGCACGGCTTCACCTGCAAGGTGCACGAGCTCGACGCCCGGGTCGGCGGCCAGCACCGGATGACCTTCACCAACTTCTCCAGCGGCCACGGACACAGCTTCGGCGGCACCTACCGCGAACTGGTGCCGGGCGAGCGCATCCGCTACAGCGACCGCTTCGACGACCCCAACCTGCCCGGCGAAATGACCACCACCGTCACCCTGCGCGCGGTGTCCTGCGGCACCGACGTGCAGGTGGTGCAGGAAGGCGTGCCCGCGGTCATCCCGGTCGAGCAGTGCTACCTGGGCTGGCAGGAATCGCTGCTGCTGTTGGGCCAGCTGGTGGAACCGGACATCCCGGGCTGAGCGGCGCCGCGGCGGCTCGACGCCACCGTGTCGATTTCGCGCACGTCCGCTCGTCGTCAAAAAGAAGGCGGCCCTGCCGGCCGCCGTTTGCGCAGGAGACCGCCATGTCCTATGTCGATGGTTTCGTGATCGCCGTGCCGGACGCCAACCGCGAGCAGTTCATCGCGCATGCCCGCCACTTCGACGCCATGTTCCTGGAGTTCGGCGCCACGCGGGTGGTGGAGTGCTGGGGCGACGACGTGCCGGATGGCAAGCTCACCGACTTCCGCCGCGCCGTGCAGGCCAAGGCGGGCGAATCGGTGGTGTTCTCGTGGATCGAATGGCCCGACAAGGCCAGCCGCGACGCCGGCATGGAGCGGATCATGCAGGACCCGCGCATGCCCGGCCCCGGCGACATGCCGTTCGACGGCAAGCGCATGATCTTCGGCGGCTTCGCGCCGGTGGTCAGCCTGCCCGCCTAGCGTGCGGCGCGCTCACTCCTCTTCTTCCTCGAACTCCACCAGCGCATCCAGCTCGAACGCCAGCGCCTCGACCGCCTCGCGCACCTTGCGCGCGGTGGAGGCGTTCGGCGCCTCGATCTCCAGCTCGTGCGCGTCGGGCCCGTGGGTGTCGCTCAGGCCGGCGGAGCTGGAATCCGCGTCGTCCATGCGGTCCATCATGTCCGCGACCTCCTCCACGCGCTCGATGCCGTCCATGCTCTGCAGCAGATTGGTTACGGCGCGGACGTCATCGTCGCTTCCGGTCAGGCGCAGGCGTAGTGTCGGCATGGCGGCATCTCGTGGCGGATGGCGAATCAGCCTAGGCACGCCCAGGCCAAGATGGCGTGACGATGGCCACCCAAGCCGTCCGCGAGGAAGCCGGCCCCGCTAGTTGTGCAGGGCGTCACCGCAACCCAGCGCGGCCGTCGACGGCAGCGCAGCCGGGCCGCGCGTCCGCTGCAGGTGCGCCAGCCCCCAGACCCTTGCCTCCTCCACCAGCGGCAAGACCGTTGCTCCGTAACCGCTCAGGCGGTACTGCACCGGCGCCGGTACCGGCCCGCCCACCAGGCGCTCGATCAGGCCATCGGTTTCGAGCTCGCGCAGCTGCTCGGTCAACACCTTGTGCGAGATCGGCGCGACGCGGCGCAGCAGGCCGGAAAAGTGATGGGGCTCGCGCGCCAGCCAGTACAGGATGGTGAGCTTCCATTTGCCGCCGACCGCGACGAAGGCCGCGTGCAGCGGGCAATCCGCCAGCGGATGGAACGTAGCCGGCGGATACGCACCTGTACGTGCCTTCTTGTCGCTGGACATGGCTGCCTCTAGCTTCAGTCGATCGAACCACGCCGGAGCATGCCATGCCGAGCCATTACCGCGCTTTCCTGTCGTGCCTGGCCATCATGGGGCTGCCGTACCTGCCGGTTGCGCCCGCCGGCGCGCAGACGGCGCAGGCCGCCAAGGCAGGCGCGGAAACACCGCGCGATGGCCAGCACGATTTCGATTTCGAGATCGGCACCTGGCGCACGCGCCTGAAGCGGCTGGCGCATCCCCTGTCGGGATCCAGCGAGTGGCTGGAATACGAGGGCGTCACCACCGTGCGCAAGGTCTGGAACGGCCGCGCCAACCTGGTCGAACTGACGGCCGACGGCCCGGACGGCCATTTCGAGGGCTTGAACCTGCGGCTCTACAACCCGCGCTCGCGCCAGTGGAGCCTCAACTTCGCCAACAGCAGCAGCGGAACGCTGGGGCAGCCGACCATCGGCGGATTCGTCGACGGCCGCGGCGAGTTCTACGACCAGGAAGACTTCGACGGGCGCGCCATCTTCGTCCGCTTCGTGATCACGCCGCTCGATGCCGACACGATCCGCTTCGAGCAGGCCTTCTCGGACGACGGCGGCAAGACCTGGGAAACCAACTGGGTGGCCACCGACACGCGGATGAAGTAGCGGGGCGAAGCGAAGGGCGGGTTCCTTTGCCCAACCCGACGGTGGCTGGGTGAACCCGAGCCGCTTCGCCCGGCCCCGGCTGCTGCTCACTTGGGCTTGCTTACCACCTGCCCGTCGACCGTGGCGAAGACGTCCGTCTGGCCGTACTTCGATACGTCCGCGAAGGCCAGCTCGAATTGTTCCTCGCTCATGCCCCACTTCCTTGCCAGCACGGCCTTGTAGGGCCGCAGCATGTTGTTGGCGTTCTGCCAGGTGCGCTTGTTGAAGCGCGCTACCAGATAGTTGTAGAGCACGCGGATGTCGGGGTGATCGAACTCGCGGGCGGGAGCCGTCAGGTACAGGTTCATGTACTGGGGCGAACGGAACGTATCGCTGGCCGGCGTGCTCTCTCTCATGGAATCGTCGGCCGGTACGCAATCGCACAGGAAATCCCAGAGCGAGCGGTTGGTGTACACGTCGGCCAGCGAGGGGTACAAGGCCGCCGTCTCGGCGGTGGCATTGTTGGCCTTGATCTGCGCGGCGCGCCAATACGAAGTCGTGTATTTCGGAAGTTGCCGGAAGCGCTTCATGGGGGGCTGCTTCAGGCGGTACAGGCCGCCGCTGGCGTGTTCGCAGCAGATGATCCACCACTGCAGGCGATGGGTGTATTCGCCGTGGTTGATGGAAGCGCCCGGGTCCTTCCAGTGACGCGCCTGCCGCAGCAGCAGGTCGTTGAAGCTGTCGGGGTGGACGAACCCGGACAAGGTGGGCAACTCGGTCGGCGCGGCCTCGCCGCCGTTGAATCCCCACTTCAGCTCCTCCGCCATGAGGATCTTCTTGAGGATGCCGCCGAACTTCGGCGGCTTGTCCAGCAGCCACTCCGGCCTGGCGACATTCTTGTAGGCCTGGTCGTTCCCCGCTCGTTGCGTGAGCGTGGGCGACTTGATGCGAGGATCCTCGGAGTTCAGCTGCGCGAATTCGAGCGCCATCCGCTCATTCAACGTCTTGAGGTGTTTCAGGCACACGGCCTCGTCCGTCAGCAGCGCGCCGATCTGGCACAGATCGTGGAACAACGCCGACTCACCGGCGTACACCATCAAGCCGTCCCGGTTCTGGAATGCGCCCTTGAACTTGGTCTTGTCGTTTTTCTGCTTGTCGGAGTCGAAGTGGGGGAAGAATTTCTGGATCTCTGCACCGATTTGCGCCGGACTCATCTTTTCCATGATCTTTCCTCGATCGGAGCGACTGGGGCTGCGTCACCGGCCCGCAGCCGGTTCCGCGGCGTGGCCGACACTCGGTTATCCAGAACCACGACTTCAACCCACCGGCACTGCGTCAAAAGCGAACCCAGCACCGTCTCCGCCTTCGGCGGCCGAATGGCTAAAACAGCGTGCAGCCCCGGCGGCCCGAAAGCACCTTGGCCTCGTGGATCTCCTTGCTGACCCGGCCGGAGTGCCGCCACTGCTCCTTCTTCACAGCGTCGTCGCCGGGCCCTTCTTCGAGCGTGGCCCAGATGCTGCTGGCGCGGTCGGCTCGTTGCTGACGCAGCGCGCCGCCCAGGCACGCAGCTTCTCGTCGCTCGATCGGGGCATGCCGCTCTCCCGCAGCCAAGGAGACGGCATCGTACTCCCGGGCCTGGGCATGGCGACAAGTGACCTGCCGCGGCCCGTGTGACTAAATAAGCCGTCCGCGACACCGGGGTTGCCCCGGCACCTTTCCCCAGCGAGGAACCCGCCCATGCCCTATCCGCGCCAGCTTCCCGCCATCGGCACCTGCCGCTGCGGCCGCGTACGCCTGCGCGTCACCAAGCCGGCCATGCTCAGCATGGCGTGCCACTGCCACGGCTGCCAGAAGATGACCGGCAGCGCATTCTCGCTGTCGTTGGCCCTGCCCGCCGACGGCGTGGAGGTGATCGCCGGCGAACTGGTCCGCGGCGGCCTGCAGGAGGAACACAGCCACCTGTACTGTGCGTTCTGCAAGTCGTGGGTGATGACCCGCCCGGCCGGGCTCGACTGGTTGGTCAACCTGCGTCCTTCGGTGCTCGACCCGCACGCCGACTTCGTGCCTTTCATCGAAACCTGCACCGATGCCCGGCTCGCCTGGGCATCGACCCCGGCCCGGCACAGCTACGCCGGCTTCCCGGCGATGGAGGATTACCAGCCGCTGGTCGAGGCTTACGCCGCCGCGACCACGGATGCCTGACCCGCGCGCCCGAGCCTGTCGGCCCCGGGCGCGCCGCGATAGTCGAGAACGGAGTACCGCATGCGCCTGCACATCCTGTCCGACCTGCACCTGAGCGCGCAGGGCATGCCGCCGCCCGCAGTGGTGGCGGACGTGACCATCCTTGCCGGCGACATCCGGCGTCCGGCGGCCGAGGCGATGCAATGGGCCGCCGGCCTGGGTCGCCCGGTGCTATACGTCCCCGGCAACCACGAGTTCTACGGCGGCGCCATCCCGCAGGTGCGCCAGGGGCTGGCCCGCAGCGCCCGCGAACACGGCATCGAGCTGCTGGACCAGGGCACCTGCACGATCGGCGGCGTGCGCTTCGTGGGCGCCACCCTGTGGACGGATTTCGAACTGTTCGGCGTCGACGGCAAGGATCTCGCGATGACGGCGTCGGCGCAGTTCATGCGCGACTTCGCCGCCATCCGCAACGCCGACGGCAGCGTGTTCACCCCGGCCGACGCCTGCGCGCTGTTCGCCGAACAGTACGCCTGGCTCGCCTCCGTGCTGGAACAGCCTTTCGCCGGGTCGACCGTGGTCGTCACCCACCACGCGCCGACCCCGCGCAGCGTGCATCCGCGCTTCGCCGATTCGCCGGTCAGCGCCGCCTTCGTGTCCGACTGCAGCGCGCTGATGGGCCGCGCCGTGTTGTGGATCCACGGCCACACCCACGACAGTTTCGACTACACGGCGAACGGCACCCGGGTGGTGTGCAACCCGCGCGGCTACAGCGTCGGCGGGGTGAACGAGAACCCGCACTTCGATCCGTGCCTGTGCATCGAGGTGGCGACCGGCGCGTAAGACGAAGCAGCCCTTTTCGCCACGGGCAAACGTCTCTCCAGGCCCTGGTCTCGCGGCGTTGCCGTGGATCGCCACCGGTCCGGCCGGCCACCGTCCCTGGCCATTCCGGCCTATCGACACTGCGGACAGCGGCCGGCACCATGCCTCCCGATTCTCGAGGAGACGCGGAAAGATGGCTGCCGGACCGACTTGGATACTCGCCACCGCCGCGCTGACCATCGTCGCCGGCCCGCTGGCGCTCGGGCTGGCCGGCTTCGTCTTCGCGCGCGCCCCGCACGCCGCGCCCGCGACGTCCGCCCCGGGCTGGCGCCTCACGGCCGCCTCGACCCTGCTCTACGTGCTGGCCTTCAACCTGACGTTCTTGCTCCAGGAACTGGCCCTGGTGCTGCCGAAGGCGCTCACGCCCGGCCTGCACCCGACCCTGTACCACAACAACCACAGCTGGGAAGGCGCGAACCCGCTCGCCGCGCTGTTCCAGGGCACCGGGGCGCTGGCCACGCTGGCGGTCGGCCTGTGCTGCCTGTGGCTGCTGCGGCGCCCGCGGCCATGGCCGGGCAGCGCCCGACTGATGCTGTTCTGGATGGCCTACGTCGGCTGCTTCATGGCGCTGCCGCAGTTCGTCATCGGCGCGCTCAGCCCGGGCAGCGACGTCGGCATGGCGATGGGCTATCTGCAGCTCGACGCCGGCGCCCGCCTTGGCGCGGGCCTGCTGGCGCTCGGCCTGATGCCGCTGGTTGCCCTGCAGCTGCGCCAGCCTGCGCTTGCGCTCGCGGATTCGCCGGCAGCCATCGCCAGTCCCGGCACCCGCACGCGATTCGTGTTCCGGACCGTGACGCTGCCCGCCCTGCTCGCCAGCGCGCTGGTCATTCCGTTCCGCATCCCGCGCGAGCCGCTGGAGGTCGTCCTCGTGCCGCTGCTGGTGGTGCTGCCCGGCATCCCGTGGATCCAGGCAGGAGCCTGGCGCACGCGCGGGGCCGCGGCCAGCGGCGCCGCGACCGCCTGGCGACTCGCCTATCCGTTCGCCGCCGTCGTGGCCTTGCTGCTGTTCTTCCAGCTCGTGCTGAGGCCGGGCATCCGGTTCTACTGACCGGGCACCGCCCCCGCGTCGTTGGAAACCGCCCGGCCGCGCGGCGCGTGTCGATCCACGCGCTCGCCATTCGTCGCAGGCATGAACGGCACTCTCGCCGCCCTTGAACCCGGAGAACCGCCATGCCCAGCAAGAACACGATCTGCCTCTGGTACGACGGCACCGCGCTGGACGCCGCCACGTTCTACGCCAGGACGTTCCCGGACAGCGCCGTGGGCGCCATCCACCGCGCACCCGGCGACTATCCGGCGGGCAAGCAGGGCGACGTGCTGATGGTGGAGTTCACCGTCATGGGCATCCCCTGCCTGGGCATGAACGGCGGCCCCGGCATGCCGCACAACGAGTCGTTCTCGTTCCAGGTAGCCACCGACGACCAGGCCGAAACCGACCGCCTGTGGCAGGCGATCATCGACCACGGCGGCCAAGCCAGCGAATGCGGCTGGTGCAAGGACCGGTGGGGCCTGTCGTGGCAGATCACCCCGCGCGCCCTGATGGCCGCGGTCACCGACCCGGATCCCGCCGCGGCCAAGCGCGCGTTCGAGGCCATGATGGGCATGAGCAAGATCGACATCGCGGCGATCGAGGCAGCGCGGCGCGGCTGAAAGCCGCCCGCACTGGAAATGACCGACTGGCTCTACCGCACAACCTTGCTGATCGTATGGGCCGGATAGCACCTGCCGAGTGGCACGCTCCACGCGACGAAAGCCCGGATAACTTGGCAGCACCTGCGCTCCCGCACTCGGCTTGAAGGAAGTTCACCTTGGCAACCTCCGCAATGGAAACCTCGCCGCAGGCTTACGCACGCTTTGGCGGCCTGCTCTACCTGGTCATCATCGTTGCCGGCGCCATGGGCGAGTTGTTCGTGCGCGGCAAGCTGGTCGTGGCCGGCGATGCGGCGCAAACCGCCGGCCGGATCATGGCCTCCG
>Ga0209916_1001651_pt1 | contig 16619 bp, 9 predicted proteins | sample ThiBio_1000_plan_FD_183956 | JGI IMG/M metagenome (GOLD analysis project Ga0209916, IMG submission 183956) | Wastewater bioreactor microbial communities from Cape Town, South Africa - Thiocy_solids_2 (SPAdes) | ecosystem: Engineered > Bioreactor > Thiocyanate-remediating > Anaerobic-Aerobic ... | reverse complement strand
CCGCGCCGCCCGCGTCTCGGACCAGGGTCAACGCCTCGAAGGCGTCGAGCCGGGTCTTGGGGACGTCGGCCGGCTTGCCGTCGGCCAGGTAGCGGTCGAAGACCTCGCGGACGCTCGCCGCTTGCTTCGTCTTGTGCAAGAACTCCGCCAGGTGGCGACGTCCCAAGGTGGCCCGCGGGAAGCAGCGGCGGACGGCCGCGGGATCCACGGACATCCCCAGCGCCTCCAGCCTGGCGGCCATCGCGGCGAGACGGTCGACGCGATCCGTCCGCAGCCGCTCCAAAGCGGCGAGCAAGGGGGGACGCTCGCGGAAGTAGTAGCCCAGGAGGTGGACCTCCCGGCCCTCGAACTCACAGGTGATCTCGACGCCGGGGACCAGTTCGACGCCCAGGCGTTCGGCCTCGGGGCGGGCGACGGCCAGGGCGGAGACGTCGTCGTGGTCGGTGATCGCCAGGGCGGCCAGTCCGACGGAGGCGGCGGCGATGACGACCTCGCATGGGGAGCAAAGGCCGTCGGAGTGGGTCGTGTGGACGTGCAGGTCGGCGTCGCGGCGGGTCACGCGGCGGGGCCTTCCTCGACGGAGGGCTCGGCCTCGGGGTCGGGATCGGGCGCGACGCTCGGCTCGGGGTCGACGTCCCCCTCGACGTCCGTTCCGGCGGATTCGGCGGTCTGGAGCACCTTGTCGAGGATGCCGTTGACGAACCGGCTGGACTGGGCCGTGCTGTAGCGCTTGGCCAGTTTCAGGGCCTCGTTGATGGCGACCTTGGCGGGGACGTCGCGGCCGTGGAGGATCTCGAAGGCGCCGATCCTGATGATGTTGCGGTCGATGGCGGCCATGCGGTCGAGCCGCCAGTTCTCGGCGAGCCTCGCGATGGTCTCGTCGATCTCGGGTTGGTGGCCCTGGACCCCCTCGACCAGTCCGATCGTGTAGAGGACCAGTTCGCTTTCGCCCAGAACCCTCCGCTCGACGAACTGGCGGACGTCGGGAGTGACGGCGCCGGAGTTCTGTTCCAACTGGTACAGGACCTGGAGGGCCACTTCGCGCCCTCGGGAACGTCGGATCATGATCCTCTCGCTTCGGCCGTCTCGGCTTCGATCGCACGCTCGGGCCCCGCCGTCCCTGATCCGCTTCCGGTCGCGCCGGCCGCGGCGCGGGGCCCTGGGTCCATCATAGCCCGCGACCCGTTCGGTCGGAAGGGAAGTCGCGCGGCCGTGCCGCTTGCGCTGTCCCCAAGTGCTTGGCGGCTCGCGTCCCCCGTTCGGGCGTCGGGGGCCGTTCCCCGCGGACGTCGCGGATTCTACCGCATCCGACGGCTCGCCGAGGTTTTCGAGCTCGATTTTTCCTGACCGTCACGGATTTTGGGGGTGGTGAACATAACGGCCTTCCCCCCTCGCGGGGGAAGGTGGCCCGAAGGGCCGGATGAGGGGGGGCGCGCCAGACGGCCATCGACGTCCAGGGCTTCGCGGACGGGCTTCCGCGAATTCCGACGTTCGTCTCGCGTGTCATCCCCCTCATCTGACCGTTCCGCGGTCTGTCTTCCCCCGCGAGGGGCTTACAGGGGTAGGTATCTCGTCTGATTTATGAGAGTGGGATATGGAACGGGGCATGCAACCGGTTTATGGCGAACGGCTTAGCACGGCTGATCGCTCATCGACCGAGGTAAATCATGCCCCGCCCCAATGCGGTCTATCGTTCCGAGGCGCTCGATCAATGGACGGCCCGCGTCGTCGCCGGGTTTCCGACGCTCTCGACCCGCCAGGCCAGAGTCCTGGTCCTGTACGGCTTCGGCGTGGCTTCGGCCGGCGCCGGCGGGCTGACGCGGGTGGCGGAACATCTCGCGACCCTGCTCGGCCAGGCTCACGAGACGGTGCGGAAGCGGCTTCGGGAGTTCTACGTGTCGGCCGACGTCAAGAGCGGGCGGCGCCGCCGCGATTTCGATCCGGCCGACTGCTTCGCCCCGCTCTTGGGCTGGATCCTCTCCAGTTGGGGGGACGGCCAACTGGCGTTGGCGATCGACGCGACCTCCCTGGGCGAACGGATGACGGTCTTGTGCGTCTCGGTCCTCTATCGGTCTTGCGCCGTGCCGGTCGCCTGGGCCGTCTTGCCGGGGAACCGGCCGGAGACCTGGAACCCGCACTGGATTCGGCACCGCCTCTCCCGGCTCGACGAGGCGATCGGCAAGACCGGCCGGAGGCCTGGAACCCGCACTGGATTCGGCTCCTGAAGACGCTTCGGGGCCGGATCGACCCGTCTCGGCGAGTCGTGGTGCTGTCGGATCGGGGGTTGGAGTCGTCGGCGTTGTTCCGGGCGATCGTCGATTTGAGCTGGCATCCGTTGATGCGAGCCAAGGACCGGGGCTGCTTCCGGCCCGAGGGTTGGACCGAATGGCGGCGGTTGGGCGGGTTCACGACCGAAGTCGGAAGTCGATTCCAGAAACGCGGTTCGGCCTACAAGGACGAGGACGCGCGGCTGGAATGCACCCTGCTGGCGTGGTGGGGCGAGGGCCACGACGATCCCTGGTTGATCCTCACCGACCCGCCGCCGCAAGCGGCCGACGCGGCGTGGCGCGCGATGCGGGCGTGGATCGAGCATTCGTTCAAGAAGACCAAGAGCGACGGCTGGGGGTGGAACAGGACCCGGATGACCGACCCGACGCGGGCGGCGCGGCTCTGGCTCGTGATGGCGTTGGCGACCTTGTGGATGCTGGAGGTCGGCGGCGCGAAGGCCGAGGGGCCGCCGCCGGTCCCGGCCAAGTGGACGCGACGGATCTCGGCGTTCCTACACGGTTTGGCCGAGATCCGAGCCGCCTTGCATGGCGCCGGCGCCGCCGCCGGACGCTTCGTCCCCCAGCCCTGGCCCTGCGCCCCTCGCGACGCCGCGCCGCCCCCCGAAGCATTAACCAAAATCGATACCTATCCCTAAAAGCCCGCGAGGGGGGAAGACTCGTTCAGACCCCCTGTAGCGTGTCAAGCGTAGTGGCTCAAGTGGGTCTCAGCTAGAAGCAACGGCCTCCCCCTCAAGGGGCATTGTCCGCTGCCGCAGGTTCAGGTTTCGCTCTCGGCGGTGGCGGGCTTGGAACAGCTTGCGTCGCCGTTGCTCGAACCGCGCCGCCGGGTCGCCTCGGTAGTAGTCCAGGGGCGGCGGATACCCCAGCGCGCCGTGCAGCCGCGTCTCGTCGTAACGCCCCGCGATCCGGTCCATCGCCGACTTCGCCTCCAGCAGGTTGCTCGGTTCCTCCTCCCCTTCAAGGCCCTCCCTCAAGGTCCGGTTGGCCTGCTCCATCAGCCCGTTCTCCTCGGGGCGGTGCGGGTGGATTCGCCGGCGCCCCAGGCCGTTTTCCGTCAACACCACCCGGAACTCCTTCGAGACGTAGCAACTCCCGTTGTCGGATCGGATCTCCGGGGGGGCCGACGGTTTGCCGTCGGTGCCCCTCGGCAGGGTCTCGACCGCCTTCCGCGCCGCCGCGCTGACGCTCAGGCCGTCCATCGAAAGCAGGACCTCGTGATGGACGATGTACCGCGAGGACTCGTCCAAAAACGCCACCATCGGATACACCCGGCCCCCCACCTGGACCTGCATCAGGTCCGTGCTCCAACGTTGGCCGGGCCGGCTCGCCTTCCCGATCGCGTCCCGCTTCCGCTTGGTCCGCCGCCTCCAGGGTCGAACCAGATTTGCTCGCTTGAGAATTCGATACACATTTGACGGACTCAAATACGCCGCGTCCTCGTCCACCATCCTCCAGGCCAGTTTCCTATGGCGGAGGGTCGGGTGCTTGCGGGCGTAGTCCACGACGGCTTGTTGTTCCTCGGCGAGGGCTTCGTAAGGGGGGGACGGGGCGCGGCGTCTCGGGCCGGCCGGACCTTCGCCCGCGCCTCCTCCTTGAGCCAGCGGTAGTAGCTCTGGCGGGCGATCCCCAACGCCGCGAGGGTCCGCGTCGCCGGCCAGCCGCTCCGCTTCCTGGTCTGTTCCACTTCCTGGTGGACGCGCTTTTGCAGCTCCGGCGGGAACTGTCCGTGGTCTTCCAACCCTAGCGCCGCTTTTTTAGCTCGAGGTTCTCCGCGGCGATCTCGGCGATCACCCCCTTGAAGCGGGTCGCCTCCTCCTACAGGCGTTGTTCCCGGACGTCGGGGCGGCCCCGTTTATCCTCGAAGACGCGGTCGGCCGATCCCAGCAATTGCTTCCGCCAGGCGTAGAACCGCACCGGGTTGAGCCCCTCGCGGCGGCGGAGGTCGGAGACATCCACGCCCGGCTGCATCCCGGCCAGGACGATCCTCAGCTTTTCGGCGGCGCCCCGCTTGCGCCGCCGCCGCCCGTTCTCGCTCATCGGTGGTCCTCCAGATCGTCAACATCGTACCCTGGCTGGAGGAGGCCGACCCCTAACCTACCCGCTGTGTCATTTGGCTCGACACACTACAGTCGTCGATCGGACGCCCGAAGGCATCATATGAAGGTAGCGCACTCGGATCGTGACCCCGCCGTCGCACTCGACCGCGTGCTCAACGCCCGAAGGCATCATAGAAGGTAGCGCGGGCAGCGACGGCGTGAGCGTCAAGGCGATGGGCACGTGCTCAACGCTCGAAGGCATCATAGAAGGTAGCGCCTCGCCGTCGGGTCGCCAAAAAGTGGATTCGGAACGGTGCTCAACGCCCGAAGGCATCATAGAAGGTAGCGCGATGCTCGGCATGTACGAGCACGACCGCTCGGCGAGGTGCTCAACGCCCGAAGGCATCATAGAAGGTAGCGCGGGCGGCGTCCGCCCCCCCCCGAGCGCCACGTCTGTATGTGCTCAACGCCCGAAGGCATCATAGAAGGTAGCGCGCCGCGTTTCTGGACGCGCTTTCGAGCGGCGCCTCCGTGCTCAACGCCCGAAGGCATCATAGAAGGTAGCGCGGGAAGCCCGGTTGTCCGGTCGATCCGACAACCAGGCGTGCTCAACGCCCGAAGGCATCATAGAAGGTAGCGCGTTGGAAGCGGCGTCATGATCGCGCTCGCATGCGTGTGCTCAACGCCCGAAGGCATCATAGAAGGTAGCGCCGGCGTCGACCGAGGCCCCTGGAACTCGGTCCCGGATGTGCTCAACGCCCGAAGGCATCATAGAAGGTAGCGCCGAGGCCGCCAAGAAGCAGGCGCGGGCGTCGATCATGTGCTCAACGCCCGAAGGCATCATAGAAGGTAGCGCTCACGCCGACCTTGAACGCTCCCGCGAGGCTTTCGAGTGCTCAACGCCCGAAGGCATCATAGAAGGTAGCGCCGAAATCACGGGTCTGAGCCAGCCCGGAGTGTCGCAGTGCTCAACGCCCGAAGGCATCATAGAAGGTAGCGCTCTTTCGCCCGCGACCGCCGGCCGTCGCCCCTTCTCGCGTGCTCAACGCCCGAAGGCATCATAGAAGGTAGCGCACCCCCACGGACAGTCGCTTTCGCCTCGGTTCGCTCGCGTGCTCAACGCCCGAAGGCATCATAGAAGGTAGCGCGCCGACGTCGATGGTGATGGTCCGCCCATAATACGGGATGTGCTCAACGCCCGAAGGCATCATAGAAGGTAGCGCCGGCGTACATGAGGCCAAGGCAGCCCGCCTGAAACGGTGCTCAACGCCCGAAGGCATCATAGAAGGTAGCGCTCCAGTACGTCCCATGCCTGTCGGGCAACGCGATCCGGGTGCTCAACGCCCGAAGGCATCATAGAAGGTAGCGCGACGCCCGCCGGGAAAGAGGACGGCCGCGAAGACGCGGTGCTCAACGCCCGAAGGCATCATAGAAGGTAGCGCGTCCGCGTCGCTCGCGCCACCTCGGCGATCACCGGTGCTCAACGCCCGAAGGCATCATAGAAGGTAGCGCCCTATTCCACGCGCCGGCGATCGCGGGGTATTCCCCTCGTGCTCAACGCCCGAAGGCATCATAGAAGGTAGCGCCGGTGTCCGTGGCTCGGCAAGGGGTCGCTGGCGACCTAGTGCTCAACGCCCGAAGGCATCATAGAAGGTAGCGCGCGACACGCCTTCACCATCCAACGAGCCACGAGCGAAGTGCTCAACGCCCGAAGGCATCATAGAAGGTAGCGCTCGACTCGAGCTTGGCCTTGGCCGCGGCGAGCGTGTGCTCAACGCCCGAAGGCATCATAGAAGGTAGCGCCGGGTCGACCCCGACCACGCGGTCAAGCGCGCGGGTGCTCAACGCCCGAAGGCATCATAGAAGGTAGCGCCCGCAGGGCCGCCATGATCTTCTCCAGCGATTCCGAGTGCTCAACGCCCGAAGGCATCATAGAAGGTAGCGCCTGGCGGACGCCAACGGTGAGACGGCGCCGGACCTGTGCTCAACGCCCGAAGGCATCATAGAAGGTAGCGCGTGATGTACGAGCAGCACAAGCGGGCCTGGCAGGTGTGCTCAACGCCCGAAGGCATCATAGAAGGTAGCGCGCCGACGAGCGACGTCGGCGCCGGTCGATCTGCCTTGGTGCTCAACGCCCGAAGGCATCATAGAAGGTAGCGCTTGTTCCGCGCGTCAGTCGGCTTGCCCTCGCCGTCCGTGCTCAACGCCCGAAGGCATCATAGAAGGTAGCGCGGATAAGGCGAGGTTGCTTGCGGCGGCTCGCAAGGGTGCTCAACGCCCGAAGGCATCATAGAAGGTAGCGCCCAACCGCGAACCATGTCGGCCTGGCGCGGGAGGCCGTGGTGCTCAACGCCCGAAGGCATCATAGAAGGTAGCGCGCTTGCGGCTTCGGGCGCCGTGAGACTGGGAAACGATGTGCTCAACGCCCGAAGGCATCATAGAAGGTAGCGCGCGTCTGACCCGGCCGCTTCTTCGCGGCGCTAAGGTGCTCAACGCCCGAAGGCATCATAGAAGGTAGCGCGCCGGACGTCCTGTTCGTCGACGAGGCCCAGGACCTGTGCTCAACGCCCGAAGGCATCATAGAAGGTAGCGCAGGAATACCGCGTGGTTCGCGTATTCGATCCGGTGTGCTCAACGCCCGAAGGCATCATAGAAGGTAGCGCACGCTTACGTCCGGATCGCCGGGACGGTCAAGACCGGGTGCTCAACGCCCGAAGGCATCATAGAAGGTAGCGCTCGAGACCGACCCGTTCCTGTTCGCGCAATCGGTATCGTGCTCAACGCCCGAAGGCATCATAGAAGGTAGCGCCACCCCCTCGCCCGGAAGGGCGCCTTGTAATCGACGTGCTCAACGCCCGAAGGCATCATAGAAGGTAGCGCTCGGGCCAAGAGTCGCCCGAGCCGCCGCAGCGAGGAGTGCTCAACGCCCGAAGGCATCATAGAAGGTAGCGCCTCTTGGAGGAGGAGGCCTGGTACACCCGGAAGATGTGCTCAACGCCCGAAGGCATCATAGAAGGTAGCGCGGGACGCGACGACCCCGATCGCGGCGTCGAAATAGGAGGTGCTCAACGCCCGAAGGCATCATAGAAGGTAGCGCAGCAGCAGAGCCGCCGGTCAAGATGGATCAGACTCACGTGCTCAACGCCCGAAGGCATCATAGAAGGTAGCGCGCGGTGAAACCGAGCGGCTGTACCGCGAAGCCTTCGAGTGCTCAACGCCCGAAGGCATCATAGAAGGTAGCGCTCGCGGGGGCCGGGCGTCCTTTTTTTGGCCCCCTGCCGTGTGCTCAACGCCCGAAGGCATCATAGAAGGTAGCGCGCGAGCATGAGGCGCTGGAATCCGCCGGGTGGTCCGTGTGCTCAACGCCCGAAGGCATCATAGAAGGTAGCGCGTCGCGCCGCCGCTGGGGGATGGACGGCCCTCAGCTGTGCTCAACGCCCGAAGGCATCATAGAAGGTAGCGCGGGCGACCTGGTCGGTGACTTGGAGGTCGAGTCCGGTGTGCTCAACGCCCGAAGGCATCATAGAAGGTAGCGCAGCGTTTGGATCGCCCGATGCGGGCCGGTGTAGAGATGTGCTCAACGCCCGAAGGCATCATAGAAGGTAGCGCGCCGCAACGACCGCCTCGACCGCGAGGCGTCCAATCGTGCTCAACGCCCGAAGGCATCATAGAAGGTAGCGCGTCATCGGGATGGCCGCGGCGTCCTGATAGGCGCGGTGCTCAACGCCCGAAGGCATCATAGAAGGTAGCGCAGCCGTGGTGGAACTCGTTATCGGCCTCGATGGCGTGCTCAACGCCCGAAGGCATCATAGAAGGTAGCGCCGCACGGATTCGACCTTGCAAGCATAAGGGAGAGGGTATGGTGCTCAACGCCCGAAGGCATCATAGAAGGTAGCGCAGGCGATCTCCTCCGGTCTGTCCTCGAAGACCCAGTAGTGCTCAACGCCCGAAGGCATCATAGAAGGTAGCGCCGTGACGACGCGCGACGGGTCGGGGTCGTCGGCGAAGTGCTCAACGCCCGAAGGCATCATAGAAGGTAGCGCCCGAGACCAGGGGGGCGTTGGTGCGGCAAAGGACGTGCTCAACGCCCGAAGGCATCATAGAAGGTAGCGCCCAAGGAAGAGGTCGCGATCGTGACCGACGAGATGTGCTCAACGCCCGAAGGCATCATAGAAGGTAGCGCCAAATCGTCATCGCGAACGGATCTGGTTCAGTCCTGTGCTCAACGCCCGAAGGCATCATAGAAGGTAGCGCCGTCTCGTCCCGTCATCGTCTGCACGACCCACCGCGGGTGCTCAACGCCCGAAGGCATCATAGAAGGTAGCGCTCGAGTTAAAGCGGCGGCCGCGCGTTTCGCCGAGGGTGCTCAACGCCCGAAGGCATCATAGAAGGTAGCGCCGTACTTTCCGGCTCGAAGCTCCATGACGTCGGCGGCCAGGTGCTCAACGCCCGAAGGCATCATAGAAGGTAGCGCGCGTTGACCGCCGCGACGACCCACGCGAGATGCGCGAAGTGCTCAACGCCCGAAGGCATCATAGAAGGTAGCGCGGCGTGGTTCGACGCGACGCCCAGCGCGACGTGGGCGTGCTCAACGCCCGAAGGCATCATAGAAGGTAGCGCCGGTCGGAACGCCTTACCTGGATTGGGCCGAGAAGGGCTTGTGCTCAACGCCCGAAGGCATCATAGAAGGTAGCGCCCCCCTTGGTCAGCGACCCGAAGTAGCGGCCGAAGTGCTCAACGCCCGAAGGCATCATAGAAGGTAGCGCGAAGCATCCATTCCTTCGTCGCGCCGCGTCCGCAGGCGTGCTCAACGCCCGAAGGCATCATAGAAGGTAGCGCACATTCTTCCCCCCCCTACCCACTCCATTTTACTGGTGCTCAACGCCCGAAGGCATCATAGAAGGTAGCGCGGCCGCCCCCGCCGGAAGGCGGTGGCGCGGTGAAGGTGCTCAACGCCCGAAGGCATCATAGAAGGTAGCGCGGCTCTACCCCGACGACTTCGCCCGCGTGGAGGCGTGCTCAACGCCCGAAGGCATCATAGAAGGTAGCGCTTGCTCGGGACGGCGACGGTCGAAAGGTCGGTGCTGTGCTCAACGCCCGAAGGCATCATAGAAGGTAGCGCATCACGCCCCCCGATCCCGAGTACCCGCCGCCGACCGTGTGCTCAACGCCCGAAGGCATCATAGAAGGTAGCGCGTGGGGGCGGTGGCCGACCATGTTGCCGAAGGCGGCCAGGTGCTCAACGCCCGAAGGCATCATAGAAGGTAGCGCGCGCGCGGGTCGACGACGTGGGCCTCGCCGACGATCGCGTGCTCAACGCCGGAAGGCATCATAGAAGGTAGCGCGTCTGCGGGATGACCCACTCGAAAGCGTATGGCCCAGGTGCTCAACGCCCGAAGGCATCATAGAAGGTAGCGCCTGGTGGACGTGCGGTGGGATCTGGACTACCAGCACAAGTGCTCAACGCCCGAAGGCATCATAGAAGGTAGCGCGTGCATGCACCTGGTCTACATGCATGCACAATACATGGTGCTCAACGCCCGAAGGCATCATAGAAGGTAGCGCACAGACATCCAGGTAGGGCGAGACGCCGCCGCGTCCGTGCTCAACGCCCGAAGGCATCATAGAAGGTAGCGCGCTCCGGCAGCTTCGCCAGCTCGGCCAGGAAGTCGTCGGCGTGCTCAACGCCCGAAGGCATCATAGAAGGTAGCGCCACGATGAACTCCGGCGACATGTACGGCGACGAGTAGTGCTCAACGCCCGAAGGCATCATAGAAGGTAGCGCGGGATTGCGTAGGTTCCACGCCTTCCGGGCCTGCCCGTGCTCAACGCCCGAAGGCATCATAGAAGGTAGCGCACCTGGCGCCGCTCCCAAGGCTGGCCGTCCGAGATCGAGGTGCTCAACGCCCGAAGGCATCATAGAAGGTAGCGCTCAACGATCTGGGTTTCGACCTGGCCGACTCGATCGTGCTCAACGCCCGAAGGCATCATAGAAGGTAGCGCTCGCGGATGCTCGCTCTATTCACCGCTGCCGTTATGTGCTCAACGCCCGAAGGCATCATAGAAGGTAGCGCTCGGAGAATCCGAGTCGGTACGCCGACGAACGTCCGTGCTCAACGCCCGAAGGCATCATAGAAGGTAGCGCGTCCCGACCGCGATCTCGCCGAGCCCGCGAACCTCGGATTGTGCTCAACGCCCGAAGGCATCATAGAAGGTAGCGCATGAGTCGGATGATCGTCCTCGCGCTCCGCGAGTGTGCTCAACGCCCGAAGGCATCATAGAAGGTAGCGCACGCATGTCCGTGCAACGTGGTTTCCGCTTCAAGTGGTGCTCAACGCCCGAAGGCATCATAGAAGGTAGCGCTAGGTCGCGTCGTCGTCGGTCATCTGGGTCTTGGTGTGCTCAACGCCCGAAGGCATCATAGAAGGTAGCGCCGCGTCGTTCACCTCGCGCGAAAGCTCGTCCCGGAGTGCTCAACGCCCGAAGGCATCATAGAAGGTAGCGCCGGAGCGTTGACCAGCATCACGCGGCGGCTCAACCTGAGTGCTCAACGCCCGAAGGCATCATAGAAGGTAGCGCCAGGATTTCCGCGATCAAGTGGTGCGAATTCCAGTTGTGCTCAACGCCCGAAGGCATCATAGAAGGTAGCGCGGGAGGCCCGGTTGTCCGGCCGATCCGACAACCAGGCGTGCTCAACGCCCGAAGGCATCATAGAAGGTAGCGCACACGCGCGTTCAAGAGAGGCTGTTCAGGGAACACTTGTGCTCAACGCCCGAAGGCATCATAGAAGGTAGCGCCCCATTGCGATGCCGCGAGAGCCGGCGACGGCCTTCGCGTGCTCAACGCCCGAAGGCATCATAGAAGGTAGCGCACAGCGGCGGCGTCGGCTTGCTTCCGCCCGATGTCGAGTGCTCAACGCCCGAAGGCATCATAGAAGGTAGCGCGCATTCGGTCCGGGTTATGATCTTCCTCCGCTTCCCGTGCTCAACGCCCGAAGGCATCATAGAAGGTAGCGCGCGATCCCGGAGGCGCGGGCGGCGGCGGTGGCGGAGTGCTCAACGCCCGAAGGCATCATAGAAGGTAGCGCATACGTCACGGCGTCCCTCTACGCCCGCTCGTTCGAGTGCTCAACGCCCGAAGGCATCATAGAAGGTAGCGCGACCTTCACGAGTCGCGAGTAGGCCGAGCAAAGGGCGGTGTGCTCAACGCCCGAAGGCATCATAGAAGGTAGCGCGGGTGCCATGCACTGCCGTGCAACGGGAGTAGGACGTGCTCAACGCCCGAAGGCATCATAGAAGGTAGCGCGCAAGGACGCCGGCCGCGTCGGCGAGATGATCGGAGTGCTCAACGCCCGAAGGCATCATAGAAGGTAGCGCGCGATCCGAGCGAGGACCTCGGCGACGGCGGTCGGTGCTCAACGCCCGAAGGCATCATAGAAGGTAGCGCTTGGATCGCGGCGCCAAGGAACGGGCGTCGCGGACGTGCTCAACGCCCGAAGGCATCATAGAAGGTAGCGCGAAGGCGACGCCGACCCGATCGAACTCGCGGACGAGGTGCTCAACGCCCGAAGGCATCATAGAAGGTAGCGCGCCCTCCGCACGAGAACGAACCGTCGTTGCAGCACCCGGTGCTCAACGCCCGAAGGCATCATAGAAGGTAGCGCTCTCGCCGACGCGCCGGACCTCGCCTACCGGCTCGAGTGCTCAACGCCCGAAGGCATCATAGAAGGTAGCGCGTAATGAGATCATTCGCTGATCGTCGGCGTAAAAGTTGTGCTCAACGCCCGAAGGCATCATAGAAGGTAGCGCGCGACCTGGCCGATGCATACCCATTGCCTTATGCTTGCACGTGCTCAACGCCCGAAGGCATCATAGAAGGTAGCGCGCGTGGCGCTGGAGGCGGGCGATTGGGGCCGCGTCAAGTGCTCAACGCCCGAAGGCATCATAGAAGGTAGCGCGGTAGGCGCGGAATTGCTGGTCATCAAGCCGGGAAAGTGCTCAACGCCCGAAGGCATCATAGAAGGTAGCGCGCTAGAGACCGGCTTCCTGTTCCTCACGTTGAACGTGTGCTCAACGCCCGAAGGCATCATAGAAGGTAGCGCTTGCGCTGGACGTGGCCCCGCTTGGGGCTCGACCCGTGCTCAACGCCCGAAGGCATCATAGAAGGTAGCGCCCGTCGCCGTGGCCGTCAGCATTGGCCGCTTTGCGGACCCAGTGCTCAACGCCCGAAGGCATCATAGAAGGTAGCGCGCATGCACTATGCACCTAGGTGTACACCCACAGTGGTGCTCAACGCCCGAAGGCATCATAGAAGGTAGCGCGATCGGCGTGCCGTTGAGACCGCGACCCACGACGACCGGGTGTGCTCAACGCCCGAAGGCATCATAGAAGGTAGCGCGGCCAGAGTCTTGCCCTTGGTGTCGAACTTGTCGCTGTGCTCAACGCCCGAAGGCATCATAGAAGGTAGCGCAGGACGTCGACGCCCTGACGGGCGGCCGAATCCTGGCGTGCTCAACGCCCGAAGGCATCATAGAAGGTAGCGCTTGCTCGGGACGGCGACGGTCGAAAGGTCGGTGCTGTGCTCAACGCCCGAAGGCATCATAGAAGGTAGCGCGGCCCAATCTCACTGTCATACATTGTAACGGTTTGCGTCGGTGTTTTCACGCGCCTGGGGGGGAAGGCCGGAATTTCGAGGGTCTGGCGCTCGGAATTCGCGAGGGCCTGTCCGAAATACGTTTGTGAGGAAGGAGTTACTTCGAATCATGCACCTCCTGCGTTGTCAAGTGGTCGTAACTCGTGGAGGCGAGGTGACGTAAGGCGGATTTGACTGATCGTCGGGCGCGACGCGGCGAGGTACTTGAATCGGCTCGCCGCGTCGGCGCGTCAGAGGATTTCGAAAGACTCTGGGGAGTCGGGCCAGTCGGGGACGTTGCGGGCGGAGTGGGTCGTTTCCATGCCCTTCACGCAGTTCGCGCACAAGGGGATCATCAAGACGTCGTCCTCCGGGTCCAGGACCTGGGTCAGTTCCCATCGCAGGCGCTGCATCTGGGTCGGGTTGAGCCAGCATCGGAAGACCGAATATTGCATGCGCACCCCCGTCCCCTCCAGGATCTTGGCCGCGCGTCGCAGCCGGGCCGGATCGTGGACGTCGTAGCTGATCAGCCACCATTTGGCGCCGAGCATGAGAAGGGCCTCCAAGAGTCGGGTTCACCGCAGCCGCTGCCTCGCGAAGAGGCCGGGCTCGCCGCTCCATTCCTTCTCCAACAGGCGAGCCTCCAGTTCGATCGTCCTGGAGTACGACAGCGAGTAACCCACGACCGGATGCTTCCAGGGCTCGTCGAGCCGGTTCTCGAACAGGCCGATCGCCTTGCGGCGGCCGGAGTCGGAGAGCCAGGTCTTGGCCTTGGTGGCCACGAAGTCCGCCTCCGGATCCCACTGGCCGCGATTGAGCGAGGCCACCAGGACCATGTCCCAAAGCGGAACGCGGAAAAGCTCCATCAGGTCCAGGACCAAGGGATGCGCGGCGCTTCGAGGGGTGTGGAAGAAGCCCAGGGCCGGCTCCAACCCCGAGGCCAACACCGCCTTCATGACCGCCGTGTGCAACAGCGCGTAGCCGAAGCCGAGCAAGGCGTTGAAGCGGTCGACGGGCGGGCGGCGGCTTCGCTTCGAGTAACGGAGCGAGTCGGGGACCTTGGGCCCGACCAGACGCGCCAGCCCCTGGAAATAGCCGACGGCCGCGGAGCCCTCCAGGCCGCGAAGCGAATCGCGGTCGGCGGCCGAGTCCAGGAAGGCCAGGGCCGAGCGCAGCGGTTTGAGGTCGTCGAGCATCGCGGCGCGCGCGTCGTCGTCGCCGCGGGAGCCGCGGAGGAGGTAGCGGTGCTGGCTTTCGACCTTGCCGCGGACGAGCGCCCTGGCGAGCCTGAGGCAGACGGCCTCGTCGGCCAGGGCGCGGTACTGACGGATTCGGCGTTGGACCTGGCCGACGGTGGCGGTAAGACTGGCCTCGTGCCGCCCGGAAGCGGTGAACCAATGCACGGCGACGCCGCGCCGGGCGCACAGCTCAAGCGCCTGGCTCGACGCCTGGACGCCGCCGTGCAGGAGCACGGATTCCAGTTCGCGGATGGGCCGCTTGACCTCGCCGCCGTCGTCGGGCTGACGGACGACCAGCGCCTCCCCCGCGCGGCCGACCCGCGTCCCCGGCTTGACGACGTGGAGGCAGACGCCGTCGCGGTCGGGGGGGAAGAGCCGCCGCGCGTCGCGCTCGGGCCGCTCCGCCTGGCGGACCTCCTCCGGCAGACAGACCGGCGCCAGCGAACAATGAACGCACAAGCGTTCGTTGTCGGTCACGGGGGGCCGCTCGTCGGATTCGCGAAGCCGCCGGGCGGTGGCGACGGCCTCTTGAAGCTCGGCCCGCGCCGGTTCGTCGATCGGCACGCGGACGGTGACGCCGTCGGCGTGGTAGCGGACGCGGCCCTCGGGGACGGTCGCGCCGGTGGCGGATTCGATCAGGACCGCGTAGGCGATCACCTGAAGGCGGTCGGACGGCCATGCGGAGGCGGCCGCGCCGTCGCGCCGCGACTTCCCGCGCTTGTGTTCGTAGGGGAGCAGCGAGCCATCGCGGCGGCGGAGGGCGTCGACCCTGCCGACGAGACCGAGGCCGGGATCGGCGAGTTCCAGTTGCGTCGGCTCGCCCTCCTCATCGGCCTCCAGCGAGGCGTGCAGCTCGCGGCCGGCGTAGACGGCGGCGTCGGCGACCCGAATTCCCTCGACCTCCTCCAGGTAGAAAAATCGTTGGCAGTAGGCCAGCGCGTGCAGGGACATGACGCGGAGCGGAAGCGCGCGGTCGCCTTCGGGGGCGGTCGCCATCGACGTCCTCCTTCCTCGACGAGTGATGGGATGAAAGGGGCCCGACCGGATCAGGTCGGGGCGATGACGGGCATGCGGTCCAACGGCGGCGGCGCGGCGACGTCAAGGCGCCTCACCAACTCCCCGCTGGCATAACGAGTCCCCGCCGAGCCGACGTGGTCGACCCAGACGGGGAGGGACAACCGGCCCCTGTCGGCGGTCAGGTACGACCAGACGACCCCCCCGTCGCCGGGACGGAGCCGCCGGACCTCGTCGACCAGGTGCGTGCTCTCCCCCAGCGAGAGCCCGCCGAAGCGGTCGACGCCCCGAGGGGCGTCTAGGGCCGTGGCGACGCGCGTTTCCAACGTCTGGCCTGATCCGGCCTCGCCGGAGGAGTCGAGCCAGATCGCGAGCCGGACGTCGGTGAGCAACTCCTGAAAGTCGGGTCGGGAGTTGGTCGAATGCCCGAGTTCCTTGTTCTTCACCCGCCAGAGGGTCCGTAGCACCGTGGAGCGATCCGGCCGTCGAGGCATTTCGACCGCCGCGTCGCTCCCGAGTAGGCCGGGGGAGACGCGCGCGGCGAGGTGACGGCGGCGGTCGGTCTCGCCGACCAGGGAGAGGAGGAACCCGTAGCAGGTGGCGGGGGGCGGCAGGTCCTCGGTCTCCCAGTACTCGCGGGCGAACCCCTTGCGAAAGCAGGCGACCGGGGCCGTGACGAAGAGCCCGATCATGGTTAGGCCCCCATCATTTCGCAGACGAGTTCCGCCGCCTTGCGGACGCCGGGCTCCAGCGTCGCCCCGTGTTCTCGGAGCGTCTTGGCCGCATCCGTGTGGGCGAACCCGCCGGCGACGATGAGTTCCTCGCCGGGGACGTCGCCGGCCGCGACCCTGCGGATGAAGTCCTCGGCGGACAGTTCGCGCGACCTTTCGTCCTCGCGGAAGGCGTAAAGGAGTCGCGGGGCGGGGTCGTGGGTGACGCGGAAGATGGCGCTTTCGGGGCTGAAGTCGTAGAGGAAGCGACCGTGGTTGCCGGCGACCTCCCCCAACGCGCAGAGCTCCCGCACGGCCGTTTCCGCCCTGGCCGGAACGCGCAGCCTCCCCGGCGTCATGGCGAAGCCGTATTGATAGCGGGTGGCGTGGACCTCGGTGCCGTAGGGGACGGGGTTGACCCCCTTCTTGGAGGCCGAGGGCGTCGCGCCGGGGCTGGCGGCGTTGAAGGTGACGTCGCCGCCGAAGGGGGTCAGCGAGATCGCCCGGGTGATCTCCAGGACCGCGCGCCGGACCTTGGCCGTGCCTTTCGGCTTCTTCGGGCCCTTCTTCTTGCCGCCGTCGTCGCCGTCATCCTTGTCGCCGCCTGATCCGTCGCCCGCCTCGTCCTTGGCGGCCTCGGCGCTCATGAAGCCGAGCAGGTCGTCGTCGATGTAGGTCGCGCCCCCCCCCCCCCCCCCCCCC
>Ga0209916_1001650_pt1 | contig 16643 bp, 20 predicted proteins | sample ThiBio_1000_plan_FD_183956 | JGI IMG/M metagenome (GOLD analysis project Ga0209916, IMG submission 183956) | Wastewater bioreactor microbial communities from Cape Town, South Africa - Thiocy_solids_2 (SPAdes) | ecosystem: Engineered > Bioreactor > Thiocyanate-remediating > Anaerobic-Aerobic ... | reverse complement strand
GGTGTCACCTTGTTTTAGGTGCAAATAGTAACGCTTAGCCTCGTCAAGCAACTCTTTGATTTGACGGGGAATAATGTAGGCGCCCGGGAAGCAATCTTCATAAAATCAACAGTTTGCTGTTAGCCTCAGATCTTCTCCACGGAAAGGCCGGAGGTAGGCATGCAGTACTGGCAGGCGCCGTATCTTGGGCTGCGCACCATTCCCAAGGAGCTCAATCAGTTCGAGCTCCATGCCTTCTTCACTTACTCGGCCAAGGAACGGCGCGTCATTCTCGCCAAGCGCGACGCGCTGCACCGGCTGGGCCTGGCGTTGCAGATCGGCTTCATCCGGATGACTGGCAGCGTGCTTGCGGCCGTCAAAGTAGTCCCTGCCGAGCTATGGGCACATCTAGGCAAAACGCTGGAGATCACGACGCCGGATATTGCCTCGCTCCGCTCGCTATATCGCCGCCGGCCGACCTTGTTCGCGCACCAGAACGCCGCCATGGAAACGTTGGGTTTTGGTCGCATGTCCGAACACCAGCGCCGTGCCCTGGTGCGCTACCTGCGTGTCGAGGTGCTGTCCGAGTTCGATCGTCATCGTTTGAAAACACACGTCAAAACGTGGCTGTACGAGCACGGCATCCTCATTGAGGGCGAGCGCCCACTGAAGAGCGCCATCGATGTCGCGCTAAAGCTGGCCGAGGATGAACTCGGCACCGTGCTGCAGAAGGACGCCCCTTTCACTGTCCTCGATGCGTGGGTGCGGGCCTGCGACGAACCCCATCGCTCTGGTCTTTCCTTTCAGGAATGGCTTGCGCAAGCACCACGCCGGCAGTCGCTCCCCCAGATTCGCGAACAGTTCGAGCGGATCCAATACCTGACCCAACTCGGTGTGGCCGCACACCCCATGCCTTCCGTGTCGGATCACATCAAGCGCCATTACGCCCAGGCGATGGCAGATCGGCCACCCGCGGCGAGTAAGCGTATTGCGGCAACGCGCCGGACCATCGAGGTCGCCTGTTACCTGCAGACGGCGCTGTGCACCGCCACGGACCGGGTGCTGGCCATGACGCGCCAACACGTAGCCGATCTTTGGGGCAACGGGATGCGCGCCGTGGTCCAATCCGCCGAGGCGCGTGCGCGCACGCTGACCACCTTTGCGAAGGAAGTCCGCGAGCTGGCCCTCGATCGCTCCCTTCGCGAAGAGGATCTGCGTGCGGCGATTCTGCGTGCGGTGGAACAGGTCGGCGGCGGCAAGAAACTCAGCCGAGCGCACCTGACCCGTGAACAACTCCTCCTCAAAAACAACCGCCACTCGCGCTCGCTGTTGAAAATGCTGTGTGCGCTTCCCTTTGAGAGCGTGGCGCCGCACCCGGTTCGTCAGGCGCTGGACGCCTTGCGCGAGATCTATCTGCAGCGCAAACCAGCACTGCCCGAGGCGATACCGGTTCACCTCGGCAAAGTGTGGGACGACATGCTGGCAAATCCCGACCGGCAACGTGCCCTGCAGGCCTTCGAGGTGGCGACGCTGCTGGCGTTACGCCGTGCCCTGAAGAACGGCAGCGTGTATGTCGCGCACAGTTTCAGCTTCCGCAGTCGCGAAAGCATGCTGATTCCGTCCGCGGAATGGACCAAGAGCAAGACGCATCATTACGCGCGCTTGAAGCTGCCCCGCGACGCGAAGGAATTCACCGGTCCGCTGGTCGAGGAAGTGTCCAAGCAGCTCCAGCACCTGAGTGAAGCCGCGCAGGCTGGCGACGTCACCGTGGACAGAGACGGTGTGCACTTGCCCAAACTCCCGGCGGAGGACGTGCCGGAAGCCGTGATGGTGCTTCGGGATGCCCTGATGGAGCGCATGGGAGCGGAAGAGCTGCCGGGCGTCATGATGGAAGTGGACAGCCACACCCGCTTCAGCTGGACGCTGCTGGGCCGCGAGCCGCGCTCGATCGATGAGTTGCGCTTGGTGTATGCCGGTCTTCTTGCGCACGGCACGGCATTGTCCGCCGCCGATACGGCGCGCATGATGCCGGGCCTCTCCGCGGATGCCGTCAATCAGAGCATGCGTTGGATCGCCCAAGAAAAGCGCTTACGGGAAGCCAATACCGCCGTCTTCGAGTACATGCACAGCCACCCCATTGCCGAATCCTGGGGACGCGCCGATCTGGCGTCCGCGGACATGATGAGTCGTGAAACCGTCAAGAGCAGCCCCCTGGCACGTCGCGACCCGCGCACGAAGAAGAAGTCGATTGGCATCTACACGCACATCCATGACCGCTGGGGCATCTTTCACGACCAGCCCGTCGTGCTCGGCGAACGGCAACAGGGTGTGGCCTTGGAAGGGGTCCTTCGCCAAAGCACGGTCACGATCAACCAATTGGCGGTGGATACGCACGGTCAAACCGAATTCGGCATGTTCTTGGCGAAAACGGTGGGAAAGGATATGTGCCCACGGCTGCGTGATGCCAGCGCACACAAGCTGTATGTGACCCCGGCGATGACGGTGCCCGAGGGGCTGCGCAGCGTGATCGCCAAGAACCGAGCGCATCCTGAGAAGGTGGAGCCCGTATGGGATGAATGGGTCCGCATGGCGGCCTCCACCCATGTCGGCAAAGCGAGCGCGGTCGACATCCTGTCCCGCTTCGGCTCCGCCGCGGCCGGTGAGCAGTTGTACGACGCGGGCGTCCAGATCGGCCGATTGCTACTCACGCTCTATCTGTGCCGCTGGTTCACGCTACCCGACTTCCGCCGGGAAATCCTGCGCACCCTCAATCACGGGGAACGTGTCCATGTGCTGGAGCATGCGCTGGAAACGGGCAAGGTGCCGCGGCATCAGATGAGCCACAACGCGCGCCTCCGAAGTGTCTCCTCCGCCATCACGCTGTTGAGCAACATCGTCATGGCGTGGACCACGGCGCGCATGCAGCAATCGCTCGCGACCTTGCCCGCCGACATCGCAGCCCTCGCGGTGCCCGAGAACCTGCGCCATATCGCGCCGATCCAGGAGCGTCTCGTGAATTTTCGCGGGCTGTTCCTGTTCCCGGTCGAGCGGTACATGGCGCGGTTGCTGCCCACCCTGCAGCCGGTCAGGCCGGTGCTGCGGAACATGCGTTAACGTCGTTGGAAGCCGCCACGCGTTCGCACGGAATCCCGCATGACCTCCCAACGCAAATCGCCCGCCGAAGCGGCTGCCGGATTAAAGCTGCCACCGGATGTGTCCTTTCACCGCGACCCTTTGCCGGACGGTATCGCCTACGTCTTTCGGCACGCCGAACTGGGGGAGTTGGGACGCCTGCGCGTCACAGGTACCGCGTCCGGCGAAACCTGCGTGGTCACCGACATCGCCGGCGACGAACGGGAGGCGATGTTTGCCCAGCGGCGCGCGATATTGGAACCCCTGTCGCACCAGATCGTGACGGCGCTGGAGTCCATTCGCGGTCCGAGCAGTACGCCACCACCACCCTTGGCGGCAAAGCACTCGCTGCCCGGCGGCACCATCCACGTCGAAGAAGTGCGTTGCGACCGCTGCGGTGCATGGGTGGCTTTGCTGGTGTTTGCCGAAGGCGCCACCGATCATGGTCGGTTCGAAGACGTCGCGCGGCAGATGTACCCGCACTACGCGGTCACCACGGTGCCGACCTACATCATTGGTCCCGAGCAAGGCAGCACGCCCGCCAATTTCCGAGCCGCCATCCTGAAGGTATGGCCGCAGCGCGAACCGATCACGACGTTGACCCCTGACCAGTTTCGGTCGCGCATCACGCGGCTGCTGACGGGGCATTGCCGATAAGCCGGCGAACAGCTTGCCTTCATGTCCGGCTGATCCACCAAAGAGTGCGCCAGGCTGTCAGGCGTCGCCGGCAGGACGTCTCAACGGCCATGCAGGGAGGCGATGAGGGGGCAGGTAATGGTGCCGCGATGCGAATGACATTGCGCGACCAATCGAGCCAGTACGGTTTCCATGCGCTTGAGGTCTTTCAGGCGTCCCCGCACGTCGGCCAGGTGCTGCGCGGCGAATTGTGCCGCCTCACTGCAATGGGTGCCGTCCTCCAGGGCGAGCAACTGTGCGACTTCGTCGAGGCTGAAGCCCAAACGCTGCGCTGACTTGATGAATTTCACACGAGCGACATCGGTATCACCATAGCGGCGGATGCTGCCATAGGGTTTGTCCGGTTCCGGAAGCAGCCCCTTGCGCTGATAAAACCGGATGGTTTCCAGGTTGACCCCCGCGGCTTTGGCAAACGCACCGATGGTCAGTTGTTCCGATGGCTTCCCCATACCCATTGACTCCGTACATGACTACGGACATAGCGTACACCCACCTCACCCCCTGGGAGACGTTCGTGTTCATTCACTTCTACACGGTGCCGCTCGTGTGCGAGGCGGTGCCGCAGATCGGTTGCGGGTGCCTTGCCAAACCCGTTTTGGCACGCCTGGAGGTTCATCCTGATATTGCAGAGGTTTGGCTGCACCATCGCGGTGACGTGATCGCGATCAAATGGCTGCGTGAGCTTCGGGTCGACCAGCAGGTCGGCCTCCTGCGTGCTGCCCTCGGCGGTGACAGCCAGGTTGCTTTGGTAGCTGCCACGACGGCGTCGGCGTTGCTTGCCACATTTCCGAACCCTTCATACTGGTACCGGCGCGAGACGGTCGATCAGCTCAGTCAGGAGGAGGCGCACACCATGGCCGCCCGTCTCGTCCAGCGGCTGTCGCAAGCACGCGTTCCGTTGCCCGATGGGGCCGCGCTGCAATGCGATCTCGCGTGTGCGCTGCTAGAGGTTCTTGTGGCAGACGAGGCCTTGCCTATCGAAGCTCGACTTGCCCGGCTACTCGGGGTGGCGCGAAACACATTCCAGCAGCATCTCGGACCGAACGCGCTGCCGCAGCTGGAGGCGTGGTTGACGCCCGCTGCGCTCCTGCCCGAGGCCGCGGGTTGACGTGCCGACTTCGCGTCAGATCGTGGGTACGACTCCGTGCTTCAGGACCGACATCTGCGATCCGCCGCGTCTCAGGCTACGACAGGACGGCTCCGCCACGCGAGTTGGATCATGACTGACGTTTGCGTGTGCCACAGCGTGACCGAGGAGGACATTCGCCACGCGGTGGTGGCCGGGGTGCGCAGTTTCGAAGCATTGCAGTGGCTCACCGGCTGCTCGGGTGGCTGCGGAGGCTGCGAGCAGGAAGCACGCCAGCTGCTAAGCGACATCATCACGGAAATCGCATGCGCACATCCGACCTTCCATCTCAGGCCGAGCCACGATGGGCAGTAGGACGTCGGTCAAGGCTCCCGCGGTCTTGGCAATCCACGCTTGATGTCGTACCGAAGTACGGCAGTAGGCTCTGCGCCATGGGCGGAGATTGACCGGACACGCGGTTCGAAGATGAGGATGGCTGCTGGTCGACACGGGAAAGTTTCTGCATGGGTTACCGATTGTCATTTTCAAAGAAGGCCAGAGTGTTTCTGGCCACGTACTGGAGAGTTGAGAATGAATACCGCATCGATTCTGAAATCCGTTCTGGCGGGAGGACTCACGTTGGGTCTGACCACAGTCGCAGCGGCCGCAGGCATGCAGAGCAAACCGATGTCAATGAGTCATATGGAGAAGTGTTACGGCATCAACGCTGCGCAGAAGAACGACTGCAAAGCAGCAGGCCACTCCTGCGCCAGCCAGGACACCAAGGCCCGCGATCCAAACTCTTTCGTCGCGGTGCCCAAGGGCTTGTGCGAGAAGATCGACGGCGGCAAACTCGAACCGGCACAGAAGGGCTGAGCAACACCACGATGCACGACGCGAGCACGCTCGCGGCGCCACCGATCTCGGCTCCTTCTGGAGTCGGGATCGGTCTGCGTGCGCCACACATGCAGCGGGTGTTGAGCGAACGTCCGCGCGTGGCGTGGTTCGAGGTGCACAGTGAGAATTTGTTTGCCGACGGCGGAGCACTGCATGCGGCGATCGAGCATGTGCGCGCCGACTATCCGCTGAGCCTGCACGGTGTCGGCCTCTCGCTGGGATCAGCCGACACATTCGACGACGAGCATCTGGCGACGCTGTGTGCGCTGGTGCAACGCTTCGAACCGGGGCTGGTCTCCGATCACATTTGCTGGGGCGCGATCGGCGGCATCCACCTCAACGACCTGCTGCCGCTACCGTTCACCCGGGAGGCGCTGGACCTGATAGTGACGCGCGTGCAGCAGGTGCAGGACGCGCTGGGCCGCGAGTTCCTGGTCGAGAACGTTTCCAGCTATCTCACGTTCCAACACGCCGAGATGAGCGAGTGGGAGTTCGTCGCCGAATTGATACGTCGCAGTGGCTGCGGCCTGTTGCTCGACGTCAACAATGTCTACGTCAACAGCGTCAATCACGGCTTCGACGCGCATGCCTATCTGCGTGCGATGCCGCGCGCGGCGGTGCGCGAGATCCACTTGGGTGGATTTATTCGCAAGACCGATCTCGCGGTACCGCTATTGATCGACAGCCACAGCCGGCCGGTGGATGCCGAAGTCTGGGCGCTTTATGCCGGGGCACTGGATCTGTTCGGCCCCGTACCCACCCTGATTGAGTGGGATCAGGACATCCCCGAACTTGAGGTGTTGCTGGCGGAAGCCGGCCGCGCGGAGGCCCTGCTCAATGGTCACCGCACCCACATTGCTTGAGTTGCAACGCGGTTTCGCCAACGCCGTGCTCGATCGCGGCAGTGACCTCGCGCAGTGGGTTGTCGGTGCCGGCCTCGCCCCCGCTGCACGGTTGCAGGTGTACGGCAACGCCATCGCCAGTACGCAGATCGAAACGCTGCGCGCCACGTACCCCGCGGTGCAAGCGCTGGTCGGCGAGGCCTTCTTCGAGGCCGCAGCGACGCGCTATCGCCTGCATCATCCGTCGACGCGCGGCAACCTGCAGGCGTTCGGCGGCGCCTTCGCCGCGTTTCTGGCCACGATGCCCGAAGCGGCAGCACTTGCCTATTTGCCTGATGTGGCGCAGTTGGAGTGGCTACGCCAGCAGTCCGCACTGGCCGCTGAAGCATCGCCACTGGCTCCGGCCACGCTCGATGACACGACATCGTTGTCCTGGCGGTTGCATCCCAGCGTGCGCCTGCTGGGCAGTACGCATCCGGTGCTGACGATCTGGCGTTACGCCACCGCCCCCGAAGGCGAGCGGCTGCAGCTGGATGGTCGCGGCGAACAGGTCGTGTTGTGGCGTGACGGCGGCGAGGTGGCGATGACCGTGCTGGACGCAGCGAGCTTCGCCTGCATCGCCGCGCTGATCGATACGCGTGATCTGGAGGCCGCGTATGCGGCGGCTCGGGCCATCGACGGAGCATTCGATCTCGCGGTTTGTCTGCGCAGTCTGCTGAAGCACCAACTGATTGCAGCGGGTTGACGCTAAAAATTCTTGCGCTTGACTCTGTACCTAAGTACGCGAATAGAGTGCTCCCATAGTCGCCCCCATCCACGCAGAGCCCTCCATGAAAAATACCCAAGTCGTCAAGAAAACAGGTTCCGGCGCTCTTCTGGCCGGGGGTATCACCGCACTACTGGCGTCGACCTGTTGCCTTGGTCCCCTGGTCTTGGTCGCCCTTGGGTTCAGTGGCGCCTGGATCGGCAACCTGACTGTGCTTGAGCCGTACCGCCCGTACTTTATCGGTGCAGCGCTGATCGCGATGGTCTTCGCCTGGCGACGCATCTACCGGCCTGCTACGGCGTGCGCGCCTGGTGACGTCTGCGCTGTGCCGCAGGTCAGGACCACCTACAAAGTCTTGTTCTGGATCGTCGCAGCCCTGGTGCTCGTGGCGCTGACCTTTCCCTATCTCGCCACGCTGTTTTACTGACCCGTCGGAGGATCCACCCATGAAGAAACTTGCCGCTCTCATCGTCCTTGCCACCGCCATTTCCGCGCCTGCCTGGGCGGCTACGAAGACCGCCACCCTGTCGGTGTCCGGTATGACGTGTGCCGCATGTCCCATCACCGTCAAGAAAGCGCTGTCCCAGGTTCCCGGTGTCGAAAAGACCGAGATCCTGTTCGACAAGAAGGAAGCCGTTGTGACCTTCGATGATGCCAAGACCAGCACCCGGGCACTCGTCAGCGCCACGACGGATGCGGGCTACCCCTCCACCGTTAAGAATTGAAGCGCCCGAGGTCATTCCCATGTCTCTCACTCCACTCACACGCACCGCCGACAAAGCGGGCGTAATCGGGGCCATCGTCACAGCGATGGGATGCGCTGCTTGCTTTCCTGCACTCGCCAGCCTGGGCGCCGCGATCGGATTGGGCTTTCTGAGCCAGTACGAGGGCGTATTCATCCATTACTTGCTGCCACTGTTTGCGATGGTCGCCTTGCTTGCCAACGGGATCGCCGGCTTCCGTCATCGGCAGTGGTTACGCATGGCCCTTGGCGTGATCGGACCGGTCTTGGTGCTGATCGGGGCCTTGCGCATGGCGGCGTGGCTGCTCTATCCCGGGCTGGTCTTGATGGTCGCGGTATCCATCTGGGATCTGGTATCGCCGCCGGGAAAGGGGCACCGCGGTGCGAAGCGAGACGACGCCTGCTGTTGAACACTCACCCCACCTTCCGCGGGTGGAGATGTGGGATCAAACCCCGTGGAGTACCGGCGTTCGTTGGATCACCCTATCGGAGATGACACCCATGAAAGCATGGCTGAGTGCCAAGAAAACCGACCTCATCACGGCCGCGATCGTCATCGGCATCGTGCTTTTGTTGATCGTCGTGGTGCCCTATTGCTGCTAACGGAAGGTGCCGTCACTGCGATGGTTGATGGGGCCCTCTATTGATTCAACGGTGTGCCGCTCTGCTTCGAACCGAAGCGACACGCGTTCATTTGCCAGGAACATCATGAACGAACAAACCCTCTCTGTGATCGGCATGACGTGCGCCGATTGCGCCCGACATGTTGAAAAAGCGCTCCGGGCGTTGCCTGACGTCGTCGCCGCTGACGTCGCCTACCCGCAAAATGTGGCGCACGTCCGTAGTACCCAGCCATTGACGGTGGAGCAACTCAACGCGGGTCTGCCGCAAAACTACCGGATCGCCGCCGCCTCGGCACCGCAAGCCGACACACTCGCGCGCAAGTCCTCCATGCTCGACCAGGCCTTGGGCTCGCTGGGTGGTTGGTTCAAGCCGCGTGGCGATGTCGACCGCACGCCCACCGCTTCGGAGCAGCGACTGCACGTTGCTGTCATCGGCACGGGCGGCGGGGCCATGGCGGCAGCGCTGAAGGCCGTTGAACTCGGCGCCCGGGTGACCGTCATCGAGCGCGGAACCGTCGGTGGTACCTGCGTCAATATCGGCTGCGTGCCGTCGAAGATCATGATCCGCGCCGCGCACGTGGCCCACCTGCGTCGAAGCAGTCCGTTCGATGACGGCATCTCCAGTACGGGGCCGGTGGTTCGGCGTGACCGACTGCTCGCCCAACAGCAAGGTCGTGTCGACGAACTGCGTCACGCCAAGTACGAGGGGATTCTCGATACCAACCCCAACATCCAGCTGCTGCGTGGCGAAGCGCGTTTCAAGGACGCACACACGCTCGTCGTCACGTCGACGACGGGGCGTGGTGAATCGGAGGTGTCTTTCGATCGCTGCCTGATCGCCACGGGTGCCCACGCGGCGGTGCCGCCCATCCCCGGCTTGAAGGACACCCCGTATTGGACGTCCACCGAGGCATTAGCCAGTGACGCGATTCCGCCGCGGCTCGCCGTCATCGGCTCGTCAGTGGTTGCGGTGGAATTGGCGCAAGCCTTCGCGCGGTTGGGCAGTCACGTCACCATCTTGGCGCGCAGCAGCTTGTTCTTTCGCGAAGATCCGGCCATCGGCGAGGCGATCACGGCGGCGTTCCGTGCCGAAGGCATCGAGGTGTTGGAGCACACCCAGGCCAGCCAAGTTGCCCATGCCAACGGTGAATTCGTGCTCACCACCGGGCACGGCGAAGTGCGTGCCGATCGGTTGCTGGTGGCCACGGGCCGGACCGCCAACACGCGTGACCTCGCGCTGGAGGCGGCGGGTGTTGCGGTGAATGCTCAAAACGCCATCGTGGTCGATCGCGGTATGCGAACCAGTGCGCCGCACATCTATGCTGCGGGCGATTGCACCGACCAGCCGCAGTTCGTCTACGTGGCGGCCGCCGCCGGTACACGTGCCGCCATCAACCTGATGGGGGGCGAGGCGACCTTGGATCTCACCACCATGCCGGCGGTGGTGTTCACGGAGCCCCAAGTCGCGACCGTAGGCCTTAGCGAGGCGGAAGCGCACCTGCAGGGTATCGAGACGGATAGCCGCACACTTTCACTCGATAACGTGCCGCGGGCGCTCGTCAATTTCGACACCCATGGCTTTATCAAGCTGGTGGCCGAAGCGGGTAGCGGCCGGCTCATCGGGGTGCAGGCGGTGACGCCGGAAGCCGGCGAGATCATCCAGGCGGCCGCACTGGCGATCCGGGCGCGCATGACCGTGCAGGAGCTTGCCGATCAGTTGTTCCCGTACCTGACGATGGTCGAGGGCCTGAAACTGGCGGCACAGACCTTCACCAAGGACGTCAAGCAACTTTCCTGCTGTGCCGGATGAGGAGACGGGGTGTTCGATGAACGCCTACACCGTGTCACAGCTGGCTAAAGACGCCGGCGTGAGCGTGCATATCGTGCGTGACTACCTGGTGCGCGGGCTGCTGCATCCGGCCGCGCGCACCGATGGAGGTTATGGCGTGTTCGACGCGAACGCCCTGCACCGGCTTTGTTTCGTGCGGTCCGCGGTCGAGGCAGGGGTCGGCCTGGACGTCGTGACGCGACTGTGCCGGTCGCTGGATGCATCGAATGCCGATAAGACGGTGATGTGCCTGGCAGAGGTAGGCGGAATCGTCGATGAGCGGCGGCAGGCATTGGTGGGGTTGGAGGCGCAATTGAGCGCGCTGCGGGCAGAGGTTGGTCGACACGAAGAGGCACGGCGATGAACGGTCACGAGCGCAAATCCATCACGGGTTACCTGTGGGCCGGGCTGGCTGTGCTGACGTGCCCGTGTCACCTCCCGATCCTGGCCGCGCTCTTGGCGGGTACGACGGCCGGCGCCTTTTTCAGTGCGCACTGGGTCATCGCGGCACTGGGGTTGATCAGCTTGTTCGGGCTATCCGTGTGGCGGGCGATACGTGCGTTTGGAGGACGCGTATGAGCGGTTTGATGCACGGCCGGCTTGAATTCGTCGAGGGCCGATCGGACGCATCCGCATGCCCTTGAGCGCCAGGTGAAAACGATCGCCATGGATTCGCGTGAACTGAACTCACCGGAGGCCATTGCCGACTTCGTGGACGCCTTTTACGCCAAGGTGAGGGTTGATGCCGCGCTTGGACCGATCTTCAAAGACGTTGACCTGCAGCAACATATACCAAAGATTCGCGCGTATTGGCGCAAGATGCTGCTCGGTGACCATGAGGGCTATCGACGCAACATGATTGCCCAGCACATGGCGCTGCACACGCGACATTCCTTGCACCACCACCACTTTCAGCGGTGGTTGGCGTTATTTGTGGCAACCGTGGACGAGCAATTCCGCGGGCACGCCGCCATCCAGGCCAAGCGCCTTGCGTCCACGATCGCTGTCAACCTCGAAGCGCTGCTCGACGTCCGTCGGAAGTAAAGGAGCATGGCATGAACCCAAATGAGAGTTTCGACCTGATCGTGATCGGGGCCGGTACCGGCGGTACGGGCGTCGCCCGCATGGCTGCGGCGGCAGGCTGGAAGGTCGCCGTGGTCGATAGCTTGCCTTATGGCGGTACGTGCGCCTTACGCGGGTGTGACCCCAAAAAAATGCTGATCGCCGTGACCGAGGGCGTCGACTGGGCGCGCAACTTGAAAGGCAAGGGGCTTCGGGCGCAAACCGCTGTCGATTGGCCCGACATGATCGCTTTCAAGCGCAGCTTTACCGACCTCATGCCAGGTCGGATCGAAGCCGGGATGCAGCGGGCCGGTGTCGTTCCCCTGCATGGCCAGGCCCGCTTCACCGGACCAAACACGATTGAAGTGAATGGCGAACTCCTGACCGCGCGGCATTTTCACCTTGCCACCGGCGCCCGGCCGATGACCTTGAATATCCCGGGCGAAAACCTGCTGATCACCAGCACCGACTTCCTCGAATTACCGGAGCGGCCGGACCGGGTCGTCTTCGTCGGCGGCGGATTCATCGCGATGGAATTTGCCCACCTCTGCAAACGCGCCGGCTCAAGGGACGTCACGGTACTTGAAATGATGAAGCGCCCGCTGGGCAATTTCGACCCCGACATGGTCGGCATGCTTTCCGAAGCGACCGCCGATCTGGGCATCGACCTGCGGACCGAGGCCAGGGTGTTGACGATCGAGCAGGACGGCGCCGGGTTCATCGTGACCTATGAAACGCCGCAAGGCACCCAGACCATTGCCTGCGACAGGGTGGTGCATGCCACCGGGCGCGTGCCCAACATCGAGCATCTCAACCTGGAGGCCGCGGGCGTGGCCTACGGCCGTAAGGGCATCCAGGTCAGTCCCTTCATGCGCACGACCAACCCGACGATCTTCGCGGCCGGCGACTGCGCGGACAGCGGCCCCAATCTCACCCCGGTATCGGCCAACGAGGGCCGGATCGCGGGCAAGAACCTGCTCGCCGGAAAAGACGAGCGCGCGATCCACTACCCGCCGATCCCCAGCGTCGTCTTCACGCTTCCGCCCGTGGCGTCCGTCGGGCTGTCCGAAGACGCGGCACGCGAGCAGGGGCTGGACTTTGACGCGCATTTCGAGATAACCGCGCAGTGGTATTCCTCCCTGCGCGTGGGCGCGCGACACAGCGCCTACAAGGTGTTGGTCGAGAAAGGCAGCGGGAACATCCTGGGCGCGCATCTGATCGGCCCCGGCGCCGAGGAACAGATCAATCTGCTCGCCATGGCCATGGGCGCTGGACTGACGGCGAACAAGCTCAAGGGCATCATCTTTGCCTATCCCAGCTATGCCTCGGACATCAGTTCGATGGTGTAGCAGGCGCGCCAAGCAAAAAGTCCGCACGGCGTGTAGCTTTCCTGACGTGACCTAGTGCAGCACCTCAACCCACGCGAGGCGCATAACGAACTCGTCAAGACAAGGGCAGCCTTCGCGTTTCCTCTCATGCATCGAAGAGTCCAAGCCAGCACACCCTCTGCCATGCATTTAGCGCAACCCCCATCGCCTCGTGCCGGTACCGCCCGGTTGTTTTCGGTGCTCACCCTGGATGGGGGCGGCGCCCGCGGTTATTTGACACTCAAGATTCTCGAATGCGTCGAAGCGTATTTGAATACGCTGACTGATAACGCGCTGCCGCTGGGGGCGCGTTTCGACCTCATCTGTGGTACGTCGACGGGCGGGATCATCGCACTGGCGCTGGCACTGGGCCGACCGGTGAGCGAGATATCCGCCCTGTATGAAAGACACGTGCCGCGCATCTTCGGTTCAACGATGCGGCGCTTCGGGTGGATGAGAAATTTCCGCCCCCGTTACCGCAGCGACGCCTTACGCGAGGCGATGCATGCGTTCTTCGGCGACCTCACCTTAGGCGCGGTGCAGACGGATGTCTGCGTCACCGCGGCCTCGCTGACCAATGCACGACCCCATCTCTTCCGCAGCGATTACGCGAAGCCAGGCCCATGGCGTGGCGAAGATCGTCTCGCCGATCTGGCATTAGCCACCTCGGCGGCGCCAACCTTCTTCGCCGCCCACGCGACGGAACGCCTGAGCGATCTCGTCGATGGTGGGCTCTACGCCAACAACCCCGCGCTACTCGGTGTGGTGGAGGCGTTCCAGTTCAGCCGCCCGAGTCGGCGCGGTATCGCGCCGCCTCACGACCTTGGTGCCACGTGCCTGGCACAACTGGCCGTATTGTCGATAGGCACCGGTGAGCAATGTGCCATGCCCTATACCCCAGAACGCTTGCGTAACGGCGGTTTGCTGGCCTGGGGTGCGCACTTCCACAACGTCATCGACGAAAGCCAGTCGCAGTACACCAATCTGTTGGCGGCGGGCCTGCTGGGTACCGCCTACCACCGTATCAACCCGCGTCTGGATTTTCCGATGGCCATGGATGACGTGCGTCGTTTGCCCGCACTGAAAAACCTGGCGGAATTGTCCGTGTCGGATGAGGAATTTTTACGCACCCGCATGGCCATCTTTTGAATCGGGTCATCGGATGCGCCAGGCGGGGTGATGTTTGTGCGCGGATAGCCCGCGTGGAGCACGCGCCGGCGGTCATGACGCATCGTCGCCCGAAACCGATGAGGGGGACGATGCGTGCGACGCATGCAGGATGCCATCGTCGAGCAGGCGCGCCGCGGGATTGTCGGTCACGCCACCGGCCTGGAAGTACCCGATTACGCTGCCCACCGCGCGGTGCTCGGTCATGGCCATCAACGCCGGCAGCGCGATGCCTTGGCGGCCGCCTTCGGTGACAAAGCCCGAGCGCAGACTGTGCCCGCCGAAGTCCCCCTCCAACCCAGCCATCGCGGCGCGGCGTTGCACGATGGCTGCGACCGAGGCGGGTGAGAGGCCGCCACCAATGCGGTGCCGCCACAGCCGACGGAAGATCGGGCCGTCCGTGAGCTGAGCCGCCGCCAGCCAAGCGGCCAGTGCGTCGGCCGCGGGACCCAGGATGGGCTTGTCGGGCGTGGCGGTGACGCTCGGTCCGGCCTGTTGGGTCTTACTGTGCCCCAGGTGGTACACGAACGCGCGCTCGCCGACCCGGCGCAGATCGCTCAGGTCCGCGGCGGCCACTTCACTGCGTCGGCGCCCGCCGCTGGCGAACGCGAACAGCAGCAGCGCGCGATCGCGCACCCCGGTCAGGGAGGCATCGCAGGTGGCCAGCAGCGCGGCCAGCTCGGGCTGGGTGATCGCGGTCTTCTTGGTGGGGCGGTCGCCGCGTTTGACCGCGGCGCGGCGGGCGCGGGCCAGCAGGTGACGGACGGCCGGCTGCTCGCACGGGTTGGCCACGCGACGCCACTGGTGCGCTTTGGACAGCACGGCGATCCGATGGCTGATCGTACTCAACTTCAGCGGCCCCAGGCGTTGTTTGAGGCCGGCCTCGACCAGTGCGGCATCCAGTGCGGGCGGCAGCTCCCAGGTGAGCGCCGATTCGCTCCGACGGGCCAGGTGGTCGACGATGAACTGGATCACCACCGCCTCGGGCAATGGCAGGGCAAACGGCTGGCCGTAGCGGCCCTGATACCAGGCGGCGCAGTAGCGCAGCGCGCTGGCATAACTGCGCGCGGTGTTCGCCGACGCCGCTTCGGCCAGGATGTCGCGCACGGCCGCCGCCGCTTCCGTGGCCAATTGCTCCGGCGGAGCGATAGGAGGCAGGGTGGGAAGTCGCAAATCGCTGTTTCTTTTCATATGTAGTATGTAAGATAAGTAACGATTAGAAAGGCCTACTTGCGATAACGATCTATTATCGCTTGTATAGCACCAAACCCGGTCACGCCGCACAGAGGAAAGCTTCGCCATGGCCAAAGGCATCACCGAAGCGCAGGTTCACGCCGCCGCCGACGCCCTCGTGGCCGCCGGCGAGCGCCCCACGGTGGAGCGGATCCGCGCCCACCTCGGTACCGGCTCGCCGAACACCGTCACCCGGCTACTCGATTCGTGGTGGCAGGCGCTGGGCGCCCGATTGACCGCACAGCAGGCGATGGCATCGATCCCCGACGTCCCCGCCGGAATCGCCACCCTGGCGGAACAATGGTGGGCACAGGCGTGGCAGCAGGCGCGCGAGGCCGTGCATGCCGACCTTGCCCGTGAGCGGCAACAACTCGCCGACGATCGCGTGGCGCTTGATCGTGAACGAGAGACCCTTCAACAGGCGCACGCGCAACTCCAGCAAGCGCTCGCGCAGGCGCAGCAGGCCGAAACGGCCATGGCGGCACGCTTGGCCGATATTCAACGGCTCGTCGAGCAGCAAGCCGCACAACTGGCGGATCTGACCCAGCAGCGGGAAGCGCTGGAAGCGCGTAACGGGCGACTGGAAGCGGAGTACCTCAGCGTCACAGCGCGCCTGCAGGCCCAGGAAGCCACCGCGGCCGCCGAACGCGAATCGCTGGCCCAGCAACTGCGCGCCGCGGAAGATCATGGCCACGCCGAGGTGGATCGCGCCCGCCAGGAGAGCAAGGGATGGCGCACCCGGCTGACCGCTGTGGAGAAGGAACGTGCTGCCGAGCGCGAGAAGCATCGGCACGAACTGACCACCGTCCGCGCCAGTTTGACCACGGCGCAGCAAGACGTGGCGGCGTACCGGGCGCGTGTCGAGACGCTGGAGCGCCAATGGGCCACGTTGGGCGATCTGCCCGCGATCCTTCGGGCCCAAGGTCAGGCCACGAAGGTTAAGCGCCCAGGAGCGGCCAAGAAGGCCGCAAAATCGGCCAGGCCTCGCACGCGTTCCTCCCGTTGACGATGCCGGCCCCGCCGAGTCAATCCGACCCACCGCAAGGTCGAAGTGTCACTATTTGCAGCAAAATCATCGCGGACCACCGCCGATCAGCCCGAATTAGGGTCTCAAAAAGGGGTAACAGCAACTCTTTGATTGAAATGATATTTGCTAAACTCGCAAGATCTTTTTATTAATACAATCAATGTGTTGCCGAATGGCGCGAAGCGTTACTTTTTGCACCTAAAACAAGGCAGCACC
>Ga0209916_1001649_pt1 | contig 16648 bp, 15 predicted proteins | sample ThiBio_1000_plan_FD_183956 | JGI IMG/M metagenome (GOLD analysis project Ga0209916, IMG submission 183956) | Wastewater bioreactor microbial communities from Cape Town, South Africa - Thiocy_solids_2 (SPAdes) | ecosystem: Engineered > Bioreactor > Thiocyanate-remediating > Anaerobic-Aerobic ... | reverse complement strand
GGCGCCCACGCCCTCTGCCACCTTCGGGCCCTCTACCGCGGCGAAAAAGGCCAGTGGGATGCTTTCTGGAACCGGGATGTCTCCGCAAACTGAACGCCTGTCTCACCAACTTATGTGACGCTCACCGTCGGAGAATTGCGTCGCCGCAACGCCAGGGGGCGTCGGCGAGGAGCCTCGATTCGCTCGTGACCGCTCCGGGGGGGATGATTCCGGGTGGCGACCGTCGCGAATAGCCGAGGCAAATCCATGATCCCGCGGCGCGGTCGTCGGGTCGGACGGCCGAGGTGATCGGTATTCAGGAATTCCGTCGATCTGGTAAAATCCCATGGGTGAACGGGATCCGAGGTCGAGGGACGCCCCGGCGTCGGGCCGCTTCCCGTTGGAGTTCCGGCGGTCGGGGGATTCTCCGCGAGGTTGACTTGGAAGATCAGAAGGTCCGCCCCAAAATCGTGATCGCCGACGACAACGCCCAGAACGTCGAGTTGCTGGAGGCGTACCTCGCCGAGGTCGACTGCGACATCCGCACCGCTCGCGACGGCGAGGAGACCCTGCGGATCGTCGACGAGTTCGAGCCCGACCTGCTCTTGCTCGACGTCATGATGCCCCGACTCTCCGGCTTCGAGGTCGCTCGCAAGCTTCGCTCCGAGCCCAAGACCAGGGACATCCTCATCCTGATGGTCACGGCGCTCAACGAGGCGTCCGACTTCGAGCGCGGCGTCCAGGCCGGCACCGACGACTTCCTGACCAAGCCCGTCAACAAGGTCGAACTGCTCTGTCGGATCCGAAGCCTCCTGCGGGTCCGCCACCTGGAGGACCAACTCGAACGGACGCTCGCCTACCTCGCCGAGTTCGAATCGGCCAGCCGCTCGCCCCAGGGCCAGTAGGCGGCGACCCCCTCGCCGGCGCCTCGCCCTCCCGACCGGCCGCGGACGTCATGGCGGGAGAGGCCGACCACCGTCCGGCATGGGATTAAAAAGACTAAATATGGCGGCCTGTTCTTGACTCATTCGGCCACGATGATACCATGTCGCTGAAGTCGCATCTCTGATCCTGAGGGGACGGGCTATCGGCGAGGAGGGCTATCGTGGCGCTCTCTATTCGACGAAGGCTTCTCGGACTGGCCGCGCTCGTCGCGTCCTTGCTCCTCGCGTGCGATCGCGAAGGGGGGATGGAGCGGACGGAGGCCGCGAGGCGGGACGACCATCCCCCGCTGATCTCCCTCGGCGATCGGTGTCACGATTTCGGCGCGGTCGTGGGCGGGCCCGGGGCGAAGGCGACCCATCGCTATCGGCTCGTCAACGCCGCGAGCGACTCCGTTCGGCTGGTCGCGGTGAACCTGAAACCGTGTTGCGGCCGGGTGGAGATCGACCGTGAAGTCGTCCCCCCCGGCGGCACGGCCGAGGTTGAAGTCGCCCTGACGTTGAACGGCAGGTCGGGCGGCCTCGGCCACGTCGCGATCGTGTCGACGTCCCAGGGTGAGACGATCGAGCTAAGGACGACGGCGACCGTTCAGCCCGCGCTTCGGGTCCGGCCGCTGGATTCGTCGCCTCCCCGCGTCGTCATGGGATCGGATCGAGCCGCCGAGTCGCGTTTCCTGGCGGTCGCGGCCGGGACTCCGGACGACCCGCCCCTCGATCTGAAACGCATGGAATTCGACGCGACGATCCCCGTCCGTTGGGACGACCCCGACGCGAGCCGCGAGTCGTCGGACGGGATCGAGTCGATGACTCGTCCGCTGGCGGCGCGGCTTGATCCGACCGGCCCTCCCGGACCTCGCTCCGCGACGATCGCGTTTCGGCTGGAGGGCGGGATCGTGCATCGGTCGACCGTCGAATGGACGGTCGTGGCCCCGATCGCCGCCGCGCCCGAGTCCATCGTCCTCGACTCGAAATCACGGGTGGCCAGGGTCGTTTTGAGTTCTCAAGACGGACGCCCGTTCCACGTCAAGCGGGTGGCCTGCGCGGAACCGACGATCCAGGGCCGCGCCGAGGTCGACGGGCCGGCGACGCGGCATGCGGTCCAGTTCGAAGCCCCGGCCGATCCGCCGGCCGGCGTGCATCCGCTGACGATCGAAACCGACCATCCCACGTCCCCCCGCGTCCAGTTGCGCGTCGTCGTTCTCGATTGAAGGGAAGGAGGCGGTGATGAGGCGGACGAACGGGAGTTCTCGCGGCGGTCGGCCGGCGACGCCCCCGCGCCTCGGTTTCACGTTGATCGAGGTGCTGACCGTCGTCTCGATCGTGGGGCTTTTGGTCTCGCTGCTGCTCCCAGCGGTGCAGTCGGCCCGCGAGGCGGCCAGGCGCGCCCAGTGCCAGGCGAACCTGAAGCAGATCGGCCTGGCGCTGCACGCCTATGAGGCCAGCAACCGCGTCTTCCCGCTCAACTGGATCGGGATGAAGCCGGAAGACCGCGCGATCGTCAACTCGTGGGCCGGCCGTCCCTACTCCGCGCTCACGCGGCTGCTGCCGCACCTGGACCGTTCGGCGTTGTTCGCCGCGATCAACTTCGACGTCCAGCCGTCGCCGGGCGCGCCGTATCGAGATTATCTCTACCCCGAGAACGAGACGGCGTTCGCGGTCCAGGTCTCGACCTTCCTCTGCCCCACCGACGGCTCCCCGCTGAGGGCCCATGGCTGCGGCTATCGGGGGAATTACGGCGTCGGGCCATTTCCCGCCACCAACAATCAAACGTATGATAGCGGCAACGGGTTCTACAACATCACGGCGCTCGGCGTCGGGGCGTTTTCCGACGGCCTGGCGCATACCGCGGCCTATTCGGAACGGCTCCTCGGCACCGGGCGGCAAAGCGAGGCGATTTCGCCGGCGCGGGACTTCGGGAACATCTCGGTGGCGTGGTACTGCACCGATCGCGACGCGGATTTCGCCCTGGCCTGCTGCCGGGTCGCCGCGACCCGCGAGTTTCCCTGGTCGCGTCGCGGCGGGTTCGCCTGGTTCTTCGGCGACTTCGAATGCGCCGCGTACAGCCACGCCCAGGAGCCCGACGGCCCCATCCCCGACGCCCTGAATCCGGGAATCTGGGGGATCGTCACCGCGCGGAGTCTTCATCCCGGCGGCGTCTCGACCCTGATGGGCGACGGTTCGGTTCGGTTCACGCGCGACGGGATCAGCCGCCAGGTCTGGCGCGCGCTCGGGACCCGCAACGGCGGCGAACTCGTCGAGTAAGTCCGGCTTCTCGATTTCGTGGGAGTTTTGACGGCAAGTCCGTGGTTCGGGCGATTCACGCCCCGTTCAACAGGAGACCTGGTCGTGATGAAACGCAACGCGTCTCGCAACGTGATTCTTGGGATCGCCGCGACGTTGGGCCTGGTCGCGATGGTCCTGGCGATGACCGGCCGCCCCGACGGCCGCACCATTCTCGACGAGGACGTGCTTCGGGAGTCTCGGGGGCTCAACCCCAATGGGTTGCCGTACAGTGTTTCCTGCAACTCCTTGAACCTGGCTGATGAGGAGAACAACGTCCTGTGTTCTGATCCGGATCGATTCTGCTTCTATTGCGAGTCGCCGATGGCTACGTACGTCCATATCGTCAGCGGAGGGTATGGGGGATACGACGCGCTGCTGACCGAAAATGGCGGCTGTGGACGCATGGTGGTGGGCCAGTGCATGGGCACCTACTGCGACTTTCTAGCATATTCCTCCAGCGATTGCGTCCACGATACCAAGGCGTGGGTGCAGTAGGTTGTCGATCGCGATTCGCGGCATGTGAGCCAGATGGCCTCGGTACGGGCGGATGCCGGGCGACTCGGAGGGGAGGCAACTTGCGTCGATGCGCCGATTGGAGGATCAGGCAAGTCTTGGCTTGCGGCGTAGCGGCATGAGTTTAACGCTCATTTCTTGTTGATGTCGATGGAGGGACCCATGACCGTCGTCTGCCTATCGATCGTCGTTATGTCGATCATTCCCGACAAGACGTTCGCGGAGATCCGGGATCCGAACACCCTGATCGCGGTGATCGAATCGCTGAGGGGAGGGGTTCAGGATTTTCGTTGCGAGTTCGAGGGGACCGAGGATCCGACGCGCGCCGGCGGCGCCGAAAGTCGATCCACGGTCTATGGTGGAAGTTATGTATGGAGCTCGACGGGAGATCGCAGGAGCGATTTCTTCGAACGGTCGTCCGCGCGCGAGCGGGCGCGGTGGCTCACCGTGATTACGGGAGGATCCAAAGGGGAAGTCACGATGATTTCCCGAAGCAACGACGACTCGCTTCCGCAGTCGTCCATTACGAAGATGGATTCCTCAAGCATCGGCGCGTCCACGCGCTGTGGCCAGCTCGATCCGTTTGAGCAGATCAAGGGGACGCTGGCGCGGCCGGGCGTCGAGGCCGCGGTCGAGGACGCCGTGCTGGACGGCCGAGCGGTGAAGCTGCTCGTCATTTCCGCGCCGCGAGGCACGAACGCGCCGGCATCCCTATTCCAGAAATGCTGGATCGATCTCGACCGATCCGGGAGGGTGGTCCGGAGCGAGCGCTATGTGAAAGCCAGGCTCGCGATCCGTTGGAACTACGAACTACGGGAGTTCCCGGTCAAGGGGGGGCAAGTCTGGATGCCGGTCTCGGCCGTCGAGGAAACTCACATCAACGAGGTGGTCGACCGTGACGGTGGTCTCATCCGCATGGTCGACCTCCAGTTCACCGAGGAGCCGACCCGGATTCAGAAGCTCCACGTCCTGGAGTCGACGCTGGAGATCAACAAGCGCCCGCCCGCCTCGACGTTCACGCCCCGGTACCAGCCGGGGACGCCGATCTCCGACGTCACCCGCGGCCTGAAGGAGATTTACGGGGCCCAGAAGATCGAGGGCAAGCCGAGCAAGGCGGAGGCCGAGGCGCTGCTCGCCGAGCAGATCGCCCAGGCCGAGCGCCAGGGAAGGGAACTCGTGGCCGCCCCGTCGTCCTTCTCGTGGGCGTGGCCCTGGCTCCCGATCGCCCTCGCCTGCGTCTCGTCGCTTCTCCTGGCGGTCCTCGTCGTTCGCCGCCGATCGTGACTTTCGGAGGGTGGTTCCGTGATCCACGTCCGCGCGCGGGCCGTCGTCGCGATCGTCGTCCTCGCCTTGCTCGCCACCTGTCGTCGGGCCGGGGCGGTCGACGACGAGGTCGCGTGGGATTGCGGGACGAACGCGCTCCACGTCTTGCTGCATTTCGAGGGCCGGCCGACGAGTCTCGATCGCCTTCTTTCGGTCTTGCCCGCGCCCTCGCCCGAGGGCCATTCGATGGCGGAGTTGGCCGCGGCGTCCCGCGCTCTCGGCCTGTCCCTTGACGGCGTGCGGCTCGGCCCCGGAGATCCGCGGCCGGATCGGGCGTCGATCGCCTACGTCAAGACTCCCCAGGGCGGGCATTTCATGGTGGTCCGGCCGGTGGGAAGCCTTGGCGGCATGGTGCAGGTCGTCGACCCGCCCTTGCCGCCCTTGATCGTCGACTTCGATCGGCTGACCGCCGCCGGCGGCTGGACCGGTCGCGTGCTGACGCCCCGGACGCGCGGGGGTCGATCCGCGGCCCTCTTCGTCGGGGGGCTCGCGATCGCCTCTTTGGTGGTCGCGGTTCGCCCGCGGAGGCGTCAACCGTCCGCGCCCGGGGAGTGTTGAATCGGTTCGGCCAGGGGGTTTGCGGCCGGCGACGGGGAACCGCCACGGCCGATCCGCTCATGAGCGCGACGGTCTTTGGGATCGCTATTCGGGCCAGCCGGCGGGCTTCCCCTGGTTTTCGGCTTCGAGCCACGCCATCAAGGGTTCGAAGTACGCCACCAGGGGGCGGGCGGTCAAACCCTCGCCGGTGGCCTCGCGGAGGACTTCGTTCCAGTCGCGGGTGGCGCCGAGTTTCAGGATGTCGCGGAGGAACGCGCCGACCTTCTCGTTCCCGTGGTAGTTGCAGTCGCGGGGGTCTTGCTTGAGGATCTCGCGGGCGACGTGGTCGTGGAGTTGGAACTTCAGCACGGTGCCGACGGCGTAGTCGTAGTATTGCGCGGGGTCGTCGTTGACATGGGTCTTGGTGGCGGGGTCGCAGAGGGTTTCGGGGCGATCCTCGGGGGGAGCGATCCCCTGGTACTCGCCGACCCTGGCCCACCAGGAGGCGTTGAGGGCGTCGTCGGCGACGTCGCCGGCGTAGAAGTCGCGTTCGAAGCGGGTCATGACGCCGGCCGCCCACGGTAGAAACACGATCGCCGCGCCCTCCAGAGCCGACGCCAGCAGGAACTTGACGGCCGGCGCGGCCTCGGCCTGGGGGGAGAGCAGGCCGGCCTGCTTCAAGTACGGCCGCTGACCGGCGGCCAGGCCGATCAGGTCGCCGACGCCCTCGTGGAACGCGCGGTTGGCGCCCTCGCGGAGCAGGTGGGGCACCTGGGGCGTGGAGTAGGCGAGGTAGTAGTAGATGTGGCCGAGTTCGTGGTGGGCCGTGTCGAACCATTGGTTGTCGGGCTCGACCGACATCAGGCTGCGGACGTCCTGGTCCAGGTCGACGTGCCAGGCGCTGGCGTGGCTGTTCTTCTTGCGGCCGGAGGCGGGGTCGGCGGGGTAGAGGTCGGACTTGGTCCAAAAGCTCGGCGGCAGCTTGGGGAAGCCCAGCGAGACGTAGAACCGTTCGGCCTGCTCGACGATGAACTCCTTCGACTTCCCCTGAAACGGGGCGTCCATGTCGATCCCCTCGACGAACCCCGGCCAGCTTTGGCCCCAGCGGTTGGAGAGCCAGTGCGCGGGGATCTTGCCGTCGGGGGGATCGACGCCGTAGCGCTTCGCCAGCCGGTGCTTGGCCCATGTGTGAAGCTGAATGTAGAGGGGCTTGACGTCGGCGAGGATCCGGTCGCAAAGCGCCAGCATCTCGTCGACGGTCATGCCGTAGTCGGCGACCTGAAGCGCGAAGAAGTCCGAGAAGCCCAGCCCGCGCGCCACCTGATTGCGAAGGTCTCGGAGTTTGAGGATGCCGTCGCGCAACGGCGCGCCGATCTCCTTGGACGCCTTCCAGTAGGCGAGCCGCTCGTCGAGGTCGTTGGAGTTCAGCAGCACCTGATCGATGCGGTTGGCCGAGGGGTGTTCGACCGCGCCGTCGGGCTTCTTGACGGTGAAGACGAAGCCGTCCTGGGCGGCGGCCTGTCTGGCCTCGGCCTCGACGCGGGCCTTGACGACGTCGGGGAGGGTGCCGGGGGCCTCGGCGGCGCGGAGGCGGACCTTCTCAAGCTGGCGGACCTGAAGGTCGGTCAGGTCGGCCCCGGCGGCGAGGAACCGCGTCACCTTCTCGATGACCTCGGGCGCGCCGGCGACCGCGTTGACGGCCTGGCTCGCCGCCACCTGCGCCGCGACGTGGGCCTCCGAGACGTCGGTCGAGGCCGCCCAGGACGCCTCGGACGCGGCCGTCTCCAGCGGGAGCCACTTCGCGACGTAATCCTTGAGGAAGGCGTCCACCTCGGCTCGGATCGCCGGCTCCCCCGCCGCGACCGATCTCGGCAAGGCGGCGGATCCGGCCGCGACGGCGGCGGTCTTGAGGAAGTCGCGACGGTCCATGCCTTGCGTATCGTCTCGCATCACGCTTTCCCCCGCGGGCCCCGGTCGATCTCGTCCATCCGTCGCATTCGAGAATACCCCTCCCCACGAGGCCGTGGAATCCCACGGTCCCCTGGCGGGACGGGGCGGTAAGGCGGCACAATTGGGGGAAGCAGCCGGCGAGTTCGTAACGCTCGGCGTCCCCTCTCCCGGGGGGCTGACGACCCGACACTTATTGGACCCGTTGCGCGACCTCCTCGCGAGCCGTCGCCAAACGGCCTTCTCCCCTTGAGGGAGAAGGTGGCCGAAGGCCGGATGAGGGGTCGCGCGACCGGAAGCCTTTGGATTCCAAGCCGTCCGTGGCCACGGCTTACGCCGAAACGCAAAGTCGGTCGACCCCTCATCCGGCCCTTCGGGCCACCTTCTCCCTCAAGGGGAGAAGGCGATGATCGCCACGGCCTCTGAAAAAGTGTCGGGTCGTCAGCCTGGGGGGAGAGGGGACGTCGGGAAGCCTCGGATCCTTCGCGAGAATCCATCCCCATGTCCCCTTCGTCTCCAACCCGTCGTCTGCGTCCACTGGCCGCCGCGACGCTCGCCGCGGCCCTGTTCGCGGTCGTCGCCGCGACGGGCGATCGGCTGGGCGGCTGGAAACCGGCGCTGCTGCTTCCGCTGGGGTTGGCGACGGCCGCCTCGTTCGCCTGGCTGGCCTGGGCCGCGCTCCAGCAACGGCGGGACGAGCGAACCGACGACGAACCGATCCCGCTCGATCCGGCGGCGCTCGCCGAGGCCGCCAAACGGGAATCGGAGCGCGTCCGGGAGCACGTCGAGAAAATCCGCGACGCCCGCCGCCGCGAGGAGCTGCGCGGGGAATTGGCCAGGCTGGACGCCAGCCGCGACGTCGAACCGGCGCGGGCGGAGATGGACCTGGTCGTCTTCGGCACGGTCTCGGCGGGCAAGACGTCGCTGATCAACGCGCTCGTCGGTCGCGACGTCGGCGAGACCGGCGCCGTGATGGGGACCACCCGCCAGGGCGAAAGCCACGTCTATACCCTGGAAGGCGCCGAGGGCGTCCTGCGACTGGTCGACACGCCGGGACTCGCCGAGGCCGGTCTGCAGGGCGACGCCCACGAGGCCGAGGCCCGACGACTCGCCGAGCGCGCCGACTTGCTCTTGTTCGTCGTCGACCACGACCTGGTCCGGAACGAGCACGCCGCGATCGTGGCGTTGGCCAGGCTGGGGAAGCGGTCGATCGTCGTCTTCAACAAGAAGGACCGCTTCCCCGACGCCGACCGCGACGCGATCCTCGCCAAGCTCCGCGAGCGGCTGGCGGGCGTCGCGACGGCCGCCGACGTCGTGGCCGCTTCCGCGTCGCCTCGACCGATCCCCGTCCGCGTCGTCCAGGCCGACGGCTCGCATGAGACCGTGCTGGACGTTCAGGAGCCCGACGTGAAAGACCTTCGCGACCGAATCGCCGCGGTGCTGGCGAACGAGGGCAAACTCCTCCGCGCCGCCAACGTCCTGCTCAAGACCCGGATGGTGGACCGCGAGGCCCAGGATGTGTTGGGCGACGAGCGGCGTCGGAAGTGCGCGAAGTTGATCGAGCATTATCAGTGGGTCACGGCGACCACCGTCTTCGCCAACCCCGTCCCGGCCTTGAACCTGGTCCAGGGCGCGGCGGTGCAGCTCGACCTGATGGCCGATCTCGCCCGCGTCTACGACCTGAACCCGTCGTCCTCCCAGCGTCACGCGCTGGCGGGGAATCTGGGGCGGGCCATGCTCGGGGCGGGGCTGCCGGAGGCGGCGACGTCGGTGGTCGCGGGGATCTTCAAGCGGACCCCGGCGACCTTCGTGGCCGGCGGGGTTGTCCAGGCGGCCACGGCCGCCTACCTGGCCCGCGTCGCCGGCGAGGCGCTCGCGGAGTATTATCGTAATGGCGAAAGCTGGGGGCCCGGCGGGATCGAGGCCGCCCTCCTCGCCCGGTTCGAGGCCCTCGGCCGGGCCGACTTCCTCCAGCAGTTCGCCCGCCAGGTATTCGACCGTATATTGAGCAAGACGAGGCCCGCGACCCAGGATTGACGCGAGGGAACGGACCAGACGATGGAGACGACGACCGATCCCGACCCCTCGCCCCCCGGTCCCGGCGCCGAGGCCGTCGGCCCGCTGCTCGACGACCTGAAACGCGCCGCCGCGGCCGCCGACGGCCAGGCCGGCGCCGACGCCGTCGAACGCGCCCGCGACAGCCTCAAGGCCACGCTCGAAACGCTCCGGCTCTCGCCCGAGGAGGAGCGGACGCTCGCCCCGCAACTCGAACGGCTTCGCGCCCTGGCCAGGAAGCTCGACGAGGCGACCGTGGAGATCGTCGCCTTCGGCATGGTCAGCCGGGGCAAGTCGTCGGTCCTCAACGCGCTCTTGGGCCGCGACGTCTTCGAGGTCGGCGCGACCCACGGCACCACCGTCCGCCGCGGCGCCCAGGAGTGGATCGACGCCGAGGCCGGCGGCTTCCCCGACGCCCGCCTGATCCTCGTCGACACCCCCGGCATCGACGAGATCGGCGGCGAGGTCCGCGAGGTCCAGGCCCGCGACGCCGCCCGCCGCGCCGACCTGATCCTCTTCGTCGTCTCCGGCGACATGCAGCGCCTGGAGGTCGACGCCCTCTCGGAACTGCGCCGCCACCAAAAACCGATCATCGTCGTCTTCAACCAGGTCGACCGCTACCCCGACGCCGACCGCGACGCGATCCTCGCCACGATCGAGGACGAGCGCGTCAAGGGTCTGGTCCGCCCCGAGGACGTCGTCCTCTGCGCCGCCCGGCCCGACCCGACGCCGATCAAGATCAAGACCCCCGACGGCGCCGTCCGAACCGAGTGGGAGCGGCCCTCGCCGTTGATCGAGCCGTTGCGGAATCGAATCCTGGACGTGCTGGGCCGCGAGGGCAAGGCGCTGGTGGCGCTCAACGCGCTCCTGGCCGCGGGCGACCTTCACGCCGAGATCCTCGACGGCAAGGTCCGCTCGCGGGAGGAGGAGGCCGACCGGCTGATCTGGCGGTACGCGCTGGCGAAGGGGGCGGCGGTGGCGATCAACCCGGTGCCGGTGGCCGATCTCGCCGGCGGCGCGGCGGTCGACGTGGCGATGATCCTGGCGTTGAGCCGGGTCTACGGGATCCCGCTGACCCGTCCCGCGGCGATCAAGCTGGTCCGCGACATGTCCATCGCGTTGGGCGCGACGGGACTGGTCCACGTCGCGGCGCGGTTGATCGGCAGCGGGGTGAAGGCGTCGATGGCCGGCTTGACCGTCATGTCCGGCGGCCTGGCCGCGCCGCTTACGGCGCTTGGCTACGGGGCGATCGGCCTGACCCAGGCGGCGGCCGGCGCGACGGCCTCCTACGTCATCGGCCACGCGGCCGGGACATATCTGAGGCAGGGGGGCCAGTGGGGGCCTCGGGGCGTGAAGACGGTGGTTCAAGACTTGCTGGCGCAAGCCAGGGCCGATTCGATCGTCGATCGACTTCGGGACGAATTGAGGACTCGGATCAAGCCATGAAGAAGCAGGACGTCCGCAACGCAACGATCCTGGTGGCCGTCGTCCTGGGGTTCGTGGGCTTCGTCGTCTACGAGTCCGTCACCACCCGCCCGAAACGGGACGCGACGCGCGTGTTCCTGAAGCTGATCGACGCCGTGAACCGACCGGGGCTGTCGGACGAGGAGCGGATCGAGACGGCCCGCAACTTCTTCTCCGCCCGCCGCCTGGCCGCCGGCCCGATCCGAGTCGCCGACGGGACCGTCGAGGGCCTCAAGCCCGACGTCGATCACAACTTCCCGGTCTGGCGCGACGGCGCCTCCTTCCTCCTCCGCCCCACCGACCGCGACGGCGTCGTCTACCGCATGGTCGAGGAGAACGGCCGCTGGCGCTTCGACGGCCCCGCCGGCCACCGCCACGGCCGCGGCGAGTTCGTCCCGGACCCGGAGACCCCTTGAGGACCGCCCTACTGTGGTTTTGGCATCATGGGTTTGCATGTGACTATAGGATTAGTTACTCTGCTGGCTAACGCCTTGGGTTCGCCCGAAGGGCCGTGTCCACACCTGCCCTTTCATGTCCTGCTGACGACCATCCACGCAACAGCTAACGAGGGATATCGTGATGTCTGGATCGAAAGGCCGTCGGTTCCGTGCCTAGGTTGATTCACTGGAGGACATCAGATTGTTATCCTCCTTGCTACCTGAATCAGGTGCGTCTCCTCCGTCACCGTCAAACGCATCGGTTTCCCATCGCGGCCAGTCGATTGATAAGCAAGGGAATTCAAATTTCGATTCATCGAACACGGCATCAAATCTTGGCGGCCTCAGCCACAGGCAGTTCGCTGATCCGTGCGCGCTGGCTTCGGTGGGCTTCATGCGCCACGACAAAACTCGGGCGGTCGTCGACCAAAGGGCTGCACGACATTCTCCGCCGTGGCCGCGTGTCCGGAAAGGCGATTCGGTCCATGGCGTGTCCGCTTTGAGGAGGCCTGCGATCCCCTTGCCCGCGAAGCTGGAAATGCCGGGTACATTTGGCTGGACTATTTCCGCCGCGCCCACGCCTACTGTCGCTATGCGGCGGCCTTCGGCGTTGGTGCCCTTTGGCGGCGTGTCCTCCACTCTCACGGCGGGCCCCAACGATCCGATAATTGGATTTGATCCAGCTGGCGGAGGTGTTATTTACCGTGAAGGCGATGGAACGTACTCTGACGTAGTCGGCGATTCCGCTACAATGTATATTCAATCGCCTAACGGTTCTAATTTTACTGCGCTTACGGTTTCGGTCACGGGTGCATATGCGACAGCGACCCAAACCACGTCCACCGGCGCGGTGACGGCGTTCGCCAATCAAACGAGCGTGGCAGAGGCCATCGGAACCACTGTGGGCGCCGCCAGGTGGTTTTGGGATGAGCACCCAGGAGTCCATGAAATCACCGTGCAGGCCTCGTACGCGAACGGGACTAGCGGTACTACTGTCATCGATGTGAATGTGGCTTCACCAACCTATTCGCTCTACAAGGACGTGTATCAAAAGCTGATATTCACGCCGTTTGCTACAGCAGGTATAAACAGTGTCGGCTTTCTTCAGATTGGGCCTGGTGGCGAGGTGGGCAATGCATTTACTGCGACCGTGAGCCTTCCGCCAGGACGCAATGGAAATTTTGGATTTATTCAGCTTGTCGAATCAAGCCGTACGATAGGATTCAGAAATAGCACACCTCTACAGGTCAACACCAATGGTTTTGTTTTGGACAACTGGACTGGCTCTACTGGCAACCCGATCCTCCTGAGCGGGTATTCGGCGGCACTCTCTCCCAACGGCAATGGGACAGTGTCGCCAAACGGAGAGGCGAACGACAGCCCTAATCTAGGGGGTAAGACGAATTTGTTCCCGACGGGAGACTATATAACTGGCTTCGAGTTTGACTATAAATTTAAAACTTATCTGGTGTTCCAAGCTTATACTAGTCAAAATACTGGAATCTGGGTGGCAATTGGCAATCTATCTTGGGAGGTTGAGGGAGCGGCTATATTTAATAATCAAAATTACACTTCACAGAGCGACTATGCTGACCCTGCCCACTGGACCATTAATGTGAGAACGCCGGCCACGGCCGGCACCATCAACGGCACTGCCGGCAACACGATCCCAAAGTGGAGTGATTACATTAAAAAGTAGAAGATCAGTGTTTTGAAGGTGTTCGGCTGATAGGCCGATCGCTCTCTTCATTGCGTGGCGGGCAGGGATTCGGTGGTGCGAACAATTGAGTTGAAGACAATGTCATACATTGTGATCGCAATGGCCACATGCCTGTCTTGTCTTGGCGACGAGGGAGGCCAGAACGCTCACCGGCCGCATCGCGTAGACGTGTCCGTCGCTGTGAACAAGCATGTCTATCGGCCTCTGGAGCCGATCCATCTCGTCTTCACCGCCATCAACGTCGGCGACAAGGATGTATTTTATTCGTCTCTGTCCGTTCCTTATGAGCGGTTCGATGTCGTCGTCCGTCGCTACGACACACTCGGCAAGGAAGTCGAGGTGGGCCGCACGGCCTACTACATCCATGAAGTCGAGGCGGCGCCGATTATATCATATCCCCGCGGGCCATGGGCCCCAGGGTCGAAGTGGGTTCAATCGTTCGATGCGAATCTGCTTTACGACATGACTCTGCCTGGACGCTACTCAATCACGATCGAGGTGCCGTACTGGAAAGAGGAACCGGAAGCCGTGGCCGGCCTCGTCGACCCACTGCAAAAGTTCGTGTCGCGATCGAAGCCGATCATCGTGGAAGTCGATCGTATTCGGGAATGATATTCTTGAAGGGCGGTCGAAGGCCATCGTCTCTCAGTCCAGTCGTCGAGGGCCGCCTTTGGAGCCGGGGAACTTGGCCGTGATTCGGAACTCGCCTCCCATCGCGCGGGCTTGTAGCCGTCGTTTCTCGGCCGCCAAGCGGAGGAGTTCGGCGCGGTATTTCACGGCCAGGGAGGCGAATTTCGCCCGCGTCTCGGGCGAGTCCAGATCGGCACCCTTCAGCGACTCGAAGACGAGATACCCGGCCTCCAGCCTCGCGGCCCCTGCCGCGAACTAAGCCTGTCTCTCGGTGGAGAAGGAAGACAGCACGTCTTCAAGCTTCACGCTCACCGTCAAGCCTCCAGAGGGTGAACCGGCTCGCGTCGTCACGGACCTTCTTCCTTCTCGTCGTCCCCCTGGGATTCGACCCATGCCTGAAGGTCGGCGGAGGGGATGTCGTCTGGGAAGGTGCGCGTGGGGGCGGCGCGGCGGTGGGGGAAGGAGACGTACTGGATCAGGCGGTACGACCAGCGGCCCAGCGAGACGACGAACAGCACGCCCACCGTCACCAGCGACCAGAACAGGACGCGGTCGGACTGCTCGGCGGGGGTGGCGACCGCGGTTCGGTCCCAGCCGAGCTTGCCCACCAAGACCGGCGCGGCGCGGGCGACGTCGCCGGCTTGGTACTTCATCAGCTTCAGGAAGTAGCCGTTGAAGACGACCCGCTCGTGGACGTCGGTGCCGATCGGGAAGCCGTCGGGGGGCTTCTCGAAGACGCAGTCGTAAAGCAGCCGACGCACGTCCGGGGTGGTGATCCACGCCTCGTACAGCCAGCCGGTCTCGCTGAGCTTGGATTCGAACCGGATGACGCGGAGGGCCGTCCCCTGGATGTGGATCGGGACGCCGCGGTAGAGTTCGGGACGCTCCCAGAGGTGGGTCAGGACGACGTCGCGGCGGGCCTCGGCGGCGAGTTCGGCGTGGGGCGTCTCGCGGGCCTTTTCCAGCAAATGGGCGTAGGCGGCGTTGTCGCGGAAGCCCATCGGAGTCCGGTCGGAGACGGTCTCGAACGCCTCGTCGCGGTCGGGCTCGATCGGCTTGGCCGGGCCCCCGGCGCGGAGGGGGTGCTCGGCCGCGGGGCCCATGGGGCGGTGGGCGGCGTAGTAGACCGCCCCCCAGCCGGCGACGGCGATCGCGGCCAGGAGCGCCAGCTTGGGGAGTTCCGAGCCGTGGAAGAACGGGCTTCGCAGGTCGGGCATGGCTAGGCTCCGTCGCCGGCCCTCAGCTCGTCGAAGCTCAGCTTGGGCTCTTTCTTGGCGCGGATGAAGGCGTCGGTGAAGGCGTTGATGATCGTCATCAACTCGGAGTAGCGGAGGTTGGGGTCGACCTTGATGAGGGTCTGGTCGAAGGGGGCGTCGGGGTCGAGGAGTTGGTGGTCGAGTTCCGCGGCCAGGGCCTTGGGGTCGTCGGAGACGTCGAACTCGGCGATGTTGATCTGGGCGAGCCGGCCCTGGTCGTCGGCGCGGAGGACGACGGGGAGGGTCCGCAGGGTGGCGGGGAGGTCGTTGGTGGCCGCCGCCTCGGTGGCCGCGGCGGCCTCGGCGGTCACGGGCTGGGGCGGCAGCAGGTTCATCATGAACTGCCCCTCCACCGGCGCGGGGCGGTAGGTCAGGACGAAGAACGTCAGAAGCTGGAACGCCATGTCCAGCATCGGCGCCACCGGCACGTCGGGCGCGTCCATCTCCAGTCCGCCGCGTTTGCGAGCCACTCCCAGCCCTCCCGGTCCAATCGTCGCGATTCGTTCAGCTTCGGATCATCGCCTTGAGGGCGAACTTGCGGAACCCCTGGGATTGGCACGCCTTGATGATTCCCAGCACCGCGCCGAAGGTGGTCTCCTTGTCGGCGCGGAGGATGATGGTGGTCGGCAGGGTGTCGACGGCCGAGTCGAACTTCACGCCGGAGGTCCGCAGGCCGAGCTTGACCAGGTCGGCCTCGTGTCGGATCGCCTGGGCGGCCTCGTCGATCCCCAGGATCCGATCGCCCTTGAGCATGCGGCCTTCCGAGTCGACGTTGAGGACCAGGCGGTCCTGGGCGATCCGGGAGTCGTCCTCGACCGGGCGGGCGGAGCCGGCGTCGGGGAGGTTGATGCGCTGGTCGTAGTTGTCGTTGGCGAAGTTGATGACGAGCATGAAGAACGTGATGAGCTGGAAGACGATGTCCAAAAGCGGCGTGAGGTTGGGCTCGGCCTTCTCCTTCGAGATCGCGGCTCCGCTCATGGCGACGGCTCCCCGGTCGTTGGCGACGTGTCAGGCGGTCGGCTGCTTGGGGGTTTTGGCGGCGGAGACCAGGGAGTTGATGGTCCGGTCGGCGACGCGGTTGGCCTCGATGGTCATCTGGGCGACCTTGTTGCGGAAGAAGGCGAAGAAGAAGATCGCCGGGACGGCCAGGGTGACGCCTTCCAGCGTGATGAACAGGGCCGTGCTGATGCCGCCGGCGACCTTGTCCGGCCGCGGCTGGGTGCCGGCGGCGGTGGCGATCTCGCGGAAGCTCTCGATCATCCCCCAGACCGTGCCGACCAGCCCGATCATCGGCCCCAGCGTGCCGATGGTCGCCAGGTAGCTGATCTTCACCTCGAGCTCGGTGACGATCTCGCCGGAGGCGACGGCCATCGCCTCCTTGGCCTCGGCGCGGCCGTTGGGGAGGTTGGCGATCCCGGTGCGGACCAGCCGGGCCAGAAACGAGTCGTCGTCGCGGCAGAGGTCGTAAGCCTCCTGGAACTTCTTATCCTTGATCGCCGTCTCCAGCTTCTCCACCAGGGCGGGCGGGACGGCCTCGGTCACCCGGTACTCGATGAACAGCCG
>Ga0209916_1001647_pt1 | contig 16671 bp, 21 predicted proteins | sample ThiBio_1000_plan_FD_183956 | JGI IMG/M metagenome (GOLD analysis project Ga0209916, IMG submission 183956) | Wastewater bioreactor microbial communities from Cape Town, South Africa - Thiocy_solids_2 (SPAdes) | ecosystem: Engineered > Bioreactor > Thiocyanate-remediating > Anaerobic-Aerobic ... | reverse complement strand
TTTAGTAACATGTTTAGTTTTTGCATCAGAAGTCACCAAGGATGCATCTGGAGTCACACCAGCGATTTTTAGTAACATGTTTAGCATTGCATCTGGACACTCTGGGATGCATCTGGAGTCACACCAGGATTTTTAGTAACATGTTTAGTTTTTGCATCAGAAGTCACCAAGGATGCATCTGGAGTCACACCAGCGATTTTTAGTAACATGTTTAGCATTGCATCTGGACACTCTGGGATGCATCTGGAGTCACACCAGCGATTTTTAGTAACATGTTTAGTTTTTGCATCAGAAGTCACCAAGGATGCATCTGGAGTCACACCAGCGATTTTTAGTAACATGTTTAGCATTGCATCTGGACACTCTGGGATGCATCTGGAGTCACACCAGCGATTTTTAGTAACATGTTTAGTTTTTGCATCAGAAGTCACCAAGGATGCATCTGGAGTCACACCAGCGATTTTTAGTAACATGTTTAGCATTGCATCTGGACACTCTGGGATGCATCTGGAGTCACACCAGCGATTTTTAGTAACATGTTTAGCATTGCATCTGAACACTCTGGGATGCATCTGGAGTCACACTAATGATTTTTAGTAACACGTTTAGTTTTTGCATCAGGAGTCACCAAGGATGCATCTGGAGTCACCAAGAATGCATCTGGAGTCACCAAGGATGCATCTAGAGTCACTAGGATGCATCTGGAGTCACTAGGATGCATCTGGAGTCACTAGGATGCATCTGGAGTCACTAGGATGCATCTGGAGTCACCAAGGATGCATCTGGAGTCACCAAGGATGCATCTGGTGTCACACTAATGATTTTTAGTAACATGTTTAGTTTTGCATCAGGTTGCATCTGAAGGCAAACTAATAATTTTAGTAACATGTTTAGTTATGCATTCAGATGCATATGAGATACTAATATATTTAGTTATGTATTAATCGGTGATTTGTTTTTTACATGCATTTACACATAGACAAAAAATTAAATTTTATACCTTCTAAACTTATTATATGCATATTTTGGAAATGCTAACATAAATCATTTGCGAAGCAAATGATTGTGCAGCTGATATTATCAAACGCGGGAAAGGGGTTATAGGGGGCTGGTGTTCCCCACTAATTAATAAAAATTCGATGTGGACCTGATGCAATAGTTGTAGTAATATTAATTTGCTCACCAGATGCAGCATCATATATCGTGCGAATTTGCGTATCTGGTCCACGATATGTATTGAATCTGTCTAAAAAATCCACATAAGTATCATCAGAATAAGCTGTAACTTGCATTGAAGACGCTTTTTTGAAGCCAGCCGTTGGATGACGGGCAATCAATGTGAGTTCAATTGTTTTAAGTTTGCTTTGAGTTGTACCACCCATCTAAGACTTAATTAATATCACGTAATAATTATTAAATGATTCAAAATCTCGCATTTAAACTATTTGTATTGCTAACGCAAGTTGTGATTTATGCAAAAGATACATATGCCAAAATCGTTGAAGAATTCAAAGAACCTAAAACGTACTATTTCTTTGGTCAACAAATTGTTGATGGCGAACTAATTAGCGATGATGTTAAGAAACGTGCAACATATTCATTTGATACAAAAGAGAACTTGTTTAGTAGACTGAGAGAAACTGCTCAAGTAGAACTACCTCATCATGTAACTAAATTGTCATGGTTAGGAGCTGAACTAAAAACACCTGATGGCATTGTTATTGATATTACAGAATGGATTAAAGGGCTAAAACTTAGAACATCTCAACTAAATACATATCACATATATATGATGCATCAATATTCAACTGGACAATTTATTGAACCTGATACAATACTAACAGTTGTCTCTGATTCCGCTGACATTGAAACATATACTTTTAGCGATGAATTAAAAATATAGCATGAACTAAATAATCATGCCAACACGTTCAAGTGTGGCTTTTTCGCTGGAAGTTAATGTTTTCTCAATATATCGCACCATATGTGGAGCTTCTTCATCCACCAACTTATATACATCAATAAATGTGAGGTTCTTGTCTGAAACAAGTTTATAATATGGCATATCATGTACGTCACGACGAACACTTAATTCATCTTCATTCAAATCAAGCCATTTAACCACTCTAACACGAGTCTCTGCATGTAAAGACCACACGGTTTTACGTATGGCACGCACAAATCTGCTACTTGCATCGGACCGAAACCTCTGTGCCAGCCACGAAATAGCAATCACAGATGCATGCGCTCCGGCTGAATCAAACTCAACATCATCTGGAACAGGCGTTCCAGGACGATCCGCGGGGGAACGTCTCACGTGTTCCCGCGGCTTAGCAAGTGCTAAGGCAGAAAGTCCTGCACCACCAGCGGGCACATCACAAGGGTCCTCATCGGCCATTATGGATTAGTAATGTTGTGTAAAGTTTATTAAATGCACGAATAATTAACAGATAGTTTCATTTTTGTAAGCTTTTTATCGGGAAGTAGCACATGATTAAAAATTACCATACCCTACAATCCCGAAATTAAGATACGTCCCGTTCTGGCAAAGCCAGAACGGGATAGAAAGAACTGTCCACCTTTGGTGGACAGTTCTGACAATCTTAATTTCGGGATTGTAAGGGTTTACGTGGAGTTTCCGAAATTAAGAATGTATCTTAATTTCGGAACTCAACGGTACAATTTAGGGCTTCCCAAACTACTGGTGAGCGACCTCAAATATTACTAAAAAATAGTTTTTAGGGGGTAAAGAATCATTTTTTAGTTTACGCGCCAGTAGTTTGGGAAGCCCTAGTACAATTTAGTCAAGAATAATTCCAGCTTCCTTTAGTTCATCCCGCTCATATTCTGGCATTTCTTCCATAATATATTCCATTAGTTCAGAACCGGCATCTAACATATCGTAAATCTCAACAATTGTTGTATAACCAGCATCCGTTGCATAATCATAGAATGGCATACCGCGCAAAACGCGGCCATCGCTAAAATCATCGATTTCATATAGAAAACCTTCGACTTGATAGAAGTCAGAATTCTTCAGATCAAACATTACGATCTGTATGTTGCCTATAATCGTACGTCGTGCATCCCTATCCTCCTTATCATCCCAATTATAAAACCGAATTCTTTGTGCTAACCATGAAAGAACTATCTTTGCCTTTTCTGTCAATGGTATAGCGTCTGCATCACCAGCACCGGCAGCAGGCATAACGTCTGCATCACCAGCACCGGCAGCAGGTATAACGTCTGCATCACCAGCAGACGTAACATTGCACGGGTCTTCGTCGGCCATTGTAAATGGTGTATAGAGAATTTGATAGAATTACGAATAATTAATAATATATCCCTTCAATATTGCAAAGCCTCCGCAACTTCTGTAAATAACCCTTTTTTACCGGAGACCACTCTGTTCCAAATGGGATCAAAACAAAAAACCATTACAATTTTCTCAGATGCATTAATTTTCACCTCTTTACGCAGCATTTCCTGCACTTCCCCGGGCATTGATGTTGACATATGTGTATGCACACGTGGAATTCTGTCGCGACCGATGGATTGAACAGTAAGAGGTATGTCTAATGATGTTGGTGTGTCAACCGCACATTTTGGAACGACAAACGCAACTTTGTCAGTATTCATAGCAATATATTGAATAAATTGTTTAGCAACATTTTCCAACATGAATCCTATAATATACGCACGCTCTTGTATTACATAATCTTTGCCAGTTGTTTTACGACCAGCTTGACTTTCCGTAGTAATAAATCCTAATTTATTAATTACAGTTAATTGTGGAATATGTTTAATCATTGTTGCATCTTCTTCTGTGATTCGTTTGATAAACTCAGGTGACCGAAGTTTTTTAACAGATGCTGCAACTGCATCCCAAAACTTCATTTACTTTTTCGTAACATTTAATTCAATCGATTGCCACTATGGTCATAAATTGGACTATCGTCCGGCCAATAATGTGGTCGCCATGGTGGGTCAGGCATCACTGGATATGGCATATCACGTCGATGTGGCCGCCATGGTGGGTCTGGCATCACTGGATATGGCATTACATTATCATCGCATCTACAAGAGTCACCTGCATCACATCCACATGGTAATACTTTTTCATGTTCGTAAATATTAATATCAATACCCGTATTTGTTGGTGTAATTACAATATTGTCATACGCTCTACATAAAATAATCCAGATAATTGCAATGATTGTGGCTATGATTGGCAAGCTAACAATTATCCATTTCAAAAATGTTAATTCAGTGAAACAAACTGCAATTAATGCAAGTAAACCAGCAGATGCATATCCAATTAATGGCCATTTCCATGAATTTGCAATGGGAAATGCTACAATTGCTATAATTGATAAACATATGTAAAAAATTATAGGAATTGTACAACTTCCGTCTTCAAACGCACCACCTCGCATTTAATTGTTAAATGTGATTTTTTTACCTTCAAGAATACCACATAGTTTACCTGGATTGCCAGATGGCAGTGATTCATACACGTTATTACCCTTTGATAATAGATATGGTGTTTTGTTGTAAGATATTTTACGTACATAGTTGAATGTTGGTTTGTTTCCAACAAGTACCCCAAGTTCTTCACCTGGTTGTTCTTCATTTGCATCATAATGAATCACTACTACTCCATCTGTAACCGTCATATAATATGGGAAATCATCGATTTTAGTGGGATAAAATGAACTGTCCGTAATATTTGGTATATCTTCTTCCGTAAATTCTGTTGCTTCAACTTCCACTGCTTCTTCCTCTTCTTCAGCTGCGTCATCAGCTGCATCTTCGGCTACATCTTCAGCAGCATCTTCAGCTGCGTCATCAGCTGCGTCATCAGCGGCATCTTCAGCTGCGTCATCAGCGGCATCTTCAGCTGCGTCATCAGCGGCATCTTCGGCTACATCTTCAGCTGCATCTTCGGCTACATCTTCAGCGGCATCTTCGGCTACATCTTCAGCTGCGTCATCAGCTGCATCTTCGGCTACATCTTCAGCAGCATCTTCAGCAGCATCTTCAGCAGCATCTTCAGCAGCATCTTCAGCTGCGTCATCAGCAGCATCTTCAGCTGCGTCATCAGCGGCATCTTCAACGGCATCTTCGGCTGCGTCATCAGCGGCATCTTCGGCTGTGGCATCAGCTGCATCTTCAGCAGCATCTTCAGCAGCATCTTCGGCTGCGTCATCCGCTGCATCTTCCGCTGCATCTTCTGTCTTAGTTTCTACAATAGTGGCTTTTTTGCTTGCAGTGTATTGTGTGGGAACAACTGGTTTTACAACTGGTGTTTTGACAGTTGGTGTGGTTACTTTTGGCATCGCTTTAACCACTGTTATAGGAACAATTGGAACTTTTGAAGTAACTTTTGAAGTTGATTTGGGAGTATCAGGTTTTGTGACACTTGGTGCAATATTGTCAACAGGCATTGGAACGATTTTAGGTACAGGATCGTATCCAAGAACAAAATCAGATGCACGAGATGGATTTTGATGTGAAACTAAACGAATTAGTTCCATGTATCGTGCATACATTTCTTCATTTTGCTTGCGTTGAGTGTTGAAGATGTCCATGGCGATTTGTTCGTGTAGTTTACGGCTTTCGTATGACATAGGAAACATGTGACTTGTATATGAGGAAGGAGGGTGACTTTTTTGTTTCAACTTTGGGGGAGGGCGCGGATTTTTCGTAAAGCGGAAAATCCTTGCCTTCCCTGTGGAAGACATTAGCCTCTTTTGGTCCAACTTGTTACCGTCGTGTACCCTACAGTCCCGAAATTAAGCTACATGCTTAATTTCGGAACTGTAGGGTTTTACGTTGTGGTCCCGAAATTAAGCATGTAGCTTAATTTCGGAACAGGCCGGTATCTTAATTTCGGAAACGGGGGCCGGTACATTTGCAAACATAATTAGAAAATGATTAATAATAACACCAAGTGATGCAAAATTGTATCATATTACAAAAATATAAACCACCAGAAATGCCAAAGAGGCTGATGTCCCCCTATAGAATAGTTTCACCAGTTGATGTTGTTATTGCCCCAACATCTTTCTTTTTAACCATCATAACTTTGTCAAGTGAACTGGTAACAACTGGTTTAGGATTTTTACGCTGCAGTCGCATAAATTTAGGTGCAGCCGTCGCACTTGTAGACCCAATTGTACCGCTGGTAGATGCAGATGTATCTACTGGAATAAATGCATTGGTAACATGTGATTCATAATAATCAGCAGGTTTTATGTCTAAAACTGCATTAACAGCAATCATCGGAGGTGCAATGAGGTCAATACGAATATGACCTTGTCTTACAAGTTTTCGATATTCTATAATGGATAATGTTCCTCCATATGATTCAAGAAGTTCACGGTCTGGTGCAGGTCGAATTGCATGTCCAATCTTATACATTTGTTTATACATTTGATTCATAAGCGCGTATTTTTCCCATTTTGAAAATGAATCACTTGAATTACCCTTGAACAACTGTGCAGCACAACATTCAGGTGAACAGCAAAATTTCGATTCTACTTCATACACCGGTTTTCCATCTTCTTCACAAACAATTCGATTAGGAATAACAAATGGTTGACCAACAAAATAATGCCCATCCCAAAAGCAATTCTGTGTGACTTTAGATGGAACGGCTGAATAAATTTCTTTTGTTTTATATTTCAAAACCATTTGTTCAAATGACATTTGTGGCAAATGATTACCGCCATCATCACATAAATCGCGTATTTTCGCAAGTGCTATATCTGCTTCGTTTTCAATTGGTTGTTTACTATCAGACGTATCTGTATAATTTGCAAATACAGTTGTTGTATCATTATTATATGCATCTGGTAACATAGGAACTTCTGGATTATAAATGAGATCCATAGGTGCAACAGTTAACATCGAAGAATTAATAGGTAAATGTGCAATAACTTCTTCAATAATTGGATTAGACGCCGCATCTTTTTTAGATTTTCTTGGTTTCGTTGATGAAGGTGCACGAGTTTTTTTCGCTTCGGACATTTCTTACATTAGTAATTTTAATTGGGATTTAAATCAACGTGTCCTTAATGATTCTTGCCAGCCAACCAATTTGTAGCGATTTACTTAAAAAATGGCTATGTTCACGGAATTCAACAATTTTCAACGCAAAATCTGTAAAAGGGCGTTCTGATGCAATTAATTTCGATAGAATCGACGCCAGAAATCCACTAAGTTCATATTGTTCGAGGTATATTTCAATTTGGTTTCTAATTGAATCAAGTGGTAATTCATTATTAGATACAAAAGCCAAAAACTTATCAATCGTTTTCGTTTCCGTTGGGTGGGAACATAATTGTTGTAAATGTTGAATTTGATGTCGCATATCTGCTCTATATAGCACTAAATTTGTTTCAATTTGCTCTTCAGTAACTTCAGTATAACCCTCTAATTGTGCAATCTCAACTAAACGTTTAATCATAATATTGTGTGGCAAAAATGATAAACGGAACCTGATAAATCGCGATAGTAAATCTGGATGAATCTTTGTTAGATGATTAGCTAAAAAAATAAAACAAACCGATTTTGTGAGTGATGTTCCATCGGTATCAAGAAACGTACGGAGAGACATCTGTGCCTGTTCAGTCATGTTTTCAGCTTCGTCAAGAATTACGAATTTTGGTGTAACTTTCACATATAGATTTGATTCAACAAAATCACGGATGCGAGTTCGAATAGTATCAAGTCCACGTTCATCTGATGCATTTAAATGTAAACATATCATATTTTGGGAAATGTCAGGATGTACTTCTCGCACATAATTTATAGCAATAGTTGTTTTACCAGTACCTGGCGGCCCGAACAATAATAAATGTGGAAATCTTTTATGCATTGCCATATCTTTCAATGCAAGCCGAATTGTATCATGACCACATATTTCATCTAATGTCGTTGGTCTATATTTTTCTACCCATGGAAGAATGTCGTGTCCCTTTGTTTCAGCCATTTTAATTTCCGGAGACACAGAAATAGCTTCTGGTTTTTTACGTAACATTGAAAGAATTAACGGCATACCCTTTGCCGATGCCATTTGTTTTATTACACTTTACAAATGTTAACTAAATTACGAACCGCGGAGGGGGACAAAAAGCTCTCCCCCAAATTGATGCCAAAAATCTGCGCACACATTCTTGTTCAAAACAACATGAATGAACACGTTGAACGTCTCAAAAACATGGTATTGCCAAAATTTACTGCATCTCCACTAAAAATTTCGACGATGTGTGTCACATGTAAAACTTGTATAATAATTGATTACAAAGCATTCTTCGAAAAAATAACGATTTTACCATACTATGAACATGCAGAGGGTTGCATTAAAGTAAAACTATTGAATGCTATAAAAGGCTTTACAAATGAAGATATTAAAATCGCATCACGCAAGGCAAAGTCAACACCTGCATCATCAAAATGTCGACGTCTTGGTGGTAAAAATTTTCTACATCAAACTACGGCAGTGTATCGCGTTAAATCCGGTGACGATCAATGGAAAGAAGTTAATATCAAAATATTCAAAAACGGAAGTCTACAGATGTCTGGTGTTCCTTCAATCGAAATCGCTGAAAAAGCCCAACACCTAATTATGACTGACATTAATCGATTAAATGTTGGAACATCGCCACTCGTCCCAGTTCCATTTGATATAAGTCTTATCAATAGTGATTTCTCTGTGAATTTTCCTATTAATCGCGATGTACTAAAGAATGTTTTGGCGAAAAAATATTGTCTCCACGCGGAATTTGAATCAACCGGTTATCAAGGCGTAAAAGTATCATATATGTGGAACAACGATTACTATAAAGATGTGGCAACCTATCCATTTCAAGGAACATGTTATTGTGATGTTAAACATGGCGCTGACAGATGCTTAATTGGCGTTAGTGGTTCTGGCACCGGCAAAAATGAATGTCAATGTGTCACTATTGCAATATTTCAAACAGGCCGGATTATCATAACAGGTGCGAAAACAATGGAACAATTATATGATGTATATGATTTTATGGTACGGATGTTAAAAGATAATATGAAAGAAATCTATCGGCGTTCGATTGTATTGGTTCCAATGACTGAGCGCAAGAAGAATCGAACAATTCATAAAAGCGAGGCAAATGTTCCTATTGCGGATATTGAACTAATCTAAATTCCTCGAGATTTATCAATAAAATGGCATCGGTACCACTAAAATCTACCCAAGTTCCACCAAAACCAGCAGCGGTAGCTACTACTGCTATAGTGTCAGCTGCACCTAAACCTGTAGCTCGCGCACCAACGGCGCCAGCTGCTGTTGCGCCCCCACCAAGTGTTGTTCTACCTGCCCAGCGCACTATCTTAAAAGCCGCCGAATTTTGCACAGTTCAGGACAAAGACCTTAAATTTGACTATTATGAAGATTCAATGAATGGCAGGGCATATATAGGTAAGAATATTTCTACAGGTGAAAAGAATTTAATAAAAGACACTGATAACTATACCAGTCCAATCACAGAAATTTTTAGAATGGGCGATGATTATATTTGCATCACAAGTAATTCTGTATACATTGTTCATAGCAAGATTCGTATGACAAATGTAGAATAAATCGTGTGATACCCTACTGTTCCAGAAATTAAGCAACACTAAAAGTGTTGCTTAATTTTTCGGAACACGACGGTAACTTTTTATGTTAACATTTATTAAATGAAACACTCTGTCAAACATCATCATCGCCGTGCAACTAAAAAAGTGCTAAACCATCGTTCAGCTAAACGTGCGACTGTTAAGCGTTCAAAAGGCGGACTTATGTCATGGCTCACTGGTCGCCTACCATTTATGAAAGGTGGGTTTGCACTCGCCGAAGAAAGCGCCCCAATCAACGAAGACACAATGTTACTTCCTGCCAGTATGCGTGGTTCACCCCAAGGTGTTGATGTATCAACTGCGCCTGCGTTTCATGTTACGACAGGTGGTTCACGCAAACAGCGCAAACAGCGCAAACAGCACAAACAACGCACGCTACGTGGTGGCATGGCACCAGTTGATGCACCCGATATGCTGCTCCCATCTGAAATGTATGCACAAGCTTATCTAAATAAAGAATGGCCGGCGGCAGGTGGTTCTCGTCGCCATCGCAAGCACTAAAAAATGAAATAGTTAATAGAACTTAATTTATGTAATAATTATGTCAACATCATTGCATAAGCTTGCAACTGATTATTTACAAGGTCGCGTTGATTTCAAACATGCAAACTTTTATGAAGAAGCTGAAAACGCATGGGGGACAAAGGAATTGCAGCTTTGGCAGCATGATGCTATGCGCGCATTCCAGATGCTTGAATCTGTATGTTTCAATACAATGTGTGATAAATGTGACGATAGTAAACTATTTCAATATATTGAAAATATATGCATCTCTATAATTGCGGGTACTGTTCCTGAAAAGCCAACTGGATGCGGAGAATGGTGTGTGCCACTTTATTCGAATACTGGCGCAACAAGTCCGCGTTGATATCGCAACCAATTACGATATAACACAAATACAATAACTTCCCAACCCCTGTCTTCTTCAGTAACAGCGCCAGGTTGTCTAACATTTAGCACTAAACTAATTGGCGCAACAGATGCATTAACTGCTGCACCAGGTTGCACATCTTCCGGGCGACCTCCACTACATCCAAATGTATAATGATATATAAATGAATTATAACCCGCCGTAATTCCACTATGTTGACCAGCATAAGAACTCCTAAAATATGACTCATCCCCACTAATCCAATCTGCTCCACTTACTTTAATTATCGCGCTTCGCAGCAAAGGTGTTCGGTTAGCATCTGGTGTTGATTCGCCAGATGCACTGTAATTAAACCAATCATTATTATTTTTAACGACAGTTCTGCGCAAAATCCATACAATTTCATCAACAGTATGAGATGCTTCAAGCGGCAAATTAACAATTACACTATCGGCAGAAACTGCAACTGCATGTCGCAATGGCGCTTCAAACCGAAATGTGGCAACACGTTGAATTAATTGCGTGAAAGGTTTTGTCATCATTGTCAACCGTTCTGATTCATCAACATATCCATAGTTAATCATTGCTGTACATGCCGTTATTAGTGGCGCAACTGTATCCGTTGTGAACGTATTGATATTGTTAAACGGAACACGGGTATCTTTTAGTACAAATGATTTGCTAAGCGGCGTATCAGTGCATGATGCTCTTGTGCCGCTTTGTATTCTAACGCATTCTGCAAAAGGACGAAATTTAATATGTAATGACAGGCAACTTTCTTTTATTGCACAAATAGGAATTGCACCAGTTCCCCCTCCACGTAAACACCAGAATGGCAACGGTATTAGTAAACGACCGCTTTCTGTTGGATAATAATCGGCCGGTCTAACGGTTAATAATTCAGCTGTTGGGAGACACCCAAGACCATCACGGCGAATTGCATCCGATTTTTCAGGATGCAAAAATAAGCGTGACCAAACATCAATCCATTCACCTGGGAAACTGTCAAACTCATATCCATCAGCTTCAAGCCAAACGCGTTCGATTAACGCCGCACCAAGACCATTTGCCCAATACCAAATACCAGATGTATCCATATATTGATAGAATTCGCGTTCGAGATTGTATAAAATTGCATCATACCACCAAGAACCGACTTGAATTTGTAAAGTAATCCATGATATATGGTCACCGTTTGATGGAATGGTAACAGCAGCATAACCACCATATTCCGTTTTACCGCGGAAAATGACTTCAACATTTTGATTGGACATGTTAGTGAATTTCTTTGGGTGACTGGTGAAAATCGATGCAGAAATATCGGTTGTTTGTAGATATGCATCTTCTATACTTGGCGAGACATAATCTAATACTGTTGTAAATTTTTCGGTACCCGTCTTACTCATTTATCGTCAACATAGAAAAAAGCAGCTTAAACTGCTTTAGCTGCTTAAGCAGCTTTTATCGGCAGGTTTACACACCTCACAAAAATTGCAAGGTATATATTTGTTCTCATAATAAGTAAAGAGAAATGTCAGCAGTATTTCATTCAGCTTTCCTACGAAGTGCAGAGGATTTAATACCGGATATTTTGTTTCAATCAACATTTCCAATTGAACATGTTGCGGCTCGCGAAGGATATCCAGAAGATGTTGATATTTGGCGCACTAAATATAATGCACGATATGATTCAACAGATTCAAAAGAATCAGATGGTGTATACGAATCAGACACTGGAGGTGCACCTGCAACACAAACGGTTCTTTATAGAGCAATGTATCAATCACCACAATTGTACGTTTCTACACGGGATATACCTCAACAAAATATTAGTTTATTTGAAGCAATGTTTGGTGCCATTGATACATCATTATCACAACTGCGCGATGTAATTGTTGCTCCAACTGCTGAACAATTAGCAGATGGAACAACACAATTCAAATCAGATGCAAAATTAGATGCATGTGCTATTTGTCAAGATGAAATTGATGCTGGCCAAGATTTAACTAAACTGAATAAATGTAATCATGTGTTTCACGCAAGTTGCATTTCACCATGGTTTACTGAACATACAACGTGTCCAACGTGTCGCGCAGATATCAGACCAGATGATGCCGTGGCGCATGCTACGCCTGATTCTATGACGCGCATTGCATCTGATGCAACTGCATCAGTATTAGCGTCAGAAGTCGCCGCAGCAGAAGCAGAAGTATATGCCGCAGAAGCTGCAGAATTTGCAGCAATGCTTCTGGGTTATTCTGGTGATAGAAATGTGATTAATATATTATCACCTGGCGTAGACATATTTGCGTCATTGTTTACGCCGCCACCTACACGTTCCCAACATGATTCAGATGTTGATTAAGTACAAGTGTTGCAGGTGTTTGGTCGAAATTTTTTATATTACTCAACATATAAGCAGCTATTTCATTTGGGTGTTCTGCATCATGCACACCTCTAAAATAATCGCTATACGGTGTTACATCCGGGGAAACCATTTCGCACAACTGAACATCATATAACATAATTTTAATGTTGTTACCAGTTGTCCATATAGCAAGTGGTATCCATTTGCCGCGCCATATCCACCAACGTTCTATCGCGCCAAATAAATCGGGATTTGCCCTTACATTTTCAATAATATGTGTTGGTATTACATCAGAACTAATAGGATTGAACCCCCATTCGGCGTATAAATTTCTGAAACGTTGTGGATATCGTCGTTGTATTACATGAATCATTTCATGATGCAATGTTAATGCATCAACTGTGCCTGGTAAAAAAATAACATCATCGCGTGTATGTGGATAATTCCAATCAAGTCCAACAGGGCTTTTAGCGACTTTATAGTGTTCAGTTGCTCCTATTTTTGTGTAAGCATCTAAAATGCTATGTTGTTCAGACAACGTCCATTCTGTAGGTTTAGCGATCGTACCTCTCCTGCGAATATCTTCAACAGTGAATGAACTTGTATATGCGGATACCTGTTTTAGAATGTTGATTGTTGCCGCCGCATCTAAAAAGACAATAGGCTGCCGTTGTGGTTGCAGCCACCACCACAAAAACAACATTAATGCTACAATAAGACATAAAAAGAAAATCATTTATTATAACAAAATGAATTTTTTATGGAAATGCAGATGCATTTGTTCAAAAAATCATGTCGAAAAAATACGACAGTATGTTAGTGAATTAGATAATTTGACGCGAATACAGAAATTATTGCTTGAAGAAAGATATACAAAACTATTAAATGATTATGAAAAACGTACATTAAAGTATACATGGATGTATAACATAATGCGCATTATACTTGTAATTGGTGGTCTATCGGTTCCAACATTATTATCAATACAAGGAACAAGTTATCAAGATGCACTATTTTGGACGGCTTTATCCATGTCAATTGCTGTCGGAATAACAACAAGTATGATAACTGTATTTAAAATTGATAAAAAGTTCTTTTTATTGCACACAGCGCTGGAAGTAATGAAATCTGAACTACATCAGTTTTTCGGATTAACTGGAAAATATGCAACAATTGGAAAAAATAGGAAGCCGGCAACACACAGAGCGCAAATACAGTATCTTTTTTATACACTTGAAAAATTAAGATTATCGCAAGTACAACAAGAATATGTACATTTTTCTGATACTGGAAAAATGGGAATAAAGGGAAATCGTGGTTCAGAAGACAATGAGACGTCTTCAGTTCAACAAGCTGGAGCGCAGATGATTAATAACGGAATAAAAAATTTAGTTCCGCCTGGTTCACCTGGTTCGCCAGGTATTCCAAGTTCTACGACGAATCCACCCAAACGCAAAACACCACCACGCCGAACCCGTTCTGCCGATTCAATTCAAAGTAGAATTCATTCGTCGCGGGGAGTTAGTACAGATGGCTCAAAAACTTCAAATGGTTCACCCATTGCAAAGCCGACAACTCCACCCCCAGTAATCGGTACAATTGTTTTTGGTGTATCAAACGCATCAACAAATGCCATGAGAAGTATTTCAATCGGTGGTACGTCTGATGCAGAAATCATATAGAGTACCGTAGAGTACTGGCCTCGTTCCGAAAGCCGGCCTTGCAAAAAGAATCGGCTAAGCCGATTCTTTTTTTGAGAATTTTCCGCTTTAGCGGAAAATTCTGTTCCGAAAGTTTTTAATACTTTTCGTGCCAATTTCCAGCAAAGCTGGAAATTGGCTTAATTCAAAAACTGCTTTGCAGTTTTTGAATGCCTTAGCGAAAAGTGTAAGACCTGTCCACCAAAGGTGGACAGGTCTTTTAACCTCGTTCTGGCAAAGCCAGAACGAGGTGTATCTTAATTTCGGAACTCCACGGTATTGTTTAATTTTTGGAATACCACTGTAAAATATTTATAAGTAATAAATGGAATTAGCTCCGTTAAGCGGAAGTGAGCCCGAATATAATCCAGATTTATGGAATATTCGTCCAGAAATTAGAGGCAGTCATAACTGTTATGCATATGCAATGCAATATATTTCTCCAGATGCAACAGAACAATGTGCAGAAAAACGCCGGAATGGAAAGACACCAACCGAACGCAAATGTTCCACACCACAGCCAGGACATGCATCTGGACACATACGCATGAAATATACGCCAATTAAAAAATGTCATGACATCACTGCGCGTACAATTGACGATAATATGGGAATACATCCTATCACGTTTGAACAGAAGTGTCCGATTGGAACTTCGAAAATCGCCCTTGTTGTTGATGAAGCACATGATTATCACTATTATAGACAAGATTCAAACGGTTATTGGTCACATAAACCGGGACGGAACAATGTGACTAATTTAGATGCATCGGGGCAGCTAATTACGGACCCACGATTTGCATCTCGCGACTACACGAGAGACGGTGCAAGCGATTTGAATTATAAAGATTTTTGCGGATTTTTCTGTGTACCACGAGGACATCAAATGAATCTTGTTGCTGGCGCAAAGAAAACACGCAAAACACGCCGTGGACGTCGACACTTATCGAGAAAAACCAGTTGATATTTTGTAGACTTCATTGTTTTACTTGTTGTTACACCAAGGAAGATTTAAAATGCCGACATAATAAATGTTCTTTAGTGTAAAATCAATGTGATAGGCAAGCTTTTTCTCTAAGTTTGAAATAGAGTGAATGCCTTTCCTTCCACTTTTATTTGAAAAGTTTCAGGAAATTTTCTCTCATATAATTTATCACCTTAGGTGTTAAATTATACAAAAGCTTATATAAAAATATTCACAAGAATATTTAAAACATGGGTAATTTTGCTTTTTAGCTACCATGCTTTTTAAGAATTTATTTTAAAAATCTTTAGCACAATAAAGTACTCACTTCCCCGAAGAGAAGAAATGCCACAGATTTTCAAGAGGCTTATTCTAAATATGTAGAACTTCTTTAAATCGGCATTTTAAATATTCCTTGGTGTAATAAAATAAATGCCTTTATCATGTGGGATTGTTTTATTTCATAGAGATTTGCGATTGTATGATAATCTTACACTATTGCAAGCCATTGTATCAAAACTCTCATTAATTCCCCTGTTCATTTTTACTCCAACACAAACACAGAAAAATGTATATTTCTCCGCTGCATCATTCCAATTTATGTTGGAATGCCTTACAGATTTAGATGCAGCAATTGCTGCAACAGGTGGACGTATGGTATATGCATATGGAGAACCTGTTGATATTTTAGCAGAAATTGCAGCAACAAACAATATATCGCATATTTTTGAAACAGCAGATTATACACCTTATGCTAAAACGCGAACTGCATCAATCGCGAAACTGTGCAAAAAAATCGAGATTGAATACGTTCAAATACATGATTCATACCTTACATAACCTGGCACAATTGTAAATAAATCTGGTAAAACATATCAAAAGTTCACACCATTTTATGATACTGTCCAAAAATATGGATAAAATCGCTAATGCAACTTTTTATGTAAACTCAGGGCAGTCACAAAAATTGAAACCAAAAACTCTCTTTGAAATCTATTTTTCATTATGTCAAAGAAGTTCTGGATTGAATCTATTTCACCAAAAATATCCAAAAAACTCTGGATCCCTTCTGAGTCACACAAAGGGCCGCCTTTACACAACT
>Ga0209916_1001646_pt1 | contig 16693 bp, 4 predicted proteins | sample ThiBio_1000_plan_FD_183956 | JGI IMG/M metagenome (GOLD analysis project Ga0209916, IMG submission 183956) | Wastewater bioreactor microbial communities from Cape Town, South Africa - Thiocy_solids_2 (SPAdes) | ecosystem: Engineered > Bioreactor > Thiocyanate-remediating > Anaerobic-Aerobic ... | reverse complement strand
TCCGTGCACAAAGTGAAATAGAACTTTCGCACTTTTAATCGCACCACTTAGGAATTGAAACATGGTTTGCCAAATCAAAACAACTGTAATGGCTAAACTTTTAATCGCACCACTTAGGAATTGAAACTACTTTGTCTCTCAACCCCATTCACACTCCACGCGCCTTTTAATCGCACCACTTAGGAATTGAAACGAAGATGGGCGCACCAGAATCGGATGGCTCAATGTCTTTTAATCGCACCACTTAGGAATTGAAACAATATCGATGCAATGTTGGCAAACTGATCAAGTAACTTTTAATCGCACCACTTAGGAATTGAAACAAAGAAACAGCCGAATTCAGCGCGGCTATAGAAACTTTTAATCGCACCACTTAGGAATTGAAACCTGCTCTCTTTGCATCTTCTTTTGCAGCCTGTTTTGACTTTTAATCGCACCACTTAGGAATTGAAACGTTATAATTAGCAAACTAATAGATTCAGACGGTAGCGCTTTTAATCGCACCACTTAGGAATTGAAACGTATCTTACGTTGACGCCTCCTCCCCAGCGGCTGCCCTTTTAATCGCACCACTTAGGAATTGAAACCTAACAAAGTATAACCAAAAGTGGGGCGGTAGTTCCTTTTAATCGCACCACTTAGGAATTGAAACTGGCAATGGAAATTATATTGCGACAGCAAATAATGTCTTTTAATCGCACCACTTAGGAATTGAAACATCAGACAAAGGCTGGGGCACTGTTGCGAACCCTATAACTTTTAATCGCACCACTTAGGAATTGAAACTCGTTTACGGCTGCGCACATCGGCTCCCGGCTCTGCCTTTTAATCGCACCACTTAGGAATTGAAACTTCTTTTTCAATTCTATGAATTCCAAAACAGTAATGCTTTTAATCGCACCACTTAGGAATTGAAACGACGGCAGTTCTCGGATTGATGGGAATGGACAATTGTCTTTTAATCGCACCACTTAGGAATTGAAACCTATTTTAGAAAAACATCTATACAACGGGTTGCGTATCTTTTAATCGCACCACTTAGGAATTGAAACAGTGCTGCCTATCTGCTTAGTAATTGTCCAAGAGCCCTTTTAATCGCACCACTTAGGAATTGAAACGGATGAAGTTAGGAAAGCGAATTCGCCCCTACGGAGCTTTTAATCGCACCACTTAGGAATTGAAACTTGAAAAAACAAGGAAAAAAAACCTACTTGTTAGCTGCTTTTAATCGCACCACTTAGGAATTGAAACGCAGAAAAGACAAAATCTTTTCTGATAACACAAACACTTTTAATCGCACCACTTAGGAATTGAAACGTACTAAGCCTGCGTTATTACGTGCAATTATCCCTACTTTTAATCGCACCACTTAGGAATTGAAACACTTAACATTTCAGCCGGTTCCGCTATTACCCACGCTTTTAATCGCACCACTTAGGAATTGAAACAAAATTAACAGCTTGGCGAATGTTTTATCAAAAACCTTTTAATCGCACCACTTAGGAATTGAAACTTCGGAGATGGAAAATGAAAAATTAAAAGCAGCCATCTTTTAATCGCACCACTTAGGAATTGAAACCAAACAAACCGTACAGAAGCATATGGGGCCAACTTCCTTTTAATCGCACCACTTAGGAATTGAAACTTAGGAACTTTGGCAGGTAAAGGACAGCTAACTCCTTTTAATCGCACCACTTAGGAATTGAAACCTTCTATGTTGGCAGCAGATTGTAGCTGTGGCATAAGCTTTTAATCGCACCACTTAGGAATTGAAACAGGAAGGAGATAATTTTGGTATTTCATTAATTTCTCCTTTTAATCGCACCACTTAGGAATTGAAACTTTGTTTTCATTGCTTATATTTTTTTGTATTTCTGTCTTTTAATCGCACCACTTAGGAATTGAAACTTCGGTATTAATTATGTAAGATTAAGTAAAGACCCTACTTTTAATCGCACCACTTAGGAATTGAAACAGGATGCCCTCCCTTTAATTTCAGATGCTATAACGTCTTTTAATCGCACCACTTAGGAATTGAAACATTTTCTCAACGAAAGGTAACGGGCAATTCGGTAATGCTTTTAATCGCACCACTTAGGAATTGAAACCGAAATTACGGCAGTAGAAATTGAAAAAACTATTGCGCTTTTAATCGCACCACTTAGGAATTGAAACATTTTTCGAATTAAATTAATGTTGCTAAATGGGAGCTTTTAATCGCACCACTTAGGAATTGAAACTTCATAACCACGCAAACGATTGAAGAACCCATCAAACTTTTAATCGCACCACTTAGGAATTGAAACCTGTTGCCAAAACTCCATCTTTATCCGGTAACGACACTTTTAATCGCACCACTTAGGAATTGAAACGTGAAACCGGGTGTGCCTGCCGGGAGTTTGGAGTTCTTTTAATCGCACCACTTAGGAATTGAAACTTCTTAAAAACATTATTTCCGTATTTCAAATAGTAACTTTTAATCGCACCACTTAGGAATTGAAACATAAGTTGCGACTGGTTCTCAGAATACGATATAATTCTTTTAATCGCACCACTTAGGAATTGAAACGGGGAAACGATTGTGATGAGCGATGACTTTATAACTTTTAATCGCACCACTTAGGAATTGAAACCATGAAAACCTGTTTCATCAAGATAAAATACATCGACTTTTAATCGCACCACTTAGGAATTGAAACAAGGATATGCTGTATTTAATTGAATTGATGTTTTAACCTTTTAATCGCACCACTTAGGAATTGAAACATTCAATTTTATCGCTCAGACTTACAAGTATTAGTAACTTTTAATCGCACCACTTAGGAATTGAAACCGCATGATGCAAAATGGTAGCTACTCAGCTCATTACTTTTAATCGCACCACTTAGGAATTGAAACAGAGTGGACTATAGTCAGGGAAACAGATGGTCAACATCTTTTAATCGCACCACTTAGGAATTGAAACTATATTTAGAGCCTTAAAGCACAAATCTTCGGATGTCTTTTAATCGCACCACTTAGGAATTGAAACCGCATGATGCAAAATGGTAGCTACTCAGCTCATTACTTTTAATCGCACCACTTAGGAATTGAAACCTCCATCCCCCAGGGGCTATGATAGCTCTCGCTAATTCTTTTAATCGCACCACTTAGGAATTGAAACGTTCGTGCGCATTTTTCACCGAGGCTTCCAGCAACCTTTTAATCGCACCACTTAGGAATTGAAACGCGTGAGCGTGTCATAAGTTGCAGCGGTCATATCCCTTTTAATCGCACCACTTAGGAATTGAAACGCGTGAGCGTGTCATAAGTTGCAGCGGTCATATCCCTTTTAATCGCACCACTTAGGAATTGAAACACAAGGATGAGCCTAAACCACGTAGTGAAAGAATCACTTTTAATCGCACCACTTAGGAATTGAAACAGTTTAGTTTGTTCAGCTTCTGCCTGGTTCTTACTCTTTTAATCGCACCACTTAGGAATTGAAACCCGCTTTCTGCCATCGCAGCGAACCGGTCGTAGAAACTTTTAATCGCACCACTTAGGAATTGAAACCTTTCTCCGCAATTGAAAGATCAATTTCCAAGGATCTTTTAATCGCACCACTTAGGAATTGAAAGAAAAAATGCAGGAGCTTGTCAGGCGGCAATACAATTTCTTTTAATCGCACCACTTAGGAATTGAAAGTAGTTGAACAGTACAATCTTACATTAACCGGGGCAACTTTTAATCGCACCACTTAGGAATTGAAAGTCACTTGAACTAAAAAATTCTAATAATTCAGAAAAGCTTTTAATCGCACCACTTAGGAATTGAAAGTCGTATTCTCGATAAACACATCAGAGAAAATACCTTCATCTTTTAATCGCACCACTTAGGAATTGAAATATCGTTTGCGCCGCTGCCTGTGCTAACGATGTTATTCACTTTTAATCGCACCACTTAGGAATTGAAATGCAATTCTTTTTGTTTCAGTTTATACAACTCGCTGCCTTTTAATCGCACCACTTAGGAATTGAAATTAATCTTCTTCATGTTCACCGGTGGCGCTCCCAGGAGCTTTTAATCGCACCACTTAGGAATTGAAATCTCATTACTCAATGCCTGCAGGGCTTCAATGTTACCCTTTTAATCGCACCACTTAGGAATTGAAATTCAGATCATTTACGCGGTAATCCATGCGGACGGTGTCTTTTAATCGCACCACTTAGGAATTGAAATTCTGGAATTTTGCAGAATCTGCAGCGGCTTTGTCATCTTTTAATCGCACCACTTAGGAATTGAAACTCTGATATGCTCAACAGGTTCTTTCAATACTGGAACTTTTAATCGCACCACTTAGGAATTGAAACTCCTCTGACGAAGTGCTTTGATTTCTGCTTTTACGTCTTTTAATCGCACCACTTAGGAATTGAAATGAAGGGAAACCACCTTTTTCTGAAAATAGGGCTCACTTTTAATCGCACCACTTAGGAATTTAAACTGGCTTATATCACAATTTGGCACCGGGTTTCCGTTTGCTTTTAATCGCCTCAATTTGGAATTGAAATACGATTATGCCCATTACGATAAGGGAGTTTTTAACCTTTTAGTCGAACCATTCGGGTATTGAAATCAACTTAGTTCAGTCATTTTTTTTTCTCAAAGCATTTCTTCCCTTGATTAAGTCTCCACCTGCATTTAAAATATTCTGCCAAAGACACGGAAGTAAATATCAAAACGAATAGCTATTAATGGTAACCTGATATAAAAAAAGCTTATAAATAAATCAATTTACAAGCTTTAGAGGTGCCCGAGACTGGAATCTCAAGTCTCTGGCTATAAACTAATTATAAGTAAAATGCGTCATCTATGTGTCGTAAATAGTGATATATACGACTTTCCAACTTTTCAAACTTCCTGACCTATCCCTACGAAGATAGATATTTTGAACAATAAATTGAAAAAGGATCAGTAAAGATTTTTCTTCCTTATTGGAGTGCTACTTCTAGCATCTTTTGGATAAAACGGTTTCATCCATGCCGCCTGGAAATGTCTTTTTCAGTTAAATCAAAGCGGGGGAGGGTATTATAAATATCAATATAAGTGGATTGACCGAAATAGCCATATAAGTAGATTATACATACTTACTATCAATAATATTATCGTTGTTCCATAATATTGATTCGTCTTAGTTTTTAGTTAATGATGTGTATCTTTTTGTATCACTATTTAGATAGTTCGAACCCTGATCTTAAATTTAAGCAAATAAATTTTTTGCTATTATTTGTATGATCGGTCCAGTTCGTTTAAGATATACTTTTGTAGGTAATTACGTTTTCTCTAAACAAATATGCTTCTGACGAGCCTTGATCAACCATTCGATTTAAGATCCAAACATAGTCGTCAATTAATAATTTATCATTTTTGATTTTGGAAATATGATTATAGAAGAGTCGTTTTATCATTCTCTCTGCAGAAGGATGGAGTAAAGCGACAGAAGTTGAAGGTGTAGTTTTAAATATTTCTACTAACAAACTTATTGATTCAGGAAGGAAGGTCTTTTCACCAATAGTTGAAAATATATTAACAATCGATATGGGTTTGTATTTACCTAAGTCCTTAACCATTAACTGATAAAAATCTCTTTTATTTTCAAGCGGTTTCCAATGAATTGCAGTTTCTTTCCATTTAATATCAAGGAAAAGTGTAGTAAGAAAGTATTGCTTCCCACTTCCTTTTATTTTATCAAACAAGTGTTGCCATAATAGCCAAAAATTCGCAATTAGTTTCTGATTTGATTCTTCATTAGTTGAGTTTGTTATGAATTCATCTAACTTGTAAATTATGTATTCAAGTATTTTTGAAGAAAATTCGAATAGGTCATTTCGTCTTCTGAAATTATGGAATTCAATTTGATAGATAGGATTTATGATTAAATCCATAACAGGTCTTGCCAATTCGCTATTTGTCTTTAAAAAAAGTTCCGCCAAATAAAACTCTATATCGAGAATTGACTGTGAATGAATTTGCCCTTCTTGTTTGCCGCGACCGTAAGAATATTCTTCTTCGTGTTTTAAATCTTCTACTAGTAAAGACAAAAAATGCTCTATAAAATTTGAAAAATCCTTATCCTCTGTATCGTAAGGTGTAATTACAAAAACTCTTGCGAGTAAATATCCTTCACTTTTTTTCAAATCTATTTCTGAAAGATCTAACTTTAAACTTATTTCAGAAGAAATTTGTTCAATAAATTTCTTTTCATTTTCTTTAGCTATATTTAGTTTCTTTGAATCGTGGTCATCATAGAAGTATGGATTAGCTTTCCTATATATAGAATATTTAATAAACCCCAACCAAACTCTCTTTCGCTCATCGGGGAATTGCTTAAAGAATACTTCGCGAACATATCGCGTAATTTTTTTAACCTCATGGTTTGAGAAAGGTGCAGACAGTATATGAATCATCTTCGCAATTATTCCGTTTTTATCTTCTTCGTTATCCGCATATCGCATTAGTAAATGAAAAGAAGATAAAGCCTTTTCTTTTTCCATTAAATTGAAACCTTTACTCAAACCGTAGTTTCTGCTATATGTGTCTTGAAGAATAGAGCCTATTGCTTTTTCGATTATTTCTATACACCAAGTTTTCTGTTCTTCTGAAATATCATCTGAAAATTCCCTTAGTCCGAGAATAGCAAGTGTCACGGGTTTACTATATGGAAAATCTAAATTTTCAGAATTTGCGTAATAATTATGGCATTCAGACCATTTTTCATAACTGATGACTTCTTCTTTTTGATATGCTTTTGAAATTACACCTGAATATGTAAGTATCGTATTTTGTTTTTCAAAATAATCTTGCGTAGAAGCCAAATGTTCCATAACATCATCTTCATACTTTGGTTGAACTATAAAGCTCCCAAGTTTTTCATTATTCGGTTGAACCTCCCAATTTCTTATGTCAATTTCATTCAATCGTTTTTTCCAATCCAAATCTTCATCCTGGATATTAGCTTTAAGTTTGTCAAAAATAGAATGGATTTGATTATTGATTTTTCTTACATTGAATTGATAATTTACAACAAAGTCACCTAAACCTCGTGTGTATTGTTTCCTATGAGGAAGTTGATTTGATTCCCAACGCTCTTTTTGTGCAAACGCAATAAGGTTGTCCATTGGTGCAAGAACGGAATGTTCTTGAAGTGCTCGGCTTAAATCCCAATCATAAAATTCTCGGACAGATAAAAGTGGCAACATAGCTTCTTCAACTTCTTCGGGATAAGCAATAGCAACGCTTGTTAATACTGCCAATGGGGCAACATTGTTACTGTTTTTAAGAACGTAATCAAACACAAATTTTATGTTTTCTTTACTTACGTCTGATTTTCGTTTTGCCATTTCTAAGAGAAACTTCTCAAAACTCATTAGCAATGATTCCAAAGCATAATTTGTAACACTTGAACCTCTGTAAGCTGCCCATAATTCCCACGCAGCATATTGTTTCACTATTGTTCCGTCATTCAATTCAATTTCTACTTGTGAGATTTTGTGTTTGTATTCACAAGTAGCGTTCACATAAAATTCAACTGAATAATTGATAAAATCAACAATGAATTTTAATCCAATAATTGGGTGTACCCACAATAAATTATAAAAAGGTGTTTTGTAAATTCCCGAAGGAAAAAACGAATGTTTATCTCGGATTCCCCAACATTCTCCGTCACGCAAAGAATGTCTTGCAAAGATTCCAAATCTGTCATCAGAAAAGTCTTCTTTTTTGGGCGGATTGTATTTCCAATTTTTCCAAGCTGTCTCAATAATCAATTCGGGTAGTTCTTTTATCAAACGTTGATTCCCTATTCCTGAAAGACAACTTTCAATTACATTTTCGTAAAAAGAATTTAATCTCCAAGAATCACGATTTTCTTTATTGGCGAATGCTCTTTTAATAAGCTGTTTAATTTCTTCTCTTGAAATTGAAGCCAGGTCAAACAAAATTGTAATCAGGTTGGATGATTTATTTTTGGCGATTTCTTCTTGCCAAAACTCTTTTTCTTCCTCAATCTCTTTCAAATAGGTAAGGACAATAGATTTTGCTGCTTCTAATTCTGTGTTTTCAATTTTATTGTATTGAATAAGTAATCGGTAATACCAATCCGCAAGAAAATTTAGTATTGAAAGTTTTATTGCTTCTAATTGAGCGATGTGCTTATGAATAAAAAACAATGCTTCTTTCCAACCCGAACCAATCGGTAAAAGTAAATTGCTATTATTAGATTTTTGGTCGCGTTCTTTGCAACAAGTTTCTATGATATGCAAACATCTATTGAAGAGAGTAGCTTTGTCTGCAAGAAGTTCTTTTTCAAAGGCTGTAAAAAAAGAATTACTGTTTTTAGATTTAAAAACAGCAATTAATAATTCATCAGCCCAATACTTTTCAATCGTTTGGTCAGAAATAGTTGCTTTAATTAACTCATTTATTTTACTACTGTTGTCAATTAGATAATCTTCAATCCAGAGACGAAATGCTCGCCTAATTGCAGGTTCATTTCCCAAACTGCTAAACAAATCTTTTGGCTTTGGATTTTCTTCAAACTTTGTAGAAACATATTTTACCAATGCCCAATCTTCCAAAATATCGTGAGTAGGGGAATATTCTCTGTTATCGTTTTTTTGAAATACTATTTCATCGTTTTCTAAACAAGCGATTGCTTCCGCATCAGATTTATCAGGCTTGGTAAAAAGCTTCATTTCTTTCGCTCTCTTTACTGCAATTTCTTTGAATGCTTCTTCTCGTTTTATCGGAAGTCCATTTTTTGTATTAGTTGAATCTACAACCAACGAATTCCACAGCTTGTCTTTAAATTCAGTTTGCGAAACATTAGCGTAATCATCGTTTGTTTTACTTATCGCTAAAATTGAAAAGTCAAGATATTTTGGGCTTTGTAGCAACTCTTTGACTTTGTCATTTTTTAGAACAATCTTTAACTGTGGGAATTTTTCAGACACAAGTTTTAATTCTTCTTCATTAAGCGTTGGAATGTCAATTATACTCGTATCGTTTTTATCAATACCGAATCTTAATGTAATTAAGTCAATCGCATATTTCCGTGATGAAGCAATAATTTTGATTTCGGGGTGTTCTTTAAGCAAAGCCAGTAATTGTTTGAAAGCACATTCTGGGTCTGCTTCCAACAATTTTTCCAAACTATCAATGAAAATGATTTTTTCAGGGATGAGCGAAATACAAGAGAAAATATTTTGTATTGTTTCGTTAACACCTTGACTTGAAAAAACATTTGCAAGCGTAGATTCGTTGAATTGGTCTGCTCTGAAAACAAACACACTTGCACTAGGAAAATCCTTTTGAATAATCTCTTTTATTTCGGCTGATTTGCCAACACCGGGTTTCCCTGTTACAATCGTAAATTGAGAACCACTTATCGCTTGCAATATTTTTTCTCTTGCTTCAGTTCTTGGTAATTGAAATTCGTTTTCACCTTTTCCGATTGAAGTTTTTATCGGTCGCAAAATTTCTGTGCTGTCTGATTTGAGTTTTTCAACCGCTTTGTAGTATGGACTTAATTGTGCAATATCAAAATGCTGAAAGAAATCTTTGTCTTTTATACTATCAAGTGTTGCACTTCCTCCGTCTTTGTTTAGCGTTGAAGCATAAGAAAAAACACTATCCCAAATTTCACTTTCTGTTACTGTTGAAGTTTTGCTTTTACTTAGCTTAATCAGATTAAAAAAGTAAGTTTTGTCAATACTTCCTTCGTTTAAGAAATCATATTCCAAAACATCAACGCATTTCAGAAACTCCCAGATTTCTTTGTCGGTTAAATCTGTATTATTGTTCGTTTCTTTTAATACTGTACGAAAAATATCTAATCGGTCTTTTTTCGCTTTAATTCTATTTACTTCTGAAATAAAATCCGTTTCTGTTGCGTGACTGTTTGCCCAATTAAAAAGCGATTTAAAATGATTTCTTTCGTCTTGGGTTAAGGCACTTTTTACGAAAATCAATTTATCCTTTGTTTTGTCAAAAAGAGAAGTGTTGTTGTAATCTTTCCAAAAGGCACTTATTACTTCTTTGAATATTTTATTGTCAGCGGTGAATGAAATGTTGTACTTCGCTTGAATCAATAAACGATGTTCTGCAGTTGCAGATTTTGCAAGGGCAAAAATGTCGTCAGTTTGATAACCTTTATTTGTAACTTGAACTGCAACTTCTGTTAGTTCGCTTGAAGGGACACAAGGAACGTTACCTTGAATGATGAGCGTAATGAGAAATGCAGTTTGAACCGATTGTTCAAAGTTTGTCCCGCCTCCGCCTTTTTGAAAAACACTTCCTTTATCTGACATTTTTATCCTTTTAAAGATTGAACTTCTTTTCTTACTTTCAGTTTTATCTCCAAGAATGCCTTTATCTCGGGCTTATAGGTATATCAATTACAGGTTTCAAAGCCTCAAGTTGAGTTGCGTATTTTCTGACTACCAAATCGTATAAATTATTAATGGAGGGTGCTTCTACGGTAATTACAATTGCATATTGAATTTTCTGAGGGCTTGTATCATTATGTCCTTCAAAGCGAGCATTATAATGGATATCAAAAAAGGGCTCATTCAATGTTGTACCACGAAATCGCGTTGTTGCATGAAGGCAGTTTTCCCATTTCCAATTATCCGATCTCAATTCTTCTTCTGTAAGAGGAGTATTAGATTTTTGCGTTTTGGAAAAGAATGGTTTAGTTTGTGGATAAGCAGCCCCATTGCTAAATTTCGTAAAGTTAGGTCTGAAAAAAACATCTAATCCACTTCTTGTGTAATTATCAGGATGACGAGGGTCAACTGAAGTGGCATAGCAAATTGTTGCTTTTATTTTAATTATTCCATTCAGAATTCCGCTTGGCAATGGAATTGGAACTCTTATATATTTCGATGCAGTGATCGAGCCTTGATAAACTACCCTCATAACATGGTCTTCACATAATACAATATCATCAATACTTCGTGCCACCCGCCCCCATCCAACTTCGGCCGCTGGAATCGTAGTTGTTTCACAACAATGAATAAGTAACGTCTTAATAGCGAGAGAATTCAAAGCTGTTCCAAAATGCGCCCTAACTCCGGCGCCAATTCTTAGCACACTCGGTGATGAAAAACTTGTTCCAGCCATTTGAATAAGTATATTTTGACCATTTACGTCTAGGGTCAAGAATGGCCTTGCATCGCAGCCTCCAAAATCAACCAAATCAGGCTTTATTAAACCTGGACTCCGTCCAGGTCCAACAGAACTATAAGTAGCCCTCTGCCAATTTTCATCTGGAACATCACAGGCCCCAATACTGAGTGCATTTACACAATCAGCCGGGACTTGAATTCTGTTTGCTTGAATACTGGGATCCCCATCACCATCGTTACCAACAGCAACAGTAGCAAGTGTACTTCCATCCGATAAGTATTCATCTAAAACTGCAGTCCATGCGTGAACTTCTTCATCATCAATTGGCAATCTCGGGCCTAAACTAAGGTTGATAAAATCGTATCGTTTTGTGGTGATTACATTATTTATTCTATTAAGAACTTCATAAAGCTCAAAAGAGTTTTGTCCTGGTGCTGAATCTATGACCCTATAGTGGTCAACAGAACAAAAAGGTATAGAAACATTCTCCTTTGGGTTAATGTGTCCAAAAAGAAAAGCTGATGTTACTGCAACACCATGTTCCAACAGTTCAATGTCAGGAGTCGTCATTCCTGGGAAATCATATGGAGTAGCCCATTGGGTCAGTGGGTGATTTTCCGGAATTCCCCCATCAAATATTGCTACTTTAATATTTGGATCAAGCGGACCATTTGACGGAAGAATTACCTTTGTCCCACTTACGAGGGTTCCATATCTTAAATTAGGACGTAATAACCTTAATTTCGGCATCGCCCGTACTACCCTAACGAGGCTGAATTGAGCAATTTCTTTTGCTAATTTAACTGGTGCTTCAAGTCCTACAAAACACAATCCGCCTGCATAAAAACGTCTTTCAAAACTGGCATTTATCTTATGTGAAAGCAGGTACTGTTTAAACAACCCCAAATATCTTGCTTCTGCACTTTCTTCATCAAGATGTAGAACAATCTCATAAACTATTCTTTCCCCATTTTGAGGAATATTTTTAAGCTTTTTGTCTGAGGTAGGGAACGAAATTTCTTCTATTTCCCGAATTTGTAAGTCTGTTTTAGATGCTTCATCTAAATGAGGAAATTTTTTGCTCCACGCCACAAACTGTTTACGAGTACCTTTTACAAAAATCTCTGTTGAAAGAGAATTCCTTGGCTCTCGATCACGTGTTCTTTTATGGGGTTTGATTTGTCTTGGACGACTCCCAACTGCCTCCAGACCTGCATCTCTGAGTAATTCTTTCGGGAAATAAGACTTTGCAATATATTCAGGGTTCAATATTATAGTCACTATAGCCAAATCATCAGGGCAGGCATTGGATGGAAGTTCTTCTATTTGGCTAACTACTTTGTTAAGCATTACTTCAAGCCTATCCTTAGCCTCGCCAAATGTATAGGGATGTACTTTGGGGCCACCACTTGATGAAATCTGCACACTTTTGGTGAGTCTCTCCCCTTTACCTAATAAAAAGTTTCTTTTTTTCATTTTTTCTTTCTTATTTGTTTAACGGGTATTACGTTTTTTCTTATTGTTTCTCTTGCAATACCTGTTAATTCACTAATTTTTCTTTGGGACATTCCGAGTTTTGTCAGTGAAGAAATAAGCTGTATTTTTTGGGTTTGACTACCAATGGTTTGCTTCTTAATATCGTCTTCAATAAGTTCCTGAAGAGGCAAATTATTCATAACGCTTGCCTTTCTTAAATTCAATATATTCTTTTCAATGTCACTAAAAGATTTTCCAATATAAACATAAGAAAGAATTTCTGCCCAATGATCAAAGTCTTGCACGAATGGCTTAATCTGCTCAACTACAAATTCTTTAATTTGATCGGCCGTAGGATACTCAAAAGTTAATGCCATTTCAAATCTTCGCCATACGGCGGGATCTAATAAGCCAGAGTGATTCGTGGCTGCAATAAGGAGTCCGGTTGGTGGCCAATCGTCGATTTCTTGCAAAAGGACTGTTACTAATCTTTTCAGTTCACCTATCTCTGATTGATCATCTCGTCTTTTAGCAATTGCATCTAATTCATCAAGTAATAAAACACAATCGATGCTTTTTGCATAGTCTAAAACAAACCTGATATTGTTTCCAGTCCTTCCTAAATAGCTACTCATTACTGCTGATAGATCTAAGGCCAATAAGGGCCTATTTAATTCATTTGCAATCCATCTTGCTGTCAACGTCTTACCGACACCTGGTGGTCCAGTAAATAATATTGATTTAGTAGGAAATAGGCCTAAATTATAAAGAGCCTTGACATTGCGTCTTTCCGACAACAACTGATGAATATCTTTTTTTAGTGACTCTGAAAGAACTGGATTATGATCCAATGGTTTTTCATCTAATCTAAGTAATTGTAATCTTGAATCAATATCAACAGGTAAAGGAATATCCGATTGCTTGCGCAGTGGTGAAGATCGAGTTGGGGACTCCTGTAATAGAGACAACAATCTATCTGAAAGCTCTGGAAAAATCCCTTTATATTTCTTGGTGGCTCTGTGTATTAGTAGTTGAATGTCTTGCACTCTTCCGGAAAGAGCAACTCTTGCAAGTTTAAGGAAATCTGCTTCTATTTCTTTAGTATCTTTTTTGGTTTCATTCATTGATGCAAGTTAAAATATAATATGGAATAAAAAAATCAATATTTTCTATATGTCTTCCATTATAAATATAATCAACTGATTATAAGTTATATATATACGGACTATAATTTTTTAAAAATTAATTTATCTTCCATTTACTATTTTCACAACAATAGAAACTTGTTGTTTAACTATTTTATTTACTTTTTCTAATTAGTATATACTCCGCCCCCGGCTCACTCATAATTTGATCCATCACCTTTTCAACAAGTTGGCTTACATCCTCTTTTATCTGGCGATAAACCTTATCCACTTCTTCTTGATTGATTTTCCGCACGATCGGGAGACTGGAAAAAGTTGCCCTTTCCTGAGCTAATTGCTCGTGATCATTCTGCACCTTGCAATGAAAAGCCTTTAGCTCTACCGGCTGGTCCGGCGTGTCCGCTACAATACCGACAAACTCGCCGGAAGATAAGGTCGCAATGGTACTGACCGGAACGGCATATTCCAGTTGTTTAGACCGGGAAATAGATGTACCGTTATCATTGATAGACAGACTTTCTTTTTCCTGCAGGATTTTACCCAGTCTTTCGGAAACCTGTTTGGCAATATCGCCTGCTGCCTGACCTACCATAATGTTGCCGCAGATATTGATAACTACTTCCGCCTGTTCCCGCCCGTAATTCAGCTTTAACTGACTGGCATCCTGAATCGCTAAGGTGGTGGCGATCTTATTGGAACGCCCGGTAGCAACTAATGTATCTAATCCTAAAAAAGTCAGCGTCGTAAACTCATCAATAATCAGTGAGGATTTTAGTTTGCCTGGCTGGTTGATAATCTTGCTAAGCCTGGTCATATACAGGGAGAGCACCGCCCCAAAAGTTCCCTGCTTCTGCGGGTTGCCTGCAAGGCAAACAATTTTAGGCGCTTCAGGGTTGTTGATGTCAAGGGTAAAATCATTTCCTGACAGCACATAATACATATTCGGTGCGGACAATCTCGCCAGACTGATTTTAGCGGCATCAAGTTGTCCCTCTAACTGCTCCATAGAATCTGATTTGTAGGCTGAAATAAAGGGATTGATAAAAGCGGATATTTCCGGCTCCGTTTGCAATACCGTAAATAATTTATCTACCGGCGTCTGCATCAGTTCGATAGCATGTGGTAGGCTGCAGTATTTACCATTCTCGTATTTCTTCAAATACCAAATCAATGCTGTCAAAAAATTAATCGGGCTTTCCACAAAAAACTCGCCCTGTTTCCTCAACCAGCTTTTGTTCAGGCCAAGGAGGATAATCCTTGCCGCTTCAATGGCATCTGTAATATCCTTCAGTAAGGAATGATGTATCGGATTACAACAGTCGCTGTATGCAGGGTTATCAAGGTTAATAGCATAAAAGCCGGGCTTCACTTTGTACTTATTCCGATACTTCAGATAATAGTTATAGGCCAGTTTCGTGAGGTCGTCGTATTTATAATCATAAACAAGCATGGAAAAACCCTTTTCAATATGCTGCCGAATGGCGTGTTCAATGACAAAATAACTCTTACCGGATCCGGGCGAACCAATTACTAAAAAACCACGGACGGGATAAATATTAATCCATGAGCGGCGTTGCTTGCCTTTCAAATTATAGACTGCCGGAAGGTTAATAGAATATTCATTCATTAACAGCCTTTCTTCCTGCGGAAAGGTTTCGTTATCCTTATTAAAAACATCGGTTTTAAGTTTTGATTTAATGATCCTCGAAAGCAGACCGCCACCAGTAATGATAAAAATAAAACCCAGTCCCGTTACACTGATATAGATAGCTGCAATCACTTTTATATCGCCTTTGAAATAATACAAAATAAATCCGCTTGACAAATACAGTATTATGCCCGAAAAGAAATAGCCCAGCGCCGTTTTCAATCTGATATTTTCATTTTTCTTTCCGCTTACGCCTAACAGCGATAATAATAAGAAGGCCAGGGCAATCAATTTTGTTTTCATAAATCCCGAAAAGAAAGGTATTCTAATAATATTCCGCAATAGCCTGTCGGTGATCGGGTAAACCCAGCCACCGGCATGAAATGCTGCATAACATTCGTAATAACAATGTATGACCAATACTACAATAGCAATGCCTCTGGTCAAGTCCATGACCTGTCTTAATCCCTGTTCATTTTCTCCTGTTTTCATACTCAATCGTTTAATACGATTAAAAATATTTTTTGCATTATTCCGGGTGTAATCGCTTGCGTTTACGCTTTCTGGTTACATTCTGCAACTCAATAGAAAGTGACCCGGCGTATTCTTCCTGGGTCAGTATATCCAAAGCCTTTTGCAATGTCCGTACGGCTGAAAAAGGCGTTTCCATTTGCACCGTCTCTTTATCGGTGGAAGGAACTTTTTGTGCTTGCTTTTGGGCGGCTTGGTTTTCATTTTCAGCAATAGAGATTTTTTGTTGTTGTGTTGTTTTCTGCTGTTCATTAATAGATATTGTGTTATCCAGCCTTTGCAATAACCCCGCGGCAGCATAAGGCTTCCCTAAGTCACTACCATTGAACACGCATTTGCTTTTATGGTCTATGTAGGTAATGCCGTAAATTCTGCCTTCTTTATTTTGCCTTACGGTAAGCTGGACGCCTTCTTCCCTTAACCGGCTTTCCAGCTTTGCCAGATCAAGTGAACCAAGAGCTGTTTTTATCGTGTAATCAACGGTGTAGATTCCGGAGCATGTTGACCCACCATTCCGGAACATGTTGACCCACCATTCTTGCATGTTGATCCGCCTGCGGACGGACAGGCTCCACCCCCTCAAGAGGGGTACTTTCTCCTGGTCCGTCATCGCTATCAAAGCAACTTTAACAAAACAGATTCCGGGATATTGACCCACCCCTGTGGGTTTTAAAACGAGTGTCATTCCGGCATGCTGACCCACCCTCCCAAACAGCCTTTGGCAATA
>Ga0209916_1001643_pt1 | contig 16718 bp, 21 predicted proteins | sample ThiBio_1000_plan_FD_183956 | JGI IMG/M metagenome (GOLD analysis project Ga0209916, IMG submission 183956) | Wastewater bioreactor microbial communities from Cape Town, South Africa - Thiocy_solids_2 (SPAdes) | ecosystem: Engineered > Bioreactor > Thiocyanate-remediating > Anaerobic-Aerobic ... | reverse complement strand
AGGGTTCGAGTCCGTTCGGTTCATGCACGTTGGTCAGACGGCGATTGAAGACGCAGGTCGATTCCTGGCCGTTGCGCAACGTCCATTGCGGCGAGACCTTGTCGACGATGACGTAAGGTCCCTCGGTCCGGAAATTGACGAGGCTCTCGTTGCGTTCGCCATCGACGATGTAGATCGTCGGCGTCTCGCCCTCGAAGCGGAACCAGGTCTTGGTGCCGTCATCGAACACCGCAACCGGCTTGTTCACCGACGATCCCTTGTAGCCGTAATCGCTGTTGGCGTTGGCGATATTGAGGTCTTTGAGGTTCGGATTGGCGGCGCGCTCCTTCGCTTCGGCCAGGAGCCTGGCGCTCGCCTCATCATCCGGAAACCGGAATCGGACCGCGTAGATCTGTCCGCCCGGCGGCCGCGTGTTCGAGCGCAACAGGAACGAGTAGATGCGCTTGTCGGTGACGACGTTGAGATTCGACTGGGCGTTCTTCTCGACCGGCTTGACGAAGATGATGTCGCCCTTGCGGTTCGGCTCTACCTTCCATGCAATCGAATCGCCGAGCGCCAGCGTTTCGATTTTCTCATCGGATTGCAGCTCGATCATCGTCGAGGTGCCATAGCTGGCATCGATCGCGGTGACGTTGTCCTTGTTATAGATGACGTCCCGCACCCGCGTATCGACGCGACCCGGCCGTGGCAACGCCTCTGCGAAGGCGGTGCCGGCGGTGATGCAGAGTACGACAGTTAACGCGACACAACCCCTGATCATTGCTGCGCCCCTGCGGTGCCCGGCGACGGCGCGGTTTCCTGATCGCGGCGATACTCGAGGACCTGGAAGCCGAGGGGGTTGTCGAACCGCCATTCGTTGCGCATCGGAGCGGAGGTATAGCGGAAGCGCACCAGCGACACCCAGTTGCGGGTGATGATGTTGGTCGAGGATTTCTCCTCGGTGGAGAAACGCGCGAGCGCCGTGCGGTTGTTCGGGAAGGTCACGGACTTGATGTTGACCGAAATCACGGTATTCGAACCGAAGACTTTCACAGGGTTGTTGGGGTTGGCGGGCGAATAGATTTCGGTCAGTTCGCGGCTTGCATCCCCACTCGCCAGCAGTTGCGCCAGATTGAAGTTGTCCTTGAGAGCCTTCGGATCATAGGTCTCCCGCGCCTTGATGTAGCGAACGACATTGAAGGTCGTCACCGCTTCGTCTTGGCTCAGCGGGCCCTCGGCCATCGGGCGCTTGATTTCGACAAAGCCGGTGGTCTTGTCGACGACCACCATATACGGCTCATAGGTCTTGAGCGGCACCAGCAAGGCCAGCGTGCCAAGCGCGCCGACGGCTACGATCGTCATCACCGCGGCGACGATCCAGGCGAGCGCCCGGGAATTACGGTTGCGGCGCGCGATATCGCGCTCCCATGTCGCGCCGTCGGCATAATAACGCGGATCGACCCGCGTGGGCTCCGCAGCGGTCGTGTCCGTCATGGCCGGTTTCCTCCACTCGCCGTCGGCAGCACGCCGGGATTGCGGAGCTGGTCGGCCAGACGCCGGAATTCCGCCGACTGCGCCCAAGAGGCGGCGCGCAAGCCAACACGCGCGCGTTGGCGGGACGCCACCTCCTCACGACGCGACATCGAGGCAGGATTGAGCGGGTTGCGGAAAGCAAGCCTGGCCCGGTTTGCGGCCGCGCCGAGCCGATAGCCGGTTGCGGTCGCCAGCACGGCGCCGATGCGCGGTGCGAAGATCGGAACGCCGCCGGCGATCGCCGCCGCCATATTGTTGATCTGGCTGAGCAGCAGAATGCCGATGATCGCGAGCAGCACGACCGGGCCGATGGTCGCCCAGGTCGCGGACTTGGAATTGGCGACGCCGTTGAGCGTATCGATCGTCTGCTGGATCAGCGAGACATAGAAGGCGAGGAACGCATAGACGAGGACCTGCACCAGGAAATACTGCACCAGCGCGCTGAGCCAGCCGCTGAAGAATCGTGTCGTCACGCCGAACAGCAGCAGGATGATGAACAGGGGAGCCAACGCCAGCAGCAACCACATGAACATCTTCGACAGGACGATGAGAAAGATCGCAAAGCCGATCAGCACCGCCATCACGACGTAGAACACAGCGGCAAAGATGTAGGGCCCCCAATTGGTGATGCCGGCGTTCTGAAGGAACGCTTCGGTCGCGCTGTTGGTTGTGTCCCACATGTTCTGCAGAGCCGACTGCACGCCATTCACCGACGTCAGATTCACGGACGTGCCGGTGTTGTTGGCCGTTGTGACGGCGCTGAGCAGCGCGTTGCCGATGGCGGAGGGACCGTCGTTGAGAAAGTTATACGCCAGCGTCTGGAAGTCGCCCCACTTCGTGGCCATCGCGTAGATCAGCATCGCGCGAAACAGGCGAAACGCATGGTCAGCGGGACCGCCCGTCGCGGTGCCTTGCCAGATGCCGACACCCCAGAAGATCACGTAGAGCGTGAGCAGCAAGCCGGCGACGCTGGTCGCGCCGCCCGAGGTCGCCGCGTTTGCCAAGGCCTGGTAGGCGGTCGATACATAGTTCTGACCGAGCTGGTCGACCGATTGAAGAAGCGAGGTAATGCTGAAGCTGTTTCCCATTGTTTCTCTCAGATCGGCCGCATCGGGCCGCAGCGGTCGAACCTTTTCAGAGCATCAGCCTCGGCAGGCGGCATCGCGTCTGAATAGGCGAGCGGCGCTCCGCCCTCATCCGGCGAGCAAGGCGCTTTTAGGGGTTTGTAGGCGCAGCCCGCGAGCAACGTCGCCATCAGCGTCATGAACGCAAACGAAGTGATCAGCTTCATTGCGCTGGCGCCTTCGGCTGCGTGAACGTCATCGCTCGCGAAGCGGCCTTTGCTGGCTCGTCCGGCGCGCTGGTTGCGCTGACGCCCGCTGCCGGTGCCGGCGCGCGGTTGAAGCTATAGCGAGCGATGACGACGATAGCGATCGCGACGATGGCGATAAGGATGGCAATACGTTTGGACAAGCTTCGCTCTCCCGCTCGGCTTACTGCTGTGTGAACTTCATGGCGCGGGCGGCGGACGATTCCGCCGCGATGCGATCGAGATTGGCCTGATTGGCGGCGGCCGCCGCATTGTTGACCACGCCATTCAGCTCATTGATCGTTTGCCCGGTCTGTATCTGGACTTGCGTGTTCTGGTCGACGCTACCCTTGAGGTCCTGCGCCTTCCCAATCTGTTGGCCGCCTTGCGTGAAGGCAGACGATCGCTGCTGTACCGCGCTCTGGGTCGAGTTGATCAGTCCGGAGAGGGTCGCGGCAACGTTGACCGAATTCTTGTAGGCGGTATCGGCCGGATGGGTCTGGCCGCTGACGAGACCCGTGATGGTCTGCACCAACTGCAGGCCGTTGATGAGGCTCGACACGATGTTTTGAGATGCCGATCCCATACCCGCGAACGACAGGGCCCCGCCGGAGATAACCGACCCCAGGGAGGGCGCCTGCGCCATCGAGAAGCCGCCGCCGAGCGCCATCTGCGCGAGCGTGCCTTGCGCCTGGGATGAGCGATCGCCGGTAACAGCCTGCAAGGTCTTCTGCGTGAACTGGAGGATCTGTTGATCCGCGGTGAGGATCTGCTGCGTGCTGGTCGCGATCTGCTGCGCCTTCGCGAGGTTCGCGTTGTCGAGGACTGGCACCTGCGCCATCGCCGGCGGCGACCCTGCGAGAGCCAATGTCCACACGGCGAGCACGAACATCCAGCGCATTGGAGTCTTCCTATCGGCTGTTGGCGGAAATCGCGGCAAGCGCCGCTGTCACGTCGGCGACCGTCAACGCTGCGTTCACGCCGACATTGCCGGCGCTGGCAGCATTCTGCGCCTGGGCGAGGTAGAAGATGACGTTGCCATCAGTGTCGACGTAGCGCGCGCTGACGCAAGACGGATCAGGCGATGAACCGGGCGGCGTTGTCGAGCAGGCCGTCGGCGTCCGACAAGGATTGCTTGCCGTTCCCGACCCGGTCATGCCGACGGGGCAGACCGGGCCTGAGGTCACTGGCGCGGGGCTGGCCGTTGCGCGCATGCCGAGCGCCGACCGGCTCATGTCGCTCGTCATTGCCAAGTTCAACGCGTTGAGCGCGGTCACCCAGAGATTGGCCGAGCCGATTGCGCTGTTCCAGGCGAGGTTGTTTTGCAGCCGCGCCGCGCTGTTCATGTCGATCGCGGCCATCACCGTCGGCGCCGTTCCGACCTGCTGGCCGGCTGCCTTGAATGCCGATTGGGCCGCCGTCATTGTCGAGCCGCTGGCGCCAAGCCCCGCCACCACGTCTCCGCTCGACTTGAACAGGGTCTGGCTGTTGAGCGCCGCACCCTGGGCGGATGGATCGGGCGTCGCCGGCAGGTCGGGACCGTAGGTCTGGATCGCTTGGCTGCCAGCGCCGCTTTGCGGCTGCACGGTGGGATTGGTGATGGTCGCCTTCTTGCCGGTCGTCACAGCGCATTTGACGCCGCTATTGGCGTCCTGCCGTTGCGTCGTCACCGGCACGAGCTTCACGGTCGTGCTGGCGGTCTGCGAGCGCTGCGTCAACTGCGCGGCGTCGTCGACGGGGATGTCCGCGAGCGCGGGAGCGACGCCGCACAAGAGCATCGCAGTGGTGATCGCGATTGGGAGCTTCATGCCTCGCTCCTTCCCATGAAGATCGGCAGCCATACGGCGGGGTCGTCGCCGACGCGCGCGCGCAGCGCGTCGAGCTCCGCAACCGTCTCGGTGCGCCCGGACAGGACCTTGATGAGGTCGGGCATGCTGGCGAGATTGAGCCGTGCCACGACGCTGTCGCGGCCGTGCTTGATCAGGAACGAGCGGCTCTCCGGGACCGTGCCGCGGATCCAGGCGACCTCGCGTCCGGAGAGGCGAAAGGCTTTCTGGTAGCTCTCGTCGTCGGCTTTCGGATTCGGAAAGAAGATGTTCGTGCTCGTCTGCTCGATCAGCGTGTTCGACGCCTTCGATCGCACGATGTCGGCTGCTGACTGCGTGCCGAACCCGACGATGCCGTTCTGCTTGCGGATCGTCTTGAGCTTGTCGCGGATGAAGAACGCGAAGACGTCGTCGTCGAGGAGCCGCCATCCCTCGTCGAGGAAGATCATTACGGGATCGCCGGTGAGGAGCTCCTCCGTCCGGTGAAAGATGTACATCAGCGCCGCGGTTCGGATCGCCGGATCGTCCAACACCCGCGTCATGTCGAATCCGAACACGCTCGACAACGAGAACTGATCCTCCTCGTTGTTGAACAGCCAACCCCGCTGGTCGGGGCGCATCCAGCTTTCGAGGCGTGCCAGCAGATCGCCCTCCCCTGCCCTGATGCGCCCTCGCAACAGAGTCGAGAAGGCTTTCAGGGTGCGGCCCGCCGGGCCGCCGGTGAGCGCCGCGGCAATCGCGTTGCGGATCACCTGCTCCTCGGACGCGGTCAGGTCCGCGCCGTTCGCAGGCCGCAGCATGAAGGCGAACAGCTGGTAGAGGAATTCGCGGTTGGGCGCGCTGTCGGGCAATGACAGCGGGTTGAAGCCGGTCGGCTCGCCCGGCACCAAGGTCTCATACTGGCCGCCGAGCGCCCGGATGAAGATCTCGGCGCCGCGATCCTTGTCGACGAACAGCAGTTTCGGTCGCGGCTGAACGCGCTGCGTCTGCGCCGCGATGAAGGAGAGGAAGACCGTCTTTCCAGATCCGGTCGGGCCGACCACGGTGAAGTTGCCGATGTCGCGGACGTGGTGGTTGTAATAATAAGCCGTCTGCGAGGTCGTCTCGAAGACCGAGATCGCGGGCCCCCAGTGGTTGCCGTCCGGCCGGCCGCTCGGATAGTTGTGCAGCGAGGTGAAGCCGGCGAAATTCTTCGAGGAGATCACGGCCTTGCGGGCGATGTATTGGAAATTGCCGGGAAGCTGCGCCCAAAACGCGGGCTCGCAATTCAGGTCTTCCCGGGTCCAGATCACCGAGCGATCGGTCAACGCCGCGCCGACCGCGGTGACGGCCGCCCCCACCTCGGGCAGATCGCGGCCGAGGCACATAACCGTCATGTGGTGCTCGCCGTAGATCGCCTCCGAGGCGAGCAGCTCGTCACGCGCGCCGTCGAGATGCTCGGCGACGATGGAGCCGGCCTCGTCCGACATGTCGACCTGGCGCGAGACGCGGTCGATCTGCTTGGCTGCCTCGGGCCGATCGACGATGGCGAAGGTCTGCGTCGCGATAAACTCGTGCGGCACGCGCAAGAGATTGTCGAAGGAGCCCGGTCCGGTCTGCGCCGGGTAATCGCGTATCGACACCATGGCGCCGAAGCGCGTGTCCTGCGGTCCCGCGCCCCGGATTTCGATGGCGTTGCGGCCGAAGAAGATGCGCTTCATCGACAGCGCATCGGCGATGTTCATGCGCGGCAGATGCATCGGGCGAGGGAGGCCACCGTTGATGAGCTGCACCAGGAACTCCAGCGGCTCGGAGAACCACACCCCCTCCCGCCGCACCACCCCCAGCTGGCGGGCGCCGTATCCGGCCAGGTTTTCGCGGACTGCCGTCGCGGCGTCGCGAAGCTCCGTCAGGGCGGTTTGCACGGCGACCGACTCGCCGGCCTCGTCCTTGCGGCCGAGCAGCCTGGTGAGCATCACGTCGAAGGTGCCGGCCTGCCCCTGCAGAGGGCGGCGCACGATGGTCAGGTAGATATCGTTGACGAACATGCGCCGCTGCGAAAGCGCCGCGTCGTAGCGCTCGTCGAGTTCGCGGCAGAGCGGATTGTCGAAGGTCGATTCGATGCGGGGCTGCACCTCCCGCCGCACGATGTGGGCCGCGAGCGCGAACCGGGAGTTGGCGAGCGTGCGAATGACGTCGTTGCGGCCCAGCAGGCGCGCGTTGACCTCGCTCATGTCGGACGTCTCGAACGAATACCCGTCGAGTTTGAGGATGGTGAGGACGAGACCGTCGCGGGTCTTGATGATGTTGTCGTCGACGTGGCGCGTATAGGGCACGTGCGACGCCACGGGGCGCTCGCGCCGCGACACGCCGCCGTAGGTCAGTTCATCGAGCAGAGCACGCGCGACCATGCCGTTTCCTCACGCAGAGTAGCTGTCCGCGGCCCAGAAGGCGCGCGACCGGGGCGGACATTTGGTGGATTTGACGAAGAGGATTTCGAAGATGCGGTCGTCCCGCAGCGTCATGACGAAGCCGAACAGGTGCAGCGGGATCGCCACCAGCAGCATGAAGAGATTGTGAGAGATCAAGAAGCACACGCTCGAAACCACGCCGTTGAACATGAAATACATGTACGGGACGCCCATCAGCGTCGGCGCGCGCGTCAACGCCTTGACGAGCGGCGTGATCAGCGGTTCCTCGAGGTCGTCTTCTGTCATTGCCCGACCGCCGATTGGAAGAACTGGACGATTTGCGCTGAGCCGAACACCAGCACGATGCCGAAGATGACGCTGCCGGCGATGCCCCAGGTCAGTCGACCGGACCAGGCGAAGAAACCGCAGGCGATGACGGCAAGTGTCGCAAGCGCGGTCGCTATCGGCCCGGTCAGCGCCGACACCAGTTGCGTCAACGTCGACTGCACCGGTTGCAGCGTTCCGCCGCTGGACTGCGCTGACGCGTCGGCGATGCCCATCATCAAGAGCGTCCCGGCGATGGGCCAACGCGACATCGATCTCCTCATCCGATCCTCCGTTTCAGTCGACATGCATGACAAACCCGTCGTTCCAGCGCGCCTGCGGCGCGGCTTTCGTCGGCGAAGCCGCGGTGGCGCTTTGCGCTCCCGGCTCGATCAGATCCGGCTCGCCCATCGGGCTCCGCTCATCGCGGCGGCCTCGGCCGCGTGGCCCGGGCCAGACGTAGAAGTCGTTGATGACCTGCGCCACGAAGCGCACGGTTTCGGGAAAGGGAGGGACGCCGCGGCTCTCTTCCACCGCGCCCTCGCCGGCGTTGTAGGCGGCGAGGATGAAGAGCGGATTCCGGTATTTCTCATGCAGGGCGCGCAGAAAGCGAACCCCGCCTCGGACATTGTCGGCGGGGTCGCAGAGGTTCACCTTGAAGCGTCGTGCCGTCTCCGGCTTCAACTGCATCAGCCCGAACGCGCCTTTGTCCGAGAGGGCGATCGAATTGAAGTGGCTTTCGTTCTTGGCGACCGCCTGGACGAAGTCGGGATAAAAATTCTCCTCCGTGGCAATGCGCACGACGAGGACGCGCGCGTCGTCCGGCGTTATCGCTTTGACGCCCGCGCAGGGCGCGGCGGCGGCGAAGGCGCTGTCGATGCGTTCGATCGAATCCGGGGCTGACTCAATCGGCAGCACCCTGCCCGAGGCATCGACGGCAGCCAGGCGGGCCGGCTTCCCGGCATCCTGCGCATGGGCGCAGCCGAGAGCCGCCAGGACGCTGAACCCGATCGCCGTAATGCGAATCGACATGCCACCCGCCTCCATTTTCCAATAGACAATATATTAGATATTGATACCTTGGCAACAGGATAAGCGATGCGTCCCCTGCTCTCACGTCCGGAGGATGGATGAAGCGTAGTGCAGCTCTGTTGGTGGCCGTCGGCCTGTTGTGCGCGCGTGGCGCCGAACGTGCGCACGCGCAGGATGCGTCGTTTGGGTGCAAGGTCTTGCTGTGCGCGGCGGCGAGCGCGCCCGGCTGGTCGGGCATCCCCTATTGCGTGCCGGTTATGCAGATCCTGTTCCGCCAGTTGGCGAAGGGGGGCGGCTGGCCATCCTGTTCTGAGGGCAATGCCAGCGGTGTTGGCTACGAGCCCTATCAGGCGTGCCCGACTGGGTTGACACCGGTCCAGTCAGGGTCGGACGGCCGGGTTGGCGTCTCCGCCGCGCCCAATGGGAATCTCTGCGCCGATCTCTCGAAGCCGCAGCAGGTCTGTTCTGGCGGCGATGGTGGCTGCGCCACGACCTATCCCACATCGGCGCGAGATTCGCGCAGCGATCCCTACTTCGTCGACATCAACTCGGCGAATGGCGCGCAGCGCTTCTACTTCTCCCTGCAGGGCTATTGAGATGAGACGCTTCCACGTCTTCGCCGGAATTGTCGCGCCGTGGCTCACGCTCAACGCGGCGTTCGCGGAAGCGCCAGCCTCCCGCTGGTTTCCGGTGCCGGCGAGCGCGCGCTACCTCACCGGCGACAGTTGGTCTGACGCAGGCGTCACCTACCGACTGTACGGTGTGCAGTCCTGCCTTCGCGGTACGCGCTTCACCAACGCACACGGCCTCGCGCGCGATTGCGGCGAGGCCTCGCTTGCGATGCTGGTGGCTCTCACCCGCGACCTGCGGCCGCAGTGCTACGACGCCGCCGAGCAGCCGGAGACCAAGACCGTCTTCGTCTTCTGTGTCGCGACCCGCGTGATCGGGGCGGGCGCGGGATCGCGGATCGATCTCGGCACGGCCTTGATCGCGACCGGATTCGCCTTCGCAGCCTTGAAGCCGGACGGTCAGCCTGTCCACGAGCCCTATTTCGTCGCTCAACTCGTTGCGCAGCGCGCCAAGGCCGGCCTGTGGGCATTTGCTGACCTGCCCGAGCCCAACGCCATCATTCTGCGCGCGCTTCACGAGCAGGCGGGGCAGCCGACGCAACCGCAATCTTCCGCAGAGTCCCGCCAGCACCAGCAATGAAGGAGACGAACCTTGAGAACAACAAACCTGTTCATCCTGCGCGGCCGAGTCGGCCAGGCGCCGAAAGCCTTCAACAAGGCGGCCAAGATCAACGTCGCGACTGACCGCTCCTGGACCGACGGCAAAGGCGAGCGGCGCGAGGAAACGGACTGGGTGACGGTCACGATCCTCAATGAAAAGGCCGCCGAATGGGCGATCGCGAACATCGCCAAAGGTGACGCGGTCTACGCCGAATGCCGGATTGCGGACGGTTCCTATAAGAAAGATGGTGAAACCGTCTACACGACCGACATCATCGCCAACGTCTTCCACAAGCTCGATCTCGGATCGCGCGACGATGCGGCAGCGTGAGCTCGTCGTTGGGATGGTGTGGGGCTTCGCGATCTTCAGCACTCAGGCGGGGGTGGCTCAAACGCCTTCCGCCTCACCAGGCGTGTATTCTCCCAAGGCCGCCGTCCAATCGCCGCCGTTGCGCGTCGAGGTGATCGACGGCACGCGCTTCCGCGATATTGAAACGCACGAAGCCTATCGGCTCTACGGAATCGACACCTGTGCGCCCGATCAATCCGCACGCCTCGGCCGCCAGGCCTGGCCCTGCGGCACGATGGCGACGGCATGGCTCGTGACCGCGACGCTCAACACATGGCTTGCCTGCGCCACCCTGCGCGACGACGCCGGCGAACATCTGGTGCGTTGCGCCTCCGCCGGTCATCCCGACATTGCCGCCGACATGGTCCGTGAAGGCGTGGCGGTGACGATCCCGGCTACGCAAGACGACCCTGGGATTCGCAGCTATGCGCTAGCCGAGCAGGACGCGCGCAAAGCGTACCGCGGCTTGTGGTCGAGCACCTTCCAGATGCCGTGGGAGTGGCGCGCCGGCCGTGACGTCAAGCGGCAGCCGATGGCGCGCGGCGAGGCCACACCATGATCCGGCGACGACATTATCTGGTGACACCATTGCTGATCGCGCTCGCCGGTTGCGCCGCCCCGGTTGCGCCCGTGGTCGACAATGGGCCGCCGATACCGGAGGCGCTTTACAGCCCCGAGCAGGTGAAGCCCGGCCGCCTCGAATATGCGCCGGATAAATCGACCTTCGCGCCGGTGCTGACCGAACGATTTCCGTATCCGACACAGCCCGAGGCGAACGCCGCCTATCGTCGTCTGCTCGCAGCAGCGCCGGCGGATCGCGCCTACCCCGCCTCGATCTGGCTTTTTGGCTGCAAGCCCGGCGCGCTCGATGAACAGACCGCGCGCGTGACCCGCTACCGCGGCCCGGTGGTCCATTGCGCGACGGATTTCCTGGACGGCTCCGGGCGGCGCTCGCGGCGCGAGACGGCGAACTTCTACTACTATGGGGCCGTGTGGAACATGCAGCCCGTCTACCCGCCACATACCGCCGTCCCGTGGCGCAATCGCGAGCGGTCGCCCAAGGACTTCTGGTGGTGGGTCCCCGGCCGGCCCCGCTACGAATAGGAGGCGGGTGGTGCGTGGCGACTTGGCGTCGACAAGGCAAAGACAATATATTAGATGTTACGTTGACGCGCGGAGGCGGAGCTGGCAGGCTGGATGGTGCTGCGCGAGCGCTCTGATCGCGGGGATGATGATGGCCAATCTTTCTATAGGCGCTCACGCTCAATCGCTCACGCCCGACCCGGGAACTTGGCGGCCGATGTCGTATGCGAACCTCCAGAAGCCTTCACCGCAGAGCGCGACCTACAGCGACATCTGGAAAGACGCTATCGACGCCAACAATCGCGCTTACAAGGCGCGTGGCGACCAGCGATTCTCCGATGGTAACGCCCCCGTCTCGGAAGCCCATTTCGTGATCTGGAGCTCCGGTCGTTCGGTCGTTCTCAGCGTCCTCAATACAGCCATCGCGTGTTCGATCAAGCAGGTCGCGCCTGACGCAGGCGCAACCGTCAAGCTCTGCCCGATGCGGATCGCGATCTATGAAGGATTGCAGGTGCGCACAATGGATGGCGGAAGCGGCTGCTTCCTCGAACTCGAAGGCGGGCCACTATCCGATCGAGAAGCATCCGCAGCTTACGCGTCCTACGACATCGCTTCCAAGACGGTGAAGATCGGGATGATTGTCAACCATCAGGCTGTGGACGAATGTTCCAAGTCCATCCCGCTCTATCCGCAATGAAGCGACCGTCGACACACGTACCGACGCCGGCATCGGTATCAGATTTCTTTAGGAGCGTCCCATGATCAATCTTCGGCTTGCGGCACTGGCTGGTTCGATCACGCTGGCGCTTGCTTCGCCGGCGCTGTCTGCCGAATTCGGCAAGCCTGTGATGATGCAGGCCGTCGCCGTCAAAACAGCACGGCAATCCAATCCGCTCCTCTACAAGCTGTGGTCCGATCTAATCAACAAGAACGAAGAGCATTTCGCCAGCACGGGTCACAGCAATCCGCCCGAAAGCATTCTCTTCAACGAATACAGTTCTGCCGGCCGCACCATCCTGGTTTCGACGATCTTCCTCAACCAGTTCTGTGATGCGGGTCCGAACAGCGCGACCAGCACCGCGCTCTATGCGAGCTGTCCGCTCCGCGTCGCGGTGGTTTCGGGTGCCGAGATCCAGACCGTCAAGAACGCCAAGGCCTGTTTCCTAGATGCGCGCCCCGGATCGGTGCTCGACCTCGATCCGCCGCCGGCCGGGCCCGATCCAAAAACCACCGGCACCTATTCCAACCTCATCACGAAGGGCAACAGCATTGCTGTTTCCACCCTGCAGTCGGATCACGCACAGCCCGAGTGCGCCGTGACCGTTCCCTTTTAACGCTCATCCCCGGGGCTGACCCATGCGGAATTCGCTCGTTCTCTCACCTCGCCGCCTTGCGCCGTTCGCGATGCTCATCATCCTGATCGTTACCGGTATCTCGGCCGGCGCATTTGCGTCGGTGTTTCCAGGCAGCACCCAGGCGAGTCCGTGCGACGTGTCGAACGCCTTTGCGAACACGAGCGATCCGTATCTCAACGCGCATGCCCAGGACTTCGCGGCCATGTCGCATTTCGTGGAGGACCCGAACGGCCAAACGGGAACGTTCAACGGGTCATGCTGCACCGGCCTGATGCAGATCAATACCGGTAATCTGAGGAATCCGGACATCTGTGGCTGCACGCGCGCCGAATACGGCGCCATGAGTCCCCAGCAGCAGATCGACGTCTACGCGAAATATGTCAATGTGAGCTTTGCCAATGATCCGAGCGTACAAACGCTGAAGAATATGCAAGCCAATGGCCAGACGCTCGGAGGCCATCAAGTCGACACGGAAACGGTCATAGCCTGCATGCAAATGGGCACGGGGAATTGCGCTGCCGCGATCAAAAATGGCTGCAGTAGTACCGCCCTCGGTCAGGGTGGCGATAATCATGTCAACGTCTGCACAATGGGCGACAAAGCCCGGCTCGCTATGCAAAATAACCCGAACACATTTGCCAATTGCTCGAACGCGGTCTGTGCAAACAACGGCCCAGGCGACTTTCCGACAACAACCGGTCTCGCTTCGAATGCTCCAACCGCCGATCAGGCAAACATCGTCGTCAGCCCTTCCCAGGTTTGATGCTACTGACGCTATCGATCGCTAGTATGTTGCCTCTCTTCAGTTCGTTTCGGATGGATCGCGAATGATAAAGCGCGAGAAGGCGTTTAATTGCTCTTCCATTGGCGCGCAAAGATCGCCGCCGCGATAATGCGCATGGACAAGGGCCCAGAAGACGACTTCATCGGAGCGCCCCGCGAACAAGGCTTTCTGTAGCGTTCGTCCAATGAGCGTCACAGCACGTGCATGGTCGTATCGCGTGAGGAGTTCCTGAGCGACGATCTTTGTATCGGCGGTTCGAATCACTTGACGTTCCTCCTATCCTTTCTTGATGCGACGTGACGCGCGGCGCTAAGCCGCCGAAGGCAGCAGGTCTGGCAGCACCGGGTCGTCACATCCGCGTGCCTGGCGGATCGTAGCGAGCGTTTCGCGATTGAAGGACATGCGCAGCGCGACCACCTCATCGCGGCCGATGCGCTTGGGAAAACCCAGAGGTCGTACGAAGAACCGCAACTGCATGGCGATCACCATCAGACGCCAATCGATCGCGACCGTGACAGTGTCGACCCGGTGTGCCATCCCCCATTCGACGACGCCTTGCGCGAGCTCGAGAAAGGGGCCATCCGCACGCGGCCGCATCTCGCGGCTGCCGGGGGCAACACAAAAGCGCGTCCACTCGAAGACGCGCGGACCGCGCGGCGGCCGGCGATGACACAGATCGGTCAAGACGTCACTGAGGAGATGCGGCCTCGTTGTCGGCAGAAGACGCTGATACCCGACGATCTCGTCGCCACGAAGGCAGATCTGGTGGATCGCATGAACATCGTCGAAGCGGTCGCGCTCCAGGCCGTCCGGCTGGCGCAGGTCCATCCAGCCCTTCTCGTCGACAAAGATCGAATGACGGAAACGGAAGACTCGATCCATCAGCGAGGCGTGCCGACTGATGTCCGAGCCAGGAATGACCATGAGCATTGAAGACTCCTCAGCTTGTGGGACAAGCCGAGTTGGTCATGAACCGAATCGGAGCGGTATGGTCACAAAGCACCATTGCGCGACGGTTCGCTCACCGGTTGCACAACCTTAGAAGGCTTCTGATCATGGGGCGTGGGCTCCAGTCGGTAAGTCACAGAGCCCGCAGTTCACATGATGGCCAGATCCAAATCCGTGAGGATCGTCGCAAGATCGCCGCGGCAATCGACGAGGCGTGGCGTCGCGACCGCCACCAGCTTTGGTAAAGCCCTGTCGAAGACAACGACGTTCGTCTCGCCGTTGAGCCGCGAGTCGTACATCAGGCCGTCAGGTTTCGTGTCGTGCGCCCAAAGCGCCCGCGACCAGACGCGGGCAAGACCCTGCGCGCTTGCGCGCGCGACGTCGGTCGGAATTCCCATGCGAACCAGACCATCGCCACGCAGGTCGACCAACCTTAACGCAGCCTCGACCCGGACCTCGGCGCAGCTCCACGCCTCGAGCTCCGCCCATTCGATCGGGAAAGTATGGGTTCGGGCGACACCTCGGTCCCGCAGAATCGTTTCGACGAAACACACCTTGATGCTGCTCCCGAAGTAAACGACGCCGAAACGCTCCGGCGGGACCAACGTCGTCTCGGGATCGCTGAACCGGCTCGGGCTGAAACCATAGCCAAGCGGGTCCGGGAAGCGGCTCTGGTAAAGCCGCCGCCATGTCGCGCCACGCGCGACGTCGACAAGCGACAGCGCGCGCGATGCAAACCCGGCCGGCGGTAACGGTCCTGGCGACGGCGCGGTCAGGAGAAAGCGCCTCGGCCGATGGTCTCCGCGGTCGCCATTACGTCGGCGATGCGGCCGGCGCGGAGCGCCTCAAGGCCGGTGCGACCATCAAGTTCGCCATGCTCTTCGAGCAAAAAACGGTAGATCGTCCATGGGTGATCACCCAAGACCTCAAAGAGCTGCGGCAGGCTCGGGATCAGGCCGCCGGAGCCGCTCACTTGCCACTTCGGAAAGCGGACACCGCGCTTCGGGCCTTCGAGGCCAAGCACCTCGTGGCGCCGACGCTTCTTGTGCACCGTTTCACGGGTAGCCCCGATCTCCTCGGCAAACGCATCGGCCGACAGCATGTCAGTGCCGTTCAAGATTTCAGCGACTCGCGCAGAGCCGCGCTGGCGCGCCGCCGCCAAGGCCGAATCAAGCCTATCGCCCTTCGGGGCCGAGACTTCTTCGACGGCGATTTGCGGAGCGGCAGTCTTGGGATCGACCACGACTGTCATCCGCACCGACTTGCCGGTCCGTTCCGCGCGTTTTATGGCGTTCGCAAAACCGGACAAGAGACCTCGCGCCGCCTTGCGGCTGGCGACGTCCTTTCCGATCGACCCGAGCGAGGTTACGAAGCCGAGCGTCAGCGACTCGCGCCGCGCGGCTCGTTTGCGCGCATTTCCGCGCTTTTTATGCGTGACCGTCATCAGCCACCTCCGATGCTTCTCACAATATGGTGGCTTTCGTCAGGTTCGTCAACTTCGTCAGCACAGGCGGTTCCGGAAGTCCCCCGCCGCCGTCAGCTCGCTGAACCGGCCTGACAACGGGAGTGACCTTCGGCCGGCAAGCCGATCCCGTGGCCGGTCGGGACGAAGCCGAGTTTGTCGCAGAGCTTCCGAAATGCCGCGCGGCAGCGCTCTTTCTCCGTCTCTGCGGCGTCGCACAAACGCTGCTGTTGCTCGTTGGAAAGCTGCTGCGACCGACAGACCGGGCACGTCGCCTGGTGAACGGTCCGCTCCCACGCCACCAGCGCGGTCACATACGCTCGATGCGCGGCGATGGTGCGCGCCTCCAGTGATCCCTCTTGTGCCGCTTCAAACCCGGGCACCGTAGTCTTCCCTGATGAGATGTGTCTGCGGTACGCCCCCGCAAACGATCCCTCGCTGACTCTTGGTGATCGGGGAGTTGGAAACCGTACGAAACGGCCCTGTGGCCTTTAGTTCGGGTGAACCTGTTGCATACGCCACAGGCTCCCCGACCATAAGGTCAAGGAGTGCGGCGCCGTAACGGCCGGCACCAAACCGTTCGTAGGGGTTTCCACGCCCCAGGGCAGCGCGTACCGCCCCACCCGATTCATAACCGTTTGGCGGCCTGCGTTCTAGGTCCCTTCGATAAATGACCTGATTGCTGGAAATTTCTGGCACTCTCGCAGAACGCGACGTCCGGCTCATAATCGTCCCACATGCCCTTTATCGGGATGTGTGGAAGGGTTATTTGAATGAGGCTTGGGCGTCGCCCCTGCGGGGCCGGGCTGGCGGCTGCGCTGAAGCCCCGCATGCGGGTCTTCCCCCTCGCGGGCGGCCATCCCTGACGCAAGAGCGCAATGCAGCGGCCAACACTGGCGATAAAGCCGGGACCATTCGGCGAATCATGTCGCGGCAGCGTCTTGGTCTCGAACGCGCCGCGCCCAGCTTAGGCATTGGATATATTGGGTCTGACGGTAAACTCCGGCATCGAAGGACGATTCGTCGTCCTCCCCGCATGATCAAATGTTGCTCGTAGATCCTGCACGTCAACATTGGTGTCGGCGGACGGACAAACGTGGCAGAAGCGGCATTCA
>Ga0209916_1001639_pt1 | contig 16740 bp, 19 predicted proteins | sample ThiBio_1000_plan_FD_183956 | JGI IMG/M metagenome (GOLD analysis project Ga0209916, IMG submission 183956) | Wastewater bioreactor microbial communities from Cape Town, South Africa - Thiocy_solids_2 (SPAdes) | ecosystem: Engineered > Bioreactor > Thiocyanate-remediating > Anaerobic-Aerobic ... | reverse complement strand
CTGGTTTGGGGCGTCATCCACACCAATACGCCGTTCGACGCTGGCTATGTCGGGCACCACCGCACCACGACGCCATACGCGTCCGCTGAGTGCATGGTTGCGTAGCGAGAATCAAGACGGTATCTACAGGGGCGGACGGACGAAAGCCTCTCTTCCAAAAGGAAGCAAGGGCCGGGGAATCCGCCCGGCAACTGCTCACCATTGAATCAACCACGGAAACCCACCGTTCAGCCCCCAGCGCTGGCAGCCACGCCCCCGATCGGCCAGACTTCGCCCATGTCTCGCTTGCGCCCAACCCGCTGGCTGTGGAGTCTCGCGGCAATGCTGCTGCCGCTGGCAGCGGCGCATGCGGCCGAGAGCAGCTGGCGCTATGACACCGTGCACAGCCAGGTCGTCTTCAGCATCAGCCACAACGGCTACTCGCGCCCGTTCGGGCGGCTGCACATTGCGCGTGGCTGGTTGCGCTTCGACCCGGACGACTGGAGCACGGCGGCGACCGAACTGGACGTCGACCTGGCCAGCCTCGACATGGGTGACGCCGACTGGAACAAAGCCGTGTGCAAACCGGCCCTGCTCGACTGCGCGACGCATCGCTACGCGCACTTCCGCAGCACCGGCGTGACGCGCAAGGACGAGCACCACGGCGTACTGCATGGCGAGCTTACCCTGCGCGGCGTCACCCGTCCGCTGGATCTGGCGTTCACCTTCAACCGCGCTGCCAAGACCATCTACGAACTGCACGAGGTGGCCGGCTTCTCGGCCACGGCCAGCCTGGATCGCAACGACTTCGGCATCACCGCCAACCCCAACTCCATCGGCGCCCAGGTCAGCGTGTGGCTGGAACTGGAAGCCGCCCGCGACCACCCGTCGACCAAGGAGCAACCATGAGCCTGCGCAACACCGACCGCCAATGGGGCGCGGTCAGCAAGTTCTTCCACTGGATCATCGCGCTGGCGATCATCGGCAACGGCATCTTCGGCCTGATGATGGACTTGGCCGGCTCGCCGATGCGCAAGATCAACTGGCTGGCGCTGCACAAGTCGATCGGGCTGACCGTGCTGGCGCTGATCCTGCTGCGCATCGTGTGGCGCGCGTTCGACCGCCGGCCGCGCGATGAACCGATGCCGCGCTGGCAGGCGCTGGCTGCACACGCGATGCATGCGGTGCTGTACGTGGTGATCCTGGCGATCCCGCTCACCGGCTGGTGGTTCAACTCGGTCACCGGCAAGCCGCTGCAATGGTTCAAGCAGTTCAACCTGCCGGCGCTGGCGGAAAAGAACGACGCGCTGCGCGACGTCGCGCACGGCGTGCACGAGTACCTGTTCTGGTTCCTGGTGTTGCTGCTGCTGGCCCATGTCGGCGGCGCGCTGAAACACCATGTATTCGACAAAGACAACGTATTGCGCCGGATGCTGCCGTTCGGCCGCCTGCGCACGAATCCACCTGAAGGAGATCGTCGATGAAACGCCTCGCCATGCTGCTGTTCGCCCTCGCCTTGCCCGGCCTGGCCGCCGCAACGGACTACACCGTGCAGCCGGGAACCAGCACGCTCGGCTTCAGCAGCACCTTCCAGGGCGAGACGTTCCAGGGCCATTTCGGCGAGTGGAACGCCGCGATCAGCTACGACCCGGCCAACCTCGCCGCGTCGAAGTTCGACGTGACCGTGCAGCTCGCCAGCGTGAAAACCGGCGACAGCGATCGCGACTCGGCGCTGCCCGGCGAGGCCTTCTTCGACGTGGCGAAGTATCCCGAGGCCCATTTCGTCACCACCGGCTTCCGCAATAGCGGCAGCCAGGTGATCGCCGACGGCACGCTCACCCTGCGTGGCGTGAGCAAGCCGGTGAGCCTGCAGGTGAACTTCGTTCCGCAAGGGAGCGGCGCCACGCTGGACGTCAGCGGCACGCTGCAGCGGCTGGACTTCGGCGTGGGCTCGGGCGAGTACGCCGACACCTCGGTGATCGGCGCCGAGGTGAAGATCACCGCGCACCTGCAGCTGGCGGCGAAGTAGGCCCTCGATGAGCGACGCGTCCTGGTGGCGGCGCCTGCGCAGCCGGCTCCGGCCCGACGCCGCGCGGCCCGTCGCGCGTACCGACGCCGGCTCCAACCGCGTCGCCGACAGCCTGCGCAGCCTGCTCGACGACCCGGCAATCCCGGCCTCGGTGCGCAGCGAGCTGGCAGGCGAGTTCCGCCGCATCCAAAGCATGCTGGCCCGGCTGGAACGCGGCGAGCTGCACGTAGCTGTGTTCGGCCGCGTCTCCGCCGGCAAGTCGGCGCTGGGCAACGCCCTGCTCGGACGCGAGGCATTCCGCGTCGGCGTCCTGCACGGCACCACCACGGACGCCGAACACGCCGTGCTCGACGAGGCACAGCACGACGGCCTGGTGCTGATCGACACGCCCGGCATCAACGAGCTCGACGGCGAGGCGCGCGAGAAGCTCGCGTTCGACGTCGCCGAAGTCAGCGACCTGGTGATCTTCGTCTGCGACGGCGACCTCACCCGCGAGGAGCTCGACGCGCTGAAGACGCTGGCCGCCACCCAGCGCCCGCTGCTGCTGGCGCTGAACAAGGCCGATCGCTACGGTGCCGACGAGCTGGACGATCTGCTCGACCACTTGCGCCAGCGCACCGCCGGTCTCGTGCGCAGCGAAGACGTGCTCGCCGTTGCCGCGCATCCGGCGGCGCAGCGCGTGGTGGAGGTCGATGCGCGCGGCCACGAGCACGTCCGCGAACAGCCGCGTGCGCCCGACGTCGCCGCGCTGCGCGAGCGCCTGCTGGCGATCGCCGCGCGCGAAGGCGAGGCGCTGTCCGCGATCAACGCCGGCCTCTACGCCGGTCGGCTCACCGACCAGGTCAGCGCGCGCATCGCCGAGACCCGCAAGGCGGTGGCGGCGAAGCTGATCCGCCAGTACTGCATCGCCAAGGGCGTCGCGGTGGCACTCAACCCGATCCCGGTCGCCGACCTGCTCGCCGCCGCCGGGCTGGATGCGGCGATGGTGGTGCAGCTCTCGCGCGTCTACGGCCTGCCGCTGACCCGCGCCGAATCCGGCCGGCTGGTGGCGGTGATCTCGGCGCAACTGGCCGCGCTGATGGGCGCGATCTGGGGCATGCAACTGGTCGCCTCGGCGCTGAAAGGCGTCAGTGCCGGGCTGTCGGTGCTGGTTACCGCCGCCGCGCAGGGCGCGCTGGGGTGGTACGCCACCGTGCTGATCGGCCGCGCCGCGGAGCGCTACCTGGTCGGCGGCAAATCCTGGGGCGAAGCCGGCGCCAAGCGCGCCGTCGCCGACGTCGTCAGCAGCCTCGACCGCGACTCGATCCTGCGCGAAGCGCGCGAGGAGATCCTCAAGCGGTTGAAGTCGCGAAATCCGTAGGGCGGGCACCGCCCGCCGGTTTTGGTGGGCCCCGGATACCGTTTGTCGTTACCACTGTAGGAGCGCACCCTGTGCGCGAATGCTCCTCGTCACGTGACGAAAGGCATCGCGCACAGGGTGCGCTCCTACAAGAGCCGGCGGGCGGTGCCCGCCCTACGGCAGGGCCAGGAACGTACGCACCGCCGCGGCGTCGAACGGCCAATCCAGTTCGCGGCCGTCGCGCACATCGCGCAATACCGGCACGCGGGTGCCGTAGCGCTGCTCGAGCTCAGGCGAATCGTCCACCCATGCGCTGTCGAAATCCGGTGCGTGCGCCTCGGCCATCACCGCGAGGGCCTGGTCGCACAGGTGGCAGTAATCGCGCTGGTAGAGGATGAGGTCGGACATGCTGCTGCGAATGGATCGGGGCGCCGCGTAGAATAGCCGGTTCAATCCTTCACCTCGCAGCGCATCCATGGCCGTCAGCGTATTCGACCTGTTCAAGATCGGCATCGGGCCGTCCTCCTCGCACACGGTGGGGCCGATGCGCGCCGCCGCGCGTTTCGCCGAACACTGGCTGGAGGAGAAAGGCGTGCTCGACCGCGTCGCGCGCGTGCGCGCCGAGCTGTACGGCTCGCTGGCGATGACCGGCCGCGGCCACGGCACCGACAAGGCCGTGCTGCTGGGCTTCGAGGGCCAGCATCCGGACACGGTCGATCCCGACCAGATTCCCGCCACGCTCGAGCGCATCCGCGGCACCGGCCACATCCGCCTGCTCGGCAAGCACGAGATCGCGTTCGACGAGAAGGCCGACCTGGTCTTCAACAAGCGCCAGAAGCTGCCGTTCCACACCAACGGCATGCGCTTCTCCGCCTACGACGCCGACGGCAACGAGCTGGCCACGCGCGACTATTACTCGGTCGGCGGCGGCTTCGTGGTCAACACCGACGAGGCGGCCGAAGACCGCATCGTCGCCGACACCACCGCCCAACCCTACCCGTTTTCCAGCGGCGACGAGATGCTGGCGCTGTGCAAGCAGCACGGCCTGACCATCGCGCAACTGATGATGGCCAACGAAAGCGTGTGGCGCAGCGAGGCGGAAACCCGCGCCGGCCTGCTGACCATCTGGAAGGCCATGCAGGACTGCGTCGCCCGCGGCCTGCGCTCGCCCGGCACCCTGCCCGGCGGCCTGCACGTTGCGCGCCGCGCACCGGCGATGGCCGAGGAACTGCGCAACCAGCCCGAAGCCGCGTTGAAGGATCCCCTCACCATCCTCGACTGGGTGAACCTCTACGCGCTGGCGGTGAACGAGGAGAACGCCGCCGGCGGGCGCGTGGTCACCGCGCCCACCAACGGCGCCGCCGGCATCATCCCCGCGGTCGGCCACTACTACCTGCGCTTCTGCCCGAAGGCGGACGACGAAGGCATCATCGAATACCTGCTCACCGCCGCCGCCATCGGCATCCTGTACAAGGAAAACGCCTCGATTTCAGGTGCCGAAGTTGGCTGCCAGGGCGAAGTGGGCGTGGCCTGCTCGATGGCCGCCGGCGGCCTCACCGCCGCGCTCGGCGGCAACGTGATGCAGGTCGAGAACGCCGCCGAAATCGGCATGGAACACAACCTCGGCCTCACCTGCGACCCGATCGGCGGCCTGGTGCAGATCCCCTGCATCGAACGCAACGCGATGGGCTCGGTCAAGGCGATCAACGCCAGCCGCATGGCGCTGAAGAGCGACGGCAAACACCGCGTCAGCCTCGACAAGGTCATCAAGACCATGCGCGACACCGGCCGCGACATGAAGGACAAGTACAAGGAAACCAGCCGCGGCGGCCTGGCGGTGAACGTCATCGAGTGCTGAGGGCGGATTGCAGAATTTCCGCTGAGTAGAGCGAGGAGCTTTCGGGCGCCTTCGTTGCCCGAGTCACTTTCTCTTTGCGTGCATGTCCGCTACCGGCCAGAACGAGTCACTCGAAAGTGCGCTCTGAGGTTTCGTTCGCCCAAATGAACCGAAGCATCCATCCCACGCAGATGGCCCCGGTGCGCAAGCTGTAGCGTTTGGGGCGCAAACGCCGCCGAACGTCGTCCAGCCGGCGGGGTGCAGACGCACCCGGATGAACCCCGGATATCACCGACGATGGTGAGGGATAAGACATAGCGTCTCGATCCGTGAGATATGCCATGGCCGCACTGCTGGTGCGCACCTCGAACACGATCCGGCAACTCCTTGCCTGTCCGCGGATTCCTCCGCTTGACGCGTGTCGGGTGTTGATGCGGTCATTGTCTGTGTTGGTCCGCTCGACAAATCGGAAGCGACTCTTCACAACCTCGACCTCAAAATCTGCAACTGCCTCCGTGAGATGGCCAGCGACAATTTTGCCAAGCAATTCGGGTCTGGGCCAAACAGCATCTTTGTGAGCTGTAGCCAAACTGTTTCCTTCGAGGCCAGGCAGCTCGTCGCCAAATTGGCTCTGGAGGCCGCAAGGGGAGGAAGTCTCTTTTTACTCGTTCAAGGCGGACGGGATAGCTCTTACGCTTTAGTGGACACCCTGACCTGACGTTTCTGGAGTGCGCCATGCCCATGCCAGGTCCGAACAACCTCAGGGCCATCTCACTCTGGCCCGTGTTTTTGATCGAGAAAGAGCCTTCTTATCTGATGCGCTCCATGCTGCGCGCTGGCGGCGCACTGCCGGCATCGTGGACGGTGTTCCGAATGGAAGGTAACGATTCCGCACGGTAGGTTCGGTTCTGCTCGGGCTGATAATGATCGGGATGGAATCGAGCGCGCCGTTGACCGTCGAAGGAGTGCTGGTTCGCCAGTGCCAGCCGATGGCCATCGATGTGGACCCAGTACCAGGACCCGGAAGGCACGGGCGACATCGACACGTAGGCGAATCGCGTGTCGTACCTGCCATCCGGGCGGGGAGCCGCCTGCAGGGCCAGGTTGATGACGAACTGGCTGGAGATGGGTCGCCCATGCTTGTCGACAGCCGGCCGACTGATCATTTCATCCAGGTTATTGCGAAGCAGGCGGGTGAGCTTTGGCGAAAGGTCCATGGCGGGGGATGCCCCGGTGACCTTGCCGTGCGAGTCCACTTGCACCAGGACCGGCAAGGCGTGAGGCTTGAACTGGTTGAGGGACGCAGACTCTGCGAACGCTGCACCGGAGCAGGCGGCCAGTACGGCGGAAACAACGAAAATACGAGTCGGCTTCATGATTGGCCTCGCTGAAGATCGTCGCGTGATCACGCATGGCGTCGCTTGACGTGGTCCGCTGGACCTCTACGCCGGGTCAGGCAGCATGTCAAACGACTTGCGACCGGTGCGACGGGCGGTGAGAAAAGGCACCGGGACGATTCCCCGTAAATGGCGCTCGGATGATGCGCGGCAGCACGTCGGAGGTCCGCCAAACCCGGGCCAGCTCAACCTGATCCTGAGGCCTGCGAGGACGAAGGGGGCCCAAAGCAAGTACCGTCCGGCTGACCTGCGTTTCGCCCGAGGAGAGATCGCATGAACGAGTTCGCCGGTGGGTGTCTGTGCGGCAGTGTCCGCTTCGTCGCGGCGGGGCAGCCCGATCGAGTCGGCGTGTGCCATTGCCTCGATTGCCGCAAGCACCACGGTGCCTTGTTTCACGCGTCGGCGGTGTTCCCGCAGGAGGCCGTGACGATCGAAGGCGCGACGGGCGAGTACGCGGGGAGGCACTTCTGCCCGCGCTGCGGCTCGTCGGTGTTCTCGCGCAGCGGCGGCGAGATCGGGGTGAACCTGGGTTCGCTCGATGCGCCGGACCAGTTCGAACCATCCTACGAACTGTGGACCATCCGCCGGGAATCCTGGTTGCCTGCATTCGAGGGGATGAAGCACTACGAGCGTGATCGCGATGCCGCGAGTCGTGTCGAGGAGCCGGCGCGAAGCCGGCCCATCGTGGTGCTCGTGCACTATCGCGCCCTGCCCGACCAGGCGGCTGCGGCCACGCAGGCGATTGCCGCGTTGATCGCGACGGTGCAGGCGGGCGAGCCGGATTGCGCCGGCATCAGCATGCTGCACGACGCTGCCGACTCGACGCGGATCACGCTCATCGAACGGTGGCCCAGCCGGGAAACGTTCCTGGGGCCGCACATGCAGCAGCCCCATATCCAATCCTTCATCCAGTCCGCGGGAGCGCTGCTTGCGGGGCCGCCGGACATCTCGTTCTGGCATCCCGTGGGCGCCTGATCATCTGCCGGGCGAACGGTTGCTGCGAAGTCACGCCTGCACGGGCCAGGCGTTCGCTTGCGCCTATCCGGGCCGGTTGCAGTTGACCATCCACATCGCGCCGTAGCGGTCGGTGAGCATGCCGAAGCGCAGTGCCCACTGCGTTTCGGCCATCGGCATGCTCACCTGCGCGCCATCGGACAAGGCGGCGAACAGGCGTTCGGCTTGCTGCGGCTGGTCGACGCTGAGCGACACGGCGTTGCCGTGGATGCCCGGATACGGGCCGCTGTCGGGATTGCACCAGTCCGAGCCCATCAGCACGGCATCGCCCACCTGCAGGCGCACGTGGGCGATCAGGTTGCGGGTGGCGGGCAGTGCCGCATCGCCGGACATGTCGCCCATGGTCACCTTCATCGCGATCTGGCCGCCCAGGCAGCGGGCGTAGAAGTCGAAGGCCTCGGCGGCGTTGTCCTTGAAAAACAGATAGCTCACGAGTTGCATCGGTGTTCTCCGGTGGGGTGTTCTGCGTGGATGACGAACGGCGCGGACGCGAATCGACCATGACCGCGAATCAGGCGGCCACGGCGATCTCGGGGAAGGGTTCGCGCCAGGCTTCGAGCTCGTTCATGCGCTCGTGCCAGCGCCGGACGGCAGGGAATTCGGCCAGCGGAATGTGCGCGCGGGTCGCGTGCGGAAGCGCCACGGCGAGCGCGAAATCGGCCAGCGTGAGCGAGTCGCCGACGACGTAGTTGCGATGTTGCAGATGGCCGTCCAGCACCGCCGCGGCGCGGCGCCATTCGTGCAAAGCCCGCTCCACTTCGGCGGCGTCGGCTTCGCCCAAGCCAAAGCGTGGCCTGATGATGTGCTCGAAGTAGAGCGCGCCGCCGGGCTGGGTGAAGTGCTGGTGGTTCCAGCTGAACCAGCGGATGACTTCGGTCTGGCGTGCGTCCTGCGGCCACAGCTCCGAGTCGCAGCGCGCGGCGAGGTGGCACATGATCGCGTCCGTCTCCCACAGTGCCAGCGCGCCGTCGACCAGGGTGGGCACCTTGCCGTTGGGATTGAGCGCCAGGTATTCCGGGCGGCGCTGCTCACCGCGGCCGAGGTCGAGATAGACGTATTCAACCGGGGATTCCAGGTATTTCGCGACCGCGCACGCGGAGCGCGGCTTCAACACGTCGGACCAGTAGAGCTTCATGGTTGATGATTCCTCGCGAACAGTGGGCTTCCACCCAACGACGAACGGCATCCCCGTGAATCGACAAGCGCCGCTCACCCGCGCGGATGATGCTGTGCATGCAGACGTTTCAGCCCTTCCTTCGCCACCAGGGTGTAGATCTGGGTGGTGCTGAGCGAGCTGTGGCCGAGCAGCATCTGCAGCGCGCGCAGGTCGGCGCCGTGGTTGAGCAGGTGGGTGGCGAACGAATGGCGCAGCACGTGCGGCGAGATGCGTCTGGCGTGAATGCCGACCTGCTGCGCGTAGCGCTTGACCAGGGTCCAGAACATCTGCCGGCTCATGCCCTCGCCGCGCTTGCTCAGGAACAGCGCCGCGGGCTGCCGGCCGCGGGCCAGCGCCGGCCGGGCGCCGGCGAGATACTCGCCGATGCGCGCCAGCGCTTCCTCGCCCACCGGCACCAGCCGGTCCTTGCCGCCCTTGCCGGTGATGCGCAGCACGCCCTGGCGCGTGTTCAGCGCCGCCAGCGGCAGTTCCACCAGCTCGGATACGCGCAGGCCGGAGGCGTACATCAGCTCCAGCATGGCGCGGTCGCGCAAGCCCAGCATGGTGCCGGTGTCGGGCGCGCCGAGCAGGCCCTCGATCTCGCGCTCGGCCAGCGCCTTGGGCAGGCTGCGCGGCATCCTCGGCCGTTCGATCAGCAAGGTGGGGTCGACGAAATCCGGCTCGTCGCGGGCCACGCAGGCGTAGTAGCGGCGAAACGCCGACTGCCGCCGCGCGATCGAGCGAACGGCCGCCGGTTGCGTACCGTGGTAGGCGGAAATGTCCTCGCGCGTGGCCGTGTGCAGGTTGCGTCCGCGCGTGGCCAGCCAGCGCGCCAGCGCTTCCAGATCGCGCCGGTACGCTTCGAGCGTGCGCTCGGCCAGGCCGTCCTCCGACCACACCCGCTCGATGAACAGCGCGATGCCGCGGCGATCGGCTTCGGCGATACTGGCGGGGTTTTCTTCCTTGTCCATGCGCACGATGCTGACCATCGCGCGCGCTCCACGCAAGCGATCCGATGCCGATGCCCGACCGTTCCGACGCGCCCACCGCCCCGCCCTGCCCGCTGTGGCGACGCCTGCTGGCGCTGGTCTACGACCTGCTGATCGTGGTGGCGATCGTGATGGTGGTGGGCTTGCTCAGCCAGCTGGCCACCGGCGGGCACCTGGTGCAGGGCGCCGATCACACGCAGGTGCCGGCGTGGTATCGGCCGCTGCAGGGGCTGGTGGTGTCGGCGTACTTCATCGGCTCGTGGCTGCGCGGTGGCCAGACCGTGGGCATGCGGCCATGGCACATCCGCGTGACCGGCCGCGACGGCGCCGGCCCGACCTTGCAGCAGGCGGTGCTGCGTCTGCTGGTCGCGGCCGCGCCGATGCTGCTGCTGATGCTGGCGCCCGCACTGGGTCTGCGCGCCACGCTGTGGCTGCTGCTGGCGGCCTGGGGCGCCTGGTTTGCGGTGGCCTTGTTCGACCCGCGCCGCCGCGCGCTGCACGATATCGTCGCGGGCACCGAGTTGCGGCAGATCCGCTGAGCTTCACGTATTGCACAGCGCCGACGCAGTTCAATCCGTCGATGCCCTCCCCGCCCGCCGCCGAGCTTCGCAGCAACGACGAGTCGATCCGCCGCAACCGTGGCTTCTACGAGCCGTTGTGGACGCGGGCGAACCTGGTCGAACCCTCGCGCTTCAATACCTGGCCCTTGCTGCAGGCGTTGGCGGACGAAGCACCGCGCCGGCTCGAAGTGGCGCCCGGGCTGCGCCGCGGTTGCCGCTGCGCGGCACCTGCTTCGTCGACCTCAGCCATGCCGCAGTACAGCGGCTGCAAGCCAGCGGGGCCACCGCGGTGCATGGTCTGATCGGCGCGCTGCCCTGGCGCGACGCCAGTTTCGACCTGGTCTGCGCGCAGGACATCCTCGAACACGTCGCCGACGACCGCGGTGCGCTGGCGGAGCTGGCCCGCGTGGCGGCGCCCGGCGCGTGCGTGCTGCTGTCGGTGCCGCTGCACCCGCACGCATGGACGGCGTTCGACGATTGCGTGGGCCACTGCCGCCGCTACGAGCCGGCGCAGATCCTCGCCTTGCTGGCCGGGCACGGCTTCGTGCTGGAACACAGCGCGGTGTACGGCATGCAGCCGCATTCGCCGCATCTGCTGGCGTTGGCCGAGTGGTTCCTCGACCACCAGCGCGAACGCGCGATGTGGTGGTACAACCGCGTGTTCATGCCGCTGGGCCTGCGTTTCCAGCAGCCGCTGCGCTGGCGCGAGGGCCTGGGCGACACCCGCGGAGTGGACGAGGTGCTGCTGCGTTGCCGCCGCGCAAGTTGAGACTCCGGTCTCTGCCGCATCGCAACACGACGCGGCCATTCCCGCTAAGATGCTGAGTTTTCGACCAGCCATCCGACTCGATGCTTTATCAAATCCATGAATGGCAGCGTTCGCTGCTCGGCCCGTTGAGCCATTACGCCGAGGCCACCGCGCGCATGCTTGGCGACCGCGGCAACCCGTTCGCCGCCTGGCCCGGCGTGCAGCGGCTGGCCGCCGCCAACGAGCTGGTCTACCGGCTGGGCAAGGATTACGAGAAACCCGCGTTCGACATCCACGTGGCCCAGGCCCACGACCAGGAGATCGCGGTGATCGAGCGGCTGGCCATGGCCAAGCCGTTCTGCCAGCTCAAGCGCTTCAAGCGCTTCAGCGACGACCCGGCCACCATCGAGAAGATGAAGAAGGACCCGGTGGTGCTGGTGGTGGCGCCGATGTCCGGCCATCACGCCACCTTGCTGCGCGACACCGTGCGCACGCTGCTGCGCGATCACAAGGTGTACGTCACCGACTGGGTCGATGCGCGCATGGTACCGGCCGCCGAGGGTACCTTCAGCCTGGACGACTACGTCGCCTACGTGGAGGATTTCATCCGCCACATCGGCGCCGCATCGCTGCACGTGATTTCCGTGTGTCAGCCGACCGTGCCGGTGCTGGCGGCGGTGTCGCTGATGGCCGCGCGCGGCGAGGCCACCCCGCGCAGCCTGACCATGATGGGCGGCCCGATCGACTCGCGGCGCAGCCCCACCAGCGTCGACAACCTGGCCACCCGCCAACCGCTGTCGTGGTTCAAGGGCAACGTGATCCACACCGTGCCGCCGAACTATCCCGGTCACGGGCGCGAGGTCTATCCGGGTTTCCTGCAGCACGCCGGCTTCATCGCGATGAACCCCGGCCGGCACATGAGCTCGCACTGGGACTTCTACCAGGACCTGCTGCGCGGCGACCAGGACGACGCCGAGGCGCACCGCAAGTTCTACGACGAGTACAACGCCGTGCTGGACATGCCGGCGCGGTTCTATCTCGACACCATCGAGAAGGTGTTCCAGCAGTTCCTGCTGCCGCGCGGGCTGTGGGATGTGGCCGGCGAACGCGTGGAGCCGGCCGCGATCCGGCACAGCGCGCTGCTGACCATCGAGGGCGAACTGGACGACATCTCCGGCCTGGGCCAGACCGAAGCGGCGCACGACCTGTGCAGCAGCATCCCGGCGAAGCGCCGCGCGCACAAGGTGATCGAAGGCGCCGGCCACTATGGCATTTTCAGCGGCAGGCGCTGGCGCGAGACGGTCTACCCGCAGGTGCGCGACTTCATCCGCCAGTTCGACCAGCCGTACAAGCCCGCCGGACGCCGCCGCGGCGACGCGAAGTAGCGCAACGGCTCAGGCGCCGGGCCAGCCCCACAACTCGTGGTCGAGGTCGCCGTCCAGGCCGAAGCGCGACAGCGGCACGCGGCCATTGACCACCTCCACGCCCTCGGCGCGCAGGCGACGGCACTGCTCGCGGAAACCGCGGCTGCCCGGCGGCATCGCGACATGACCGCTGGCCCGCAGCACACGGAACCACGGCAACTCCATGCCGTCGGGCACCTCGCCCAGCAGCCGACCGACCAGCCGCGCCCGCCCCGGCAGGCCCGCACGTGCCGCGATCGCACCGTAACTGGCCACGCGGCCGGGCGGAATCGCGGCGATGGCGGCATAGATGCGGGCGTTGCGGTCTTGCATGGCGGCTCCGACCAGGTGGGGTGACTCGGCAGGCGAGGCCCGACAGAGTAACCTCGGGCTCTGTCCCACGGGAATGGCACCATGCGCCACTTCGAAGCCGTGCGCTCCCACCTTGCCGGCGCGCACCAGCTGCACCACAACGACCCGTACCTGATCAGCTTCGACCTGGCCCTGGGCCAGGGCCGCTACCAGGGCATCTACCTGGCCGAGCTGGAGGGCGAATCCGGCCGTCGCTACCTGCGCGTGTCCACCCCGATCGGCCCGCTCGCCGGCACCGATCCGCAGCGCTGCCTGCGCTTCAACTGGGAACAGCGTACCGGTTTCCTGGCCGTGGCCGACCTGGACGGCTCGCCCTACCTGCACCTGTGCGAGAACCGTCTGTACGAATTCCTCGACGCCGCCGAGCTGGACCGGGTGATCCGCGTGCTGGGCAAGCTGGGCGACCGACTGGAGCAGGCCATCGCCAGCGACGAGGATGCCTTGTAGCGGCGGCTCAGAACGCCGCGCGATACGCCATCACGAAGCCGTAGGCCAGCAGCGCGGTGATCGGTAGGGTCAGGATCCACGCCCACACCATCCGCTCCACCACCGACCAGCGGATCGCGCTGAAGCGCTTGGCCGCGCCCACGCCCATGATCGAGGACGACACGATATGGGTGGTCGACACCGGGATGCCGAACACCGAGGCGCTGAGGATCACCAGCGCGCCGCTGGTTTCGGCGGCGAAGCCGTTGATCGGATGCAGCTTGACCATCTTGTGGCCCAGCGTCTTGATGATGCGCCAGCCGCCACCGGCGGTGCCCGCGGCCATGGTCAGCGCCGAGACCACCTTCACCCACACCGGGATCACGAAGCCACCGGCCGGGTTCTCGTCGATGCGCAGGAAGCCGAGTACCCACGGCAGATGGTCGAACTCGTGCGCCGCGGTGGCACCGGCCAGCGCGAGCGCGATGATGCCCATGCTCTTCTGCGCATCGTTCATGCCGTGCGCCACGCCCATCGCGCCGGCCGAGAGGATCTGCGCCTTGCCGAACAGCGCGTTGACGAACGGCGTGCGGCCGAGCCGTCGCGACCAGCCCTGGCGGCTGGCGAACCACGACAGCAGCGCGTACAGCAAACCCATCACGATGAAACCGATGATGAAGCCGCCCACCGGCGACACCACCATCGGGATGACGACCTTGGGAATGACGCCGCTGCCCGCAAACCAGCTGCCCTGGTCCCAGATCACCGCGTCGAAGTCGTTGCCCGAGGCCGCCAGCGCGGCGCCGACCAGGGAGCCGATCAGCGCGTGGCTGGAGCTCGACGGCAGGCCCAGCCACCAAGTGATCAGGTTCCACACGATCGCCGCCAGCAGCGCGCAGATCAGCAGCTGCGAGCTCACCTCCAGCACGCCGGCGTTGATCAGGCCCGAGGCGATCGTGGCGGCCACGGCGGTGCCGAGGAACGCGCCGACCAGGTTGGTGCCGGCCGCCATCAGCACGGCCTGGCCCGGGCTCAGCACCTTGGTGGCCACCACCGTGGCGATGGAATTGGCGGTGTCGTGGAAGCCGTTGATGTAGGTGAACACCAGCGCGATCACCACCACCGCGATGACGACGCTCATGCGCGAACTCCCGCGGCAGGGCGGCGGCCGGCGGCCGGACGAGGCAAAAGGCGCAGGGTCACGAGCGGGCCCTCAGGAGTTCTTCAACACGATCGAGTAGACGATGTTGCCCACGTCGCGGCATTTGTCGATGGCCTTCTCGATCAGCTCGAACAGGTCCTTGGCCAGCATCGCGCGCATCGCGTCGCTGCCTTCGACATAGAGGGTGCGGTACGGCGCCAGCAGCATGCGGTCGCCCTCCGACTCCAGCGCCTGCAGGCGATCCTGCAGCTTCTTCACGCGGTCGATGCGCAGGCCGTGGCGAAGCTCGCCGACCATCTCGGCCACCACCTCGCTGGAATGCAGCAGTACCTGCGCGCGCTGCGCGAAGTCCACCCCGCCCAGGCGCGCGGCGACGATCTCGTAGCGCTCGGCGAATTTCTCGATGGTCTTGGGGATCTTGTACAGCGAGGAGTTCAGCGCTTCGATGTCCTCGCGGTCCAGCGCGGTGACGAAGGTATTCACCAGCCCCTCGCTGATCTGCGCGGCCAGTTCCTTCTCCCGCGCGCGGGTTGCCGCGAAGCGCGCCATCACCGAGCCCTGGTCCGGCTTGGTCAGCAAATCGTGCAGGGCCTGGGCGCTTTCGCCCGCGGCGCTGGCGCTCTGTTCAAGCAGGCCGTAGAACTTGTCGCCTTTGCCGAAAATCGTCTGCAATGAAAACATGCTGGCCATGCCTGAGGGAGCGGGATGACGGAAATGTTACAGGATGCCCGTGCTGCCCTGCATCAATATCCGCGTGAAGCGGAGCCGCGCTGCCCTTACACTGTGCCCATGCACCCTCCGACACCTTCGCCGCGATGCTGACCGAAATCGCGCTCGTCTTCGTGCTTGCGCTGTGCAACGGCTTCTTCGCGCTGTCGGAGATGGCCCTGGTCGCATCGCGGCACAGCCGCCTCAAGCAGATGGCCCGCACCAGCCGCAAGGCCGCGGCGGCGCTGCGCCACGCCGAGACACCCGAGCGCTTCCTCTCCACCGTGCAGGTCGGCATCACCCTGGTGATGCTGGTCACCGGCGCGGTCGCCGGCGACGCGCTGGGCGCCCACATCGCCGCCGCGCTGACCGGCGAACACATGAGCTGGCTGCTGCCGTACGCGCGTGGCGCGGGCATCGTGCTCGGTTTCGCGCTGATCTCGTACATCCAGATCGTGATCGGGGAACTGGTGCCCAAGCGGCTGGCGCTGGCCGCACCGGAAAAAGTGGCGTCCTGGACCGCCATCCCGATGCTGGTGCTGGCCCGGATCACCTCGCCGTTCGTGTGGCTGCTCAACGCCTCCAGCGGCCTGCTGCTGCGCCTGCTGCGCATCGACACGCACGGCCGCGGCGTGGTGACCGAGGAAGAGATCCGCCTGCTGGTGGCCGAGAGCGCCGAGCAGGGCGTGCTCGACGCCGACGAGCACAACATGGTCAACCGCGTGCTGCGCCTGGGCGACCGCACGGTGGACAGCGTGATGACCCCGCGCATGCGCATCGCCTGGCTGGACATCGCCGCGCCTCGCGAGGAGAACATCGAGGTGCTGCGCGCGACCCCTTATTCGTGTTACCCGGTGTATCGCGGCGACGAGAGCGAGGTGGTCGGCGTGGTCGAGGTCAAGCGCCTGCTGCACGGTTTCGCCGAGGGCAACCCGGAGCTGTTCGGCCACCTGGCCAAGCCGCTGTTCGTGCCGGCTACCGCGCGCGCGCTGGACCTGCTGGAGGAGTTCCGCGACGCGGAAACGCCACTGGCCCTGGTAGTGGACGAGTACGGCGACATCGAGGGCGTGGTCACCGTCAACGACCTGCTCGCGGCCGTGGTCGGCGCCAGCCAGATCGGCCACGGCGGCGGCAACGAGGACAGCCCGATCATGCAACGCGCCGACGGCAGCTGGCTGATCGACGGCAGCCTGTCCACCGACGACCTGCGCGAACTGCTGCAGATCGGCGAACTGCCGGGCGAGGACGAGCACGATTTCCGTACCGTGGCGGGCATGGTGATGACCGCGCTCGGCCACGTGCCGCAGGTCGGCGAGGTGTTCGCCTGGCGCGGCATCCGTTTCGAGGTGATCGACCTCGACGGCGCGCGCATCGACAAGCTGCTGGTCACCCCGGCGCCGTCGCTGGAACCGGCCGACGATGAGCAATAACGGCCTCTCGCCGTAGGGCGGGCACTGCCCGCCGCATTTTGCGTGGCCTCCGAGTCGGCGGGCGGTGCCCGCCCTATGTATGGACTCGCCCCTGGTGTCAACCGCTGTTTGGGCAGGAATGCACGGGCTGCATTTATGTATGAGGCCTCGTCGAGGTGGTCAGGTTTGACCACGGGCCGGCATCGGATGAG
>Ga0209916_1001637_pt1 | contig 16762 bp, 21 predicted proteins | sample ThiBio_1000_plan_FD_183956 | JGI IMG/M metagenome (GOLD analysis project Ga0209916, IMG submission 183956) | Wastewater bioreactor microbial communities from Cape Town, South Africa - Thiocy_solids_2 (SPAdes) | ecosystem: Engineered > Bioreactor > Thiocyanate-remediating > Anaerobic-Aerobic ... | reverse complement strand
ACCTCGTGCTGCTCGGCGACCAGATGCAGCTCGAGCAGCCCGTGCAGGGCACCCACCCGGGTGACGCCGGCATGTCGGTGCTGCAGTACATGCTCAAGGACGAGCAGCACGGCCGCCCGGACGCGCCAGTCTTCTACCCCGTCATCCCGCCGGGCAAGGGACTGTTCCTAGGCACGTCGCGGCGCATGCACCCGGATGTGTGCCGTTTCATCTCGGAGAGTATCTACGAGGGCAGGTTGGCGGCGTTCGCCGACTGCGAGCGGCAGCGCGTGGAGCTCGGTGAGCGCGAGCTTGTCGGCATTGGGGCCGGCGTCCAGTTCAGTGCCGTGGACCACGATGTCAACGTGCAGCGCAGTGACGAGGAGGTGGAGCGCGTGCTGGCGGTGTTCGAGGAGATGCACGGGCGGCCCTTCACCGACGGGGACGGCGTCACGCGGCCGCTGGCGCTGGAGGACTTCCTGTTCATAGCGCCTTTCAACGCTCAGGTGCGCGCCTTGAAGGACGCGTTGCCGGTGGGCGCGAAGGTGGGGAGCGTGGATAGGTTTCAGGGGCAGGAGGCGCCCGTGACCGTGCTGTCGCTGTGCTCGAGCGCTGGTGAGTACGGCTCGCGCGGCCTTGGGTTCATCCTGGACAGGAACCGAGTGAACGCGGCCATCTCGCGGGCGAAGTGCCTGGCGGTGGTGGTGGGGGACCCGCGCATCGCGGACACGCTGCCTGGGTCAATCGAGGAGATGCGGCTGTTGAACCTGTTCTGCAAGGCGTTGGGGGCATGAATGCGCAAGTTGGCGGCTTAGGTCGGCAAGAGGCCGGCGTTTCGTTAGCAGATGACAAGAGCCGGATTCTCTCTCAACTCAATCCGATTTAGGAGGGTTAGATTGTGTAGTATAGTTGAGTTCTTGAAAAGAGAAGGCCAGCGTCAGTTGCGATTCTGGAAGCGTCAGTCAATTGCTGATAGGCTGATTGTGCGGCATGTCGTCTATGAATAGCCTTCCGACTACAGTTCGTCACTCGAACTATAGAACTGGGGAACGAAGCCCCTTGGCTGAGTTCCTGCGACCGTCCTTGGCAGTAGCCGTTCGATATGACCGCGCTGTCGGATACTTTCGCACAAGCGTGTTGAGGCTTATTGATCTTGAGCTTGTAAAGCTTGCGCTTAAGGACGGCCTGATTCGCATAGTGTGTTCCCCGGACTTCGACTCTACCGATCTCGATGTTCTGCAGACGGGTCAAGGCATCGCGAAAGAAGTAATTCTGGGTCGGTTCAAGTCGACTATAGAAGAGTTAATGATGGAGAGGAATGAAACGAGAACGGCAGTTCGCATATTGGCGACCCTCTTTTCACATAACGCTCTCGAGCTTCGAATCGCATTCCGACCGAATGACATCGGAATATATCATGAGAAGCTAGGGCTATTGGCTGACGCATCGGGAAACACGGTAAGTTTCATTGGTTCGGCAAATGAGACTTACTCTGCCTGGGAAGACAGCGCCAACTTCGAGGCAATCGAGGTGTTCAGAAGCTGGGATAACCCGTTCGAGGCAAATCGAGTGGGCAGGCACGAAGAGTATTTCGAAGCCCTTTGGAATTCTAGGGTTGAAGGCGTAGACGTCATTGATCTCGATGAATCCTCGGCTAGGATCTTACAGGAAGCCGCATACAACAGTGTTTCAGAAGCTTTAGGTGTATTGGGGGGAGCGCCTATAAAAGTAGAGGAGTCTAGGCAAACTACTCCGAGGCCACACCAGGCAGAGGCAGTGCGTAATTGGATGCGTGCTGGAAACCGCGGAATATTCGAGCACGCTACCGGCTCAGGAAAAACAATATCGGCGTTGCTTGCTGCAAAGCAGCATGTTGATGAGGGTAAAGCAGTATTGGTCTTGGTTCCCTCTCTGCTTCTAGTCCGCCAGTGGATTAGCGAAATTCATATGTATTTCCCTGATGCGATAATCTTGAACAATTCCCAGGATATCAGCCCAACTGAGCGGACTCGGCGCTTGCACGCAATGAGTCAAAACCACGACGGAAGAGTCCGGCCGAGATTCATAGTGAGCACGCTACAAACCGCATCGAAAATTTGGTTCAGGGATGCTCTTGCAACTTCGGCTTCTCTAATGATAATTGCAGATGAAGTGCATAGGACTGGCAGTGAGGTCTACCGGAGTGTATTCAGTATAGATGCTGAAAAGCGGTTGGGGTTGTCAGCCACACCACACCGCTTTGGTGATCACGAAGGAACCCAGGCAATATTTGATTACTTCGGCGATGTAGTAGAGCCTAAGTTTACGCTGCAAGACGCAATTGCGAGCGGCGCACTAGTACCATACAAGTATCACATCAAGTTTGCAGACTTGAGCGCAGAAGAAGCCGAAGACTATCAACGACTGACGAACCGTATTTCCGCCCTGGCCGCCCGTGAACGCCAGGCGGACAAGCTAGCTTCCAAAGAATCGTCAGAGCGTCTAAAAATGCTCCTAATTCAACGGTCCCGAATTGTAAAGCGAGCTGAGGCCAAAACGGAACTAGCGGCTTCAATCGTCACAGAGCATTATAGAGATGGCGAACGTTGGCTCATATATTGTGAGGACCGAGAACAGCTTGCTGACGTCGCAGGAGCTCTTCAAGCTGAGGGGCTGCCAACGCATACGTACTTTCACAAGTCGGAAGCTCCTGAAGAATCCCTAGCGGCTTGGACCTTTGGCGGTGGAGCGATGGTTGCCATTCGGTGCTTAGATGAAGGTATCAATATTCCTAGTATTTCCCATGCTGTAATCCTGGCGAGCTCCCGCAACCCAAGGGAGTACATCCAACGCCGGGGGCGCGTGTTGCGTAAAGCGCCAGGCAAGCAGATTGCAGAGATATTCGACATTCTAGTTATTCCTGACTTTGAGACAGATGGCAACTTTGATGGTTTGGCGGCGGCAGAGGCATCGCGTGCACTAGCGTTTGCCGAAAACGCGGTCAACGTCGATGGAAGGGTATATTTGCGGGCAAGATTGGCAACGCATGCCCCGGCGGTACTAGAGGCTCTGAGGAACGAAGGGAGCGAGCCTGATGAGTGAAGAAGCCAGGATTCCTAACCAGCAGATTGATCGAATCCTAAAAACAATTGAGCACGTAATGCAGGATGCGAACACCCCATACGTAACTCGTGAGTTGGTCGAAAGAATTGTCGGAATTGAGGTAGAATTCCAGTTTGTTGACGACCGCCGACGTGTGCAAGAGCGTATTCGGGAAGTAATCGACGGACACCTTGCCGCTACACTGTCGGTTCCGGATGGGGGCGAGTAGCATGATTATTACGAAGCTTCAGGTTGAGAACTTCCTCCCGTTCGGAGGCTGCCAAACAATTGATCTTGCTCCGGACGGTGGACGGCCATTAGTCGTTGTCTTCGCGCCTAACGGCCGTGGAAAGTCAAGCATTCTAAACGCAATCCGATGGGGCCTATATGGAAGAGCCTATAGGCACACAGCAAAGGAAATTGGCCTCTATGATCTAGCAAATAAGGAAGCGTATGAGCGGGAGGAATATGAGTTTGGCGTGACTCTAGAGTTTTCCGTCGGTAGCGACGAATATCGACTAGTTCGCCGTGCAAGTCCACGAAGACTAGTGAGCCAGCCGCGGAGAGATGCCGACTATCAGGTGCACCTTTCGATGGCGAAGAATGGGTTCCAGCTACCCCAGGATCAAGTTCTTCATGAAATCAACCAAGTTGCTCCGGAGCAAATAAGCCGCTTCTTCTTGTTTGACGGAGAGCTGCTAGACCAGTATGAAGCTTTGTTGGTGGAAGGTAGCGATCAAGGGCGCATAATTCGTGAAGCTATAGAGCGCGTATTGGGCGTTCCAGCGCTCGTACGCGCCAGAGAAGATTTACGCCTTCTCGAGAGGGCTGCGATCCGCGACCACTCACGTGATGAGAGCCAAATGCAGGGGCTAGCTGATCAACAAGCGAGATTAGAAGATCTCCTAAATGACGCCGACAAATTGGATGAGCAGAGTTCGGTCCTCGGGGCACAGATAGATCAGTTCCAGCAAGATTTGGAGATTCTTGAATCACAGCTTGAAGGCGCAGAGCGAGCCCTAAAGAATCAGGCCGATTTAAATGCTGCAAAACGCGCCTCCGAAGAAGCTGAGCAAAGGCTCGCTACCGTAGAGAGTGAAGCGGGCGAGGCGAGGGCACAAGTTTGGGAAGATTTGCTGTTCAAGGCGATGAAACCCTTTGAGGAGCACTTAGCGGAGGAGGCTAAAGTGCTTATGGCTGCTTCGAGCCAGCGGGAGTCTATTAGCAGAGAAGTCCTGCGCTTAAGTAAACACTTGGATGACGGCGTGTGCGCCACATGCGGACAAGCCCTGCAAATAGCGGCCCAAAGGAATGTTCAGGATCAGCTTGCAGAACTCGACAGAGAGGCCAGTCGGATCCTTACAGATCCTGTGCGTCTCAGGAAAGTCATGGGTCAACAGCAGCATCTGAGTCAAATACGGGCCAATGGGGCCTTGCGGATATTAACGGCGTTGGAGTCGCAACGTAACACGTTGACGCTGAGACACATCGAGCTTGAGGCAGAGATTGAACGCCTTCAAGAAGAGCTTGAAGGACAAGACACAGAATCAATGAAGACTATGCGAACGAGGGCACGAGCGATTGAAGCGGAGAAGGGAGACCTTGAACGAGAAAAGGCTGCCGCTGATGCTGAGTCAGAACTCAAGCAGCGGCAGGCAGTTGCGTTACGTAAGGCAATGGAAGTAGGCACAACGTCTGAGAGGCATGCTCTCAGCCGGATACGCAGAGAAACGATTGCTAAGCTCCTTGCAATAGCCGAAGCAACGATTGAAGAGTTACGCAGCAGATTGAGGCTGGAGGTCCAGGCGCACGCTACTGAGGCGTTCAAGAGAATGACGAATCAACCTCTCTATGACCGCCTAGAAATCAATGAATCATATGGCCTAAAGATTGTCGATAACCGCTCACGTGAAGTCCCTCTTAGAAGTGCCGGCAACGAACAAGTAGTAGCTCTAGCTTTGATAGGCGGGCTTCACAAGACCGGCATGGGTTCTGGGGGGATGGTCATGGACACGCCCTTTGGTCGCCTCGATCCAGACCATCGGACAAATATTATTCAGCATTTGGCGACTTCTTCTCCTCAAGTGGTCATGCTGGTTCACGAGGGTGAAGTGTCGAAAGACTTTGTAATCCAACATCTAGCAGACTTTGTTACTCGCGCATTTGAACTAAAAGATAAGGGCGTCTTCTTGACAGAAGTGCGGGCGGCAAGTCTCGGAGTTGCGCTATGAATGATCAGGCGTCGAATGCATCAGTTGCTCCAACCAACGTAGGGCTTTCTCATAGTGGCCATGCAATTCTGAAGCGCCTCAAGGAGCAGGGCGAGTTTCGTGAAATGGCTGATGCGTATCGTCTTGGCGTAGTATTAGCACTAGCACTTCAGGTAACTCCCTCCCAACTCAAGGACAAGGTTACGGTGTTTGGAGTGTCAACAATCGACCCTCATGGGAAGTTGCGTGCATCGATTGAAATCGCGTATGCAGACCCTACGGAATCTCCGTACCGATTGATGGAGCTCCTTGCAGACTGGGGGGTTAAGGAGCTCGAACGGAGGCTAGGAGCCGGCTCGCTAGACCTACGTGACGTTATGGATGCGACTTCCGCGTAACCAAGATGGCCGAGATTGCGGTGTCGACAAGAACCCTGGAAGAAGCAATCGACAACTGGGTGTCTACTTTGGCCCCTAACCTTCTAACAATCGTAGAAATGCGGTTTCCAAGCGCGGACACAAAACAGTCCACCCTTCAAGAGGTGGGTGATGTACTTGGCGTTTCTCGTGAACGTGTGCGTCAGCTTGAGACGCGCCTATTTGAGCAGATCAGGAAAGCTGGCATAGTCCAACAGATCAACCAACTTAGTGAAGTGCTGCGCGAAATGGGAGGATGCGCGGAGCCATTCGAAGTTGAGGCTAGGTACCCACAGTTCGATGGGCTAGGAAGGCATCTGTGGCTATTGGATGCGTTGCAGAACAAGGGCCTCTTAGTCGAGCTAACCATAGTTGAGAGTGATCGCCAAGTCCACTTGGTGGGCACGGGAAAAGCTTATTGGTTGGGACGCTTAAGGGAGGCAAGAGAGGCAATTCAGGGCCTTCTTGCCAAAGGAGGGCCTCAGGAAGACATAATTGTCAGAGAAGTCGTATCAAGCTACTTTGCAAGTGATATGCAAGCCTTAGCTGCCTTGGCATTCGCGTTCGTATTGGAGAATGCCCTCATTGCTCGGGGCCAAAATTTGACCTCTAGTGTCGTAAGCCTGGACCGGAACGTAGATGACGTTTTATTCGCGACATTGCTTGAATTGGGACGACCAAGCCACTACTCCAAGATATTTGAACACGCGTCCGAACGGTTCGACTTTAAGGCTGACGTTAGAACCCTCCATAACGCCTGCGGACGTTCTCAACGACTGTACTTGTTTGGTAGAGGCGAGTTCGGACTTCTAGAACATCACCGCTTGCCGCACGGAAAGCAGTTGAGGCTTGCCCGCGAAATAGAAGAAATCATATGTTTAGGCGATTCTGCTCGTCAATGGCACGCAGCTGAATTGTTGGAAGCATTGCTTGACAGCTACACAGACATTCCACGAGACTTTAGTGCTTGCGAAGTTGACGTCATTGTATCTGCGCATTGTAGAGATGTAGTATTACTTGGTCGGCAAGTCTACCAGGCCAAGGGCTCCCAAGCAGTGGCGAGAATCGATGTGCGCCAAGCGGTGACTTCCATTCTACTTGACTCTGGTGGCCCATTAGGTGACAAAAGCATAATTAATAGGCTCAAGGAATACCGCGGAGTATCTAGCTATACAGGCGCATTGTTGCCGACGGCGGAGTACGCGAGGACATCCACCGGTCAGATCGGCCTTCTCCAGCGAGACTTTGGAATATCCCGTGATACTGCTGACGACCTAGTTGGGAGCGTTGAGTTCTGTTGTAGGAATCTGGGTCATGGTATTCACCTTTCCGAAATAAGAAGCTTCTTGGGCGAATTCGACACAGGCCATCCTGACTTCGGGCATGGTGTGCTTGCCTATTGCCGAGTCTCGTCTACTCTGAAGATCTCTGTCAGTAACTATGTGTACCCTAGTGAGTGGAGTGGACCAAATAGGCTCTCGGTGGCAGAGGCGATTCGCCATATTGCGATGGAGTCTGGTGACGAAGCGTGGACTTTATCCGAGGTCATTGAGCGGGTTAAGCATCTCACTCTCCGGACTTCTATCACCAACTATGAACTCGGTACACGATTGGCAGGACTAGATTACGCGCAATTCAATACTGCTACACGGAAGTGGGAGTTCTTTCGCCCTCAATAAGCTGTGCGAATCGGCCCTTAGAGCCTGCTACGTAGTCTTCCCGCTTTTCTATGGACACCCACCGCCTTCCAAGCTGCTCAGCGGTCGCTCCGGTTGTGTTGCTACCAGCGAAGGGATCGACGACAAGGTCGCCAGGCTCCGTCAAGAAGTTAATAAAGAACTCTGCTAATGAGGGTGGCATGCGGGCAGGATGGGGCTTAACTCCGATAGATTTGCAATACTTATGGTAGCCGGAGTTGGCTCCGGTATTGGCATATGAGAGTACGCTGCCTGGAATAGCGCCTTGATTGTTGCTAACGAATCCCCTGTCCGATATGACGTGTTCTGACGGCCTAGCGCCCGAATTATATCGTCCGGACTTCAGTAGTGACTTCATGGCAGCGCTATATTCCGTTAGCACGTTTCGATTATTTGCCTTGGGTGTAGGACTAGGGCTCATCCACCATACATGAGTATGTGAATCCTTTAGTCGGATTCTCTCAACTGTCACCCATTGTGCAGGGGAGGGAAGACGCGCCGGATTGTGCCAAATGAACTGTTGACATAGGTAGAAATCGGCTGACTCTTGGAGGCGCATCAGTGCGCGAAGTGGAAGCGTGGACATTGTGGGTTGACCGCGATTCCAAGTATTGCCTAGCTCAACAACGAGAGAGCCGTCTTCTGCCAACAATTCGTGAAAGATTGGCCCAAACGTCGCCAGCCAGTCTAAGTAACTCTGGCCTTGTTTATTGCCGTACGCCTTTTGTCGGTTTAAAGGGTATGGTGGTGATGTAAGAATCAGCGAGGCTTTGCCCCGTATTCGCCTTCCAATACCAGAATGTAGCAGTTCGCTGCTGTCGCCACAGTAGGCTGCACCATGAGCAGTTGAATACGCGGGTTTCACGAGCCCAATATAACCGCCTACGGGCGCCCATTGAACCTTTGGGTGGGCGGCGGAGTTCAACAAGGCATTGCGCGCATCGCGCTATGTCTGAACGCGTTTGTGGTTCAACATGCTGTTCACAAATGTGTTTCTTGCTGGTGTCGCACAAAACGCGCCACGTAACAAAGGAGCCGCTTGAATTGCTGATCACTGCGTTGCTTTCTTAGCGGGTCCCAGCGTTGTTCATGGACCAGACACCGCAGGATTGGAAGGAGTACCGGCGCTTCCGTGCCCTAGCGCTGCACGAGCAGGGGCGGTCAGGTACGGAGATCGCCGAAGTGTTGGGCGTCACCATCGCTGCGGTGAGCCGGTGGCTCGTAGCGGAGCGCGAGCGCGGGCCGGAGGCGCTGCGCTCCAAGAAGGCGCCGGGCGCCACCCCCAAGCTTGCGCGTGGGCAGTTCGCGCTGCTGCCTGAGCTCATGAAGGCACGGCTTCACTGGCGAGATGTGGAGCTGCCCGAGCGTGGTGGAACTCGTGAAGCAAGAGTTCGGCGTCACCTACCACCCGGCGCCCATGAGCCGCATCCTCAAGCGCTTGGGGTTCACGCCCCAGAAGCCGGTGCGGCGCGCCTCGCAGCGTGACGAGACTGCCTTCGAAGCGTGGTGGGAGGAGCGTTGGCCGGAGGTAAGAGGGTCGCGGCGCGCGAGGGGCGCGCCGTTGTCTTCGTGGACGAGGCCGCCCTCTACCTGCTGCCGGGGGTAGTCAGGAGTTACGCGCCGCGCGGCTACACGCCGGTGCTGCGCGCCCCCTCACGCGCGAGCACCTCTCCATCATCGGTGGCATCACACCCGACGGCCAGCTCTATCAGCACGCCCTCGGGCATGGCGTCAGGGGCGGCGATGCGGGGCGCTTTCTGAAGCATCTGGTTAGGCACCTGGGGCGCGTGCTCGTTATCTGGGACGGCCTCCCGGCGCACCGCGCGCGGGCCGTGAAGGAGTACCCGCGGGATGAAGCGCAGGGCCGGGTGTGGCTGGAGCGCCTGCCGGCGTACGCGCCGGACCTGAACCCGAAGGAGGGCGTCTGGCGGCATCTGAAGCTCACTGACCTCGCCAACGTCTGCTGTAAGGCCGTGAGCGATCTGAAGCTCGAGTACCGGCGCGCCAAGGAGCGCCTGCGCCACCATGCCGAAGTGATCCGAGGCTGCTTCAGGCTCGCCGGGCTTCCGATCTAAGTTGCAAATGCATGGCTCAGTACAATTCAGCATGCGATCTCGTAGCCGAGGCGCCCTGCTCGCCCTAGCCGTCGGCGACGCCCTGGGCGTGAAGGCCATCGAGAACGGGTTCAGCGTGCTGTTCATGCGCTTAGAGGAGCTGCTGGCCGCCATGCGCAAGGACGCTGATCTCAGCCCATCCAAGCTCCGGCGCCGCAAGTACCTCAACGTGGCGCTGCTCATCATCGACGAGATGGGCTTCGAACCCATGACCCGCCAGGAAGCCAGCCTCTTCTTCCGCATGGTCTCTTACCGCTACGGCCGCGGCAGCATCCTGATCACCACCAACAAGGGCATCCGCGACTGGCCCGAACTCTTAGCCGGCGACGAGATCCTGGCCACCGCCATCCTTGACCGCCTCCTGCATCACAGCCACGTGCTCAACATCAAAGGCCGCAGCTACCGACTCCGGGACTTAGAAAGGGCGGTGAGCATACAAACATGACAGGAAGGCCAGAGAGAGAACAAGAAACCCTCGTAACACTGGACGTCGCCTTAGCTCGTAGATCTAGACGTCGCTTGACAGCTCACGACCCCGCTGCGGCCCTGCGCCTAGCGGGCGAGAGCTCGCGCACCGTGGGTGGTGCGCGAGCCTGCGTAGACGCCTGCCGCTACATGGCCGGCCTGATCGTTGGGGCGATCAACGGGGCGAGCAAGGAAGAGTTGCTTTCCCCTACTACGCGCCGATCCCGGACGCCTGGGAGGCGGAGCCGCTCTGCGAGGAGGTAGCAGCGGTGGCCGCCGGCTCGTTCAACCGCAAGGAGCCGCCCGAGATCAAGGGCAGCGGCTACGTGGTGGCGTCGCTCGAGGCGGCGCTGTGGGCGTTCGCCAAGAGCGATTCGTTCGAGGCGGGTGCGCTGCTTGCCGTGAACCTGGGCGACGACGCCGACACAACCGGCGCGGTTTACGGTCAGATCGCGGGCGCCTACTACGGCGCTTCACGGATTCCCGGGCGGTGGCTGGGGATGCTGGCCATGCGGGAAGAGATCGAGCGTCTGGCGAAAAGCCTCGTTCTTTGACTCCGAACGATCTCTGAGGTCTGGAGGTCGTGACGCGCCAGCGGTTCCAGGAAGCTGAGGATGGTGCGGCGGCTTGTTGGGTCTACGCTCGGCGCCCTCCATGGAAGCCAGACAATCCATGTCTCGGGAGTGATCGGCACGCAAGTAGAGGGCGAAAAGACCATACTGGAAAATGAAGGCCTGCTGACTCCGATGGTCGCTGTGCGGTCATCATGAGCTAAGAGCCCAATGGCCTGCACAGCGACGCATCGCTTACTAGGCGTCTCTAAGCGAGCTCGGGTTCGGACCCTTCGAGACCGGTGCCTAGGTCGTCTAGGTCGCGCCTGGCTCCCGTCCAGGCGTCAATGATTGCGATTCTCTCCTTGAACAGGCGTACGAGTTCTTGTGCGGCCGGGCCGTTCTCGAAGAAGTCGAGCAGTATCTTTTTGTTGTCCCAACTACGCGGTTGTGAATCGAGCCAGTGCCAAGAGATCCAATCGCCAGTCGAGTTCGTCGGCCTTCTGAGTCCCTGTTCCAGGTCGGCTTTCAGCTGGTTCCTGTCGATCTCGTAGTTTCCGCTCGAGACGCCGATGCAGAAGTTCCGCGCTACACGGGCTTGGGCTTCGATGCCGAGCCATAGCTTCTCTGGCCACGCACGGTTTCGGATCAAGAAGCCTGTATATGACTCCGACAGGCTCTCCTCGAACTGGTTCTCCAACTCTAGCGCCTGCTCGCCCATGGCTTCCTTGAGCTGGGCCTCCAGCTTCTTAAGGGCGCTACGGATGATGGCGCTCCTGATCTCTTCGAACGCGAAGGCCACGTCCAGCGCCAAACCGAGTTTCGCGCTGTCGGACAGGGCGTAACTAATGACGATCTCTCTTTCGCTGGTGCTCATAACTTCTCCTCGGCTTCTGGGGGTGCTGGGAAGTTGGTGCGGATGAACTCGCCAAGGTCCCTTAGGAACCAGCGGAACTTCTCCGATTCACAGATCCTGATGCAATCGTCTAGCCAAAACGGGGATATGGCGCTGGAAGGACAGAAGCGCGAGCCTCCCGGCTTTCATCTCGTCCTTGACGATTTCTTCGCTCATGCTGCCGGGAGGACGTCCATCTGCCGTCAGGTAGATCAGACAGAACCTTCCGCCGTACCTAGAATCGAGGTGCGCCCGGTAGCCCTCCAACTGAGATGCCTGTGCTCCAGCCCAAGGCTTGTTCTCGATGGCGATCGCGTAGTCAGGGAACTCAAGGACGACGTCTACGAAGCGGGTCACGTGAGTGAGGTGAGTCGTGCCGTGCTCTCGTTGGATGGAAGCGAGGGTTCGCTCGAAAGCTTCGGGCAACTTGAGGCTATCGATGAACCGCTTGAGGAACGCATCTCTCTGGCCGTGGCTCCCCTGAGGGTTCAAGTGTCCTGCGATCAGGTCCGAAAGGTCGTTCTCCTTCGGGTCCATGATCGAGACAACGTTGAATCTCGTAGACAGGAAGCGGCCAAGTTGTGCAACGGCGAGGCGATGGCTTCGGAGCTTCTGTCCCAGGACTCCGAAAAGGCCTCGACTTCTCTCGAGTAGTTCACGGTATTCCTTCCCTCACCAGCGCGACTTTCTTCGCTGCCGCGCCGCGTTGAGCATGACTCCAGCCAGCATCGCAGCCCCCGCCCTCTCGACCGAGCGGTGGATCACCGAGCGCCTGTTGCTCAACACGAACGGCATGCTGATAATCAGGGCGTAGAACTGCATGAACAGCAGGATCACCTTGCCCGCCGGCCCCGACATCTCGGGTATCAAGAAGCGGGCCATCACGAACCAAATGATGAAGCAGCCGAGGTGCCACCCCACCACGTTCAGCACGCGCTCCCGCGTGGACAAGATGTCTTCCTCGATCGTCACCACGCCTTCACGCGCCGCACCTCACCACGCTTGGTGATCAGCCAGCCCGCCGCCTCCAGGCGCGCCATGACGTCATCGTCCGACAGCGCGCCAACCGGCGCGTCGATCACCATCAGCTCCCGGTCCCACGTCGTGCCGAGGTTGTGCCGCGACGGCATCCACAACAGCACCCGCGTGCTCCGCCCGCGACTCGGGATCGTCACGAGTCCGCTGCCCGACCCAGCCACGTCGTCGAGGTTGATCAACTGCGTCTCAACGCTACCCCCGTTCCGCACCCGCAGGCGCCTAGGGCTACTTGCCCGGCACGAACTCCGACCCCCTCCCAACCCCCGTGATCAACAACCGCTCCCGCGCCCGCGAGCACGCCACGTACAGCAGGTTCCGCTCCATCTCCACGAACGCGCGCTGGGCGGCCTCGTCGGGCTGCCGCGAGCGCACCGACCCCAAGGGAACGGTCCCCTCCTCCACGCCCATCACGGCGATCGCCCGGAACTGCAGCCCCTTGCTGCGGTGCATGGTCCCGATCGCCACGCGGCTCCCGGGCGGTGCCTCGTCCGCCTCGAGGTTGAACGCCTCGAGCCCGGCGGCCTTGACGGCGGCGTATACGCGGTTCTGGATGATGTCACGCTTACGCGCGAAGATGGCGATCTGCCCCGGCCGGTAGCCGTTGGCCACGAGCTTCTTGAGCCACTCCGCCACCCTTTGCACCTCGTCGTTCACCCCGCGCGCCACCACGACCTCCGGCTCTGTGCCGGCCAGCAGGGAGATGGAGCGGGAAGTCGGCTCGTCGCATTCGACTTTGCCGGCGATGATGCTCTCGGCCACGCGGCGGATCTGCTCCGTCATGCGGTAATTGACGCGGAGCGTCACCGAGCGGCCGCGTACCTCGAGCCCCGCGCGCGCCACGGGCGTGTACGGCTTGAAGATGCGCTGATTGGCGTCGGACGCGAGGAACACGTCGTTCGTGCCGCTTGGCGCTAGGGCGCGCAGCAGGCGCAGCTCGGCGGGGCCGAAGTCCTGCGCCTCGTCGGCGATCACGTGGGCGTACGGGCGCTCGTCGCCCGCTTCCAGCCGCCCGACCAGTTCCCAGCACACCCTCGACCAGGTGGTGAGCCCGGCGGCCTCCAACGGCGTCCGCATGGCCTCGATGCCGCGCCAGGCTAGTTCGCGTTGGGCCCGGTTCAGGGGCGTGCCGCGGGCGGCGCGGTCCACCGCGGCGTACTCTTCCCAGGTCGTCACCCCGTAGGGGTCTACCACCATGTTCCACTCGGCCTCCAGGAAGGCCGGGGTTACGGTGGCAGCGCCGAGCGCCTCTGCGGCTCCCTTCGCCGCCTTGCCGACCGCCGGGCCGTCGGCCACCTTGAGGCTCTCGCCACGCGCCTCGCTGAGCCGGTCGACGGCGAGCTGGTGCAAGTGCACCACGTCCACGCGTTCCCTGGCCGGGTCGCCTGCCAGCAACTGGTCGAGCTGTTGGCGCAGGTGGTTGCTTAGCGTCTTCGAGAAGCTGGTGAGCAGCACGCGCCCGTTGCCGTGTCGCGCCAGGCGTGCGGCGCGGTGGACGGCCACTACCGACTTCCCAGTGCCGGGCCCGCCGGTAACGCGGGCGGGTCCCGCGAACTCTCTGTCGACCGCTTCACGCTGGCTTGGGTGGAGGTAAAGCATCCACTGCTCCCAGTCGAGCGTCAGGGCGCGTCTTAGGTCCTCGTCGGACTCCACCAGGTAGAAGCGCCGCTTCGCATCGGGGTGCGTGAAGGGGTTGCGGCTGCGCTTCGGAGCAGGTGGCGGTGGCGGCGTTTCGCCAGCCGCCACCGCCATCAGGTACTCGCACGCCTCGGCGGGCAGTGCGTCGCCGATCTCGTCGAGGAATGTCTGGGTGGTTGCCTCCCTGATGGGCTGCAGCCACGCCTTCGGGGTGCCGTACGCGAGCAGTGTGTCGTCGGTCAGGTGCTCGAACGGGCGCTTGGCGAACGGGTCGTCGAGCTTGGGAACGACGATGCGCTTGATGATCTCTTCGCGGCGTTCACCAACTATGACGATCTGTGCGGCGCCCGTATCTGGGTGCACGTCCAGGGCGCGCCCCTCCGCCCAGCGGTAGGCCGCATCGTGGTGGGCCACGTAGGCCGGCACCACGCTCGCCTCGGTGCGGAAGAAGACCAGCCGGATGTCATCGTTCACGCGGGCGGACCAGCACTTCGTGGAGGCGTCACCGATGCGGTGGACGTTGAGCCCGGGACTGTCGGGCGACTCGGTCAGCTCCACCATGGTGCTCATGACGGCGCCTTGCTCGGCGAGGGTCAGCTCCTTGAGGCTGCCCCCGAAGGTGTCGTAGAAGACGACGTTGTACTTCACGTAGGTTCCCCCGGATCTCTGTTTACGCCAGCTTATCCATTGCGCCTACACGAGGTTCTTACTGGGGGGCTCCAGGCGGGTCGTGTCGATGTTCTCCCGGAAGCGGAGGAGTCGCTGGGCCACTCCCGCTTCGACCAGCGGCAGCGGTCTCATACGCAAGCGGGGCTTCGCAGGACTTTCAACCGTGATCCCGCAGGCTCGTCAATCGTAAACTCGCAGTCCGCTCGTCGTGAGGTAGACGTCGAACGTGTAGCCGGGGCGAGATGCACTCAGGTTGATGCGAGGCTTCAGTGCCCAACCACTAACCGCGCCGCTGTGTAGAAGAGCAGCAGTGCGATGACGCCGTCTAGGTAACGCCACGAGCGCGGTGTGCGTAACCACCGCGCTAAGTAGCGTGCGCCGAAGCCTAGCGCCGTGAACCACATCGCGCTTCCCGCCATGGCGCCGGCGGCGAACGCCCATTTGGCGGGCCCGTGCGTTGCGGCCACGGACCCGATGATGAAGGCCGTGTCGAGGTAGACCGATGGGTTGAGCCAGGTCATGGCGAGCGCTAGCAGGACCACAGGGCCGAGCGCGGCGGTGCCCCCAGCGCCGCCAACGGCTGGCGTTAGTCCCTCACCCTTGCCCCACAACGCGCGCCAGGCTGCGAGGAGTCCGTAAGCGATCAGGAAGGCAGCCCCCAACCAACGCGTTGCGCTTGCTAACCACGGCACGACCTCGAGGACGTACCCGAGTCCCGCGACGCCAGCGGCGATGAGGAGCGCGTCGGATACCGTGCAGATGGCCACAACGATTCCGACGTGCTCGCGGCGCAGGCCTTGGCGGAGCACGAAGGCGTTCTGCGCCCCTAGCGCCACGATTATCGAGAGGCTGAGGCCGAAGCCGGCGAGTGCAGCCGCGGTCACGCCGCGCCAGCGCTCCGAACCTCGTGCGTCGACCTAGTGGATGAAACGCTCGTCATACGAGTAGCTTTGCCGCCTTGTAGCCAGGGTACCTGGTTCGCTGTCGGCCCGGGGGCTGCTTTGGGGCCGCGAGGGGCAGCTTACTCGACGTCGAACCGCCGCCAGCGCCCCTCGGAGACCACCTCGACAGCACCGTCGACGACGGCGATGGCACTGTCATCGTCAAGCGCGTAGGCCGGCCCGCCGAGTCGCGAGGCCCAGAGTTCGGCGTTCGCCATGGTGTTCTCGTGCAAGTCGGGGTCGCCGAGGTGAGGGAAGATCGAGAAGTCAACGACCCCCAACGCACGGTCGTCACCGGTGATGGGCGGCTTCCACCCAACGAACTCCTTCCCAACGCGAGGCGTCATCACCATGCTGCCAGCGCTAAGGCCGACCCAGACGGTGTCGTCGAGCGTTGGCAATAGGTGCGCCAGGCCAGACGCGCGCAGCCAGTGGGCTAGGTAGAGCGCGTCGCCACCGTTCACGAGAAGCGCATCGGCCTGGCGGACCCCGGGCTCCCAGCGTTGTCGGTCGATGCTTGGAAGCGCCGTGAGCTCGAGAATCCCGAGTGATTTCCAACCGAGTTCGCACATCGGGGTGCTGGCGGTGCCGTTGAGAAAGCTCAGCGCGCTCGCCGGGGTCACCAGCGGGTGGCCGTAACTCGCGGTCGGGATGGCTAGGGCGCTCGACTCTTCGATCGGCTTGCCGAGCATTGCAACCAGCGCGCTGCGGATGCTTGCGTTCTTGATTCCAGCTGAAGTGAGGAGGAGCTTCATGGGGTCATCTCCTTAGCGAGCCTATGCCGTCACTGGTGGCCGAACGCCGGCGAGCCGCCGGTTCACCTCTCGATGGGCAACCCACTGTCCTCCCACAGATGCATGCCCCCAACGAGGTTCGCGACCTCCGCGTAACCATGCCGGTCGAGGTACTCGGCCGCGGCCGCGGACCGCGCCCCGCTGGCGCAAGTGAGCACGATGGGCGACTTGAGCTCGCTCATGCGCCCTATGAACTCGCCGAGCGGCACGTTCACGGACCCTGGCACCCGCCCGTTCGCGTACTCCCACGGTTCGCGCACGTCTATCACTTGGGCGC